>Ga0335073_10000416_pt1 | contig 55099 bp, 45 predicted proteins | sample Lox_Sample_22_FD_207093 | JGI IMG/M metagenome (GOLD analysis project Ga0335073, IMG submission 207093) | Soil microbial communities from Loxahatchee National Wildlife Refuge, Florida, United States - Lox_Sample_2.2 | ecosystem: Environmental > Terrestrial > Soil > Wetlands | place: USA... | reverse complement strand
CCGCTCTCTGCCCGCCAGCTGCCGGACAGCGAGAGTTGCCCGTCAGCTCGTAGCCAAAATCCGCAACCAAATTCCGTCCGCCTGAAGATCGGGAACGGAATACTTAACCAAAGGAGAAACACCATGAACTACAGCAAACCAGAAGTGTCGTCACTCGGCACGGCAATCCGCGTGATCGAGCAGACCCCGCAAATCAAAGGCCCCGAGCTCCCTACCGACGGTGCCCACGTCAGAGTGCTGACTCCTGCGTACGATCTGGATGAGTAACAACAAGCGCCGCTCGCTAATTTATCGGCGATCGACACTCGCCTTCCCGGTCGTGCGCAACGACCGGGAAGGACATATTACACCTTGACTCCCAGCTGCGGCCAGCAATGGTTCTTACGCTTGTTCAGTCCTAGATTAACGGGGACGACGACGATCGGAAAAAACAGAACGATAAACTGCCACAAGCCAGAAGCGACTTGTACTCAGCCCTGCGTGGCCTGAGCAAGCCGAGCCTAGGGAAGCACCTCGCGGGGGCTATCGCCTTGCTGCTAAAGACAGGGTGCTTCTTGCAGTACGGCAGATCATTGGATACCGACGACGGAAATCGTTGGGTGGCCCAGACTGCGCAGTTCGCGCCAACGCTTGTATTGCTGAGCGTTTGCGGAATCGGAATTCTCTTCACCTTTGAGCCAAAAGCAAAACCAATCCACGTCGCCCTGTTGCGAAACCATTCGATCCCAAGGCTTCTGCAAAATATGTGTACCATTGGGAAGATAGACCATGTCGACAGGTTTCCCTAGTGCAGACAGTCCAGAGAACCAGTTCCACTCAAGGAGCAAAGACTCTGGTCCTAGGGCCTGGATGCGCACCGGAGCCCGCACCCGGTCCATATGAAAAGCGGAAACTCGATTCACCCAAGACGATAGCGCATCGCCGAAAGGCGCACCGCCGTTTAGAGCCTCGGATTCCGCTGCAATATCAGGATTCGCATTCGAGATTGCGAAGTACTGAAAGTAATCGGCGTCCACTCCATCGGCAATGACTGCTGCAGCAATGCGATACTTCGAAAATGCCAGCATCTGGGTAACGTAGTAACAGGTTCTGCTGAACCCAATGATTCCCACTAGATTCCGATCAATAAGCCCTCTACCATCGAGGTAATCAATGGCACTCTCGTAGTCCGACATCGCGCTTGGTGCTTCCCCGGGAGTATCCGCGAGACGCCAAGCCGATTCGACTACTTGCAAGACGAAGAATCCGTGCCCTGCCAGGGCTTGGGCAGCGAATGCTGTCGGCCAAGGACCATCTATCCAGAATCGATCAGGAACCCACGCATGTGTCTGGATGACCAAGGGATACCTTCGGCCTGCGACATAGTCCACGGGCCAATAGAGTCCGCCCTTCACCTCGCGACCGAGGGAGTTCTTCCAAGATACTCTCTCGACCCGGGCAAAAATCAGGTCTCGGAACTGAGGATTTAAGTCCATGATCAGCGATCTCCGGCCGCCATCGGGGGCGATCGCAACAATCCGAGGGGGGCGATTCATGTTTTCCTCCAGAACGATCTCGGGCAAGGAGGGGACTTCCACTTGTTGCAATGCGCTCAACCTAGACCACCTCTCGCCGGTCTTTCGAAAATACGCTTTAGGAGTATCCTTTCCAACAAGACTGTCCAGTCTTCCTACATCGCAGATCAGAACATTGGTCTCCGGATCCCACTTTACCATTCGTAGGTCTTCCTCGCTTATCGTCAAAAACTGGCGGCTAAGGATCTTGTATTCGAGCAGAAAGGTGTGCGTCTTACGTAGCTTCTGCTGCACCGGATCATCCACATTCAGCGGCAGGTACAAATTGGAAACCACCACCGATTTGCTGTCCGGTGACCAAGCCATCTCCGAGCCATTAGGCGAGATTGGAGCATCGAGCAAGACTGCGCTTGCGTAGGTCCGGGTGTCGATCACTTCGTATTGGAAGATGGTTGTTTGGGCTCCGGGTTTCGGGGAGTGACGGACAACGGTCTGCAGACTTTGATTCTCGTACCCGCGCCACGCCTCGGGAACAAAGGATGCTCTCGACTGAATGAGAAGGTGCGCGCCATCCGGGGAAAAGGCCATCGGGACCTCTCGCGAATCATCGATCCGCCCTTCGAGTTTTATTTTGACTTCCGGCCTATTTGATTTTCTTAAAAACAAGCTGTGTTCGCTGTATTCCGGTCCCGCAGAGATTCCCCTAATGAGGTCGGATAACCACTCGTGTGTCACGTCGAATCCGTTTCGCGAGTTGCCGTCATTGCTGATGTCTGAGACAGGGTTCTCCGCTACATACGCAATTTCATCGCCGGTGGATGTGGTGACGAACGATGTTAAGTCGGTAGCGTGGTTCGTGAGCCTCGTCAGCTTTCTGGAACTGCATTGGACCGAGTAAATTTCGCTTTTTTTACCAGGGAGCACTCCGAGGAAGAGGAGAGTATCGTTGTCGTTGAGCCACACCACATTGTGGATCGCCGGTCGATTGGAAGATGAGGACATGGAAACCAGCTTGCGTGCCGTGGGTGAGTCAAGCGCTTCTGCAGTTCGGAATAGAACCAAAGAATATTCATTGGTGTTCTTTTGGAGATTTCCTTTTTTCAAAACTACAACAAATTGTTCTCCATTCGGCGAGAACTTTGCCACGATTCCCTTCGCCGGTCCACCGTCGGCATAGTATGGATCACCAAGCTGAGTCATTTGAATCGAATCAGCAACGGTAACGATTCGCTTCCCGCTAGGCGTCTCTGCCTGGACATGCCCCATAGCCATTGCGATTGTGGAACATTCAGTGATCAGTCCCATACAAGATGTAAAGAGAACGCGCGCGACGAAAGCACAGAGGGAAAGCGCGATCAGATGCCTTAGACAGGGTCGCCTTGTCTGGTCGCCGTTCTTCATGGCTGGTAAGCTCCTCGCCCTCAATCCTTGAGAGGGAGATCGTTAGAAGAAAAGCTTTAGCGCTAACTGAATGGAACGAGGTCCGCCTAGTTGGTAGAGGGGAGACAAAGCTCCCGCGCCAAGGTTGCCTCCGGAGAGACTTTGCCCCAGCATCTGACTTGACAGGCCGAACAGAGGATTTACTGCGGTTGGCAGGTAAAGGTCCCCGACAGGCGGCCCGAAGTTCGGATGGTTCAGGAAATTGAAAAGCTCTGCACGGAATTGGAGCTCCACTGATTCATGAACCGGAAAGTCTCTGTGGATCGCAAAATCCCACTGAGTGACGCCAAATCCCCGCAGGGCGTTCCGTGGCAGGTCGCCTTGGGCCGAGGGAAGACCAGTTGCCGGATCAAGTGGCGGAGTTGTGAACGCTGCGGCGTTCAATGCCTTTCCACCGGGGTACTGCGGCCCATATAAGTAGAAAGGCTGTCCCCCGACAACGTCGGGTCTAGCGTTGGTGAAGAAGCCGTTCGACATCTGAGAGAATCCTGAGTAATAGACGTCAACCGGAGGAGCGGACTGAGCTTGGATAACGCTCTCAGTGGACCAACCGCGCAGCACAAAATCCGCGAACCCACTCCACTTGGGCGATGGAAGGTTGTAGGTTAATGCAACGGAGAACGCGTTTCGACGGTCGAAGTCGGAGGGGCCCCGGTTCGCATTCTCGTTGGGTAACAGTGCGTTGGAGCCTTCAGTGGGAGATCCGGCTGAGCCGGTATCAATGGAGTGCGACCAGCAATATGACGCAAGCGCTTGAAGGCCACGGGACAAGCGCCGTTGGAACTGAACCTGTAGCCCGTTGTAATCAGAAGTGCCAGCGTTGGTAACGAGATCCGCGAACGCCAGATTCGGGTTCGGGGCAGCCACGAATGCGGTCTCGAGAAGCTGCCTTCCCACTGAGCCGATATACGAGGCAGTAATCGTTTGTTGCTTGCCGAACGATTGTTCGACCGCGACATTCCATTCAAGAGTGTGAGGCGGCTTGAGATTGGGATCGAATGCGTACAGGGTCTGTCCGTTAGCCGAATCCGGTGGAACGATCGCCGGCGGTGGCGCGGCCAGTGGAAAGGCCGAATCCGGAACAAAAACACTCGATCCAAAAGGGTAAGCAATTGGCGAAAGTATGTTTCCAGCTTCTGAAGTAGCCAGATCGTAGAAGATTCCAAACCCTCCTCTCAACACGGTCTGTCGATTCGGATTCTCGGACACTTGGTAGGCCAAACCGATTCGCGGAGCTACATTGTCAAATGTGGTGCCGTATGACGCACCTACGGGCGCCAGAGCGAGGTTCGAAAGATTGCTAAGATCGAAGCCAGTTACTCGACTGAAGCTAGGACCACTGATCGAGGAGGGTACAAAATCAACGTCCCACCTCAATCCGTATGTCAAGGTTAGTCGCGAAGCCGCATGCCATGTATCTTGGGCAAAAACGCCCAGATTACGAAACAATGCGGTTGCGGAACGACTGGATGTCAGTGACGCACCGAAGGTGATTCCCGCTTCGCTAGAAGGTACATCAAGGAAATAATTGCCTTGCGAATACTCCAAAGGATCAAGAATGGGAGATAGACGGCGAAAATCAATGCCAAACTTCAACGCATGCACGCCCGTTTGCAATAGCACATTGTCGACGAGGTTGATTTGTCGCTGCACATTATGGGCGTTCGCGCCAGCGGAGAGGCTACCGTTGTTTCCCAGTGAGAAGATTTGAAGTGTAAATAGGGCATCTTCCGTAGTGAAAGAGTTGGGGAACGGGAGAACCGGGAGGGGCACGGCCCCTCCAAGACTGTCCAAGTGGAACGCACCGGAAGCATCAGTGCGGCTGTAATTGAATCGAAAGTCGTTAGCAGCGATCGGCGACAGCAGCCAGGTCGCGCCCACCGTGCCAGTTTGGGTCGTTACCGTCTGCTGTAATATCGTGCTTAAGGAATTACCAACGCCACGCTGACCGAGTTTCGACGGGGAATAGTCATAACGCCCGAAGAGGGTGAGTTTGTCGCTCGGGCGGTGGTCGATTCTGAGACTGAATGCATCCAGCGTAGCGGGATTCGAAAAGCTGCCATTGTACTGAGCTACATTCGTTGTTGGATCATCTGGCCCATTGGGCCTTGGGAAAGCGTTCAAGAAGGGTTGAACTGCTGCTGAAGCACTCTGGCGCGACTGAAGATCGGGGACCATTGTTAAGAGGGTTTGAGGCAGACGGAGTCGAAGGCCCTCGTAGGAAAAGAAGAAGAACGTCCGGTTCTTTAAGATAGGCCCACTAAGAGTGCCCCCGAAGTCATTTTGGCGTTCCTCAGCTTTTGGCAGAGCAGGACTGTTCGTGTAGCCGTTAAACCAGTTATTCGCGTCCAAGGTATCATTCCTCAAGTAATCAAACGCTGTGCCATGAAATTGATTCGTTCCAGACCGGGTAACAATGGAAATCTGCCCGCCTGGCGTACGACCAAATTCCGGTGCGAAGGTAGAAGTCTGGATACGAAATTCTTGGAGTGCATCAACTGAAACCAAACTGTTCGTCCCCCCCAGTACGCTGGAAGAGCCAACTGCACCTCCCATGCCGTTTCCTGGGTTTTGGCCAGCATTGATCCCGATGTTTGCACTTACACCGTCCACCATCCAGTAATTTGAACTCGCACGTTGCCCGTTGATGCTGAATTGACCTGTATCAGCCCCGTTGTTGGGTGTGAGTACCACACCCGGTGTCAACTCAATCAGCGTCTGGAAACTCCTACCGTTCATTGGCAAGTTCTCGGCAAAGTTGCGATCGACAACGGTGCTTACGGTTGCGGATTCGGTGTCCACTAGGGGTGCCCCGCCCTCCACCGTAATCGATTCCGAGATCGAACCCACGACTAGCTTGAAGTTTTGTTCGAGATGATCCTGGACGTTTACTGTGACGCCCGTGACATTGACCACTTTGAAGCCAGCTGCCTTGATCTCCATTCGGTAGCGCCCCGGCCGGACGCTCGGAAAGGTGTACAAGCCGGCACTGTTGGTGATCACGCTGGTACTGGTGCCTCGATCGATGTCTACTAACTTTACCTGGGCACCCGTTATGTTCAAACCGGACGGATCCACTACCTGACCGGAAACCGTCGCTGTTTCGGATTGTGCCCAGGTAAAGTTGGCGACGAGGGAGAAGAGCAGCCATAAGAAGCAAAACTTTCCCAGAACTCCACGAAAGAAACGGAACATCGGTTTGCATTCCTCTACAGATGTATGCGGTCTGAGCGCAGCTTTTTGTCCAAGCGAGAATTGTTCTGGGAGTTTGCTTGGTGATGGAGCGAACAGCCAGACGCGCGGAGTTCTTGCGCTTTGATTCAGGAGCCAAGTAGGCATATATTTCTAGCCCAAGCGGGATGTGTGCGTCGAAAGGGACACCTATGACCGCTCTCGCTTTAAGAAAGGGTGAGACTTATGGCCGACGCTGCAGATCACAAGCTCAAAGTGGTTCTTGCTCTCAAATGGGTTCGCGGAAACGCCTATGAAGCGAAAGTATCTGTCACTGTCCCGGACTCGTGTTACATTGCAGGCGATTTAAAGGTCGGACTGCCGCCAGGCATGGTCGGCATACCTGAAATTGAGTACCTGACTTTCGACATCACGCATAAAAGTGGGCCGTGCAGCGATGTCGTCAGGACCTTAGAGAAATCCATCGAGATTACGGTCTCCACGGCGAAGAGGAGTGTGACGGCTTTTGCAGTGGTCGGAGGAAAAGTGGCGGGAGAGGACACAAAGCCGGTCCCACGGAAATAGCTGCTTTTCACAAGGTATTGCGACACGTCCGCATCGCGATACGTCCAGGTCTCTGAGCTATGTGCGGCTGTGGCGTGCAAGACAAGAGCGAACCCTCGCAGTCCTGCGATGCGCAACTTGACGTGTCTCTCGCGACTCCCCCTTGCCGCAGGTGAGCCTGGATAGCATACATTCGGCAGTTCGATAGTGAGCACTCGCCAAAAAGGATGGGCATTTCTATGAATCTGGACGTAGCGATTGTGGGTGGCGGCGTCTCGGGAGCTTACAGCGCGTGGAGACTCCAGCAAGAGAACGGGACCAAAGAAGGCATCGGCCTGTTTGAGTACAGCAACCGTATTGGCGGCAGACTGTTCACGGTTACGCTGCCAGGCTTGCCGCACGTGAAGGCTGAGGTCGGGGGCATGCGCTACATACCGGACCAGCACATCATGGTCGCAAGACTGGTAGACCATTTGAAGCTTGCCACGAAAGACTTTCCAATGGGCGCAAAGCCTCCGGTCGGAGCCAACTGTAACCTGTTCTACTTGCGAGGTCGGCATCTACGCCTGCATGAACTCGCAGACCCGTCCAAGGTGCCTTACAACCTCGCATGGTCCGAGCGGGGCCTCGGTCCTACCAACCTGCAGGTTCAGGTAATGAACAATCTCTACCCTGACTTTGGGAACCTGAGTCTATGCGACCAGATGAAAATCAAGGTTTTTGGCAAGCCTATTTGGAAATACGGTTTCTGGGACTTGCTCTTCCGCGTGCTGAGCAACGAGGGCTACCAATTCATGCGGGATGCGGGCGGGTACGACGCGAATGTCGCCAACGCCAATGCAGTCACGCAGCTTCCGGCGACAGAATACAGCGACAGCACCAAATTCCTTACCTTGCGCAACGGCTACGATCAACTCCCCATCACTTTGGCGAAGGAATTCAACGAGACTTTCGCAGGAATCGTGCCCAAAGGCGAACGGCTGTTCATGAACCACCGCCTGGCCGAGATCATAATCGGCTCCGGCGACTATCCCTACACCCTGGTCTTTCAGCCGACGACGACGGTGGAACGCAAGACCACAGTCAGAGAAGAAGCCGAGGCCCTTCACGTGCGGACGAAGAAAATCATCCTGGCCATGCCGCGCCGCTCACTGGAACTGATAAAAAGTCGGTTCTTTGAGGACCCCTGGCTCAAGACCAACATTCCCTCGGTGCTCAAACAGAGCGCGTTCAAGCTCTTCTTGGCATACGAGAGGCCCTGGTGGCGGACGCTGGGCCTGGTAGCGGGGCGCTCGGTCACTGATCTTCCCGTTCGGCAGATTTACTACTTCGGGACCGAGGCGGAGCAAGAGGGAGGTCTCCCTTTCATGAATTCTCTTCTCATGGCAAGCTACAACGACATCAGTACCGTGCCCTTCTGGAAAGGACTCGAACACGGAGACCCCTACCCTGGTTATGTTCCCTCCAGCTTGGAGCACGAGGTGAAAGATGTGATGCCGAAAATGGAGTTCCCCGCTACCACCGAGATGGTGCATGTGGGGAATAAGCAGGTGGCCGAGGTCCATGCTCTCCCAGAGATTCCCATGCCGTATTCCGCCGTTTATCACAGCTGGAATGAAGACCCCTACGGGGGCGGTTGGCATGAGTGGAAAGCAAACTATCGCCTGGACCAGATTATGTGCCGGATGCGCAAACCCGTCCCTGAGCAACACATTTACATCGTCGGCGAAGCGTACTCGTATGGGCAGGGCTGGGTGGAAGGCGCTCTCGACGCTGCAGAGTCGACCCTCCGCGAATTCTTCGGTCTGGCATGTCCGGCCTGGTTAGATCCGAACTACGCTTTGCTGCCCAACCCGTGCCCCGGTTGCGGTGATCTGGAGGGCTGTGTGGAATGCAAAGACGGCACAAAAACCCTCGCATCCATCACGCCGAATTGTCTTCAACCGGTTGAAGAGGGCTAAGTCAAGAGCAGGAGAGCCATGACCGTTGCCGAATACCTCGTCACGCGTCTGAAACAGATCGGCGTCGAGCATGTCTTTGCCGTACCCGGTGATTACGCGTCGCCATTCCTCCAAGCTCTCGACGCCGCGTCGGGAATTATGCGTATTCCGAACATCAATGAGTTGGGTTGCGGCTATGCGGCCGACGGCTATGCCCGATTTCGAGGGGTGGGCGCTGTCTGCGTGCAATATGGAGTGGGGACCTTCAGCCTACTGAATTGCACAGCGGGATCTTTCGTGGAACGTGTACCAGTCGTAGTCATCTCCGCCAGTCCATCGACCGCCGACCGGGAACTCGAGCGAAGCGAAGAAATCCTTTTCCACCACAGCACTGGAAAACTAAGAGCAGACCAGATCGTTTTTCGGAGCGTGACGGTGGCCTCGGAGATCGTTGCGAGCCCAAACAAAGCGCCAATCCAAATCGACCGAGCAATCACGGCAATGCTCACGTACCGTCGCCCCATTTACGTCGAAGTTCTCAGCGATGTGTGGGCGCTTGCTTGTGCTGCGCCCGTCGGGACGCTCAAACCCCTGATCAAGCTCAGCGACCCGGACTCGCTGGCCGCAGCGGTCGAAAGTGCGTGGGCGCGCGTCGAGGCGGCAAACCTGCCCGTGTTATGGGCGGGGGTCGAAGTTCAACGTTTCGGTCTGCAGGACACGCTACAGCAGATGGTTGATGCCAGTGGTCTTTACTTCACGACAACAAGCCTCGGCAAGACGTTGCTGGATGAAGGTCAGCCACGATTTGCCGGCACATACGCCGGGCCGGCCTCACCTTCGATCACAGAAGCACTAATGACGGCCACCGATTGCCCTATCGCCCTCGGCACCATCATCACCGACGACTACTTGAACATCATGAAATCGAGCTTCGGTCAAATGATTGAAGTGACCGATGACGAAACACGCATCGGCTACGAGTATTTCCGCGGCGTCCAGTTCGAGGATTTCCTCAAAGGACTCTTGGCAAAATTTCGAGCAGACCAGAGTTTTCCGCGCAAGTATTCACTGCCTAGGGTTTCGACCACGGAGTTGGCGAAGGGCAGTGCACAGGATGCGCTCTCGTACACCGTCTTCTTCAAAGAAATAGAAGCTTTTCTAAAAGAACAGCGCGTGTCGAACGAGATCGTGTTAGTCCTCGGCGAGAGCACGTCCATGTACGTGTTTGGCAATCTTTTCGGACTCCCTCGCAATGGGTTCGTGGGGCAAGCGGCATGGGGTTCGCTCGGTCATGAAACCGGGTGCGCCCTGGGTGTAGCACTCGGGAGCAGTAAGCGACCGTTCGTCATTGCCGGTGACGGTGGGTTCATGATGATCTGCCAGGAACTTTCCAGTTTGGCTCGTCAGGCTTGCGACGCCGTAGTCTTCGTCATGAGTAATCAGGCATACGCGATTGAGCAGGCATTTGTCGACCTCAGCGCATTCGACCCGGGTCGGCAGTTTGCCGGCTTTGATCTTCTTCCCACCTGGGATTACCTCGCCCTCGCAAAAGCGTTCGGCGCAGAAGGGTATCGCGCACAAACCGTGAACGACCTGCGGAAGATCCTCAAGGAAGTAAAGGATCTCAAGGCCAAGCCTGCTCTAGTAGAAGTAGTCATCCCGCAGAAAGATCTCGCACCGCAGCTTAAGCGACTGGCGGAGACGCCAACAACTGAGCGCAAGTATCGCCGAATCTAAAGCGCGGTCAGTTGGATCAGACTACGCAGTGGCCGAGGTGACGATAGATCGTCTGGCGGAAGTTGGCCGAACGCCAGGGGTCGCAAGCCCTGCTCGGCAATAGATCGCAATCTCTTACTCAGGTCGACGAGAGACCTGGGACACCAAGAGCAGCACTGCAAGAATCACGAATGCCGGAACGAACACCCACAAAGCCACTATTCCCATATGTCTAAACTGCAAATAGCGGAGTCCTCCTGGTTCGAGGAGGGCCGGTTCCCATAACACGATCTGAGCGATGGTGGCGACGAACGCGATGCCGGTCGCAACCGGAAGCACGGTGTCGGACTTCCTGAGTCTTTCCCATGCGTTGCGGCCGTAGCGGATAGCGAAGAAGGTCAAGTACAGCGCCAGCACGATGGGAATACTGTAGGCCAGAGTGTGCATAAACAGCCCTAGTGTGGGTGCAATGTATTGGACAAAAAAATGCAAGAAATGCCGTAGGTCCGAAATGTCCTCCCGCCAACTCCGCCGAAACGAGAGAACAGCGTCAACGGTGAGCACGAAACCGAAGCCCTTGCCGATCAGCGAGAACGCAGTCCAGATAACGCGGCTCTCACCTTTTGGATTTGCACTCAGTGCCATGGATGTGGCGTGACCGATGCCTCCGTCGTTAAACTCCCGTATCGACCCGGGGATGACATCAGGGCTCGCGCCAACCGAGATGATTGTGCAGGGCGGGCAGCGGCCGCTTTCTTGTTGCTCGTACAACGTTTGTGTATGCCCACGATCGTTCCGACAGACGCAGCATCGCGATGCGGTTCATGCAGGCAGAACGCCGTCGCGGATCGCAAGCCTTCTCGCAAGGCGGTAGCCGGAACTGAGCGCACCCTCCATGTAACCCATGAAAGCATAGCTGGTGTGCTCGCCGGCGAAGTGCAGCCGCCCTTCGAACCCGGCTTTCCAGAACGGACCCCAGGACGTAACTTCGTTGAGGCGAGGAAAGTAGTACGACGCCATGGTCCACTTCTCGCTAGGCCAGTTCATGAACTTGGTAGCCTGAAGTTGATCTCCGATGCCCGGGTAGGGTTCTTTGAGTGCCGAAATGTACTTCTCCTTCCTCGCTGGGTTTCTCCAGGCTGCACATTGCTCTGCATCGCTGGAGCCTGAGAAGGCAACCATGACGACATCTTTATCATTGTTATAGTCGTCTTCTGTCGTCTCCCACGTCAGGTCGACGGGCCCGTCTCCCGATAGCGTCGGGCTGCTGGCGAACTTCTGCCAGAATCTTGTTTTGAATTCCATCAGGTACTTCACGTTCGCTCCCATTTTCGGCGGTCTTGCCAGTTTCTTGGCAAGCGCTGGGAAAGAGTCAAAATTAACCGTGTCCCAGACCGACGGCGGTATGGTCAGGATTACGTCGTCCGCCTGATCTTCCCCGCGTCCGTCAATCTTCAACGAGATTTTCGATCCGGCTGGTACCAGTGCCTTTACCGGCGCGTTCGTGTGGACAATTTCACTCTTCTCGTTCAGAGACTTGGCAAATCGCTCCGCAAGTGTCTGGTTTCCTCCCTGGCAGCGAAATAGCTCGGTATCAGTCCAATAACGGTCCAATCCGCCTCCCTTGACCATGGCCAGCACCGCAAGCAAGCTCTGCTCGGAGGTGGGGATGCCATTGTCAGCGGCAAGCATGATGCTGATTGCATGCCGACATCGGTTCGAGCACTTGGTCTTGCTAATCCAATCGCCCAGAGAAATCTTGTCGAGCGCATAGGCATTCCGGTTGGTCCAAGGCTCGAATGGATCCACAATGCTGGCGGCGAGATTCGTCAGCAGTTTGAATTGTTCCTCCATCTCATCGGTCAACTGTTTACTCTCATCCGCAGTCAACGTTACCCCCTCGAGGCGAAAAGGAGAGTTCCCATAATCGAGAACATTGCTGAAGGCCAGGCCAAACCGGTGCTTGTAGGAATTCCAAAGCGGATGATTACTCCCTATGAGTTCCCCACCGCCTTCCGCAATTCTGCCTTCGACAAAATCATCCAAGCTGTGGACTCGTCCACCGACTCGATCCCGTGCCTCATAGACAGTGACTTCATAACCGAGTCCGTTCAGTTCGAACGCAGCACAAAGGCCCGCGAATCCCGCGCCGATCACCGCGACTTTGCGCTTGGGCGCGGACTGGGAGAACTTCAAACCCGCTTCTCTGTGCGTGCTTGCAACCATCTCCAGTTCGCCTGCGAGAACACTCTTATTTGCAGGTGCCGCGAACACCTGCTCCTTTGGCAGAGGGGGCTCTGGGGGGATGATTTTGCGTCGGTGTCGCGCACGTAAAGCTGTATAGAGTGTTGGCATGTCTTGTCTTTTCAGGTTTTGGGTTCGAGCGTGACGCTCGCGACAAATGGCCTGTTCAACCTCCCAGCACTTTAGCCATTGTTGAAATCGATGGGGCGAAGAAGTATCCGCCGCCAGTGGGAATCACCCAGTCTTTGACTTTTGAAATCTGGTTTGTCACCTGAACATCTTGTGCGCCTGCCGGCGCGAATCTTAAGTAGGCGCTTCGAACACGTCCAAAAAATTGTTGCCCCACGAGCATGTCGAAGCCAAGTCCTTCTTGATGGCTACTTGGGTTTTGCGGCAGAACACCGCTATTCATCCAAGTGGTGCAGAGTAACTCAAACTGCTTCGCAATCGATGCTTGGTACGACAGGAACAAGAGGCCGCGATCGACTAGCTTCGCCTCTGGCACCTTCGGATCGAACGGTTTTCCGTACGGGATCCCACGCCTTAGTATTCGCACCGTTAGAGTCGCCGAGGCAAAGCCGAGATTAGTGTCGCCATCCCGTGGGTTTACCTTCCTTATATGTGCGGCGACTGGACAGATCACGCCTTCGGAGTCGTTCGGCAAGCCTAGCGACCCGTTGTCGTCCCCATACGCAAAAGCGTTTACGACAGATTTCGCGGCGGCGCTGGGATCATCTTGCTGGGGACTTCGAATGACGGGGGCGCCGCTGGGCCAGCGTCCAACCAGCATGGCGGCGAGGCGTTGCGAGTTTAGGTCTGGTCTGCCAACGGCGGACACGTTGTCGTTGATAAATGCATAAAAGCCTGCAACGTCCTGCTGTAAACGTCGAAAGACAAGAAATGAACCGTTAGCCGCCCAACTCGGCGCGATTGCGTTGGGTTGCGATCCCAGAGGCCTGGGCGGCCCGGGCTGCCTTGGAGCAGAATCAACCTGTTGTGCGTGCCCCAGAACGAATTGACCGACACAGACGAGCGGCTTACCTATTTCCGCATATTCCGTGCCAGTGTGATCCGGGTCTGGTTGTTGAATCGTGCGCTCCGTCAAGAAATGTCCATTTGGTAAGACCCCCCGAATCCCAGGCTGAGACACGCCGTCTTTGAATCCAAAATGCTCGTGACCGCTCGGAAAGTTATTGTGTTCGTCTGAATAGTGGCTCAGGTCGTGACCGGTTTCTTCGTAAATGATTTTCAGTCCAGCGGAGTCCGATGCTTCGGTTACCAGTTGGGTGGTCTCTCGAAGTTCGCTGACGTCGTCGCCCGCCACAATCATCAATACATCCGGGATACTGCCCGGAGCTCCGACGACCCATTGTGAGAAATCATTGACTCCACCCTGCACTGTCGGGTCGCCAAGCCGCGCTGAAGATTTGGGGAGGCCATTCCTAAATTCGAGATCGGTAAAGGAATCAGCTTCGGACGTCAAAGTTCGCAAGGCGTCAAACGAGAGCGCTGCCGCGGTCCACACAGCCTTGAGATCTTTTGGCTCGCTACCTTCCTCCCGCATCCGACGCGCCCGTACGGCTTTGTAGGAGAGAACTTCTTTGAGAGTTGTGATCCGCTTAGATAGGTCGGACAGGAACTTCTTATTGCTCGTGAGATCCGAGCTAAATCTAAGACCGATGAGGGTTTGATGGTCTTTGTTGAAGCCTCCAAGGATATTGCCCTGGATGTCGTCCCAGTCCAGCAGAGGTTCGAGTTTGGAGTCTGATGTCATGAGAAACGCGCGAATCGATGGAAACCACCTCGCGGTTGTGGGACCGCTTTCGCTCTGACTTTCATGATATGGGCAACCATATCTCCGGTCGGAGTCTTGCACGGGGTGCCGATATCCGTTGGAATCACAAATCCCGGATGAGTTGAATCGAAACATGGATGCATCTTGCAAGGTTGAAAGGGTTGGTTCGGCGCCCCTGGAAGAGCTTGGGCGAAAAGATGCATCGTGATCGCGTTTGCGATCTGCCCTCCCATCGAAATGGGGACACCTTGGTAATTAAGATCGCCAACACGAGCCTGTTTTCCGTTCCTCTGTACGCCGGCAGGTACTTTGAATTTGGCTCGCAGGATCAGAGTTCCATCGCTGCTCTGTCGCAGGGGCACAAAATAGTCAGAAACCAAATCGGCAATCGGTTGATCGTTCCAGTCGGTAAAATCGTTCGGCAAAATTGACTGAATGTACAAGGCGACGGGATCACGCAGTGTCACGAACATCCCTTGCCGGGCGAGATCGTTCACTCCCTTACCGATCGTCGGATCACTGAAGCGATTGGGCTCCCCATAGCCGGCGCAGCAGATGAGGTCAGGGTCTGTGCTTTTCGGAGGGTTCCCCCAGAGTCGTGAGCCTTCCATAGCAAGGGCTATCTCTGCCCCCAACGTATTCGCGCCTTGGGTTAAATGCACTGCCGCCGCAATGTTGTATTCGTTGTACGGGTTATATTCTCCCGCGTTAAAGGTAAGCTTGTGATTGTTGGCGAATGGCTCGACGTGCGTTAGAGTTTCAGGAAAATAGAGCTTTGTGGGATCAATCGAGTTTGGACCGTTTCCGGTGATCTCTTCATAAAGGGTTACGAGCAATGCCTGATCGTTTGCGGCAATCAGATTCCAGTATTCTGGTCCTTCGCAGGTAAACCACACCTCACGTACTACACCGTCGGGATCTCTTAGCGTTACCCATTCCAGATACTCGTCTTGCGGACGATACTTCAGACCGGGATACTTGCTGCCGGTTTGAGTTAGAAAAGGCGGCTGTGCAACGAGCAGAGCGTCGCGCCCGGTTCCATACTCCACTGGGTTGTCGATGACCTTTGCCGCTGCTAACACGTCATTACTGTTCAGCAACAAGGCGGTGCGCGGTAGGCCTTGCCATGGGGGGGCAGCGGTTGCCGGTGGCGTCGGTTTTGGAGGATTTGTTGACTCATACCAGGCTAGGTAGCCGGGATCGGGTGCCAATTGGCCGCCAAGCCACGCATCCCATTTCTGATATAACGACGCAGGATTTGCGCCACGATTGAAATCGTTAATGTTCGCCGGTGGTGTGTGTGTTCCGGGCATATATCGTAACCCTCCGCTTCTACAGCAGTCCGGCCAGAATGCACAACCTGCACTCACGGCCCTTGCTTTTCGCGAAAATGCTGATATGACTGGCTGGTGTAAGTACTAGAGATCTCTGGATCCGATCCGGGATCATCTCTAATCTGCTCTTCCAGCCACTCTTTAAGCTCCTTGATGGGTTCAACTCCAGGCAGTCCACCCGCTAAGCTTCCGAGAAACTTGTTCAGGAGATCCAGAAGCTTCCTGCGCCATCCACCACTGGCTGCCTTCGCCAGGTAGTGAAGTTTCATTTTCAAGTTGTTCCCGGTCAACCCGACTCTTTGTATCGCGGCCCAAACGGGATTGCTCTCAGACGTAACGGAACCAAGAAGAGATATGTGCTGATCGAGGACCGGTCTGGTCTCATTCCACGCATTTTGAAAAAGGCTGAGATCGGGCTCGCCGAACCGTGAAATCAGCAGGTCAAACAGTTTCCCTGTGAATTGCAAGACCTCGATGATCGCGTCTCGATCTTCGTTGAGGGGCATAGGAATCCATTAATGGCAAAACGCAACGCCGCTCTAGCCAGAGCGTCTATGTTTGTGAAGACACGCATGCGGACGACGCAAATGCGTGCTCCGCAGACGTCAATAGTATGTTTTCCCTGGGATTAACTGGCGGTAGAAGCCCCCTCGGACGTGAAACTCAGGTTGAGTCCCACTCTTCCGACCACCGAGTCGACACCACAATATTCTCGGACAAGCTGGATGTCAACAGCTACGTAAGGTCTTCAGCATGGATAGTAGCGAGTTTTCATGGACGGTAACAAGATGGTCGCGATGAAACGACCAATGCGCGATGCGGAAGCAGGAATCTGGTGTGACGTAGCGTTTTCGACACGCAAAATTCTTTTGTCTAAGGCGGACCGTCGGGCGTTAGTATGCGAGGGAACGACAGCGGGCGACGCTGTTTCACGGAGGCAAGCAAAATGCCCCGCACGATCGAAGAGCAGATCAGAGCTACTTACTTCGCTTTGCGAGCAGGCGCAGCAGTAATCGCTTTTGTCTTTCCCTTGCTTTTGTGGGGAGGTGGCAAGCTCGCCGGTTTCACGCTTCGGGATTCGATGAGCGCCTACTACTGGGCCACTCCGGACCAACTTTGTCCTTGTGGAGAAAACCCGGATCATTCCTGCAAGAAGCAAGGGAGTGAAGTCGATATAGCGCTGACTCCTTCCCCGAGAGAGAAAGCCCTCGAACCGGGGACGATGAGAAGTTGGTTCGTCGGCCTCCTATTCGCGACCGGAGCCCTTCTGTACGTTAACCAAGGGCATAGCCGAAAGGAAGACTGGGCTCTGAACCTTGCGGGACTACTGGCACTTGGGATAGCCCTGTTCCCAATGTCCTGGGATTGCTATCACCATTCGTTTTCACCGCACGGGTTCTGCGCGGTGTCGTTCTTCCTGTGCATCGCATTTGTCTCCGCGATCTGTTCGCGAGACACACTCGTGCTGATTAGAGACCCCAAAGTCCGCGCAAAGTATCGGAAAACATACATCGGCCTGGCGATTGCGATGATAGCGTCGCCGATCGCTGCTTATATCTTCAACTTCGTCACGTCGCAGCGCAGTCCGGTCTACTGGGCTGAGTTCTTTGGTATCTACGCGTTTGCCGCATACTGGTGTGTCAAGACCAAGGAGATGTCTGGACCTGACATCAAAAGGATAATCGCCGAAAAGCATGAACAAGCGGTGATCTAATCCAACAGGATGACACCTCAGAACTTCGTCACCCTCCGGGGGACGCTCTTGCGTCCGGCTCGTCTCTTTGCAACAGGTTTCTTTGCTCGCGCTTCGCCGTTCGACTGGATGGCGTGCGCGTTGACAATTGCCCGAATTAGTCCCGGAAAGCGTTGCTCGAGCTCCGCGCAACGCGAGATGTTGTGGACTTCCACGCCGCGACGCTCACCACGGATCAGCCCCGCCTCTCTCAGTTCCCTAAAGTGCTGAGAGAGTGTCGACTTCGGGATCGTCTTGTCGCTGACTCTCAGAAACGTCGAGCAGTTCTGCGAGCATTCCTGCCCCACGATATCGGCGTAGATAGCCACCCGCACGGGGTCGGACAAAGCGTGGAGAATTCCTTCTACCGTGATGTCCTCAATCGATGGGTGGAACAGAGGCCGCATACCGATAAGATTAGTCATCCTGGGGAAAAGGTTCAATAGTTCTATTATTCTGAACTAATGAATCTATTCCGGATCCAGTTCCATCTATTCACTGGAAGCGAGTGCGGGGCCCAGCGCGACAGCCCCGAGATTCTATGAGTTCAATAGGGACCGAAAAAGGGTAAAAGTATGAGCAAGCTCACAGGCAAAGTAGCTGTCATCACCGCCGCGACGTCCGGCATGGCGCTCGCCACAGCCAAGCTCTTCGTCGAGGAGGGCGCATACGTCTTTATCACAGGACGCCGCAAGGATAAGCTCGATGAGGCCGTCAAGCTCATCGGCAAGAACGTTACTGGTGTGCAGGGCGACGCCAGTAACCTAGCTGACCTCGACCGGCTCTACGATACGGTGAAGCGCGAGAAGGGCAAGATCGATATTCTTTTCGCCAGCGCCGGACAGGGCGAGTTGGCCAAGCTCGAGGAAGTAACCGAAGAACACTTCGACAAAACCTTCGACCTGAACGTGCGCGGCACGCTCTTCACTGTGCAGAAGGCACTGCCTTTGTTTAGCGACAACGGCTCCATCTTCTTGAACGGATCTATCGCCAGCATCAAGGGATTCCCGGCCTTCGGCGTCTACAGCGCCAGCAAGGCTGCGGTGCGCTCCTTTGCTCGTACTTGGCTGGTAGAGCTCAAGGAACGCAGAATTCGGGTCAACATCCTCAGCCCCGGCACCATCGACACCCCAATTCTGGACCCGCTCGGTCCAGACGCCAAGGCGTTCTTCAAATCTCAGATCCCTCGCGGCGAAATGGGGCGCCCCGAAGAGATCGCGACCGTCGCGCTCTTCCTCGCGTCGAGCGATTCAAGTTTCGTCAACGGCATCGAACTTTTCGTCGACGGCGGCACGGCCCAGATCTAAACCACCGTCAGGGTATGCCCTGCAGGAGGCCGAAATTCATCTACGGGTGGTTGGGCTTGTCTCCCAGGAAAGCAAACAACACCCTCCGTCCACCGGGCTCTTTTATCGCCTTTTTGGAGGACTCCGCGGTTACGAATACGGAATTGATCTGGGCCAGAACCTGAGGATCGTCGAACGTCAATACCCAGCGTCCGTCGTTTCTGTCGTCATTGTGAAAGATGCCCAAGCTTCGGATCTGCTTTTCGGAGCCGAGTCGCTCTCCCCAAACGTAGAACGAAACCTTGGCATCCAGTTTCCGCGGGTCCGTCAGGTCGTACGCGTAAAAGATGAGAGACTTTCCCTCGGTGTAGAAGATCCTCCCGAAAGCACGTTGGCTCTTTCCATCTCCATCGCGATCGTGGACATCGATGATGTGGAGGTTGCGGGCGACGACGAGGTCGCGCACGTCGCTGCCTCGCGCCGCCAGTTCTTCCTGCTGATTTAGCGCCGTTTCCTGGTCGGCGAGTTTGCTTCGCAGATTGCGCAGTTCCGTTTCCTGAACTGCCACGACGGCGTCACTCGTGCTTTTATCTGCCCTGGTTTTGGCTAGATCCGATTCAAGTCCAGCGATCCGGGTCTCGAGTTGCGCCTTATCTGATCGAACTTTAGCGGCCTCTTGTTCTGCGTCGGAAAGCTGCACAGTCAAGGAACTCTGCGTCTTGCCAGTAGCCTCAAGCTCGCTGCGCTGCTCGCGAATCGCCGTCCGCATGGAGGCTATTTCGGATTGTGCGGAATCGAGCTTCTCTCGTAACGCTGTGTCTTCATTTTGACCTTGAGGAAGAACGCCAGGAGCGGCGGTGTTCGCCGCAGGTACCGCTCCGTCCGTATGCGGGCTGGCTGCGATGGGTGCCCTATGCCTGCCGATTGCCAGCAACGCGGCGACTAGCGCTAGTGCCGCCACAGCACCCAAAGCCAACCACTCGTTAGCGCGCTTTGGTCGCACCACCGGAACCACATGTTCCCGGCGTATCTCGATTCCTTCAGAGCGGGCGCGTGCGACGAATCGTTGAGTCATGCCTGAGGGGATGTCGCAATGCAAGCGCTTGGCTGCCACTTGCGCCAATCCCTGGGCGCTGATTTGGGTGAAGTCGTAGGCAGCGCTGCGGCAGCCGGGACAGCCGTCGAGGTGAGATCTAAGGTCCGCTAACTCGGCCTCGGAGGCCTGCCCGCTGGCGGCGAGAGCACACAGCTCCTCGTATTGTTCATGGGTATTCAATGAGGATCCCCTTGACCTTCACCTTACCCTCACCGGAAGCTTTTTCGGTGGCATTATTGGTTTCCAGCACGACGGTCCGCAACTTTGCCAGTCCCCGGTAGAGATTGTGGCGTACCGAAGATGCCGAGTCACCCGTCTTCTTTGCGATCTCCTCGGCAGTCAGGCCCTCAAAGTAGGTAAGTTCAATGACGCGGCGTTGGCGCGTTCCGAGGGTAGCGAGTACCTGTTCCACGAGGCAGACGACCTCCTGCGGAGGCAAGCATAGCAAATGTCCGGGTCCGTAAAACACTTCGGCCGGGCTCAGTTCATCGAGTTCGGCTCGGCTGTAAAAGCGGCTTGCCTGAAGGTGCTGCCGGCGATCGATGCTGCGGTGGTACGCGTACTGAAGAAGCCAAGTTTTGAAAGTGCCACGATCGGGATTGAACTGGTTTACCGCTTTGTAGATATCCAAGAAGACTCTTTGCACCGTTTCTTCAGCTTCTCCATCGTCATGAAGAATGGCGCGCGCTATGCGGAATACGAGGGAGCTGTGTCGTTCAAACAAGACTGCCAAAGCATCGTTGCAGCCTATACGGAGGGCCTGCATCAGGTCTTCGTCGGCAAGGCTGCGGAGTCGCGTAGGAGAGAGGAAAGCGGCTGCCAGTTCGTCATCGGACAAAGGCATAGGCTCCTCCAAGCGCGGTCTGCCTCCAGGGCGAACAAGGCCTTGGCAGAGATGATTCGGGCGCCAAATTCGAGATTGATGGCGAAGCAAGCAACTCCAGCGAGGTGCTTCGACGCGTAAGAATGTTGGTTATGATCCGTTGGCTTATAACCAACATTACGAGAACAATGATGTGGAGATGGCCAAACGCCGCAGACAAGTTCAGCCTCGATCAGGGCCAGAAAGGGCGTTTGGGGAAGTATTGAGGGAAGTTCGACGGGAGCGTCGGATATCCCAAATGGATTTGTTTATGGAGAGCGGGATTGACAGAACGTACATCAGCGCAGTTGAACGCGGGATTCAGAGCCCCACGATTCGAATGATAGTGCGGTTTGCAAAGTGCTTAAAGGTTCGACCCTCGGAGCTAGTACGCCGTATGGAAGGATCGCGCTTCTATTCTGAATGAGACCCTCCACCGTTCCTCAGGCCATAATAATACGCATAAAGTATTAAATGTCAATATTAAAATACGGTGTGAGTATTTCACATTTGCACCTCGGCCAACTACCGTCGCAAGCGGGATGAGTCTAGATGACGGCAAGTTGTTTAGAGAGCGACTACGCATCCTGCGCGAATCGAAAGGGCTCACGCAGGGGCAACTCGAAGAGAGAATCGGCAAAGAAGCGAATTACATTACCCGCGTTGAGACGGGTCGTATTGATACTCCGCCGATCGAGACGCTATCTAAAATTGCTCAGGAACTGGGAGTATCGTTGAGCGATCTTTTCTTTGTTGAAGGTATCGATGACGACGCTGAAGCACTTCGGCAAAAGATCCAGCGTCTCGCCCAAACAAGCGATATCAAGCAATTGAGGATGTTCTACCGGCTCATGATCGTTTCCCAGGAAAAATAAGCCGGGCGACAAACCTGCAGCACAGCTCAGAACCAATACCGCGGTAATCTTTTCATCAATTTACTACGCACAGGATAATCAGTGTCAGTCGGAGTGTTCCTGAGTTGAAGTGAAATCTTCCTTTGCACCTATCGGAAACATGGGTTGCCGCCAGTGGTGGGGCAAACCTAGAACCCTTAGAAACCGTGATCTGGGGGTATGGCACGGTCGCTGGCTGATGGGAGTGAATGGCCCCAAGCCAGGTCGATTCGAACTAGCATTCGAAAAATGGTGCATCAGAAATGGGCACACTTGTGTTCGGACCGTCGACTTATTTTGGGCATTCGAGTATCACACCGAGGGTTTCCCGAGTCGGCTCGACGAAGGGGCGATAAGAAAGATCTGGCGTGAGGAAAGAAAGCTCAGGCGCGAAGCTCCGCGGAAGATTAAAGAGGGGAGAATCCTCCATTTCGACCTCGATCTGAAGAAGCTGGATCGGGCGGAAATAAGACGCTATTTGGATCGCTGGTACCCCGACCCTGGCCCATGGAAGACGTACTACGCCCAACGCCAGGCTTACTTCCTTGAAGAGCATGCGCGCCATCGCCGGGTCGTTTCATTCTGGAAGCAAAATGCCAAATTCCGGGAAGGATTCCTTCGCTGTGCGCGTTACAGCAACCGGCGACCCGAGAGCCACCCAGACTATTGTGTCCTCCTGAGAAATCACGGTGGAGCGCAGGGCGTATTCATTGAGGTGAAGAGCCCCAGAGAATCCATACGCCCGAGTCAGCGGCAGTTCTTCCCAGAACTCGTACGAGAAGCGGCGCAGCGAGTGATGCTAGTGAGGCTCAGCGATCGAGGAGAGAACCTGCGCTTCTTTGAGTTCAGTGCTGACGGAAACATCTTTCCCTGTTCCGTTCCGGCGTCTTCGAGGCGAGTCTCGGCGCTCTAGCTGAGGGGACCTCAGCGCCCTTGGAGACGCGCAGGGCTCTCCTTCTCCCGGCAGTTTTACTTGAGCGCCATGCATGATTGGGTAAATAAGAGTGTGTTTCGAGACTTCATCCAGAATGCCGGGCTTCTCAAGGCGATTGAGGAGCCACCGCTGCCGCCAAAAGCCGGCAAGCATCTCTGTCCTGAGTTTGTCGCGCGTTTGTGGCACATTGTAGTGCGCGGAATCGGCGAAACCAACCAGGACATCGCGGAAGTTCCTGGCAAGAGCGACGCCATACACGACGCGCTTGTTTCCATGATTCAAGAGAACGTCAGACGGCAACCCGAGAAGTTCCAGTCCCTCCCTGATCTTTCGCATCAGTGGATTCACCCCCTCGCCGAAGATGGAGTTTACTTTCCGCGCGCCCTTTGAGCGTCCGATCAGGGTCGCGATTAGACCGAGCGTCTCTTGGCTGATGTGAAACGACCCGAAGCCTTCGCTAAGCCCGATGGAACGGTACTCGATCTTCTCGTTCGGTTTACCTCCAACGACTTCGGCAGGGGCTCTAACGCGGCTGTATTGGTTCAAAGCCGATCCGTACAGGCTCGTCGTGCACAGCAACACCAGTTGAGCCTTTCGGTGAACTGGCGCGCCGCGCATACTCGATGCGATAAGGCTGGCTTGATTCTGGTAGCGCTGTTTATAACGGTTGACAACCTCCGGGCTGCACAGGAGCAAACAAACAAGTTTGCCACCGAGAAGAAGGTTGTAGGGCGCCACGGCACCGCAGACAGCGATGTCCATCATGTTGACGCCGACACGCTCGCTTTTCAGCATACGAACAACCTGACCGACCGCTTGTCGAAATCTAGCGTTTTCGAATGCGTGATTCCACGATGACTTCGTGACATCACCACTAAGCTTCTCTTCGTGGAATACCACCCTGATCGAGAGCAATGCCGCGAGTTGTTTCGCGCGCTTGCTCCGGAACAGACTCGTCTTTGCACGAGCCCGCCACTCCGTGATGGAGCCAGAAGTCACATGCTTGTGCTGCGCGGCGTTCGGATATCGTCGGTGCTGTCGGATGGCGCGCGCTGAGTCTTTTAAGAGCTCCTCGATAATTTGAGTCGTCGGTTTCCGTAAGGCCGCACGCGTGATGATGGCATCATCGAGAAGATCTTTGAGATAGATGCCCTTGATCAAACGGTCCACCTCGCTGACAAGCCACGCCGCATCGTGCTTTGGGTTCGTTGACGTTCGGAAATGCTCGATGGCGCTTTCCGGATCCCAGCCAATCCATTTGTCTCGCGCGGATTGCTGGACAACCGAACTGGCTAGGCATGCGATTCCAATCACTGGGTGGTTCGCGACCGCCGCATCGCGAATGAGAATCATCATGGATCGCCCGGGTACACTCTTGTACGAGTTGACCCAAGTGTGTCGGAAGTAGCGCCAGATATCCTGCAGCCGAAGTCCGGTCTGCTCACAATAAGCATCTGGCTCGACGAACTGAATGTATGGCTTGACCGCGCTGTGGAGTTGGGCGAGTTTTGCCTCCTTGGCAGCATCTCTGCGTAACGCAGACAGTTCTCGGGCAAGGCTCCCGCCGTCCCGCATTACCGAATAAATGGAGTGCCATCCTTTTGTTGTCAGGCGGCGTTTTTCCATCCCTTGAATGAAGGAGAGCGTGGCCGGCTTGCGCAACTGTTCATCCCGGTCGATCAGGTGAACGTGCCGGATGCGTTCCTTCTCCGCTTCTGGAGAGGTACCGTTAGTGAACTCGATGACGACTTCGGGACTGGTAGTCATAATGCGCCACCCCTGAGCCACGAGGTCGATTGTGACACTCAGTGCCCCGATCAGTTCCAGTTCTTCGTGGAGTTGTGCTTTCGTCGGCTTCTCCAACCGAACGAGAACTTTGGAGCGCAGTTGATGGATTAACTCCGTAGAAACTCCCTCATGAGAGTTCCGAGCCATCCTTCGGATGCACGCACATCTCTCGCGGAAGAGCGGCATGAGCACAGTGAGATCCGGATTGAGAGCAACTGATTGAACCATCGTGATTGCGTCCTAATCCAAGAAAGCCGTAAGAGCATTGCTCCACGTCTCCCTCAACCTTCGGGCAGCAATCCTCTCCTCCGCCGATCGCAATGCACATTCGGCGCGTCCGACTGCGAGGAGCACGAGTTGTAGCTGGTTCAATATTCTGGCGGATTCGATTTGCCGAGTTGCCGCCAAGGGCTGATATATTTTTTGATAGAAGTTGTGCTCGCGGTTCAACGTTAGCGTGAGTCGCTCATGTGCCAGCGACGCACGATAGAAACTGACCTCTTCCAATACTCGTTCATCGATTCTGTAGCCCATTTTCGTGATCCTTCCGCGTAAGCGCGGAGAAGTGTGAGCCATCCGGTCGCGGAGGACCATTGGAACCATCAGGGCATCCTTATTCTCTGCGACGATCGTACTCTTCAATTCTACCGACTCCTCGCGGACAGCCAAGTAGCGGCGTCTAACGAGGCTGTTCAGTTCTCTCGCTATACGCTCCAAATCCGGAGTCAAGATGCTTTCCAGCATCTCCGTGGGATTGATCTTCTGCTTGGTGTGCGTCACACCGAATAGCTCGTCGAGTTCCGGGGAGAAGGAGATTTCGCAGCGCCACCAGTCGTCGTAGTTCTCCTTCCTTTTCGAGCCCATGAAATACCAGCCGCAATCGATCTCACGGCCGCCGCGCACTACAGAGACACCTGCCCCCTTCGAAATTCGGTGGGTGTTCTTTTCCTCGTTGGAGAGCCCGGACCATTTTTCGATAGGCAGGATGCCGAACCTGACCGAGATTCGAGAGACTTTGTCCCTCGGCGCTGCCACATCGTAGCGGAGGGTAGGTCCATAGGGCTCTGCACCAGTCAAATTGTTGCCGTTGCGGAGAAAGAGCGGGTCGATCGGCTTAACACGTTGTCCGTTGATCAGCAGTTTCTTGCCGCTGTATAGCTGGTGACGAAAGATTCGGCCGAAGTCTAGGTGGAGGTACTTTGCTTGTGTTTTCTGCGTTCGGAAATCGAGTCGATCGCACTTTGTCAGCGCAACCACTGTCCCGCTCCGGGAAGATGGATAGTCGCGAGCAGCATCCGGCCTAAACCGCGTCGGGACGGGGACAGACGAGAGGCCACCCAAAGCAATCTCATCGACATCGAGGTAACTGGCCCAGATCTTTCCGGGATCGGTCCAACTGTAAATATCGACGCGCCGTGCCTGACTAAGGGAACCATTCGGGAGGCCCATACCGTAGCGGCCTGTTCCCATTCGGGAATTGAATCGCGTGCTTCCCCCGAACTGCAATGCTAACTGCATGGTCTGGGGAGACATGCCGGTTCCATCGTCTGTCACCGTAATGCATTTGCCGTCCTCGTCTTCGGATAGGCAGATGGATACCGTATTTGCTCCAGCCTCGAAGGAATTGTCGACGAGTTCAGAGAGAGCGGAGGCTGTGCTTTTATACCCGGAATCCCGTGTGGCCTCAATGAATGTACGGATCGCCACTAGGGGATATTCACCGGTCCTAAACTTTGGCATGCTTGATCACCTCCTGATAGGCAGACGGCAGGTCTCGCTCCACGAGATAGTCGGGCAGCAGAATTGGAATTCCGGTCGACTGGTGTGAGAAGGAGTGACGCTTATCTGCCTCGGCCTTGGAAAGAAGAGCTGGATATGTGCCGATTGCGACCGGCTTGCTCCCACGCTCTGCAGTGGCCATCAAGGCCGAATCCGCCCAGTTGACGCTCCACCCTTCAAGGATGAGGAATCGTGCCAACGGTTCCAGCGTAGTTCGCAGCACTCCGAAGGACGGAATCGAGGGCTGTTCGCTGAATCGCGCATAGCGAAGGAGTTGCAAGCCGAGCCGGCGGTCCAGCCGCGGGTGCAGGAAACGATTCCCATAGTGCCGGAGACATTTTGTGCAGGAACGCTCACAGTGTCCTGGGCAATTCGTCAGCAGATTCTCGATATGCTTCAACATCTCTGGCAGATTGCGCCCGACCTCATATGCGTAACCAGCCCCGCCCGAGGCGGTATCAAACAGATAGATCTCCGCTGCGCCAATCCCACCGTGTGACGGCGGCACGAATCGATACCCTGAACTGAGTTCACCGGGATCGATCGAAAGGCCGAGACTCGCCCCGAGCCCTACCGCCTCCGCGCAGGTCGCCAACCCGTCGTTGAGCCAAGGCCGGTCGGGGCTAAAGTCCATCGTTGCCCTGAATTCAAGCCGCAGGAGAAGGATGTCGGTGCGAAACTGGTGCCCGAGATAGAGACCTTTCCGGACTTGTCCGTTGCATTTTTTCGGTGGCTGCTCCCTTTTGAGCACATAGTCGGGCAAAAGAAAGGGCCGAGGGTGCTCCTTCTCCGAATCAGGATCGTCCGACAGCCAGGCTGCGCCACAGGTTTCACAGACGCCAAAGCCACTGTTGCCCTTACCTTTATTGGTTACGATCAGCTTGACGCCTTCCTGATACGCAAAAGACATCTGTGATCCCGTGAGAGTATCCCAGTCAAAATCTCGGTCGAGCAATTCGGGCAATTGTGCGCTGGAAGCATAGGTAATGTCTTGGTCTCTGTCCTCATCCCTCAGGCGCCTTCCGGCCTCGGGAGAAAATGCGGGAGGATCGAGCAGTTCATTGACCTGCAACTCCCCGCGGCATACGGGACACTCCACATTGGCGAGTGGGCTTTCCACGTTCGTCGCCTGGTCGAGCCTAACAAACGAGCAGCGCGGGCATCCTATGTAACGCTCGCGAACGCCGTCAAAGAAACCTTCTGCCGGACCCGAGGTTGCCAGACCGTCGAAGAAGACGCCTCCTACGCGGTAGGTTTGCTTGTTGACGACGAGGATTCTTCCGGGTGCGTATTCACTCAGAGCTTGAGTCTTCGCAAGTTGGGGGCGCTCCCTTTCGATAATCTTGCCGTACTTTTCGGGCTCCTGAATAACGAAACTGCATAGATCGGTTGGAAAAGCATACGAAGGCAATAGCCCTTTATCGAAGAGAAGGTCGAGCAGGCTCGTCGGCTCCGCGGTCTCCTCCTCAGATGCTTTCTCCCCAGAGCCCTGTTTTTGTGACTCAGCTATCTTTGGCTCAAGTTCTTTACCTATCTTCGCAAGTTCCTCAAGGAGATGTGCACTGGTCTCTCTGACGAAAGCGATCTTGTCGGCGGCGGGGGTGCTAGCTTCTGGAAACAAATCGTTGGGCAGCCATGACACGATGTGCTCGCGGACCCGCTTGGAGTTTGCATCCTTCATCCACTGCTCAAAAGCTATAAACGTGAACTCGTCATCTCCTTTGAAGAATGCTGCAGCAGGACCGAAAGCACTCATGAGATCAGGTCTCGATGCCGCCAGGCCCTCTTGCTCGGCCTCTGGCAATCTGTCCATTTGCTGATGGAAGAACGTCTGCAGAAGGTATGAATAGATGTGCCGCCGTGCCAAGCGCCGGTTGTCAGACTTGATGCGCGGCTCGCGAGCCGGACCGCTGATCATCACGTCAGGATGCTCGAAATGAAACGCATCGTGCGCTCCGCCCTGGGCGAAAGTCAGCACACTTGAAACTGAGGTCCCGCGACGACCTGCGCGGCCTGCGCGCTGCTGATAGTTCTCCCGCAGCGGTGGAACCGTCCGAAGACCAACAGCCGTCAGCGATCCAATGTCGATGCCGACTTCCATGGTAGTTGTGCAACTCAAGACATCGACTGCGGGCTTGTCTTTTCCAAGTGGAACGTCCTGGAAACGCAACTCAAATTCTTCTGTAGTCGCGTAGACGACTCCGGCGTCGCGTTGCGACAACTGCGCAGTGTGTTCTTCAGCGGTGATATGAACGGGTCTCTGTCCTTTCAGAACGGCTCGGAGAGGTTCACGGAAGAAGTCTTTCCTCGCCCTCATATATGGATGGTCCGGAGGACGCTGCTCCAGTTCCTTCTGTCCGCATTGTTCGCACGAACCCAGGAACGGTCTTGACTGCACGTAACCACAAAAAAGACACTGCCACCAGATATCATTAATTGCCGTCTTGATCGTGAGGGCGTCCCCAGTAAGCAATCGCCCGGAATCGTCGGAATTGACCGCCGTCCGCGTGAACACTTCGAAAAGACCGCTGCGTAACTGATCGATCGACGGATCGTCCAACTGGGCGCGCTTCGTGACGTCAGCGAAGAAGGTCTTCAGGCCGTCCTCTGCGCGAACTGGCTCAAAGAACGGAAACTCCTGGTAGCGCGTGGTCAGAGTGAGGTTGGGATCGAAGGCATCGTGGTATAGCATCTCGCGGATCCAGGCCTCCGTGATCTCGCTTAATTTCTCTTGGGGCACTCCTGTCACGCGACGTTCCAACAATTTGAGTTTCGAACGGCGCGGCTGCACCACGACCGCGCAAGCCGCGATCAGCGAATAGTACGGATCGCTGATTTGACGAAGGAGTGCCTGTCGATATCGCGTCGGAGGCGTAGCTTTCCACCCGTCGTCCAGGGCTAGCGAAAGATCGAGATCGTAGTCCTTCTGAAGGCGTTGGCACTCTTCGAGCAATGCCTTCTGGTCGTGCCCATCGAAGAAATGCAAGTGATGGCGTGCGCAGACAAGAACGAATGCTGCATAAAGGGTGTCATCGGGAACTGGCTCTTTTCCAATCTTCGACAATTCCTGTAGCGCAGCAATGAGCGCTTCGCGGAGAGAATCGCGTTCCACCTCGCGGGGCAGGTCCCGCGCCAAGCGCGCGGCCTTCTGCCGCCCGTCGCTAAAAAGTAGAGCCTTCCGCCCTTCGTTCGGGTGGCGCTCGTCGAGAGCCTTGGTCGCAACTTGATTCACGAACTGTTCCCGGATCAGGTTGGCGAACGGCTGTTCGCCCTTCGTAGCCAGATCCATGATCTTGAGGGTGCCGCCCGTGTTCGTTCGGCGTGTGCAGATCGGGCAGGCTCTGAAGGTCGACAGGAGTTCCTCCTCGTCCGCTCGAGTGGGCCGACACATCATCCTGAATCCGGACATTTCCGAAGGCTGCTTGTCATGCAAACGCCCCGTCGCAATGTCAAGCCAGACTGGCTCCACATTTCGAACCTGTTCCGGGTGCGGTTCTTCGAGAAGAAAGTGAATTTCGTGGAGAGGCGCTCCGAACTGCGAGAGCGTGCCGCCGTGCTCGTTCCAAAGAAAATCCGCCCTGCGCCCGACGCCGAATGCCCGCATGAAGCATGCGCCACAATCCCTGTGCGTGAAGATCTCGAAGACCCGTGCCCCACACTTGCAGTGGGTTCGAGGCTCGGTATAGAACCGCCCGAGAATGGCCTTTCCTTCAACTGCGAAACGCCGATCCGTGCACTCTTCATTCACGCAGGCGTGAACCGAAGGAAGCCCCCGGAAGAACATGTGGACCCGCGTCGGGAGCAGCGGCTGTTCTTGTCGTCCGGGTTCATGGCGTCGCGCAAACGAACCCAACCCAAGAAGGCCATCAGTTGCTGCCTCGGCCTGTTCCGGAGAGACAGTTGGGAAGAGCTGACGCGCCAGCGATTCAAACGCAGTCCCGTTTCCGGCGCAGGTTTCTATCAAGAGTTCCAGAGGCCCGATGCCGGCGAGTTGCTTACCAACGTACTGGGGCCGATCGCCATCTGGCGGGTCCCAACCGAGCGATACTGCAACCGACGCAAGTGCTTGTTCAATCGTGGCGTTGTCGATGCCGGCGAACACCGTAGGATTGACGCCAGCAAATGCGGCGGCCTCTTCCGTGGTCCCGGGTTTCGACCTTGGCCTGGTCTCTCGCGTGCCGCGAACGACCGTGAAGCCGCCTTTCTGTCTCTTGCCAGTCAACGCCTCTCCAAATGCTTGTCCTGCCTTCTCCGCACTCGGACCGCTTCCGAGGCTCGCACTGGTCAAGATGCAGCGCATTCGATCGCGAGAGATTCCCAGCCTCGACTGCAAACGGCGAATCAGCAATCCAACTTCCGCGCCAGAAACTCCACGATACATGTGCGCTTCATCGAGGATTAATAGGAACTGGTTACGATCGTCGCTCGCGAGCCAATCGCTGGTCTTGCGGAAGATAGAGCGCTCGATGGGACGTAACAGCATGTACTCGAGCATCGAGTAGTTGGTGACGAGCAGATCAGGCGGGCTCTTCTGAATCTCATGCCGAGTTAGTAACTCACGGTCGCCAGCCTGTGTGAAGAGGCGGTGGTCCCAGTGCTTTGACCTGTAGGTGGCTCCGGTCTTTTTTCCCGATTTATAGGTTTTGATCTCTTCTTCGTCTGGAGCAAGAAATCCAATGAGGTCTTTCGCAGGCCAACGGCCACGACTCTTCAATTCTCTGACCAGATTCTGCTTCTCTTTATCCTCGGACTGTTCGAGGTCAACAAAGTATTCGAGCAAGGGTGCAATGTTCCGACCGTCCTTGCTGTTGGTTCTTATTCCTGGATACGGCGTGCGACTGGTATACATCCCGAAGCGGGGACGCCGGCCCCAGCGCTTATCAAACAAGTCAGCCATGCGCTCGTCGCCGAGGAGTCTCCTGAGTCGAGCGGTTTGGTCGCTGACGAGAGCGTTCATCGGATAGAGCAGCAGGACCCGGACGCCGGGCTTGGCGAACGACGCTGGTCGCTGTGTGCCTTCCATTGCGAGCGAACCAATAGCAGAATAGAGGAATGTCTCTGTTTTCCCCGAGCCGGTTCCGGTGGCAACAATCAGATCGTCGGCGTTGTCGCCAAAAAATGCCTCCAAAGCATCTGCCTGATGCTTGTAAGGTGGATAGACGCCAATGGACGGCCGGAATGAGCTCAATTCCGAGAGGAGACTACGAATAGGAGCCGGAATGTTGAGCATGTCAAATCCGCTTTCGACGGCATAGGAAGGTGTCACTTCCACAAAGGGCCGCTGCGCGATGGCACCGGGCTCGAGGAGCAACAAATGACGTTCCTCGATAAGCGCCGGGTCTTTGATGTGGTATTGCGCCTCCAGATAGCGCTGAAGGCGGCTGTGAATTCTCTCTGCGACCTGCTTGATTCCGATGTCGGTCATCGAAGTGCCCTTATAAATGTGCCGACTCCCAGCCCAGCCAACTGCTTCTTGATTTCGATTGCGTGCTCCTGATGAAATGCCCAGTTTCGCGGATAGTATTTGCCTTCCGACAATTGCAGGCGGCCCAAAGCGGCGAATAGTCGTTGTTCGGCCTGTGGCAGTTCACTCCTTAGGACAAAAGTCGTCTCAACACGGCCCGGTATCTCTTCCACCGACACCGACTTCTCGGCCAGTAAATCGAGTCCATACATCAACCTTCGAAAATCGGTCGGGGGCATAATTCTGATCCCGCAGATCTGACCCTTCGCAATTTCCACCGCGAGGTGCTTCCTTCCGCCGAACGGCAACTCCTCCCGCGAGAGATAGGTCCCCGCAAGCCTGTCTGTGCGTTCCACCCAACGAAGTAATTGCGGCTTCCAAGCTGGAAACAAATCCGGCGCATAGACCTCAATGGTTCTTCCTGTGGGCCGATAATGCTCGTAGTTACCTCGCAAAGCTGACTGTGTCCACTCGCGCAGATCTTCCGGAGCATGGCCCATCCAGGCATCCAGACTCTGTGAAGCCAAGTCGAGTGTCTTTGGCAGCCTGTCGCCTCGCAACTTTCTATATGGCCCGCTATGCTCAATCTGGGTGGCGTGTTCAACGGACAGTAACGAAGTCGGGAAACCGCCAACGAGCAAGCGCATATCGTCTGCAGTCTTTAGCTGAACCTCTCGCGTCGGAGCAGGTAACCACTGGCCGCCGGACAACTCGGCGAAGTCGCCGCACTCCGAGAGCTCCCCCAAAGCGTCCTTGAGTTGGGCTCTCCTAGTCTCGCCAGAGAAATGCAGTGTCGACGCGAGATTCAACAAACGTAAAATGTTAACGGGACGAAGGCCATCCGTGAGAGCCCACGCGCAACTTCGCAGCAAAGCGCAATCCTCGGCTACTTGGTCGCAGGTTTCGGCACCAATCAACTCGCGGACGAGGATGCCATGTGCTTCATTGTCGGTGATGGCGCGTAGCTGCATCATCCAATCGAACGCCTTGCGAGATTGACCCAGGCACCGAGTTCTTTACCAAAGGTCTTCTCCAACCGCGCGACCTCAGCGGAGCATTTGTCTTCATCGGGAATCGCGGCTACATGTGGCACCACAATCGACCTAGCGATCGCGGTACGGAGCCCGGTCTTATCCATTGTCAACGACGCCAGTCCCCCCGCCATTCGTTTCGCGAGGCCATGCAGCCGGGGAAGTTCCTCCGAGATCCCGTCGACTGGATCTTGCACGGGAGGCGAGGCCAACAGGCCGCTGGATCCGTCCACTTCTGATGGATCCCCGAGTTCAGTTAGGCCAGCGAATTCGCCGTCCGCATCGGCAACGGCCAGTATGCTTTCGTTCCAGACGTCCGTCGCAACCGGAAGTGTTGTCGGGCCCTCGATGGCGGTCGCCGCGAGTAAGAGGTTCGTCGGCCACTGCAACCGGGCCTCAGACCTATATGGATCGGACAAGTCAATCGCTTGCGGGTGAAAGAGCGGGATCGACGCTGCGCGATTCCGAACCAGCCTGATGAGGGGAAGGAGATAGGACTCCGTGGGTCCACGATTGGCGCCATCCAGGACTACGAGAAACGGTCCCTCATTCGCCCTTGCGGCACGCACGACGTCGATCAAGCCTGCCGGATGTGGAGTAAAGTTTCTATTTTCCAACTTTCCGAAGAGATCCTGCACGTCCGCAATCGCAGATGTGACTTCCACGATAAGTACACGTCCAGCGCACATCACATGCGCATAGGCCTCGAGCGCCTCTAAGGACCGCGCTCCGCTGACGAAGGGCACTAATCCACTTGCCAAGGCAGCGTGGATGAGCTGATAGGCTGTTGTCTGGACGCCAAGTGCTCGTAAGGTTCGGATGATCCGTTGCTTCAGTTCTTTGACTTCTGTGATCTTCACGTCAGCGAAAGGCCATTGATTCACTGTGGCCGTCTCAACTCCGAGCGAAGAGGCACCTCGATTGTGCAATGGATGGCCTTCGAGGAACGGCTTGAGGAGAGCGACGTCCGCGAGAAGCGCGGGTACATTTCCCAGTACCTCGTCAATTCTGGCGATGAGTTTGGTTTCAATCCCGGATGCCTGTTCCTTCAGGTGCGCTTCGGTCTGTTCGAGTTGAAGCTCCGCGGTACGCAGCGTTTCCTCGATTTCTCTTCGCTGCTGGCGGAGCTTTGTCAAGGCTTCCTGCTCGGCCGCGTGTTCACGCTCAATCGTCGACCGAATCTCGTCTTTTTGCGCATGGACAAAATTCTGGACCTCTTGAACCACCGACGGATGGTCACGAAGGCCAGCGACGATCTCGCCGGCGAGCGACATGACCTGTTGTGTATCGGCGGCTAGTTGCTTGGCCCGCTTCAGGCGGTAGATTTCCAGTCGCGCAGAAGCGTCGGTTCCAAACTGCGTGAGTTGCGCAGTTGCATCCTCAATCAGATGTCTCGTCAGGTTCGCGCCGTTCCCTTTCAGTTTGGCTGCCGCTTCAATTGCACGCCGCATGACCGGCCTGTCTTCATCCCAATCAACATAGCTGTAGGGATTGGGTGGAAGGGAGCCAGCCAGGATGGTACGCGTCTTCCCGTTAAACATAATTCCGAGGAAAGCATCCTCCGCGAATTGATAACAAGGAATGCGGGCACGATTATTTTTTTCAAGGATCGCCTTGCCCGCGCCGTCTAACCCGAGAGTTATCGGGCCGATGACAAACTCGCCAGCACAACGGATCAGGTATTTCGGAGAGGCGAGATACGGCAATTCGATTCCGTAGGTGAGCGCGAGGCGAGCCTGCTCGCAATCGCCAAGCGTACGCAGGTCGATGATTTCGAAGACCAGTTGCGAATCGACGGCCATGTATTCATCCGGGCCGCCGCCCTTTTTGATGTCGTTCTCTTTAGCGCGGAAGCGGACGAGCGCATTCTCCCTTGCACCCACGGCGTGCGGCCAGAAAATGGAACCGCGGGTCGGAAACTCCGACTCCGGTGACGCAATGGCTCCCCATGAATCGTCAGTCTCCGCTGCCAAGGGACGGATCCAAGCAATCTGATCTTCATGCTTGTCGCGTCTTGTCCCAGTGATAACGCCAATCAGTGTTCTCACGCTGAGCATCCCAATCCGCTGACTTCACTTCTTCGAACATTTCAACTCATTCACCAGCAATGGAAGCCACCGCGCAGAAGTTCCCCTGGTTCTACTGGGCAAACATCCGTGCTTCCTGAAGGCAAGGCTACGACGAATCCAACTGCTGGCAGCAAGTTCAGGTCGACCCTTGGCGAGCGCCGCCCAACGCATCCCTCGGCTCACGGATGTGGTGCTCTGAGAACGAATGGTGCGTAGGAAAATCAGGCGAACAGAACCAAAGGCACCAGCACTGATATGAAAATCTGCGTCACGGCCCCAATAACCTGTTAAGTGGTCCAGAACCATTTGTGCCGTAAGGTCATAATCGTACTTAACGCCATCTTCAGTCGTCCATTGCATATCGAACCGGAGGGCATCGTGATCAGGAGAAATAGCAATCTTCGGTAAATCCGCCTGCCCCGCAGCCGGTCGCAGACTTACGGTTTCCTGCCATGCTGTAACCGAAGTATCGCCGATCCGTATTTGCAGGGGTTGGACTGCACGCAGCTTGTTGCGAAGCTCGACCGGCGTTAGCCCCCCAGCAGTTTCGATACTCACGCTGCCTCGGCCATCATAGTTTGCCGTCAGGGTCGTCATACCTGAGTCGCGGACCGAGAAGGTCAGGTACAACGGAGATTCTTCTGTTTCCCAGACCGAACTTGATTCGCTTCCGAGAGGCGTCCGCAGCGACAAAGTCGCCGGTGCTTCATCCGGAGCCCATTTCGCCTTTGCAATAAAGCGATGACCCGTAGTGAAGATGGGCCCGTCGGAACTGAGCCCTCGTGGAACGCCGATAATTGAGAGTTCGTCTGCCGGCTGCGTGAAGTTCACGCCGGTGGCTTCCGCCCATCGGTCCAGTGAAGTTGAAATCGCCTGTGGCAAGGACATACGCCACATCCGCCATGTGACCTTGTTGTGAGATATCGCTACGGCTGATGCCGACGAATACATCGCGGGAGGTCCATTCGTGTCCTCGGCCACGATTCGGATTTCAGTTCCGAGTTTGAGTTCCGAGCCAGGTTTGAGACGCTCCCACTCACCATTTCGCAAGACGAAAGATGTGCCTCGCGGATTCAGTCCCGCACAACATCCGCTCCATTGATCCGATGCAAGTTCGGAAGGCCACTTTCCAGTAGGAGTTGCTTCGTAGGAGTTGATGCTGGGTGGAACCACGAGACGACCACTCCCAACGCCTGGACGCAGTTCCATGAGGGAAATGTTTTTAGAATCGCTTCCGGCGACAACATTCACCGATCCTTCCGCCAATGTCCGCAATCGAGCACTTCCGAGATCCGATATTTCGGGGAACCGCAAGAAGAGCGACCAGTTCGCCTGATCATCCAGGCAAAGGTCGAACTTGCCGGTTTCACCTTCTTCTGGTACGCCTGTCCAGGCGGTCGAGGTCTCGCCACCCAAGGACGGATGATAGAGGTCGCAGTCTGGCCGTCCCGCGTGTGCGTTATGTGCAAACCCGGGATAGGGACTCAATCCCATTGCGCTCTTATAGTGCACTTTGGCTTTGCAGACCGGGCATTCGTAAGCACGGTTTTGCTCAGTCCACCGAACCTTGTCGGCCTGGACGATCCGCTTCGTTCGGCGGTCGATTGCATATTGCATTGAGCACAACAGGATACATCCAACATGCGTGCACCAATAGATTTCCTTCTAAGGAACATAAAGATACGACCCCGCACGCCTCTACGATCGCAAAGCAGCAATTATCTGTATGCTGATCATGGGACTAATACCGACTGTCTAATCTGCTTGATCCCTTGTCTTGGTTACACCACCAATGGACTGCCTGAATGTTGTCGGGGTGATCATCCCTCCATGCTCCGCCCATCCCCTTCGGATTCTTGTGGTCCGGAACAATGTCGTTATAGTCTGTGAATTCTTCATGACAGATCGCACATATGCCACCCTGCTGCCGGATCTTGCGGTTCAACAGCTTCCGCATCTCGGCCGGCGATCGCAGCTCCCGGTATTTACGCGGATGGTGCGGATCCTCAATCCTCTGCACCCCAAGCCGAACGCTCTTCGGCTTGGGAAGGAGTTCCCGACCGCAGCAGGAGAGCGATCTGTGAATGGGACACAGTTCATTTGTACGAAGTCTCATAGGATTCCTCTGGAACTGGGATAGAAAATCGGGAAATAGCTCGGAACGAGAGAGCAAATTGAGGCTGGACTGCTACAATTTTCGATCGAGGAGAACCAATGTCGAACCTGGTGAAGGTGGTCCAGCAACTGAAGGCGGAGCGCGACCAGGCGCAGAGAAAGATCGAACAGTTAGACGAAGCCTTGACGGCTCTGACTGGCGTCAGCCGTGGACGTGGGGGCACAAAGTTCCATCATGTCCGCGCATCAGGCACACGAAGAACGATGTCGGCGGCAGCCCGAAAACGAATCGCTGCCGCTCAGCGGGCTCGTTGGACGAAATGGAAGGCTGCTCAAAAAAAGTGAACCGATCTAGTTTGGATTCGTCTTTTCAGTCGCGAGGGTGCTGAAATTCGGATTCGAGATGATCTTTCGAGAATCATAGTCTCCCAGACTGAAATAGATGATTCCTTTGAGAAACCGAGTGCTGGGATCGTCGAAAATTGAAGTCGACCAATCGTAACCACTCGAAACTACTTTGCGGCTTTCGACGTTGAGGTTCAATTTGTATCCGCCGGAAAGAGAGGACAGCACAGCAAAATCGCCAGCGATGCTCACATCGTTGAGTTCGATGACCGCGAAATTCTCCCGAGGCTTGCTGAATTGTTTCTGTTTGGAGATTTTGTGCAGCAGCTTTTGGCGAATCGACGCCAGTGCCGTTTGAGTGTGTGTCTTTATGTCATATACACGGAAGCTGTCAGCCTCAGGCAGCGGGAAGTCCGGCATCACGCAAAACACTTCGAGAAACATTTTGGAACCGTCGAGTCTTTCCACGATGATGTCCGCTTCTGTCACTTCCAACTGAATACCTTGAATCAAACCTTCATAGACATTTCGAATGTAGGCGCGATAGACAATGACTTCTGAGAAGATCGCTTCGCAGTTTCGCCAGTCCCCCGAGTCGGCGCGAAAGCGCTTGGCATACGACTTGGCGTGTTGTTCGTTGTAATCGTGAATGTCACCCAAGTCTTGCAGCAAAGTTACATAGTTCCGATAGGGGTTGAGACAACCCGCTTCTCTCGCGTCGTAGTATGCGTCTCGGTATTTCTTGAAATAATCACACGTCAGCAATTCCCGAAGCGCGAACTGTGACTCGGTATCCGTGACGATGTCTGAGGCAATGAAATCGCTCGTTTCTTGTGTCATCTGGATCCTCTACTCCGGACCTAAACCGTACCCGAAGCTCCGGCACTCCTCTCGGCTACCCGTTTGTATTCCTCCACGTCCAAGATTCCGACCAACTCGGATAGATCTCCCTTGTGCAGGCTCCTTTCATCGACCGTTATGATGTGGATCTCCGCTCCTCCCTCACACATGATTCTTCGCCACAGCCTAGTGTAAGCGCGATTGTCCTTATGGCCGCTGCGGTAAAACCGGTAGCAGATATTCGCACACATGTCGGCCACTTGCAGACCGATTACTGACTTCGAGTCGCGAAAGACGGTGTGATTGTGGAACAGATCCCTGTAATCGTACAGCCCCTTGTGCATCAAGTACTTCTTCTTATAAGGATGGTCCGGTGGCCACTGTTTAACGGTCAAGATCGATCGACGACTTGATTTCATCAAGTCCGCGCGCAGCCACTCCTTCCAAAACTGAAGATGCTCATCGCGCTTTATAAAACTCTGGTCGATGACGAATTCGATGTTCTCGAACTCCTGGCTGAACTCGGGCTCGGCGAAGCGGACGATCCCGTGTTGCAGAGTGTCGAATATGGTCTGCAAAAGAACCACAATCCAGAGACAATTGGGTGTGCTGCGTTTCCCCATCCATCCGCTCATTTGGCGATAGAATTCCACAATCTTCTGGTTCTTGTTTGTCTCGCTCGTGTACTTGGAACACAATTCTGAGCTCAAACGGAATATTTCCGCAGACTGGTCTCGCATTCTCTCCACGTGGGACTCGGCAGTCACACTTGTGTCGCCACCGACTACCGTCAGCACAACACCGCTCGACGGCGGCAGCACCTTCATGACGAACGACTCCAACTGGTTCGAAGTGAGATCACTCCCCTTCAGTTCCTGCGCACTCCTGCCTACAATGCTCTTTTTCCATGCGATGAATCGCTTCTCCAGTTCTGGAACTTCTGCATCGGAGACGGTGACACCACAAAACAGAGACTTACCCTTATTTCCCCAAGAAAACGAGCCGGAATCGTCGATGAAATTCCACATAAGACTTAGTCGTGCACGATGATTCTATCCTGAAGGACGAATAAAAAGCGAATGCACCTAAATCACCAAACTCGCCGGGTCGTGCGTCTTGAAAGGAGTGGGTGGCCGTGCGCGAAGCACTAGCGGATAAGATCTCTTACTTAAACAGAGGTTAGAGATGGCCCAGAGTTGAAAGACGAATCGTCATCGCCTGCTCACTTACCTCAAATTCATTGGCTAGGTACGTCACGTGGCTGTCCCGCAAGGAACCTGCCCGAAGAGCTTTGATTCGCGCCTCAAGCAACTTCGTTGGCATTAGGAGACAAGCTGCGAATTGGTTGGCCTCTATCTCTTTAGGGTCCACGCCTGTGCTTGATCTCGAATTACGAGGAGTGATCACATGGCCGTGATCGACATGCACATGTTCCCCAGGTTCAAACTGATGTCGAAGATAAAAATGTCCAATCTCATGCGCAATCGTAAATCTTTTTCGATTTGAGGCGTCACTGGCTTGGACGGCGATGGCCGTTTTCTCCCCCTTGCTGATAAGCAGACCTGAGACGTTCTCGCCAAGTTCTGCTTGTGCAATCCGTAGGTGCAAGTACTTTGCGACACGCTCCACATCGATTGGAGGTCTCGTAAACCCGCATTCTTCGGCAAGCGCTTCTCCTTGATACCTAGCACTGCGAATGCTCATGCGTGATCTCCAGGGTTCTCGTTAGCGAGGGCGCTAAGCTTTTTCAAGGTTGGACCAGCGAGATTGAGTTTCTTTTTCAGCTCCCGCTCCACATCGATTGTACTAGGAGGCTTGTTACGGCCATCTGATGTGGGCACGAGCTCGGCAAGGTCAACACCAAGCGCTCGGGCCAATTGAGGCAATGTATGCGCAAGTACGCGTTGTTTACCGCTCTCGATATTGGCAATCGAAGCCCGCGTGGAGGGCGGATGGAGGGAAAGCCCCAGCCGAGCCTGGGTCATATTTCGATTTTCACGTAGGTTTTGGATCTTTAGGCCAAGAGCCCCATAAAAAGGCTCGATTTTGTTCCGCATGTTCTTTGTGTATAAGCCATCAGAATCTCCCTGTCAAGTAATGCTGACGCTCAGTCCGGCCAAATGCTACCTGTGGGATGTAAAGCAGTGCTGTACATTAAAATTATTAGATGTCAGTACTTGACACACCGAAAATACTGTGTGATGGTGAGTGAGCAACTTTCCTCCGCGAGGAGGATTGCCAATAGGGTTTCAAAGAAAGGGTAGGACTCCGGGACGGGCAGAGCACTTTGGAGGAGGAGGCGCAATGATGATTGCTCTTGAAGTTGTCGAGCAGGACAACGTAGTGAAGGTTTTGGAGATTGAGGCGGCCGAGGATGAAACGATAGAGGCGGTAGTCGGAAGGTTTGGGAAGGCTCTCGAACTCGATGCTGAAGAAATCCTCGAGGATCTTACAGTGAACGGCGAACGTCTTCACCGCCACCACAAAGTCCGTGAGCACGCCCACCGCGGACGGCGATGGAGACATCACCATCGGCGGATACGCGTGATCGTCTTCTCGCCTCGAACACCCGAACCCAAAGAGTTCTTTTGGCGCCGCACGATGCTGGTTGGGGAAGCTGCGAAAATCGCAGCTGCCGCGTTCGGTTATGTTGGAGGAAACCCGGGGCTGCAAACGGACACCACTCCTCCGCGTGTTCTTGACAACAAGAAAACCCTGGAAGCTGAGCACGTTCGCTGCGGTGAAAAGCTGGAAATCCTCGATTCAGGAGGAGGCGTCTACGGTACCCGCCGATGAAACCCGAATCATTATCGAATCGGAAATCCATGGCGCTCAGGCCTGGGCTGAGCGCCATGGGATCGGATGCACGTGGATTCCCGAAATCCTCGAACTGAGGGTTGTTTTGATGCAACTCACCGGGGACAATCGCTTTTATCTGCGAGGTCGGTTCCAGGACTATCGCGCATTGGCTCCCGAATGGACCTTTTCCGATGAAAACTGGATGCAGGCTGGCCGGTTATGTGACGCCCCGAACCCGGCGGGGACTCAGTTCGGTGCATCGATTTTCATCGTTTTCGAGAACCGGGAGCTTTCGATCCCGAAACATGCGGTGATCTGCGTTCCCTTCAATCGCTTGGCCTACAAAGATGGATCTGGTCCTCACGCCGACTGGGGTGGACCGGCGCAATGGATGGAGGTCTCTCGGCAACCGCAGGCGCCAGGTGCTGCCCCGTTACCTGTGCGTGCGGAAATGGTAGGAGACATGCTCCAAGTGATCTATCGCGACTTCATTCGGTCGACTGGGAGAATGGGAGCCTGAAGATGTTCAGCGATACCGATGACACTCCCGTCCATCGTCTCCGCCCTTTGCCTGTCGCTCCTTTGCTAGGAAACTTTTGGATCGCTGAGGCTCTGATCGCCGCGACCCAGAAGGCATTGCAGAGATTTGCCCTGGATGGCATTCGCGACGGCGGCCATGAAGGCATGGTTTTTTGGGCCGGTAGATCTATTGGCCTACACACACTTCTCATGCAGATGATCGTTCCTAACGCGCAGCACAGCCGCCTCCGGGTGCATGCACCGAAGGAAGCGGTTGCAGAAGCCGCGAGGGCGGCGCGCAACAATGGTCTCGGGATTCTCTGTCAGGTTCATTCTCATCCGGGCCTAGATACGCGGCACTCGGATGGGGACGACGATCTGGTGTTATTGCCTTTCGAGGGTATGTTGTCGATCGTCGTGCCGAAGTTCGGCGTTGGGCTTGAGTCACTTGATCAGTGCAGTGTTCACCAATTTCAACAGGGCAAGTGGGTGCTCTGCGAATCCGCATCTGTCTCTGCCGGAATCAAACTAATCCCAATCGAGATCAATCTCCGTGAATCCCTGCGATGAGTTCTACCGCCAGCGAGACAGGCGAACAACTGAATATCTTCCGGCGATGCCATTCCATCCCATCGCCGTACATGTCTCTATTGGCGAGGACTCCGCGCAATCGCGTGCGGGGCAAATGGCGGCGCTGGCGCTTGCGAATCTTCTGGCCCGCTCGCACCGGTTGATAACGGTCGACATGCGGTCGACGCAAGTTCCGCTATTAGTCGACCTCCCGTTTGGCAGTGCGAGAACCCTCTCGGAATGCTTGTTTAACCAGACGAGAGCGATTGATCCTTGTGGAGAAGTCAGGTGGAGTCATTCAATACCAGACGGATCTGTATCGATCGGACTGGGAAACGAAGCTGCGGCCGACTGCATGTGGTTTATCGGCGCTCATAATTCAATTGGTGTTCTCGCTCGCTCGCGCCAACTCTTCGGCGATACTGAGGGATCGCTCCGTGGAGCCGCACTGGCCGCATGCCTGGGTGCGGCTGCAATGTTTCGAGCACAGCTTCACATGGAGACTGCGCCGAGGGTCCTGTCCTGCTGGAACTACGAGGAAGGCGAGCGCGCGGAAGAAGGCCCGTCATCACTCGAGGTTTTGGACGTCGGTCGTGTTTTGATGGTTGGGGCAGGAGCGGTAGGAAGTGCTCTCGGTTTCTGGCTTCGATTGTTCGGCCAAGGGGGCACTTGGGTGATTACGGATAACGATCCAATCGCGATCCATAATCTCAACCGCTCACTCCTTTTCACCGCTGCGGATGCCGGTTGGCCGACCGGAGTTCCCCGACACAAATGCGATGTTGTCGCTGAAGCTCTTCACGGCGCAGTGGCCGTGAGAGCTTGGTATGACGAGTATGCTGCCGACAACTCCTCGGAATTCGATGTAGTTTTGTGCCTTGCGAATGAAAGGGGCATCCGTCACGAGATTTCGTGTCGCAATCTAAGCCTTGTCCTGCATGCAACCACAGGAATGAATTGGACCAGTCAACTGCACCGACACATCGCAGGAGTTGACGATTGCGTCTTTTGCCGAGCGGGTGAGATTGCCCCTGTGCAATTTGGTTGTTCAACGGGTGAAGTCCCGACTCCCCAGGGAGGACGATCCGATGCCGCGTTGCCTTTCCTATCAGCAGCTAGTGGATTGATGCTGGCAGTTTTGATGCAGCGACTCCAGGCCGGCTCCTTGGCAGGGCTTGATTGCAATGATTGGCGCTGGGATTTCAACTCGCTATATCGAATGGCATCCCGGGCCAAGCGCTCGTGTTCCGAAACATGTAGTCGCGTAAGTTCAAAGAGCATCAGAGATCGCTTGCACTTGACAGGGCGTTGGAAACAGCTCGAACAATGACTTGGATGCAGCTGCTCGCGATAACATAGGCATGGAGGTTACAAAGATGCTGATTAGCGCAAGACACACTGCACGCTTGCGGACCAGGCCGGGAATGGGAACGCTGTTTGCACCAAGAGCGGCACAAGCTACAACAACTATGTACCGTCCAACCTTTCCGATGACGCTTCGAGTCGGAGACGAGTTGCGTATACCTGGTGTACCTGTTCATGTGATGACATATGTAGGCCCGCTAGGAGCGCACGGCGAAGATGTGCTAGATGCTCCCAAAGGAAACGAAGCCCGGTTGGTGCATCTCATAAGCGTCTTGAGTCGGGGAACTGTGCTTCTCGGACAGCGCGGTCCTGAGTCGTGCGACGAGCAGCGAGCCGTCAGAGAGCGGGCCCTCTACGTACTCGGAACTCGTAATAATCCGCTCGGTCCCAATTGTGAACACATCGCATCTTACGTTCGTACTGGCATCGCAGAGAGCCCGCAACTTCGTGGCGCTGGCTTGCTGTCATTGATCGGCGCTGGTCTTTTCGCTCTCGCCGGGTAGCCTGCAAGCGGTCTTCGATCTACGGCTCTCTCGGCTCGCGTTGGGTTTCTTTTCGAAGTTTTCTGGCGCTCATTTGCAGCGATGGCGGTGCTCTATTGGCGATTCTGTTTTTCTCGTACTCCCATGTAGACGAAGATCTTCGCGACCGTCTGGAAACCCATCTCTCGAGTCTCCGCCGGCAGGGTTTAATTGAATCTTGGCATGATCGTCGGATTACCGCCGGCGACGACTTCGGGTCGGCCATTGATGCTCACATCGATACTGCGGATGTCATCCTTCTGCTGGTGAGTCCGGATTTCATCGCTTCTGATTACTGCTACGAACGCGAGATGACGCGCGCTCTTGAAAGACATCAGCATGGCGATACGAGGGTAATCCCCGTCATCCTACGGTCCTGCGATTGGCACGATTTGCCCTTCGGAAAGCTTCTGGCAACGCCAAGGGATGGACTTCCAATCACGAAGTGGCCGAACATCGACGACGCATTCCTCGATGTGGTCACTGCAATCAAACGCGCTCTGAAAGAACTCGGACAGCCGGCGAAAAGGGAAATTCCAAGAGTATCGGGACCTCTTAAACCTGCTTCGCTCGAACCCGTGCGCTCCAGCAATCTGCGAATTAAGAAGCAGTTCACCGATCTCGATAAAGATAAGTTTCGCCATGACGGCTTCGAATACATCGCAAAGTTCTTTGAGAATTCTCTCGAAGAACTCGTTCATAGAAATCCCGACTTGCAACAGGGCTTCCGGCGAATTGATGCCAACCGGTTTACTGCCGCGGCCTACCGCAACGGGGAGAAAATCTGCCGGGGATCAGCCTCGCTAGGGGGTAGCACAATGGGAAGCGAGAGTATCGAGTATTCCATGACCGATGAGCTGCGGCACGGAGGGATGAATGAAGCCGTCTTGGTTCGATCTGATGATCAGATGATCTATTTTGAAGCTTTGGGTATGCAGTCCTATGGCAGTGGCAAGGATAAGCTGACGTTTCAAGGCGCGGCCGAACTCTTCTGGGAACTCTTCATGCGGCCGCTTCAGCCCTAATATGGGAGGCGGACATCCACCGATATGCGCTGTGGGTCGTTTGAACTTTCTTTTAGCCGTACAATCATCGCTAGCGGAGGACAATGGGCCATGAATAAAGAATTTTCTGTTGGTGATCGCGTTGTGTACGAGGACGTGTACACCGGCGAAATAAAATACGGCCTGATCACGAAGATGAGCGGCACGGACGCGATCATCCGGACGATCACAAAAGAGGAGGCAGGTCCGGGTCCGAAGAAATTGCCTAGGGCACGAATCGGTTGCTCTTTTGATCGCGATGATCAGGACGTTCCGATTTGTCGCTTGCATCGCCATCCGTTGAACGCCTTGGCGGTGCATTCGATGGATCCGAACCCTTCCGGTCCCGGCCATTTTTCAGCATGGATCTGTCCCGTGTCGAATAAGCAGGTTTATGACGCCGAGTTCTAGAAAGGGTTCGTTGGCTTCCGTTATCGAGGCTACCTTAACAGGGCGCGACAAAAACGAGAATTCTCGGCTCGAACGAGGAAAAGCCGCTTCCGCAGGCAGCGCTGAGCCCAATTAAAGATCGATTGGCTGGAATGAAGAGATGTCCGACCTAAGCGCCAGCGGCCATTTTGAACGCCAATTTGTCGTTCGTCTTCGCCCAGGAACGAAGACCTCGAGCTGTACGCACGGCGCGAGTGGCTCGACTCCGCGAAGGCCGATTTGACTCAAGCTCTTTGGCCACTTTGAGGGCTTCCCCTTTTAAATTCGCCACGAGCCGTCGACGCTGGGAAGCCGGGATATTCCGGTGCCGGGCCAGGTACGAAAGTAACGTAGCCTCATATGCACTGATCGTCGGCATATTCACACTCTATCATCATCGAATGTTCTTTCCCACAAATATTGGATGATGTCCGGCGAGGATTGGATACCCGCTCGCGCCCCGATCACCCCGGCCGTCAGCCGTCCATTCCTCCCCATACACAACCGTTACATTAAGAACCAAACCAGCAGCATTTTCAGGCAGTTGCAGCTCCCGTGCCTTGCCGGTTCGGGCATCCTTCCAAAGTGCAACCACATCGCTTCGGCTTTCGCCTTCTTCGGGTCGGCTGAGGGTCGACATTCCGCTGCTGGTCACGGTGAGAACTGATGAACCTGGGTCATCCGCGAGCGAGGCCGCGTACCGGGCTGGCCAGCGGTCGGCGAGCTGAGGTCCATCCATTAGCAACGCAATAATAAGGTTCGGCCCGACCGCGCGCGCTAGGTCGCCGACGGGATCTGGCCTGGCCAGGTCCTCGCAGATCAGAACCGACATGGTGAGCCACGGGCGCAGGGAAATGAACATCAGCTTGCGGTCAGACAGAGAGATGTGTTCCCACCAGTTGGCCTCAGGGTGCAGGCTTGCCCCGATTCCGTACTGCATAATCTGAGACTTGTTCAGCTTCCAGCGGTGATGCTTCTGCTGTTCGAGCGCCACACCCAAACCAAAACCAGGCAAAATCGCATTCATTCGCACCGAATTTATACCGGAGCGCTTCGGCGAAGCGCATTTGCCAACCCCCGCAACCAAGAATCGACGGTCGGTCACGAACTTCCGCGCGAATTCGAGGTACTCGCTTGGCGATAGAGCGAGCTCCGGTAGAATGAGGCCGTCAATTGGTCCGATCTCGCGTTCCGCCGCCGTGATGATCTGCTTCACCAAACCGATTGGTGGACTGGGGCCGGCCTTGAACGTGAACAATCCGTAGCCCCCGCGCTCAACCTCATCGCTCAACAGAACCTTTCTGCTTGCTAGGAATTGATTCGGGGTGACACGAGCGGGCCAGGGAATGAGCAGGAGGTTCAAAGCGTGCTCCTGCGTGTCCGTGCCGAAGCTGTACCACTCTGGCCTCAGGTCGGTAGCTGGACAGTATGCCGCATAGTGCGAAAGCGACCTGATTGTCATCCCGTTTTGGGGAGTATGCATTTTCGGCAACACGCGAGCCCGCCCGGAGTCGATCTCCTTGCACATCGTCGACCCCTCGCGAATGGTGGAGAACAGGCGTTCCTCAGCATCCCACAGGAACGGGTCTTTGGGTGTTGCCCTTGGTCGGCGCGCCAAATGTGAGATGGAAATTCCCACTCCAATGCTTGCTTCATCCGAACAGGCCAGGAGGAATAGAACCGACGCAAGACAGTCACGTCTTGCGCGGAGTTGCGCAAGGGGCGACTTCCACGCTTTAACGATCCGCGTCCAATGCTTTCCGAGTTCAGCAGGAAGACCGACCGCTGTGGTTGTCTTGTCGCGCCACTCGTTTCCGATTCGGCGCACATACTCTGGCCACTTCTCGCCTTTCGGAAGCTTTATGCGCGGGGGGCGATCATCCGTCACCGCCGTGTATGCTCCAGAGCGATGGAGCACCGCCGCCATCAAACAAAACACATCGGGAGGCCAGCGCGGGATCGTCTTCGGAGATGCCCCAATACAGTGCCGAATCACGTCCTCGACCGTTTCGGTTCTTGCAGCCACGACGAAATGCTACACCGCTGGATATGAGTTGCAGCAAATTTTCAGACCAACCATGGATTTGCGGAATGCATTCGAGGGTCCGCAATGGATCGTCAAATTTTCCGACGAAGAAACACTGCCGGCGGAAAGATTACGCTGAGATACAAATGAAAGGCGCTTTTGCGAAGAGTCAGGCGACGCATCTACTCCGAGTTGCCGTTCGGACCACCGCTTTCCTCCTGCTCTGAATCGGTTTCGCTCACTTCGGGCGACTGTGTGCGATCACTCCGTTTGTTGTAGGTTCCCCTCACTGATAGCAGTTCGGCGTGGCTAGGAGGAAATACATAGTTTTGTACGAACCAAAGCGCGTCATAGCTAAGCCGGCGACTGACCGCCGCGTGTCCATGTTCCTTCACGAACTGACAAAAATCATCCGGATCGATGATGTTGGTTCTTGCGCCGGCTAGTGCGAGGGCACGAGCCTTGAGCCATCCGCGGTCGATCCATTTCTGAATTTCCTCCGGCCGGGTGTGCAACGCACGTGACAACGAGTACTTGGTGAACCATTCCCGGCCGCTCCTACCTCCCATGCCGAGCCGATGCAGCATCGATCGAACCGAACTCGCTGGCCGGCGCAACACCTTGGCAACGTCCTCGACTGGCATCGTGGTGATCAAATCGAGCAGGTGCTGTTGTTCCGGTTTTGTCCATTCACGGTAACTGCGCTTGCGATAGACGCCGAGATCCTGCAGGAAACGTATGCAGGCGTCTCGTGGGTTTCCCGAGACCTCAGCCAGTCGAGTTATGAGTTTCCTCCGATCTCCCTCCTCAGCTTGCAGGCCTCGTCTGCTCTGCTGCTCGTATTTGTAAACAAGCTCTTTCGCTTCGCTTGGCCAGCGAAACACACGTCGTCTCCGGATACCGTCGCGATCGTCCATGTTGCCAGCTTTCGGAGAGTGCCCAGACATCTGATCAAGTGTGTCGAGACACACTGCTCCTTACGAGTACCTCCTTTCCATGAGAAGGGACGATGGCGATCGGGAAACTCCAATCCGGAGCCAGTGGCAGCGGCAAGCTTATGCCGAATGCAGAAATGACTGGCAAGAATTTTTTTCGTGCAGGAATTCTTGCACGCGCGCTGTTGTGGGCCCAATCACGAACTGCGGAGAAGAAGGAAAACACGTGGCTTTTCGGCAATCAGCGAAAGTTTTATGCAACTGTCGTGTTCAATCTGGGTTTAACCACATAAGCCAGAACCAGCGCCACTCGCCGACATTACGGCCCCGCCAGCCTTCTCGGAGCTTGTTATGCCAGCCAGTCCTGAACCGCGCTCGGGAAACCCAATCGAGGCCACAACCTCATGCTCTCTCTCAAAACGCTTTCGTCGTTGGGCAGCTAAAGATTTCGGGCCAAGGATTTTAAGAGGGATAGCGAGAGTATGGACTCGCGGTGTTGACGGATTTGATTGGAAGGAAGTTGCAGCGAACTTGCAAGTGGAGGAGGCTACATTGCACGATTCGTTCTGGGACGAAATTCGGCAGGGAGATTCACCCCAAGAAATGCATTCAGAGAGGCAGAATGTAATCCAGAAACCACAGGATCGACATCCGGTGGATCCGACCAATTCGGCATCGCCGCGATAGGTGATGGTTCGATTGCTGATGAATACCAAATTTGCACACGTTGAAAAGTGGGCAAACATGGTATCGAGGCTACAACTGTCCTGCAGGTAGGTGTTGATGATGCCACCAGCTGCGGCGATGATTTGTCGCAAACACAACTCAAACTAAAGCCACGAACGAGGCCTTCCCTTACTCCTCTGCCAGCCGGTTTGCCGACTCGCAGATTTCCTCGACAATTTTCAACAAGTCTGTTCCCGCCAAATCGTCCAATTTGAGATATTGAGCCACCTCCGCGTTTCTGCTCTTCGTATAGAGCGGCTCATTTGGCGAGGGCTGCGGAAGCCGGAACGTTTTTGCAATGAGCTTTCTCAGTTTGAACTTCAAGCTTGACCCACTCTTCGAGAGACGATCCACCACCGAAGCGTGATCCGGAATCGGAAAGTACGCTGAAAGATCCTTGCCAATCACCTTCTCAAGCGTTCGCTGCGGAAAGTAATTCTCGATACCATAACGCTGCAGAATTCGGAGATGGATCGGCAACCCCGCCAAGCTCCTCTGCTCCTCCTTCGCGAGTTTTGTGAGCGGTTTTCCACGTTTCGTCAGTCGCCTCCCTTCGTCTCCATCGAGAACCATCACTGCTTCCTTGCAACCGATCAGCCAGACATTCGGGTCCGGTTCCGCACGCAGACCGCCCCAGCCACCGACCTTGTCAAAAATTATGTTGCCGGCCGTTCCAAGCTGATCGATCAATGATCGAAGGACCGGTCGATCCGTCGTACCTTCCGAAAGGACTTTGAGCCGACTGATCGAAGTGGAGCCCTTGAGCTTTTTCAATACTTCTTCAAAAGGAGTACGCTGTGCAGTCTCGATCCTTGCCGCCCGCTCCTGATCGATCGCTTGGGCGATTTGTGCAACTCTCCAGCCCTGAGGAGCGGCCTCGACTTGTCTTCGTATTACCCCGGCAGCCCGAGTCCGATCCAACCGTGCAAGCGTGTCCGTAATGACTCCCACCAGCATCGGAAGCTCCAATCGAAGCGCGCGAGCCCGAAGATCGACAAGTTTATCCCATGCCCAATCGCTATTGATATTCCCGATCCATCCCAAGGCGGACATGTCGGGTATGCGCGTATTCCCCTCTTGAAGCTCGAGATCGGTCAGGGTCGCGAGCGCACGTTCGATGGTTGACCGGTCCTGCCTTTCAATAAGGACGTTGAAGGCACGATCGCGCATTTCCTCTCTCGCTCCTCGCTTGGCGGCTTCTTCGATCAGTCGGCTATCGACGCCGCGTTTCACCAGCAGGTTCAATGCCGTGACCTGGAAATAGCCCAAATCTCTGTCACTTAAAGTGAGATCTTTCATACTTTGTTCGATATCTGCAGTCCAAATCTCACTCGCTTCAATAAAGCGAACTGTCTCCCCAAGAGCTTGAGTGGACGGAGGATGTTTCACGAGTCGCTCAATCGCCTTCAGGGCAGCGTCTGAAAGTGCAAAGCGCTTGTGATACCTGGCGACAGTTCCCGCATCCATCGCCATGGTTGCAAACGCAAGCGGCACGTCCGGCTCGATCCTTAATTTGTACCGGTCGATAACCTTCATGAGGAAAGGGAGCACCCTCGGCTCCCACAGTGAGTTCTCTTTCCACTCAATGTTCTTTTCGAGATCAAGCGTCTCAAGAGTTTTCGAAGCTTCAGATGCCAGCCAGTCCCGAAATTCGTCGGGTATTTCCGGCCAATAATCTTCCTTAAGCGCCCAAAGATCCTTCAACGCATCGTTTAAAGACGCCCTTGTCAGAAGGCTGCCTTGCAGATCCCGGATGCGCCGGAGGCGCGACTCCTCCTGTGTGAATTGCTCAGCGCGGTACGCTGTGGCCTGCGTTTCTTGTGCCTCGATTACACCTCCAGAGTAAGGGCGGAGAATCTCACGGACTTTACCGTGACTGTATGGAGCCAGTTCTCGAATGAGGTCGAAGGCTTGTTCATGGATCAGCCAACTGGCCGTTTCCGGGGTCATCAGAGCAACCACAATCTGATCTACATAGTAGATCCGCTGACGTTCGTCGCCTGGATGATGCAGAACACGCTCGAGAAAGACTCGCGATACTTGTCCCTCTCGGTCCGCTTTCTGCATAAGAGCGAGAAATTTTGGCAGGGGCCCACTCTGGTCTGGATAAATGCGGAGACGCTCGATCGTTTCGAGGATGTCAGCGCACAAAACGGCCAATTCGCCATCAAAAAAACGAGGCAGGAGTTCGATCACAGGTTCAATATAGGCCTCGGCCCGGTAAGTATTGAGTTCGTTAGGATGTTCAAGAAAATAGTGCAGCATCGCCACGAGGGCATCGCGTGATTTGAACTGCCGAAAGTGATAATAGGCAGAGCTGAGCATCGCATTCTCATGGAAAATGAAAGGCAGAAGCAAGTGAATTTGCGATTCATCGACGATTGACCCAAGCATGTCCAGGAAATTTGTATGGAGGGGATCCTCCCGGTTCAGGTTGGGCAGAAGTTCGGCGACATGTTGTGGTTTGCCAACATTCACCAAAGCGATGACGGCACAGTATCGAAGATCAACGCCCAAGGCTCGGTCCTTGACTACCGCGAGGGCAATCGGTAGCACCTCTGCCGTTTCGCGCATACCGAGCAATACCATCGCATTGCCTCGGATGATGTCGTCGTGGTTATCCAGGTTCCCGAGCAATTCATTTGTCGTCTCCACAGTCATCAAGCGCGACAATCGGCGGGCGTTGATGAGGGGGTGATGAGCGATAAACTGCCTTTCGCGAGCGCAACGATCGAGCGCACTTTTGACAATGGCGGTTTTCTCACTTTGGGAGAACACCGCCGGAGATGAGGAAATCGCCCAGAGAGGATGCTGCCGAACAAAGTACGCTCGTACCTGTGGGTTGAGTTCGATCAGATAACTCACGGCGTTGAGCCAGCTTTCGTTGGGCGAATTGAACTCAAGGAAGGCGAGTTCTTTAACTCTTTCAGGCGCCGCGCTCTCCAGTTCTTCCGCCGCCAAATACTCGCCATAGGAGCGCATCTGGAACGCGAGACCGTGCGCCGTTCGCTTGAGAATCGACGCGTGAAGCTCATCCACGAGTACGCGGGCCTCTTCATTCGAAATGCGCATCGCCTGTCTGATCACCCGAAGCGCTTCGTCCTCCGTGAGTTCATTTCTGGAGTATGTTTCAAGGGCCACTCCTAGCATCCGTAGGGCTCTGCGCTGTTGATGGCGATTGACGCGTTTTCGGCTTTCAATTAGCCGATCGATCATATAGCTCAGATTCTCAGACCTGCGCTCGCTGAGCGTGCCTTCATCGCGATACTTCTCGATCATCACTGAAAGAATGAACGGATTTCTGATCTCTTCACTAGCGTCCGCCAGTCGGACCGCGGTCAGAAACCCCTCCACTTCTACGTTCGATTTTTCGATGTATTCAACAATATCTTTGTCGCTGAAATCCAGGATGTGAAACAAGGCGCTTACGGACGGCAAAGAGTTCTGGTGCGCGGCGTAGAACGCTTGTCTTACAGTCAGAATCGTCGCTGCATTCCCGTCTTGTACAAAGAGTTGCTCCAGATCGGTGCCTAATGCCGACAGAAAACCTCGCGGAATCTCATCGATGCCATCGAGTACATAGGCACGCGAGATCAAGTTGCCTTCGATGTCTCCCGCCGTATCCAGAAGAGCCGGAGGTGCAGCCTTTGAGATGAGGGCACGCAGGTCGCCTCGGTACTCCTTCAGTTCGACAAAGATTGGGACTCGCTCCTCGCTTGTGAGGAATTGGCGCACTGCTGCCCGGGCGACAACCGACTTGCCGCCTCCGGGTTCAGCGAGGATGACCGCGCGGGGATGTTTGAGGATGTCAGCCAGTTTCGGTTCGCGATCGCGCATCATCCCGCGAAAGTGAAGATCCATGTCGAGCGGTATTCCGCCGGTTTCATTCACTGCGGTAAACCGGCGTTCTACATAACGATAAAGCGTGAGCTCTGAAGAGAGCTTTTGGACGTATATCTGCAACTCCTCGCGGGTCATGGCCATTGCGTTTCTCGTGTCCATCGGGCAGAAACAAATAACAGTTCATCCCGCCAAAAGCGCACCGATTGGCTTCAATCAGAACTCAACTCAAATTTCATCCCGATGGGTTCTGTTCCTCTGCCTGCTCCTTCAAAGTCTCGAGGTGGGTTTCGTAAAGGCGCTTTACGCTGTATTCGTCGGCGTGAACAATCCCGTATATGCGTTTCGAATCGACCAACTTTTGATAGTAGCCCTGCCAGGGGATCTTCCCGTCCGGAACTTTGCCAATGTATTTTGCAGCCATAAAGGCTCCGAGGTCGGCAACCTGGAGGAGAGGAATGCCCGTCGTGCCGTTTTTGGTCCCGTAGGCGTCCTTGCCAATTCGGTGACGAAACCAGAGAGCCTTGGCCTGGCGCATGCTCTCAATGGTGTGCTTTGCGCTTGCGCTGTATTCATTGCTTTCGATTACGAAGTCACTTTGTCCCCATGTCTCACCGTCGTCGAGGACCTTCCATATGTCCTCCGGGCCAGGAACACTGCCCATTGCTTTACACGCCAGTTCGACCACACCTCCGAGGGGCGCCGCATACTTATTCCCGAGGAATGCGTTCTGCTTTTTTTTGGATGCCACCGCTTGGTAGGTTTTGGCATCGAGCCCGTAGCCGACAAGTTTGACCTCATGCGCGACGATAACGTCTGTTAGCTTATCGAGCAGCGCAACCCGGTCGGGAATGTCCATGCTTTTAAACTCTTTGTTCCCCGTGAAGCAGTCTGTCGCGTGAAAAGCAGTGATCTGTTGTGGCAGGGACTTCAGCCATTCCGGCTCGAGGATGTCCCACACCGCGGCTTTGCCAATAAAACCACCGACCGCATAAACGCCGGCTGTCGTGTCTTCACTCTCGTCCAAATAACTGCAGAACAGTTCCGCCATAAACGCGTGATAACTCCCGAGTATACTTGGGCGATCCTCTGCTTGCCGATTGCCCACCGACCCAACAAAAATACTCTCCATGGCCGATATGACGGATCGTCTGCAAATACGATTGACACAATGCCAGCCCATTCTAGCGACACGTCCGCGAAGCCCTTTCGAGCATAGAACGCCACCGCCGTCGTGCATGACATCATGAGTGGCCAGTGGCTCGATGTCGCTGGAACATCAGTCCAATCTCGAGGCAAATAGGCGAGCAGTCATACCCCGCTGAAGTATTCAGCTCATTCCGCCAAGTGGAACCGCTTTCGCCTTTGATCCGTACGGCCGAGTTCGCGCTGATCTGCCCGAAGATATAATTGGGCGATGGTGGACTCCGTCGATCCGCTTGTAAAGTGGGTACAACAACGGGAAGCGCAGTTCCGAGAGTCTGCGGCGAAGGAAGGATTGTTGCGCGATCGCGTTTTGCGGGAGCTCTCTGGCGGCCTTTGGCACACGACCCATCCCGACCGATTCGAGGCAATTCTTGCTGGCGGAGCCATTTTGCCGGAACCGGAGATTCCAGACGGTGAACGTTGGGGTACCGCAGCAGGCGCTGAACACTATCCCTACGTTCGGACTCTCGGCGGCGTCAGTTTATTCGATTTCCGTCAGTTTGAACCCGAAGCGTATCAAGAGCGATGTCCCGGATCGACATGGGCGTACTTTGTTCCGTGTCACCTTGCGTGGGAGTGCGCCATCTGGATCGAACTGGACCGAAACCAACTCGTTCCGCCTATGTTCATTTCAGGATCCGAAGTATTGGCGAAGTGGAAGGCGGACGGAGCTTATGGCCACAATTTCATGCCTGAAATCGAGGCCGCGTATATCGGACCGATTTCGCGAACAACATTCAAGAGAGTTTTCCTTGTCCGAAAGAAGAACGACGAGTTTCGTGAGCTCCATCTCCCGGGTTTCTAAGAACTGGCCAATCCCAAAAACCAACTGAGACAAAAGTTGAATGCTCTCGAAGGCAGAACCACAACGATGCCGTTTCTAACGAAGATCTAAGGCTACCATTGCCCTATTGCCCCTATACCGACAAAGACTACCCCGATTCCGAGACCACCACGGAACATATCATTCCGTTTTCGCTCGGGGGCGTCAACGGATTTGCAATCCCGGTTCGCGGAAAGTCTAACTCTGATATTGGCTCAAAGGTTGATGCAGCCATGGCCGAGGACTTCCTCGTGAAAACGAAACGTGATCGCTTCGATGTTCGGGGGCACAGCGGAAAGGAACCTGTCTTCGTAGTGAAACACGCAAAGAATACCGACGGTCTCC
>Ga0335073_10000415_pt1 | contig 55143 bp, 46 predicted proteins | sample Lox_Sample_22_FD_207093 | JGI IMG/M metagenome (GOLD analysis project Ga0335073, IMG submission 207093) | Soil microbial communities from Loxahatchee National Wildlife Refuge, Florida, United States - Lox_Sample_2.2 | ecosystem: Environmental > Terrestrial > Soil > Wetlands | place: USA... | reverse complement strand
AGAATAAACCGGTTGCAGACACCGGGACTGTCGCCCGGCGTTTTGGACATGCGACAATACAAAAAGACGACATGACCGTGTGACTGGCTCATTTCGTTGACGCAACCGGCAATTGAATGGCCCGGCAATAACGGCAAGTTGCAGGTTGTTTCAAACAAAGTGTGCGAAAGTGGCGGAATTGGCAGACGCACCAGACTTAGGATCTGGCGGGGCAACCCGTGGGGGTTCAAGTCCCCCCTTTCGCACCAAGGGTTCGGGGCGGATCGGTATGACCGGCCCTTTTCGTTGTGGCCAGTCCTGTATCCATCGAATCAGATAGCAGCCGACGTGATCTCGTATTTGCGAGCGAGGTGTAGACTCGGTGCGTTGCTCAGGCGCGATACGGATCAGGTATTCACGCGCAGACAGGCGGTGACGATGCAGATTTCCGATGAACACTTGCGCGGACGAACAGTGATTGCCGCCGACGGACAGGTGATCGGCGAAGTGACGGCTCTATCCATCGACAGCTCCACATGGACGATCGTCTCACTCCAGATCAAATTGAGTAAGTCGGTCGCCGAGCAGATTGGTGCCTCGCGGGGGCTACTCCGTGCGGCCGCGCTCGAGTTGCCGGTCCGACTGGTTCAATCGGTAGCAGACGCGGTCCTCCTGTCGGTGCCGACGCTGGAACTGCGGCAGGTTGTCCCTGAGGAAAAGTCTTAGATCTTCGACAGGTCTACTCTTTCTGTCATTCGAAAGCGCGACATCTGTGGGGTTCAATACCGCCTTTGCACACCGTTTTTGCACTCTCCTGATTTGCTATACCCTTAGCACTATGAACCCGAGCCATCCGCAGCCTAAGATTCACATCCAGAAATCGCAGGATTATCGCGAAAACTACGCCAACAGCGTGCAGATCCGGGTAAGCGTCTGGGACTTCTTTCTCGCCTTCGGGCTCGTACACCAGGAAGCGGCCGACGAGGTCACGATCGAAAATACTCAGGGCATCTACATCAGCCCGCAGCAGGCCAAGGCGTTATTCAACATTCTGAGCCAGAACATCTCTCAGTATGAGCAGACCTTCGGCGAGATTGCGCTCGAGCCGCAGACGCATCCTCTGCCTATGCCGCACGGCCCGGTGCACTAGGCGCTCACCTGGTCCGGACTGGTCGGCAGCGTCGCTGCTCTTCCGACGGAATTAAATTCCAAGCCTCATGGTGCCATCCGAAAAAAAGTTGGCGGCTGGGCAGAAAAAGATGTCCGGCAATGCCAGGGTCGCGCGTTTAACAGTCGCAACACGAAAGATCACTTCCAAACAGGAGAATCACATGAGCGAATTTCTTTTCCTCTATCGCGGCGGAGACTCGTCCGGGTCGCCGGAAGAAATGCAGCAGACCATGCAGAAATGGGTGGCATGGATGAAGGAGCTTGGCGACAGCGGCAACCTGAAGGCGATTGGAAACCCGCTTGAACCAGGCGGCAAGGTGGTGAAGGGAAAGCAGAAGACCATCACCGATGGACCTTACGCCGAAGCCAAGGACATGGTGGGCGGATACACGCTGATTGAAGCCAAAGATCTTGCAGAAGCAGCGCAACTCTCCAAGGGGTGTCCAATTTTCGAGAAGGACGGCTTTGTGGAAGTGCGGCCGATCATGCAGATTAATATGTGATGGAGCAGCGCGCATTCGAGATCGACGAACACCTCTTCCGGCACGAATCCGGACGCATGGTCGCCGCGCTCACGCGCATCTTCGGCGTACATAATCTGGCGCTGGCAGAAGACGTGGTTCAGGACGCCTTCTGCCGGGCGCTGGAAGTCTGGAAGTTTCGGGGCATACCGGAAAATCCCTCGGCGTGGCTGATGGCCACGGCCAAACACCGGGCGATCGACGTCCTGCGGCGTGAACGCACGGCGCGCACCTTTGCTCCGGAACTGGGGCGCCTGATCGAAAGCGAGTGGACGCTGTCGCCTGCCGTCCACGAGCTCCTGGGCACAGCCGCGATTCAAGATGATGAGCTGCGCATGATATTTTCCTGCTGCCATCCGCGGCTGGCGGAGCCGGCACAGATCGCGCTCATCCTGCATATCCTCTGCGGTTTCAGTGTGAGCGAGGTTGCCGCCGCCTTCCTGAGCAGCAATGCCGCGATCGAAAAGCGTATCACGCGCGCGAAGAAAGTCCTGGCCGGTTCGAAGAAGCTTTTCGAACTTACCGCGGCCGACTTTTCCGCACGCCTTTCTGCCGTACATCGGGCGCTGTACCTGCTTTTCAACGAGGGATACCATGGGGCTTCCGCCGAAACCGCCGTGCGCGCGGAGCTATGCGGCGAAGCGCTGCGTCTGGCCGGCCTGCTACGGCGGCATCCACTTGCAGCAACGCCAGCGACGCTCGCCCTCGGGGCCCTGATGTGTTTGCATGCGGCCCGGCTGCCGGGCCGTGTCGATGCCTCCGGGGAGTTGCATACGCTTTTCGAGCAGGACCGGTCACGCTGGGACATGCAGTTGATCGGCGAAGGACAGCGGCTCCTCGATCTGTCGGCGACCGGGTCGGAGCTGACTGAGTATCACGTCGAAGCCGCAATTGCCTCAGTCCACGCTCGTGCACGGTCTGCCGAAGAGACGGACTGGGAGCGGATTGTTGGCCTTTACGACATGCTTATGGCGATTCGGCCGTCGCCGGTGGTCGCGCTGAACCGGGCCATCGCCATCGCCCAGCAAGACGGGCCTGATCGCGGACTGGACGCGATCCGCTCTATTGGCGATCTCGATCGGCTCGCCTCGTATCCGTTTTATCCCGCGACACTCGGCGAGCTCGAGCTGCGTGGGGGACGGCGAGCGGCCGCCCGCGACCACTTCTGCAAGGCCCTTACGCTCGCGCGGAGCCCCATGGAGCGCCGATTCATGGAGCGTCGCATCGGCGCTTGCGGCGAATAAGAGAGGCCAACAATCGCCTCCTGTCGCCCGACTCGGGGACTGGTTTAACGTTGCCTGGAAATTCACGGCAGTAAATCCGGGACCGCGAACTATAATGGGCAGCGCCGAAACCGATCCTTTGTAAGATTTGTAAGAAAGGTGTCGCGCGTCTTGAGTGCGATCATCAAACGAGGAGGCGGCTGGACCGCGTCGGGGACGTCGAGACGAAGATCCGGTCAAACAGATGATCCAGATCGAGCAAGATAAGCAATGACATATTTGATCGATTTTATCCGGACGGTTATCATCGCCTTCGTCACTCTATTCCCGGTTGTGAACCCGATTGGTGACGCTCCTATATTTCTCAGCCTGACACGGCAATACCCGGAGTCCATTCAGAAAATACTCGCGCGCAAAATCGCTGCCTATGGATTCGTCATCCTCGCTGTCTCGCTGCTGATCGGCACTGAAATTCTTGCCTTTCTCGGCATCAAGCTATTTGTCGTGCAGATCGCGGGGGGGCTTATTGTGGCGTCGACGGGTTGGAGCTTACTCAGTCAGAAGAGCGACGATCCGGATCCGGGATCGGAGCCGGCAACTCTCGAAGACGCCCTGCAGCACGCCTTTTATCCATTGACTCTGCCACTCACCGTCGGCCCTGGCAGCATCTCCATCGCTATAACCATCGCCGCTCATCTTAGAAAACCAGGAAGCCCGGCATTCTCTCCTGCTTACGCGCTGCAACTGGCGGCAGCAATGACCGGAATGGCGATTATCTGTGTTCTGGTCGCCCTCTGCTACGGAAATGCAGAACGCCTGGTTCGCGTATTGGGGAAATCGGGTACGGACATCATGATTCGCCTGTCCGCCTTCGTTCTTTTCGCAATCGGAGTACAGATCATGTGGAACGGTCTGGCCGGCGGCGCAGCACAACTCTTTCCTCACGGAATCGCACACTGAGCCGTCCGATTTCACGAACGGAACGATTCGGCCCGGTCTATCCAAAGTCTGAGTTGATACACTGGCGCGTGCCGCTTCACGCAAGATCCATCTCCGCTCGTCGGCGATTCTTTCTCTCTGAATGGCTCATTTTCCCAGCAATTTTTCTCGCTGTAGTCGCGGCACACTCGCCGCTGCTGCGGCTGCCCTACTACTGGGACGAAGCGGGGTATTACATTCCAGCCGCTTATGACTTTTTTCGCACCGGCTCGCTGATTCCCTTCTCCACGCTCTCGAATGCTCATCCTCCGCTGCCTTCGATTTATCTGGCAGTGGCGTGGAAGGTCTTTGGTTTCTCGCCGCTGGTCACGCGGGTGGGCATGTGCTTTGTGGCTGCGGTAGCGCTCGCTGCCACGTGGCGGCTGGCGATCGTCACAACAGGAAAACGGTCGGTGGCCGCGGCGACTGTAGGACTGACAGCGATCTATCCAGTGTTTTTCGCGCAAAGCTCGCTCGCACATGCGGATGCCTTCGCCGCCGCAGCGACCCTGTGGGCCATCGCTTTCCTGCTGAGCGAACGCAGATCGGGGATCTGGCTCGCGGCTGCCTGTTTCTCGCTGGCTGCCCTATCGAAGGAAACCGCCATCATTACCCCTCTGGCGGTCGCGGCGTGGGAGCTGTGGCTGGCAATCAAATCGCGAGCGAAGAAACATCTCATTCGCGTAGCCGTTCTCTGCGTGCCTGTCCTGCCGCTCGGCCTTTGGTATCAGTATCACTGGCACAAGACCGGTTTTGTCTTCGGCAATCCCGAGTATCTGCGCTACAACGCAACGGCTACTCTTACTCCGCTGCGGGTGCTAATCGCGTTCGCCCATCGCCTGCTGCATATCACCGCGCACATGAATCTATTCGTACCTGTTCTGCTGATGCTGGCCTGCATGCTGCTGCCTCCTCTGGAAGAAGATGATGGAGCGCTGCGGTCGCGGGTCTCGTTTGGTGTACAGGCGCTGTTCTATGTGGTGATCCTCGCCAACCTGGTTTTGTTTTCGGTGCTTGGAGGAGCGTTGCTCACTCGCTACCTGCTGCCGCTCTATCCGCTCATGATTCTGTTGTGTGTGAATACCTTCCGGCGCCGAGTGAAGCAGTGGCCTGCGCTAGTCGCCCTGAGCGCGGTCGCATTCATCGCCGGGCTGTTCGTGAACCCGCCGTACCGCTTCGCACCTGAAGACAATCTCGCGTATCGCGACGTGATCCTGCTCCACCAGGCTGCAATCGCGCAGATTGTGGAACACTATCCGCACTCCATCGTACTTACGGCGTGGCCAGCGACAGACGAGCTTTCAAAACCGGAACTGGGCTACGTAGAAAAGCCGATGCCGGTCGTTGCGATCGACAACTTCTCTTTCGCTCAAATCCAAAAGGCGAAGGAGATCGCCGATCCATATACCGCTGCTTTGATCTTCTCCACCAAATACGACCCACCCCACTTGCTGCTCAGTCTCGGACGCCGCAACGAAGCTATCGACACACGCTTCTTCGATTTCCATCACGACCTGGCGCCGGTGGTGATCGCACGAATTCTCGACGGCTCGGTCACCTGGCATGCGCAGCGCAAGGGACAATGGGCGGCTGTGCTGCACTTCAACCGGCCGCAGGAAGCAGAGTTGCACAAGCCTGCAAATTCGTCTCCTGAATTTGCGCGGGGGAGCCAACTATAATCCGGCATGTGCGGCGTTTTATCTGGTTTTCGTCATCCCTTTTAATTTCAATCGTCCTCTTTTGTGGAAGTGCCGCGGCCCAGACCGCGCCCACTGATCCGCCAGCCGGCGCGGAGCCGCAGGGGCGCCTGCTACTGGTCCTGCCGTTTGAGAATCACACTTCGCAACCCAACCTTGACTGGATTGGGGAAGGCGCTTCCAACATACTGAATCGCCGCCTGGATTCGGCCGGCTTTCTTACCATCGGGCGTGGGGATCGGCTCTATGCTCTGGATCGGCTGGGGCTGCCGCAATCGTTTCAGCCTTCGCACGCGACCACGATTCGTATTGCGCAGACTCTGGACGCGGACTCGGTCATTCTGGGCTTTTACACGCTTTCGGGGGAGCACTTTACGGCATCGGCCCAGATTCTGAACATCAAGGCACTCAAACTCAGCTCGCCTATCCGGCAGGAAGGCGACCTCAAGAACCTGTTGGATATCCTGAACAGCCTTGCCTGGCAGTTGGCCCGCCAGCTCGACCCTTCCTACTCGGTGGCGGAGCAGACTTTTCTCGCCGCCGATACGCCACTCCGGGTGGAAGCCTTTGAAAACTATATCCGCGGCATTATCGCCGAAGCGCCATCCGAACGCATCGTCCACCTGAAAGAAGCGTTGCGGCTCGATCCGAGCTTTACCCCGGCGTGGTTCGGCCTGGGCATGGCGTATTTCGCCAACCAGGACTATGACGAGGCCGCGGCGACTCTTGGCCGACTCCCAAGGGAGGACCCAAAGGCCCTCGAGGCCGACTTCTACCGCGGGCTCGCGTTCTTCTACACAGCGAACTACATGAAAGCCGAGGACGCCTTCGCCTTCGTGAGCATTCGCCTGCCCCTGCCTGAGGTGGTCAACAATCAGGCTGTTGCCGCCAGCCGGCGCGGACGGGACAGCGTTCCTCTCTTCCAGCAGGCGGTAAGCGCGGACCCAAAGGATGCCGACTATCACTTCAATCTGGCCGTAAGCTTGCGCCGGCGCAATGACATCCCGGGCGCGATTCGCGAGATCGACCAGGAACTCAAGCTGCGACCGCAGGATACGGAGGCACAGGCCTTCGCCAACACGCTTAAGAACCCCGCTTCGGTCAAGGTGAATCCCGACCGCGGAAAGGCGGTTCCAGACGACACGCTGCCCCTGGAGCGTATCAAGCGCTCGTATAACGAAACCGGCTTCCGCCAAGTGGCGTTTGAGATGGAACAGATGGAAGCGGTGCGCCTGGCCTCACTCCCTGCCGACGCGCGAGCCTCCGCACTGGTGAAACAGGGAGATCAGTTTATGAATGGCGGCCTTGCTCTTGAAGCCGAGCGGTTGTTCCAGTCGGCGCTGCAGGCCAACCCCTCCTCCGCGCTTGCCTACGCCGGCCTGGCCCAGGTGCGGGAGCATAGCGGCGACGCCAATGCAGCCCGGCAGGAGGCACAGAAGTCTCTGACCTTGTCGCCCAATGTACCGGCGCATCTGGTACTGGCACGGCTTGATCTGGCGACAAACCAGCTGGGCACTGCAGCCACTGAAGTTAGCAAGGCTCTCAAACTTGAGCCTGCAAATGCGAATGCACGGGGCATGAAGCAGGCGCTAGAATCGCGGGGACAGCAGGTTCCATGAAGCGGCGTTTTGTGCAATCCGTCGTTGTGCTGGCAGCCCTGGTCGCGCTTGCCGCGATGCCCGCACGCCCGGATGCCTCCGGCAGCAAGCCGCACGTGGTCGTCCTGCATCTTGACGACACCATCCAGCCCATCAGCGAAGAATATCTGGAGCGCGGCCTCGCACTGGGGTCCGTCGATCATGCCGCTGCTGTGCTGGTTGAGCTGAACACGCCGGGAGGCCTGCTCGACTCAACGCGCTCCATGGTCGGGAAGATACTCGCGTCGCCGGTGCCGGTCATTGTCTATGTGGCACCGTCAGGAAGCCGCGCCGGTTCCGCCGGATTCTTTCTCATGGAGGCGGCCGACATCGCCGCCATGGCTCCGGGAACCAACGCGGGTGCAGCGCACCCCGTTGTTGAAGGCGCGCAGATTGACAGCGTGATGAAGCAGAAGCTGGAGAACGACACAACGGCCTTCCTGCGCTCCTACGTATCACGCCGTGGACGCGACACGGCCGCGGCACAGGACGCCGTGCTCAATTCAAAGTCCTACACCGAGCAAGAGGCACTGCAACTGCACCTCATCGATCTCATCGCGCCGAACGACCGCGATCTTCTGGACACGATCGATGGCCGCACCATCAAGCAGTTCGACGGCAGCATGGTCACGCTGCATACCCGAGACGCGGATCTGCTGCAACTCGAGCCCACGGTGCGCGAAGAGATTCTCGACCGGCTGATGAATCCCAACCTTGCGGTGCTAATACTGGTCATCGGCGGTCTGCTGATTTATGTCGAGTTCAACTCACCGGGAACGATTATTCCCGGTGCACTGGGCACGCTGCTGGTGCTGACTGCATTCTTTGCGCTGAACATGCTGCCCGTGCGCTACACAGCGGTCATGCTGCTCATCGCAGCTTTCACCCTGTTGCTGCTGGAGGCCAAGTTCCCAAGCCACGGAGTGCTGGCCGGCACCGGCATCCTTGCTTTGGTCTTCGGCACGCTGACCCTCGTGGAGGGCCCGATTCCCGAGATGCGGGTAAACATCTCGACGGCGATCGCCTGCGGGCTGGCCTTTGGTCTGATCACGGTATTTCTGGTGCGCATCGCGGTGCGTGCGCGCCGGAATAAGGTCGTCACCGGTCCCCAGGCGCTTATCGGCAACATCGGCATCGCCCAGCAGCCGCTCATGCCGCGCGGGCAGATCCTCGTGCACGGAGAACTCTGGCAGGCCGAGTCATCCGACCCTGCCGCTGCCGGAGAACATGTTCGCGTGCGATCGGTTGACGGTCTCACGCTGTTAGTGGACAGGATTCCCGAAACGGCACGCTCGTCCGATTAGACGCAATCCTCTGCGCGCCTGCGATACAATCGCTGGCGGGTGGAAGTCTCATGATCGGAATTCCCGGGCTGATCGTATTACTGATCGTTGTCATTTACATCTTCAATTCAGTAAAGATACTTCGCGAGTATGAGCGCGGCGTTATCTTTCGCCTCGGCCGCGTATTACTCCCGCCCAAGGGTCCGGGAATCATCCTCGTATTCCGGCCCATCGATCAGATCGTTCGCATCTCGCTGCGGCAGGAAGTGCTCGAGGTTCCTCCCCAGGACGTTATCACGCGCGACAATGTGACCATCAAGGTGAATGCCGTGATCACCTTACGAGTGCTCGATCCGGCGAAAGCCGTGATTGAAGTTGCGAACTACGTCTACCAGACATCCCAGTTCGCCCAGACTACACTGCGCTCGGTTTTGGGCGAAGTCGAGCTGGATGGCCTGCTTTCACACCGCGACGCACTCAACCAGCGCATCCAGACCATCATCGACCAGCGAACCGAGCCATGGGGGGTCAAGGTCGTTAGCGTCGAAGTCAAACAGGTGGACCTGCCGGAGTCGATGCTGCGCGCCATGGCCAAGCAAGCCGAGGCGGAACGTGAAAAGCGCTCGAAGATCATCAATGCCGAGGGCGAGTTTGCCGCCGCCCAGCGCCTGGTGGATGCCGGGAACATGCTTGCTACGCAGCCGCTAACGCTGCAACTGCGCTATCTGCAAACACTTACCGACATAGGTACAGAAAAAAACACTACCGTGGTCTTCCCTCTTCCGGTCGAGCTGATTTCGCTGCTCGGCAAGTTTGTCCCCATGGCAGATGCACCCGTGCCTTCAATTCCGCCGCAGCCGCCACAAGAACCAAGTTAACGGGTTAGACGAGATATGAGGTCGTTTCAGGCAACGGAAGAAGAAGAAGAACAGACTGACACCGAAATCACACTCGGCATGAAGTCGCTGCTGGGCGTTTTCTTCGGTCTCGTCCTGATCTGCGGAATCTTCTTTGGGCTTGGATATTCACTCGGCAGAGGTAGTTCCCGGCCCACGGCGGTGTCCAGCCCCGAGTCGACGGCGAATCCCGTTCCGAAGCTTGCGCCGCAACCCACCGCGACGGCGTCGCCCACCAATGAAGATGACTCGGCGAACCCTGCGACATACACACCCGGCCCTGACGACCGAGAGACCGAAAGCACCGCCGCTTCCACTGCTCCGCCTGCGCACAAGCCTTCCGCAAGCGTGATCAAGCAGGCTGCGGCCGAGCCCGCGGCTGACTCCGCACCAGCGCCAGCGAAGGCAGTACCTGCGGTTGCATCGGCACCCACGACCGCGCACACTGCCCCGGCCGCTGCCACGTCCGCATCAGGCGCAACGGCAATGGTTCAGATAGCCGCCATCTCTCGCCAGGAGGACGCGGACGTTTTGGTCGCTGCACTGAAGAAGCACGGATACAGCGCTGTTGTACGCAACGATCCAAAGGATAACCTTCTGCACGTGCAGATCGGCCCGTTTGCCACTCGAGACGAAGCGCGAGCCATGCGCGCCAAGCTGATTGCAGACGGATACAACGCAATCCTCAAGTAGAGGACTTCACCCACATCCATTCCGGCAGGCCAGACTCTACGGCACTTCGAACCGCTGCCATCAGGTCTTCGCGCGTCGCGTAGTCCCTTGGGTCGAGCGGCGCGTGAAAAGTCACGTGTGCCGTGCCGGGGTAAATGCGCACGCTGCCCTTCTTCATCATCGACTCAGTCCCCCAGATGGAAACGGGAACCACGGGCGCTTTTGTCTCCATGGCAAGGTAGAACGGACCCTTCTTGAATGGCTGCAGGCGTCCGTCCCGCGACCGCGTCCCTTCCACGAACGACATAATGTGCAGTCCCGCCCCGAGTACCCGTACAGCCTGCGTAACGCTGTCTCTTGCGCTCTCCACGCGCCCATCCCGATCCACTGGAATGTAGTCGCCGAGCTTCATCGCGTACCCAATCACGGGGAGCTTCATCAGCGACCGCTTGATAAAGACCGATGCGCGGCCAGGGATCAGCGGCAGCAACACGGGAGGGTCGAGATTCGAGATGTGGTTGGAAAGAAATATGTATCGCTGCTGTGGAACGAGCTGCGCCTGCCACCTTACCTCGATGCGGATGCCGGCTGTACGCAGCCCGACATGGGTGATCCACATCGCCCATCGATACAGCAGGCTTATATCGCCCGATATCAAGGTCCACGGCAGACCGATGATCGCAGCCGGAATTCCCAGCACGTTGTAAACGAGAAGTAGGGTCAGAGCGGGCAGCATCGCCTTTAATCTCCGGGCGTTGCAGTCAATTCGCGAATTCGGCGCGGCAGCTTTTCGTAGATGCCGTCAAAGCCGCCATTCGAAAGAATGGCGACCACATCGTTGGGACGCAATTCCGGAGCGATCGCCTCGACAATCTTGTCCGCGTCCTTCAGCAGCATGGCCGGACGTCCCGCTGCCTGGAGCGCGCCAACCACAGCCTCCGGATGCAGCCGCTCATTCTCTGGAATGCTCTCCATCTTGAAAACTCCGGCCAGCACGACGCGGTCGGCAAGCGAGAGGCTGTCCACCAGTTCGCGTTCGAAGACGTTGCGGCGGAGCGTGTTTGACCGCGGTTCAAGCACTGCCCATACCCGGCGGCCGGGGTACGCCTCGCGCAGTGCTTTCAGCGTCTCGCGAATGGCAGTCGGGTGATGTGCAAAATCGTCGATGATTGTAATGTCGTCGACCACGGCCCGCACTTCCAGGCGCCGCTTGACGCTGCGGAAGGTCGCGAGTGCCTCGGCGATGGCATCCAGAGGAATTCCCTGCCCCGCAGCCAATGCAGCGGCCGCTGTGGCATTGAGCGCGTTGTGCTCCCCGGCCATCTGCATCGAAAACTCGGCCCATGGCTTGCCTTCGCGGACCACGCGCCAATGCGTTTCCGATCCGTGATGTTCTAACTTTGCAAGACGCCAGTGTGACTCCGGCTTAAAGCCGTACCGTTCCACCTTGCAGAAGGCATGGCTCACGCACTCATCGATGTTTGGAGCCCCATCAAAAGCTACAATCCGGCCGCGTCGCGGAACCAGGTTCACCAGCCGCTTGAACGCTGTCTTCACAGCATCGAGGTCGTGATAGATATCAGCGTGGTCAAATTCAACGTGAGTGAGGACCAGCGCGTCAGGAAAGTAATGCATGAACTTCGGCCCCTTATCGAAGAAAGCCGTATCGTATTCGTCTCCTTCGAGGATGAAGGGCTGTCCATCCGACAATTGAAAGCTCGTCCCGAAATTCTCCGCGACCCCGCCAATCAGAAACGACGGCCGCAGTTGAGAATTGTGCCTGGCTGCCACTTCGTAGATCCATGCCAGCATGCTCGTCGTAGTTGTCTTGCCGTGAGTTCCCGCAACCACCAGCGACTCCCGCCCGGGCAGAAATTCCTCATGAATCACCTGTGCCAGCGACGTGAAGGGGATCTTCTGATCAAGCACGCATTCAAGCTCGATATTGCCACGCGACATCGCGTTGCCGACGATCACAAGGTCGGGGCGGGGGTTGAGATTCTGCTCGGAGAAGGGCTCATCGAGGGGGATTTTCAGGCTGCGTAGCAGGTCCGACATGGGAGGATACGCCGCCTGGTCCGAACCCGTGACCCGGTGCCCCTTCAGCTGCAAAAGCCCAGCGAGCGACGCCATCGCTGTACCACAGATTCCAATGAGATGAATGTGTTTTGTATCTCGCATTTCCTTTTCAGACCAGCACCGCCGGCTCCAGATATCTCAGGAGCGGGTCATCCTCCAGAATCAGTTCCGCTTGAATACCCAGGGGAAGTGTGACATTGCCTCGCGACACATGTCCCGAACGAAGGCCCATTGCGATTGGCCCCTCGAACCAGTCGAAGACGCGCAGGATTACTTCGTCCAGCAAGTCCGGACTTGCGCCCGCAGAGACGCACTCCAGCATCTCGCCAAAAATCAAACCCGTGACCCCGTCGAACTTGCCCGCCAACAGCATCTGGCGCAGCATCCTGTCGATCTGATAAGGCTTCGCCGCCACATCCTCGATGAACAACAGCTTACCCTCGGTCTGGGGTGCGAAACGCGTGCCCAAAGCGAATGTCAGGATGCTCAAGCATCCTCCGTACAACACGCCTTGCGCCCGGCCGCGTTTGAGAATGCGCAGACCTGCGTCGGGGCCGATGATTACGGACTCCCCACTCAGTACTGCTTTGAAACTGGCTTCGTGGACGCCACCCTCGCGATAGAAGTCTGCCGCCACCATGGGGCCGTGAAATGCTACCAGTCCGAGCTGATCGAGCAGCCACGTTTGCATTGTTGTCAAATCGCTGTAGGCAAAGAACGGCTTTGGATTGTCGCGAATCAAATCAAGATCGAGGTCCTCAAGCAGATAATTCGATCCGTAACCACCACGGGTACAAAATACGGCGCGCACCGCAGGGTCGGCGAAGGCCCGGTGTAGATCATCAAGCCGCCCGGTCACGCTTCCAGAAAAGAACGGCGGCTCTTTGCCCAACGCATTGGCGCCGACGGCGGGGTCGAATCCACGCTTGCGCAGCGCTGCCAGTCCGAGTTCGATCCGCTCCGGCTTTGCGCTGCTGGCAGGCGCAACAACTGCCACACGCGCGCCGGGAGATACGGCGTAAGGCTTGAGCAGACTCCTCACCATGCCTCGCCTGTGCAGACCAGCTCTGCCGGTCCGGTTAGCGTCATCTCCGATCCGCCTCCCGCCCAGTCAACCAGTTGCTCGCCGCCGGGTGCGCGCACCAGCAGGTGAGCACTCCCTCCACGACGCGCGATCGTGGCCGCTGCCGTGGCGCAGGTTCCAGTTCCGGAGGATGTCGTCGGCCCAACACCGCGCTCGAAGATGCGGATTTCGATCTTATTTGTATAGATAATGTTTACAAATTCGACATTCGTCTCGCCGGGAAAGTCGGCGTGTGAGCAGATTTCGCGGCCGATGTCCTGCCAGACACGACCGTGCACGGTGAACGAGCTGTCTTCCACGAAGATCACGAAGTGGGGATTTCCTGTCGAGACGGCCACACCAGGCACTGTAGTGCCGTCGGCCAGTGCGACCTGCTTGTCCTGAACCGTCGGCACGCCCATCCCGGCTGCAATCTCGAACCGATGTCCTTCTACCCGGGTAAGGCGAGATTCGCGACGGCCGGCGTCTGTATCGAGGACGATACTTTCACCAACCCGCGCATTCTTCTGGTGAGCGATCCAGGCGGCCACGCAGCGCGTGCCGTTGCCCGATATTTCGGCAATGGAGCCGTCGGCGTTCACCAGCCGGATGCGTCCCGAGCGATCTCCCGTCCATTCGAGGAACTCAACTCCGTCGGCGCCGATGCCGGTGTTACGCGCACAAAGACGCACCGCCTGTTCGGGATCGCATTCGTCCTCAAGTATCAGGAAATCGTTGCCGCAGGCGTGAGCCTTGACGAAGTGTTTCATTCTTTCTTCCACGAGAGATCATTTTGGGGTGATGCTACCACTCACCGAGTGGCGGTCAGAACTGTAAATACGTACGCAGGGTTGACCAGTCGAGCACACGATGTTGATCAGCGTCAGGCCGGCAGGCGTCGCGGCGATGGCCTTCGCCACCGGGTCGCCGTCAGTGGCAATTACGAAGTCCGCTGCCCTGGCGGGGTCTTTCAGCGCCGGTTGCCACTCGTAGTAATCCGTCTCATTGATGGTGTGCTTGAGCGGGATGCCGGCCCGCTGAAAGGCCCCGATGTGGTCAGACGTGTAAGCCAAGATCGTGCTGTTCTGTGGCAGCAACTCCAGGGCGTGAGCATAAGAAACCTCGAAGGGAATGCGGGTGCGAGAATTCGCGATGGCCTCGGCCAGCACCAAAGGCGTGGCCCGCAAGAGGACCACATTGTTGGCCACAATCAGTAATGCGATCACCGCCGGTATCCAGTGGCCGATTGCCGTCCGGTGCCGAGCCGTCCAATCCGATATGCAGGCCACGAGAAAGGCGAGGGATAGTGCGAAGACTGGCAACATCTCCATGCCGTAGCGGGTGTTGTACCAGGAGTGCGGCCACCACAGGGGGATGAAGATCGGAACCGATCCGTAGGCGACGGAGTAGGAGTAAAACGGCAGCGGAACCCAGAGCAGCAGCGCAGTAAATCCATCGCGGGCGCGCCAGCGGATAGCAGCAGCCACGCTGCCGGCAATCGACAAAAGAAGCAGCAGGTTGGCAAAGCGGAGTGTTGTCGCTCCCAGTTCAGCAGCCTTCACAAAATAGAGCGCTGCCACCGGCATGCTGTGCCAGCCGGGATAATGCGGAGCGCCTGGCGTCGCTGTTCTCAGTTCGATTGCCTTGGCCGAGTACGGTCCGCGCATAAAGTCGAGTGGATCTCCGAATTGCCGCGCGCAGTAGGCCATCCAGATGACAGGCGCAATCGCCAGCATGACCGTAAAGAGAACAAATGCGCCCCCTACCGGCGTGTTCCACCGTCTGCTTTTCAAAGTCTTCGAGAAGGCGAACAGCCATGCCAGGGATGTAAAGATCCATCCGTCGTAGCGCGTAAACACCGCAGCCACGAGGACGATTCCTGCAGCGATGAGCAGCTTCGCTGCGCGCCGCAGTTCAGCGGCCTGCAGAGCCCGTCCGTACTCAACAATGAGCAGGACTGCCCAGATCATTTCCGCCAGGAAGAGCGGCTCATTCATCGCCGTTGTCTGCATGTAGAGCAGACCGGGATTGAGCGCGAAGAAGAGCACCGCAACCAGAGCGCTGCCCGGTTGAACCCACAAGCGCGCCAGGCGATAGATTCCGGCGGCTCCTAAAACGTACGCACCCATGGAGGGAAACGCTCCCGCCAGTCCCGACTGCCACCACTCCATGCGGGCGACAAAAGGAACGAGGAGCAGGTGCGGCAGCGGTAGCCATACCGAGCCCAGCTGAGTCAATCCGGGATTGAGCGAGTCGATGATGCGCCGTGCGATATGGAGATGCGCAACCGCATCTCCATAGAGCAGCATGATGCCGCGCGAGTAGCAGAAGGAAAGCGCGAAGAGCGAGACCAGCAGAGCGCTCCAGGCGACGATGAAGGTTTCCCCCCGCAGCTTGAGGCGCTGCGCTTCGGCGTCAGTCAAGGTGCGAGAGTTCGCGGAAGAGCGCAAAGCGTTCGTCAATCTCCAATGGATCGAGCTGTTGCAGGCGTTCCGTGCCGAAGCGCTCCACAGCGAACGAGCCCATCACCCCGCCATAAAACATCGCCTTCTTGAAGACCGCCGGGGTCAATTCCTTCTGCGAAGCGAGATATCCGAAGAAGCCACCTGCGAAGGAGTCACCCGCTCCTGTGGGATCGACGACTTCAGCCAGGGGTAGCGCAGGAGCGCGGAAGGGCAGGAACGTCCGGCGGCCGTCACCCTCGAACGAACGGTGGCTGAAGAACGCGGTCGCTCCGAATTCACCGTGCTTCACGATCAGGCTTTTCGGGCCCATGGCAAGGATCTTTTCCGCAGCCTGGACGAGGTTCGCATCCTTGGCCAGCAGCTTTGCTTCGCCATCGTTGATCAGCAACCCATCCAGGCCATGGAGCACGCGTTCGAGGTTTTCGCGATGATCATTGATCCAGTAATTCATCGTGTCGCCGCAGACCAGCTTCGCCTTGGGCATCTTGCTGCGCACATCAGCCTGCAGTACGGGATCGATGTTGGCCAGGAAGAGATACTCGCTGTCCTGATATTCGGTCGGAATTTTCGGCGTGAAGCTTTGAAAGACGTTCAATTCGGTGCTCAGCGTCTGAGCTTCATTCAAATTTCTCAGGTAAGACCCGCTCCAGAAGAAGCTCTTACCTGTCGTGTGCTCGATGCCGCGCGTATCGATGCCGCGCTGGGTGAGAATGGCTTCGTGCTCTTTGGTAAAGTCTTCTCCGACGACAGCAATTACGCGCACGTCGGTGAAGTAGCTGGCAGCCAGCGCAAAATGAGTGGCCGCTCCTCCGACGCAACGTTCTGCGCGACCAGACGGGGTCTCAATGGTGTCGAATGCAACACTGCCTACGACCAGAATCGCCATCCACTATCCTTTCGCGGTTACGTTCAGATATTTGCCAACCAGAAGATCCAGCCGCTCGCGCGTGGCCTCGGGGATTGCATTGGGACTAGTGAGAATGGCGTACTTCAGCGCAGACGCACAGGCGCAGTTTCTTTCGGTGGGCAGCGCTGCGACTGCAGCCTTCACGACTTTGCAGGCATTGGCGGCGTTTTGATTGAGTACGGCGACGATCTGCTCCACGGTCACAGCCTCGTGCACCTCATGCCAGGCATCGTAGTCGGTCACCATGGCCAGCGTTGCATAGCAGATTTCGGCTTCGCGGGCCAGCTTGGCTTCCTGAAGATTTGTCATCCCTATCAGGTCAGCACCCCAGCTGCGATACAGGTTCGATTCGGCGCGCGTGGAAAATTGCGGACCCTCCATGCAGACGTAGGTTCCACCGGGTTTACCAACCAGCCCTTCTGACGCGCAGGCCCCGACCAGGGTATCCGCAACGACGGAGCAGACTGGATCGCCGAAGGCCACGTGGCCCACGATGCCGTCACCGAAGAACGTTGAGACGCGCTGGAACGTCCGGTCGATGAACTGATCCGGAATTACGAAGTCTGTGGGTTTGTGCTCTTCCTTGAGCGAACCGACTGCGGAGACAGAAAGAATCCGCTCGACGCCGAGCTTCTTGAGTGCGTAGATGTTGGCGCGAAAATTCAGCTCCGAGGGGAGAAACTTGTGACCACGGCCGTGTCTCGCCAGGAAGGCGACTTTGCGGCCCTCAAGTTCCCCCAGGACAAAGGCGTCACTCGGCTCGCCGAACGGGGTCTCCACGCGCACTTCACGCACTGAGGTGAGTCCGGGCATGGCATACAAACCACTGCCCCCGATAATTCCAATTTCTGCTTGTTGCAATCTGTTCTCCGACTGAAGGTTGGCAAATGAGTGAAATATTTGCAGAAACTTCAGTATAAACGGGCAGCGCCGTGTGGAATCGCTGCCCGCATCAGACCGCATCCAGCGAAAAAGTTCACCATGCTGCCGGTAAGGGCATGGCTGGAGTTTGCCAGAGCAATCGCCTGGTTTTGATCATTGCCCTGCTGCGCGCCCATCATCAGGAATTCGAGCTTGCGGGCAAGCGTCAGATCGAAGCTCTCGCTCAGAAAGACGGACTTTCCATTCGTGGCGATCAGTACCGGGCCTTCGTTTGTTTTGAAAACCTGCTCGCTTTCGTCCGACTCGGCCTGCGGGTCACGCTTCACCGCGGAGAACTGTTTTCCCAGCTCGTCGGCATACATTCTGGCAAACGCTGCGGCTGCTTCCGCAGACTTCCACTGCGAGAGATAAAGCAGGGAGATCGAGGCAGTTGAGTCCTTATTCGGCGCGTTCTTTTTCTGCACCGCGTAGTAGACCCCGCCCGCCCATGACTGGGTCAGAGCAGCGGCGGTCTGCGGTCCGCCAAAGAGCTCAGCCAGAATGCGCACATCGAGCTGGCCCATTACGCCGATATCGTAGGGAGAGTATTCCGCGTCAAGCAGAGGATGCACATCCGGCATCTTCAGCAGCGGCACCTTGACGCGCGCCTCGTAAGCGCGAGGATTCATGATCTCAAAACTGGTCGCCGGCGGACGATCGAGCACACCAGCAAAGGCTCCAGCCGGTCCCTTGTCCTGAAGCAAATCCACTTCGAACTTCAATCCTTCGCGATACGGAAACAGCAACGCCTCCTGCAGCAGGAGCGGCGCCCTCTCCAGCACGGGAGAATCGGCATCCACAGTTTGCTCGTCAGCCTTTGCCTTCACCAGATCCGGCTGGCTGATGATGCTCTGACCCATCGGCTTGAGACTGTAGTCAACAAGCACGGCCATGGCCTGACCCTCGAGCACCGCCTCGCGCGCGGTGTCCTGTTCGTCAGTTTGGATGTGCTGGTTGTCCTCGGCCACGTTGTGCGACAGGTCATCGTTGCTCTGATCTTCCCACTTATCAAGGTTCACACGCTGATCCTGCAAGGCGTGCGTGAGCTCATGCGCCAGAACCGGCTTTTGTGTATCCGGTTCGATCCAGTCGAGCAGGTTTACGGTCTTGGTCTTGCTGTCGTAATAGCCCGCGATCTGTTCCTTCAGCAGGCTTACGAGAAAGGGCTGCAGATGAAAGTCCTGGTCGATCAGGCCGAATTTCTTCAGCACGATCTCCGAGCGCTCCATGCGCTTCGCATCCTTATCGTCCTTCATCTTGTCGACGAGGTACTTTTCGACGGCGTCCCGAGATGTAAGGCGGCGCTTCACTTTGCTCTTGATGGCCAGCTTCGAGTCGTCGGAGGCGAATTGCATGATGGTGTCGACGGAAGCAAAGAGTTCTTTCGCTTGCGCCTGCGTCATGCGGATTTCCGGTTTTGGCGCTTCCTGCGCCTGTTGCTGGGGCGCCTGCTGGCCTCGCATCGATACGGTGACGGCTATTGTCACCGCCAGTATGCCGGTCGCACGCAATCTTCCAATCAATCCCATTCCTGTCCCTTCAAGCTTTGCTGTTACTGCGAGGCTATAATTTTCCTAGAGCCAATACCAATGGGCGCCGCTCCCCAAGTCGCTTCTGCACCGCCAAGTCCAGCCGCTGCAACGCCGCTGGCTGCCTATCTTGTCGCCGGGAAGGCCAACCTGCAACTGGTGCCTTATCGGGGGGCGCTCACTCCCGGAGCCTTCTCGGGGTACAACAGCGAGTTGACCTCGCTTACGCGATCGGCCGCTGTCTTCGATCTTGGCTACGTGGCGTTTCTGCGTGTTAGTGGAAACGATCGCGTCCGCTGGCTCAACGGCATGGTTACGAACACCGTGCAGGCGCTTGAAAAAGGCCATTTCAACTACAGCTTCCTGCTTAATGCCCAGGGCAGAATCCTCGGCGATGCAACGATTTATCACTCCTCCGACCACCTGCTCCTGGAAACCGACTGCGCTCAGATCTCCAAGCTTACGGCGCATCTTGACCACTTCATCATTATGGACGAGGTGGAATTACATGAGTTAGACGCATTTACAACCGCACTTGGCATCGCGGGTCCCCAATCGGGGGAGATTCTCGGCAAACTAGGCCTCCCAGTGCCCGAGGAGAATACCTTCGCTCATTCCCAGGTCGAGGGCGCCGCGGTGACAGTCGTCCATGCTTATAGCCCCGTCGTCCCTCAGTTTGAACTCTGGGTACCGGTGGCATCGCTGCCGACGATATGGTCGCTCCTCACTGAGGCCGGGGCTGTTCCGTGCGGCGTCAGCTCGGTTGAGGCGCTGCGTGTCCTCTCGGCGATTCCGCTCTATGGCGTGGATCTTCAGGAGCGCCATCTTGCGCAAGAGACCGGACAGACGCGGGCGTTGAATTTCAATAAGGGATGTTATCTCGGTCAGGAGATCGTCGAACGCATCCGCTCCCGAGCGACAATCCACCGTACGCTGCAGCAGTTCTCCCTGTCCGAGAATGCCCCGGCGATAGAGCCCGGGCAGCCAGCCCCGCTCAACGCTGAAGGCACCGAAAGAAATCCTGTAGGCGAGCTTACGAGCGTCGCTCATTACCAGCTTCCCGGCTTCACAGGCACGCTTGCGCTCGGATTTGTCCGGACGGAAGTCCTGGAGCGCAAAGCACTCATCACATACAGCGATGGCACGGCAACAGCGCTGGACGAACCGCCGCTCATCTAAGACACGAAGGAACCTCTTATGGCAGAAGAAAAGCCCTCTTTTACCGTCTCCGATCGCCGCAAGTTCACACTTGAAGGCGAGCTGCGCGATGACGCTCCACAATCCCCGGAAAACACTCAGACCCTAACTCCCGACACGCCGTTCATGCCTGCGGCGGCTCCGGCCGAGCCGGCTCCGGGACCGCGCCTCGTCACTCCTGCTGCCACGCAGGCAAGCGAGACTGCGGTCGACGAGGAAGAGCCTCTTCCCGAGCCGACAGCCGAGGAAACCGCCGAGCAGCACACAGCGTATAAGGCGTCTTCGGAGCACCTCGACTCGATGCTGCGCCAGGCGAATCCCGGAATGGGCCCATCGGCTGAGGTCACCATGGAGCACGTGATCCAGTCGATCTACATCTCGGCCATCATGGCCATGGGCGCAGCTACCGAACCTGGGCAGAAGCCCCGCATCGACATTGTGGGCGCACGCCAGAGCGTCGACATGCTGGGCGTACTGCAGGAAAAGACCAAGGGAAATCTCACCGAAAAGGAACAGCGCCTGTTACAGAATGCCCTCTTCGAACTGCGCATGATGTTCCTCGAGATCACCAACGCCATCGCACAGCAGGCGCAGAATCCGGCTAAGGGGAAAAAGTAGCCGCTTGCGGGCAGAGATCGTCATCCTCGGCAGCGGCACCTCGATGGGCGTCCCTACGCTGGGGTGCGAATGCGAGGTCTGCACATCGGACGACCCGCGCAACCAGCGGAGCCGTCCGTCGATTGCCGTTCAATGGCCAGACCAATCCGCAGACCAGACGGTGGTTATTGACACCGGACCGGATTTCCGAAACCAGGCGCTTCGGGAAAAGATCCGGCACGTGGACGCCGTGTTCTACACTCATGCCCACGCCGATCACATTTTAGGCTTTGACGACCTGCGGCCTCTGAGCTTCCGCCACCCGGGCGGCCTTCCGCTCTACGGAGACGAGACCACGGCATCCGTTCTGGAGCGAGTTTTCGAATATACCTTCTCGCCGAACGCAAAATACCCAACTCGCGCCCGGGTCAGCTTGCGCCGCCTCAATGACCGAGACTCCGCGGATATTGCCGGCGTCCGGTTTCAACGGGTGCCGCTGCTGCACGGCGATCTACCTGTGGGCGGTTTTCGCTTCGGTTCAGCAGCCTATCTTACCGACATGAGCACTATCCCCGAGAACAGTCTTCCCTTGCTCGAAGACCTCGACGTGCTCATCATCGACGCCCTGCGTAAGCAGCCGCATCCCAGCCACGCCAATATTGACCAGGCCCTTGCCTGGACAGAGCGCGTAGCGCCGCGGCGCGCCTTCTTCACGCACATGTCTCACGAGCTCGATCACTCCGAGACGGAGAAAGAGCTCCCGGCCCATGTGCGGCTGGCCTACGACGGACTGCGAATTCCGTTCGAGATCTAGACCCATGCAAGTTATCTCTTCTCTCGAATCGATACCGGCCAGCCTGACGCGCACGGTTCTCGCCATTGGTAACTTTGACGGGATGCATCGCGGCCATCAGGAGATACTGCAGAAGGTTCGTGAGCGCGCGCGCCAAATCGAAGCACAGTCTGCAGTTGTAACCTTCGATCCCCACCCGGTGCGGGTTCTGCGACCGGACCAGGCACCCCGGCTTATTACGCCACTGCCGCAGCGGCTCGATCTGCTGGCCCAGACCGGAATCGACTATGCGGTGGTGATTCCCTTCACCGAGGAGTTCTCCAGGCTTTCCGCGCACGAGTTCGCCGACGGGGTTCTCCGCCGGTCGTTGCGGGCAATCGAGGTCCACGAAGGAGACAATTTCCGATTTGGTCATGGAGCCCAGGCGGGCACCGCGGAACTCATGGAACTGGGGCGCGAGCTCGGTTTTCAAGTGGTCGCGCATCCCGCGCTGACCATTCGCGGAATTTCTGTCTCCAGCTCGCAGATACGCCAGCGGATCGCGGCCGGAGATGTCTCCAGCGCCCGTGTGCTCCTGGGGCGGCCATTTTCGATCCGGTCGACGCCGACCCGGGGCCGGGGCATCGGCACAAGGCTTACAGTGCCTACGATCAATCTCGCGCGGTACGACGAACTGGTGCCCGCCAATGCTGTCTACATCACTCGTATCACGATTGGATCGGGGCTGAACAGGGAGACCTTCGATGCCGTCACGAACGCAGGCAATCGGCCCACGTTTGGGAAAGACTCCTTCGCCATCGAGTCTCATCTGCTCGATTTCCGTTCAATCGATCTCACTGAGGAGACACCGATTGAGCTGTGCTTTCTCGTTCGCATCCGGGCAGAGCAACGGTTCGACTCGCCGGAGGCCTTGAAGGAGCAGATTCTTAGGGATGTAGCGTACGCGCGGCGCTACCTGCGCCTGGCTCATGCCTTCTCGTAAGGGGTGGTACCCCCTCCCCCCTCCGAAGCCTATGGTTTGTTATTCATTAATTCTGCTGGGGTTAGCAAAATATACTTTGTAACTCATTCATATCAGGATACTTACCTGTAACTGATTGTTACTGCTCAGGTTGTGGTTGCATGGACTCTAACGGGGGAGTGCCATAAAAGAAAGGCCCGGTCTGTGGCGACCGGGCCTTTTTCTTTCCTATTTCTATTTTAGCCGTTTCCGCGTAATTCTCAGCCAAGCTCAATTAGCAAGCAACAACTCCAGCCGATCGGGATCGAAACCGATCATTACTTCATCTCCCACCACGATGGTCGGAGTGGACCGGCTGTTCAGTTCCATCAGCTCGCGCAGCGCTACGGGATCCGCCTGGACGTCTTTGTATTCGAACGGGACTTCGTGGACCTGTAAAAAGAGTTTTGCCGCATAACAGGGCGGGCATCCGGGCTGGCTGTAAAGCAACACACGCTTCATATCTAGTTAGAGTAACAACCATTTGCAGAAGATTCATTACCCAAACGAGGTACCTCGATCTACAAGCAGGTTCCTTACCTCGATCTCGGAACCTGCGACCGGAATCCGGAGGAGAGCCGCCCACTGGCGGCCAGTGAAGTCCGGATCCGGACACAGCCCACGGAGTGGGACCGATAGTTTCCCTTTTGACGTCAATCAGATGCCGACGGGAACCGCGTGGCCTTCCACATGCGTAGACGATCTATGGGAGAGATTCATCGATGATCTTGTACAACCTGCGCCACGCCTTCCGCCAGCTTGTCCGTCTTCCCGGGTTCAGCATTACCGCCATCATCACTCTCGCTCTCGGCATTGGAGCCAACACCGCCATCTTCAGCGTGGTGAACGCAGTGCTGCGTCACCCGGCGGGTGTCGACCACCCGGAACGCGTGGCGGTTATGAACGTGTACTACAAACAGCTGGGGCTGGATGTTCCATTCATCTCCGTTCCCGATTACGCCGACACAGCTTCGCTCAAGAACGTAGTCGAGGCGGCGGCGATGGAACAGGGGATCGGTTTCAACACGGAGCACGACGCCAGGGTGGAACATGTGACGGGTGCGCAGGTCGGCTGGCAGTGGTTCGATATCTTCGGCGCGCGGCCGATCCTGGGCCGCACCTTTACCGCAGAGGAGGATCAGCCCAACGCCGGGCCTGTTGCCGTGATCAGCTACGGCCTGTGGCAACGGGTGTTCGGCGGAAGGCGTGATGTTGTCGGCCAGACACTGATGCTCGATCAAAAGGCGTATCAGGTGATCGGCGTGATGCGCAGCGACTTCGACTGGCCGCGCCGCAACGATGTGTGGATACCGATTGCGCTCGCACCGAAAGACTTCGCGGCAGACCAGCGTTACAACGAAACCCGTCAGACCTTCATTCGTCTCCGTCCCGGCGCGACCATCGCACAGGTGAACGCCGGCCTTGCCGGGAAAGTGCGTGAGCAGATTCGCACCGAGGGAGCGAGCTCTTTCGGAAACAGCGCGGGCTGGTCCTTCTACGCGTCACAATTAACCCAATTCGCCGCCGGCCCGCTGCGCAAGCCCCTCTACGTCCTCTTTGGGGTGGTGGCACTCGTGCTGCTCATCGCCTCAGCCAATGTCGCAGGGCTTTTCCTCGCCCGCACCGCGGCACGGACACGCGAGTTTGCCATCCGCACCGCGCTGGGAGCGAACGCGTCGGCTATTGTGGGCCAGTTGCTCACGGAGACGATGCTTCTCGCCGGAGCTGCGACCGTCATCGGTATCGCCACCGGACCAATCTTCGGCCGCATTCTTCTGTGGCTGATACCGCGGAGCCTCGCCGAAGGCTACGAGGTCCATATGGATCCGGTAGTGCTTGCCTTCACCGCCGGAGCGGGGCTGCTCACTTCACTCATCGCCGGGATCGGCCCGGCATTGCGCCTCCTGCGGCAGCATGAGTCACTCGATCTGCACGAGGGCGGGCGCAATGCGACAGCGTCGGTTGAGAAGCAACGGCTGCGTAGCGCCTTTGTCATTGGGGAAGTCGCGCTCGCCTGCCTGCTGCTCACCGGCACCGGCCTTTTCCTTTTCAGTCTTCGCGCGCTTCAGCAGATCGATCCGGGGTTCAACCCGCATGGCGTCCTCGATGCTTCGGTCTTCTACTCGGGCGACAGCTTCAAGAAGGACCAGGCACGCCAGGCCACCTTTCTCAACACGGTTGTCGACAATCTGTCATCGCAACCTGGTGTCCGCGCCGCGGCTGCGGTTAACCCGCTGCCCTTCGACCCAACAAATGGCGGTTCGAGTTCCTTTGGGATCGTCGGGCGTCCGGTCGCCCCGAATGACCCCGGCCCTCACAGCAACATCACGCTTGCGACGCCCGATTACCTGAAGGTGATGCAGATCCCGCTGCTTGCCGGGCGCTGGATCTCATCTGAAGATCGCGCCAATACGGAGCCGGTAGTCGTGATCGACAGCCGGCTCGCCCACAAGTTCTGGCCCAACCAGAGTCCTCTGGGACAGCACCTTACCGGCGGAGGCCCCAAGCCTGCCCTGATTATCGGGGTGGTCGCCACCATCCGTAATAATTCACTTGAGCAGGACACCAGCGACGGCATGCGCTATTTCGCCTTTGCCCAAGCCACAGATGCTCGCGCCGATTTTCTTGTACGCACCGACGGCGATCCCAATGCTCTGGCTTCAGCCATGCAGAGAACAGTGGCTGCCGCCGACAGCACACAGACGGTTACCGATATCCAGCCGGTCGAAGCCCTTATCTCCGGGTCGCTGGCTGGACGGCGCCTGATCGTTGATATGCTGGCTGCCTTCGCGGGCCTCGCGTTGCTGCTGGCCATTGTTGGGATCTACGGACTGATCAGCTATGTCACCGCACAACGCACCGTCGAGGTTGGCCTGCGTATGGCCGTGGGCGCCCAGCGTATGGATGTTGTTCTTCTCGTGCTCAAGAGCGCGCTGGCATGGGTGGTCTCCGGCCTCGCCATTGGAGCCATCCTGTCGATCGTCGCCGACCGCTTGCTGCGCCAATCCTTTGCGTCGTTCGGCTCGGGAGTTGTCGAGTCGCTTGCCCTCTCGATTCTTTCTCTGCTGGTCGTGGGAGTGCTCGCCGCGTTTCTGCCCGCGCTGCGAGCCGCTTCCATTCAGCCGATTCAGGCTTTGAGGAATGAGTGAAGCTGCCGAACCTCAATAAGTCAACGGCGGCACTTACTGCATCTGCGGGTTTGCCGCGCGTTTGAATCGCGCCGACATGTCGCGGACCTTCTCGATCAGTTCTGGAGGCTCGCTGACCTCGAAGTCCACGCCGAACATGCCCAAGTACCCGGCCAGCATTTCGACTGAGTAGGCGCCGATATGAACCCGACACCGCTTGTCGTCGACCGCCTCCAGGGTGCCGAGCGTGCAGGGAACGAACTCCGCCATGCGCTCGATTGGCGCGTGGAGAATCACGGTCGTTCGATGTGGATACTGCTCATACGAAATGCCGCGCGTGACGTAGGCCGCAATGTCTTCCGCAGGTAATTTGCGCGTAACGAAGCGCAGGCCGGAGAGCGCGGGCTTGTCGATGCGATCTACACGGAACGTCCGCCAGTCTTTGCGTGCTGCATCCCAGGCCACCAGATACCAGCGCCGTCCAAAGCTCACGAGGCGATGCGGTTCGACTTGCCGATCGGTCGGCGCTCCGTTCTTGCCGCGGTATCCGAAGCGCAGGCCGTCGTTGTCACGGCATGCACCCGCAATCAATGAAAGCGTAGCCGCGTCGACGGTCGGACCACCGTTCGTCACGGGCACGATGAATGAATGCAACGAGGTGATCCTGCGCCGCAGGCGTGAGGGCAGCACCTGTTCGAGCTTGGCCAGCGCACGCACGGAGGATTCCTCAATGCCGGTCACTCCGCCGCTGGCCGCGGTGCGCAACCCGACCGCTACCGCGACGGCCTCTTCGTCATCGAGCAGCAGAGGAGGCAGCGTCGCTCCGGCGCCAAGCTGGTAGCCGCCCGATGTGCCCGAGGTCGAATGGACGGGGTAGCCGAGATGCCGCAACCGGTCCACATCGCGGCGCAGGGTCCGCGACGTGACCTCCAGTCTGTCAACGAGTTCAGCGCCGGACCAGTAGCGTCGCGCCTGGAAGAGCGAGAGAAGGCGGAGCAATCGGGCCGAGGTCTCGAGCATGGATTAAGTCTGCCACAACTTGCGGACCGGAGCTGTCCGCAACTTATGCCATCATTTTCTGGTAGCAGTCCAAAGATAGAAACCGCGGCGCTGCCCCGCTGCCGGAGAAAAAAGAGGAGAGTCGTGATGGATATCACTACGCCGCAATCCGAGGGCAGCACCGGTATCAATGATCCTCAGCTTGAACTGACTGCAGTCTGCCTCCCTGGCGATGTGGCGGCCACCTCTCACTGGGCTTGCGGCATGCCTCTCTCGTTTGTGCAGGAGACGGCGGATCTCTGGCTGACGCAGCATGGTCATCGTGATCAGGGATTTCACGGCGAGGTCTTTGGAGATGTGGCTGTGACATTTGAAGACCCACCGAAATAATCGAAGGCTCTAGAACCTTCGATTGATCTGCATCCGCAACTTTGGGCTCAAGACTTTTTGAGCCCGGCCCCTTAGTGTCGCTACGATGCTCAATTCATATCTGCGGAGAGAGCACACAGCACCTTCACTTTGAGGCCGTTGACGGAGGAAGTCTTGAGCAAGTCTACATTCAGCAGGAGCGCAATCGCGCTTCTGTGCATTCTCACGCCATTTCTTGTTTCCGGATCGCGCGCACAGGAGCTGGCCTCCGCGAGAATCAGCGGAGCGGTCTCCGATCCTTCGGGAAAAGTGGTGCAGCATGTAACCGTGACACTTACCAATCTGGCGCAGGGCACGACCCGCAGCTTCGATACACAGGCGGATGGGTTGTTCTCCTTTACGTCACTGGCAGCCGCACGGTATCGGCTCGCAGTGGCGTCTCCGACGGGCTTTAATCCTTACGAGCAATACGTAACGGTGAATGTCGGGCAGGATCTTAATGTTCCCGTACGGCTGGAGATCGCCACAGGCCAGAGCAAAGTCGAGGTAATAGCGGATACGCCACCTGCGGTCAACACGACGACATCCACGCTTGGCGGCGTTATCAACGCACGCCAGATTTCAACCCTGCCTCTGAATGGCCGCAACTACCTCGAACTCTCGCTGCTGGTTCCGGGCAACGCGCCGGCTCCTAACTTTGACCCCACGAAGGAGAACACCGTTGTGATCTCCACCGCGGGGCAGGTCGGCCGCGGGGGCAATGTGACTATCGACGGCGCGGACAACAACGACGACGCGGTCGGCGGATCGCTGGTGAATATTCCGGAAGACGCGGTGCAGGAATTTCAGATAGCAACCAATCGCTTTTCGGCAGAGCTTGGCCGCTCGGGTTCGGCGGTGACGAATGTTGTCACGAAACAGGGGACCAACCAGATCCACGGCGGGGTCGCCATGTACGAACGCGACAACATTCTGCAGGGGCTGCCCGCCACTTACGATCCCAGCATTGGTTCCACACCGCCCTTTCACCGTCAGCAATACGCGGGAGACATCGGCGGCCCGTTTCGCCAGGACAAGGCGTGGTGGTTCATCGCCATGGAAGATCGTCAGCAGCTTGGCGCGGACCTTGTCGGCGTGCGTAATACGACTACACGAACCATTGGCCGGACTTTCGCCACCGCTCCGCTACACGACTATCTCGCCACCACCCGGCTCGATTGGCAGACAACGGAACGCGACCGCATCGGCTTCCGCTACTCTCTTCAGCTTGAGGACGACCTGAGCCAGAGTGAACTCGACCGCGCACTGGGCACCGCTGACTATCGGCAGACCGCTGAAAATCACCTACAGGGCCTAATCGCCGACTGGGTTCACACGTTCACGCCCACGCTCATCAACCGCATGAGCTTTGCTGATAACAATTTCCTGAATATCACCAATCCCATCGTTACCGCCCCGCAGATCAGTTATCCTGATCTCGACGACGGGGCGACCTATCGTGTGCCACAAGGCACACGCCAGTTCCGCCTGCAAGGCGACGACACTCTGACCTGGTCGCACCGCAACCAGACCTGGAGCTTCGGCGGCGAGGTGCAATCGATCGATGCCGACTTCTACCTTCCTGTTTTCATCCAGGGCAACATTCAGGCCGTCGAGGACTTTCCCGACTTCGACCGTAACGGCGATGGCAAGGTCGACGATAACGATCTGCTGTTCGCCGTTGGGCTGCGCAGCTCAACGCCTGAGAAGCCACTCAACCTGCCAAACAACGATAACTACTACATGGCGTTGTTTGCGCAGAACGACTGGAAGGTCCTGCCCAATCTGGTGCTCAATCTGGGCCTGCGCTGGGAGATGGACACCAACCTAAACAATCTGAGCTGGTATCCGCAGCGCAACCCCATCGTAGACTCGTTTTACCAGGGCACCCGGCATCACCAATACAACAACTGGAGTCCGCGGGTCGGCTTCAACTACTCGTTCAATCCCAAGCTCAGCGTGCACGGCGGCTACGGCATCTACTATGACCGCATCACGCTCGAGATCATGTCGCTGGAAAAAGGCTTCGACGGACGCGCGCTTGCGCTTAACGTGACGGCCGGCAACGCGGTCACCAATCCTGACGGCACGCCTGTTTATCTGAATCCCAATGGCACGTTCGTGCCCGGTGCTCCCGAAGTCCTCTCCAGCCCATTCAGTGGATTCCTCTTCGCCGGCGCTGGTGCTACCGGCATCGACATCATCAATAACCGCCTGCGCAAGCCGATGGTTCAGCAGGTGAACCTGGGCTTTGAAACCGAGCTCGGCCAGAACCTGACTCTGAAAGTGGATGGCGTTCACAACTTCGGCACGCGATTCATCATCGGGCGCCCGGTCGGTTCGGTCTACAATCCGCAAACCGGCGGACCAGACGAGGTCACGGATCTCGAGTCGGCGGTGGGCACAAAGTATGACGGTTTGTGGGTCAGCGTGCGGCGGCGATTCAGAAAGTATGGCGAGTTCGATGCGGCTTACACGCTGGCCAAGGCCTTCAACTACGCCAACGATGACCAGATTCCGTTCGAATACTCGCCCATCGACCCGAACAATCTGCAGCGTGAATACGGACCGCCACCCAACGATCAGCGCCATCGTCTGGTCATGAGCGGCGTCGCTAACCTGCCGTATAAATTTCAGTTCTCTCCAGTGTGGACGATCGCGTCCGGTGTTCCGATGGACATCCTCCTTCCCGACGGCAGTGAGCGCGTTCCAACCATGCAGCGTAATGCCGGAGGCCGCGAATTCCACAACGCCCGGGAACTGAATGCATTCATCGCAGCAACGAACGCCGGTGGCGGCGTGTACGAGGCGAGCGCCAACAGCTACGTTATCCTGCCGCAGGTGAGCCAGAATGCTCACTTCAACGACAGCTTCAACGCTCTCGATTTCCGCCTGAGCCGCGCCTTGCGTTTTGGAGAGCGCTGGAACCTCAATCTCATCGGCGAAGCTTTTAACATCTTCAACGTGACGAATATTCTCGGCGTGAGCAATCTCAACTACTCAGGGTTCGCGAACGCGCTCTCGCCTGATCAGGGAAATCCGAGCTTCTCATCAACCTTCGGCAAGCCGGTCTCAACTGCAGGCGGCGTCTTCGGATCGGGCGGTCCGCGCGCGTTTCAGGTGGCTGCCCGATTGAGTTTCTGAGCGATGGCCAGTTAAATTCGATACGCAAGAAGGAGTGGCCGCATGACCCGTCCCGAATACGCACTGCTCGCGGAACTGCGGCCCACTGCCACCACTAGCCGTGTCGATATGCACATTCCCGTGGTCGACGAAGAAGACGCCAGCGGAGAGATCGCCGCCGCCTACCAATACTTTCGAGACCAGACTGGCCGGCAGGATGTCCCTGGCATTCTAAAGTGCTTCAGCGCCAACCCGGCATTTGTTCGCCAGATGATCGACATCTCCTCGACTCTGCTCTTCGCCGACGGCTATCTCACGCGGCAGCAGAAAGAGATGATCGCCACCTGGATCTCAAGAGAGAACGCCTGCCCATACTGCCTGGATAGCCACGGGTTCTTCCTGCTGGTGCACGGCGCTCCAGAAGCAGTCGCACGAAAGCTGATGGCCGGGGAGATCGACGAAGCCGCGATCAGCGAGGCCGAACGCCAGCTATTGCTTTATCTGGGAAAAGTGAACGGCGAATCCTTCAAAGCCAGCAAAGAAGATGTGGAGCGGTTGCGCGGCCTTGGCTGGAGCGACAATCAGATCGCGGAAGGCGTGCACGTTGCCGCTATGATGGGGCTGTGCAATCGAGTGGCGAATGCTTTCGGTCTGTCCGCGCAGGGCTTTCTTGAGCTGAAGCGCTAGTTCGAGGATCAGCGACCGTCGCGAAGGCGGGACGCCAGCCGGTCGGGCAGTCCTGCCTGCACAATCGACAACTGTGCGAGTTTCACATCGTAGGGGACGCGGCAGAATGTCACCGTCATCTGGGCGTCGTCATAGATCGCGAAGGCCGCGCGCCAGTCTCCGTCACGGGGCTGGCCCACCGACCCTGGATTGACCAGGTATCGGATCTGGTCGCGCAGCTTCAGCTCAAACTCCTCTGGCTCATTGTGCGTGTGATAGCGGGGAGTGAGCCGGAACCATTCGTGACCATTCGTCGCGAAGCCGCCCTGCAAGTGCGTATGCCCGAAAAAGTTGATACGCGTCTCAGCTTCGTGGAGGGGAGCCCATGCGTCACGCAGGGTCATCACGTACTCATCCTCATCGAGCAGCGACCCGTGCACGCAACTTACCTGCGGTCCGTCAGGCATGATCGGACCGGCAGGAATGTGCTTCAACCAGTCGGTATGTTCGGATGAGAGCACAAACCGCGTCCACTTGGCGGCGCGGCCCGCGATGGGATTGAAATCCTCCAGACCTGTAAGCCCGCTGCAGGCGCGATCGTGGTTGCCGCGCACAAAGACGTGGCCCAGCTCACGCACGCGATCGATGACCTCATTGGGATTGGCTCCGTAGCCCACAACATCGCCGAGATTCCAGACCACATCGTGCTCCGGGGCCGCAGACAATACTGCATCCAGAGCCTGGAGGTTGGAGTGGATATCGGAGAGGATGAGTGCTCGCATGCGTAGACTGCCGATCAGCCCATAAACAGGCCACCTATCAATCTAGTCCTACTCTGAATGGATGCAAAGGGCTGGCTCTGTTTCAATTCAGGGCATCCACTCGCGCCCAGTGCCCAGGAGAGCATTCGCGCAACGGCAACGCAGCCGCATCCGATGCCCTCTCCAGCACCGCCAATGGCCGGCCGAGGTCGGTGGACATGGTAGGCACCGCGCCCAGCAGGGCCCTCGTATACGCATGCCTGGGATGGTGAAAGATTGCTTCTCGCGGCGCCTCCTCAAGCAGCAGCCCGTGCCGCATAACTGCCACGCGGTCAGCCACCTGCGACACCACTGCCAGATCGTGCGAGATAAACAGCATTGTCAGCCCGAATTTCTCTCGCAGGGTGGCCAGTAGTTCGAGAATCTGCTGCTGCACCGTTACGTCCAGCGCGGTCGTGGGCTCGTCGGCAATCAGCAGGCGCGGCCTGTTGGCAATCGCCATGGCGATCAGGATGCGCTGCCGCTGGCCGCCTGAAAACTGGTGCGGATAATGCTTGTAGCGGCGCGCCGGATCGGTCAGAGCCACTGCTTCCATTGCCGTCAGCACTGCTTCGCGTACCTGCCGGCGCGACATCTCCGGATTGTGGACCCGAATCGCCTCGGCGATCTGCTCCCCGATCGGCATTACGGGGTTCAGAGCCGTCATCGGCTCCTGAAAGATCATGGCAAGATCGCGCCCGCGCAGCTTGCGCATCGCTTCGGAACCGAGCGTCAAAAGGTTCACACCCTCAAACTGAATCGCCCCCTCAATACGCGCAGCGGCGCCGAGCAACCGCAAAACCGCCAGCGCCGTCACCGACTTGCCAGAGCCCGATTCGCCCACGAGGCCCAACACTTGGCCTTGTTCCACACGCAGGTTCAGATCCCGGACGGCGTGGCTTGCGCCAAAACGAATTGTCAGATGATCGATTTCAAGAAGAGTTGCCACGTGCCCATGCTACCGGAAGAGCCGAGGGCTCCACGCTATCAACATCGCGAATGCGGACGGTGGGCCCGGAGGGATTTGAACTCCCAACCAAGGGATCAGGAGTTTCCGCTCATCTGTGATAGTAGGAGAAATACGATCGTAATTGAGCGCGAACCCTAAGCAAAGGCATCCTCTGCCGCTCGCACGGAGTCTCAACGAAAGAACCGCAAGAAATTGCAGATTGAGATGAGCAATGAATGCGTCACCTGTAGTTGTTGTCACCGGCTTGTCTGCCTGTCCTGGTCGCGCAATTGTTTATGCATTTGCGAAGCGAGGCGCGAGGCGCGGCCTCTCTGCCCGAAACTTTGCGGCTCTTCAGGCGGCCCAGCGGGAATGTAAGCGGCTCGGCAGCCGCTCCATCTTCATTCCCGCGAAAATACCCAATGTGGAAACAATACAAGCTGACTGCGCGCTCCGAAACGCGCCACTAACGCGTCCAGGGCAACTGCAGTGTGCACAGCGGTGACACTCTTCGCCGGGCGCAAGCTGATCGCTGGTGAGCCAGCTTCTGCGGCAAAGCAATGGCAATAGATCCACAGAGACGCGCGACAGTGGTTGACGCTATTCGCAGCTCATCATTACAGGCACTCGCGTGCTGTTCTCCTGCCGGTGTTCTCCTGCTCACCGGATACTGGCCGGTCATGGCGGCAAGTCTCGCTGTGGTCTCACGCGATGGTAGTGTGTGCGCCATCGTCCCGGAGGATGAGTTGGAACTGGCTTTATCCACCTCAGATGCGGACTTTATTTCTTACCAGCCGCATTCGCTGGACCGCCTGACCAGCACATCGCAAGCCCTCGCGGGACCAGTGAGACAACTCGCAGCGGGCCTCCGCCTCTCTTGCGGCCAGATCGGTATTGATCTGGACGGAGATGTTCAGGCTACCTCCTACCAATCGACGAACCATCTGCGAACGATACTTGCGCCTTTGCTTAGTCGGGCTTTTCCTGGCTTTGCGATCGTGTCTGCTGACTGCATGCTCGATCGACTCGAATCTGTAAAAACCCCTCTCGAACTGAACAGCCTCCGGCATGCGTCCAGGCTGGCTTCAGTCGCCTTCAGCGAAGCTGAACAGGCTATCGCCGCAGGTCGTCGCGAAGACGAAGTAGCCGCCGACATCGAAGCTGTTTTCGCGCGCGTCGCACTCGACGGCTTCCAGCGTGGTCGCGGCTATTTCTACTGCATGTCCGGACCGAACTCTGCCAAGGCCGCTGGAGCTTATGCGCGAACGCGTCGCCGAGTCATCCAGGACGGCGATCCAGTTATGATCCACGCCAACACCGTAGGCGACGGATTCTGGACAGACATTACGCGAACATTCATTGTTGGAGCCGCATCCGACCAGCAGCTACGAATGCGCAACGCGATCATGGAAGCGCGCAGGGCTGCCCTCGATGCAATCGTCCCCGGCGCACCTGCCAGATCAGTTGATGCTGCGGCCCGAGATGTGCTCGCGAAAAATGGCTTTGGCAACGAGTTCAAGCATTCCACCGGGCACGGTGTGGGCTTCGCGGCGGCGAATCCCGATGCAATGCCTCGCATTCAACCCCACTCTCCGGACATTCTTGAGGTGGGCATGACCTTCAACATCGAGCCGGCGATCTATGTTGACGGAGTCGGGGGGATGCGCCATTGCGATGTAGTCGCGTGTACCGGGTCGGGAGCAGAAGTGCTCACCGATTTCTGACCGATGTTTTTATCTATGAAGCCTGAATGTTCCATCACGAAGGGGTTTGTCAGTCTTTACACGGTTCCGACCGACTCGCCGGAATCCGATGGCACCATGTCATGGGACAGCACTTCGATGGTGCTCGTGCAACTCGAATGTGCAGGCACTCGGTCGCTGGGCTATACGTACGCCGACGCCGGGACGGCATCCGCCGCGCATAAGCTTCTTGAGGATGTTGTGCTCGGCTCCGATCCGTTCTGCCACGCCGACACCCGCCAGAAGATGCTGCGCCACATACGCAACCTGGGTGAAACGGGAATCGCGATGATGGCAGTCTCAGCAATTGACAATGCCCTCTGGGACCTTCGTGCACGCCTGGCTGATTTGCCGCTCGTCAGTCTTCTAGGGCAGGTCCGTTCCTGTATCCCGGTGTACGGCAGCGGGGGTTTTACCAGCTATACCAACGGCCGCCTTTCCGATCAGCTTGGCGGCTGGGCGGCCAATGGCTTTACCAGCGTGAAGATGAAAATTGGGACGAATCCCGATCTCGATCCGGGTCGCGTTGAAGTCGCACGGCAAGCGATCGGCAGTGAATGTAACTTATTCGTCGACGCGAACGGGGCTTACACCGTGACCCAGGCTATCGAATTGGCGAACCGCTTCGCTGAGCATGGCGTCCGCTGGTTTGAGGAACCAGTCAGTTCAGATAACCTCATCGGGCTCGATCAGATTCGTCGCCGCGCCCCCCTGGGAATGGACATCGCCGCCGGTGAATACGGCTATACCGCGTGGTATTTCAAGTCGATGCTCGAGGCGGACGCGGTTACGGTGCTGCAGGCCGACTGCACGCGCTGCGGCGGCATCAGCGGATTCCTTGACGCGGCTTCCCTGTGTTGGGCACACAATGTTCCTCTGTCATCTCACTGCGGCCCGAGCATGCATCTGCACGCGTGTTGCTCTGTCCCCCGCGCCGTCCATATGGAGTTTTTTCACGATCATGCCCGCATTGAGCGGATGCTTTTCGACGGCTTCTGCGAGCCCGTCAACGGATGCATGTTTCCTGACCTGTCGCGGGCCGGCCTGGGACTCGAACTGAAAGAAAAGGACGCGGAAAAGTTCAAAGCCTAGCGCCGCGACAAATGAATCGCGGATGGCCGCATCTTACATAATGTGTCGCCCGCGAGATGGGCAGGAATCAAGGAGCGTAAATGGCGAAGCAGGTATCGGATCTAATCGTGGAGCGGCTCATCGAGTGGGGCGTCGACGCGATCTTCGGCTTCCCCGGGGATGGCGTGGACGGATTCTTCGAATCGCTGCGGACACACAAGGATCAACTCCGATTCATTCAGGTGCGACACGAGGAAGCGGCTGCGTTCGCCGCCTGTGGGTATGCGAAATACACCGGACGCCTGGGCGTATGCTGCGCAACCTCTGGACCAGGCGGCATTCACCTGCTGAATGGGCTATATGACGCCAAATGCGACCTGCAGCCTGTGTTGGCCATCACCGGTCACACATTTCACGACCTGATAGGCATGGACTACCAGCAGGATGTCGATCTCGACAAGTTGTACATGGATGTCGCGGTTTTTAACGAGCGCGTGATGGGACCTGCTCACGCAGTGAACGTGGTCGACATGGCCGTTCGCAGCGCTTACGGTCGGCGCGGCGTATCGCATATTTGCATTCCCAAGGACATTCAGGAATGGCCGGTTTCCGACAAGATGCGCAGCAACGCGAATGTGAAAGGCCACAGCGGCGACTGGGCTCATGTTTCTACCGCCAAACCAGCAGACGTCCTCCTTCGCAAGGCCGCTTCCATCATCAACGACGGTTCCCGTGTAACCATCATGGTCGGGCGGGGAGCGCTGGCCGCCCGCGAAGAGGTCGCGCAGCTGGCCGACACAGTGGGCGGGCCTGTTGTGAAAGCTCTGCTCGGCAAGGGCGTTTTGCCCGATCGCAGCCCCTACACTACAGGCGGACTCGGGCTGCTGGGTACTGCTCCTTCGGTCGATGCGATGAAGGAGTGCGACACCCTCATCCTGATTGGCACCAGCTACCCCTATATAGAGTTTCTCCCTAAGCCGGGACAGGCGAAGTGCGTGCAGATAGAGATCGACCCCACCCGCGTTGGCCTTCGCCATCAGGTTGATGCGGCGCTTGTGGGAGACGCCAAGACAATCCTCCAGGCTCTCGTTCCGCTGCTGAAGCGTAAAAATAATAAATTCCTCAAGAAGTCCCAGGAACGCATGAAGACCTGGAACGAGCTGATGGAAGATCGCGGCACACGGACCGACATGCCGATGAAGCCCCAAGTCGTAACGTATGCATTGAACAAGCTACTGAGGGACGATGCGATTGTCTCCTCTGACAGTGGAACCATTGCGACCTGGACAGCGCGGCAGGTGGATATGCGCGGGACGATGCAGTTCTCGCTTTCGGGTTCGCTGGCGACTATGGCGAATGGACTTCCCTACAGCATCGGCGCAGCGATCGCGTATCCAGGACGCCAAGTTGTCTGCGTGGTGGGCGACGGGGGGCTCACCATGCTCATGGGTGAGATCGCCACCCTGGTGAAATACAAACTCCGCGTCACGGTGATCGTGATCAAGAACAATGTTCTCGGCCAGATCAAGTGGGAGCAGATGATCCTCGAGGGTAATCCCGAGTTTGGGGTTGAGCTTGAGCCGATCGACTTCGCCATGGTGGCAGAGGCTTGCGGCGCCCGTGGATACACGATCGAACGACCACAAGATGCCGAGCGGATTCTGCGCGAGGCTCTCGCGCATGAAGGCCCCACCGTTGTGCAGGCGATCGTCGATCCCCACGAGCCTCCAATGCCGGGCAACGTGACGACTGAACAGGCGTACAAGTTTGCCAAGTCACTCGCCCGAGGACAGAAGGACGCGGCCAAGATTCTCAAAACCGTCGCGGAAGATCAGTTGCGCGAAGTGATTTAGGCAAACAGGCATGACCAACAACGGTCTGGCGATTGCAAATCCGGTGGAAGATGCGAAGGACATAGCGCATCGACTTCGTGAGGGCCGCTTTCAGCGCAGCCTCGCGCTGCTTACGGCGGCCTCCAGTATCATCAGCGGCCTTGAGGTGGCCTACGAGCATTACCGCGGCAGCTACAGCCGCCGCGTCATGTACACCCCGGTCATCCTCAGCGGAGTCCTCGCGGTAGCTGGTATCACAGCGTTCTTCAGTCGCCGGGCCGCGCGAACCGTTCTGCGTTTTGCCGCATTTGTAACGTTAATCGACGCAGGGGTGGGATTTTACTTCCATATCCGCGGCATAGCCCGCAAGCCTGGAGGATGGAGGCTACCTATGACGAACATGATCATGGGGCCTCCCATTTTCGCTCCTCTGTTGTTCGGGACCAGCGCCTATCTGGGTCTCATCGCATCGTTTCTTCAGCGCGAGGATGCGAGCGCCCTCGAGAGGAAAGACGGCCAAGATAATGATGGATGGCTGGCGCGCCTGCTTCCCCGGAATGCCGGGCGCGAGCTTATTTCTGATGAGCAGGATATTCGGGAGGGTAAATTCCAGCTGCAAGTGGCGGTGGTGGCCGGTGTGAGCGCGCTTCTGAGCGGCTTCGAAGCCTACTACTCCCATTACAAAAACAACTTTCGCTACAAAGCGCAATGGAGCCCGGTTGTAATCGCACCGTTGCTGGCTGGAGCGGCCTTCAGTGCGGTCAAAAGCCGCAGGATCGCGACGACAGTTCTTCCCGCTCTTTCGGCAGTCGCCGGCGCCGACGCTGCTGTTGGGTTCTACTATCACGCCCGCGGAGTGCTACGGCGCCCGGGCGGTCGGAAGCACCTGCTCTACAACATCATGTACGGGCCGCCCATCTTTGCGCCTCTGCTCTTCGGAGCTGCGGGGATGCTTGGCATACTCGCGAGCTTTCTGCGCCGCAAGCGCGGATGATTCGGCCCATCTCGAGGGGAGATGATTGGATGAACACTCACACCATTCCCGATACCGCGCTGCTGCCTCGCGACCCATCGACAGACGAACCTCTCGCGCCCACGTCACAGCCGGGCTACTATCCGGGCTTCAGCACGCTGGCGCAGAAGTCTTTCTGGGATGCGGCGACACGCAATGTCGTGACCATGAGGGTCGAACAACCACCGTCGATTCGATATTTCAATGCGGAGCAGGCGCACTTCTGGCGCGCTGTCTTCGACCATGTTCTCCCACAGGACGATCGCATCCCGGAACGGCGTGTCCCTCTGGTTGAGCCCTTGGACGAGCGCCTTTATCAGAATCGCGGCGTTGGCTATCGCTACGAAAACATGCCGCCAGACCGCGAGGCATATTCACTTGCGGAGCACGCCATTAATGAAGAATCACAGCACCGGTTCGGGGGAGACTTTGTTAACCTTCCGCATCGCCAGCAGGATCTCGTGCTTCAAGGAATTCACGATGGCAAGCCGCATGCGGGGAGGACCATCTGGAAGCGGATGTCCATCAGCCGCTTCTGGCAATTGCTCATGCAGGATGCGGTCGAGGCATATTACGCCCACCCCTGGGCATGGGACGAGATCGGCTTCGGCGGCCCCGCCTACCCGCGCGCTTACACAAGGCTGGAGCGCGGCGAGCCCGAACCCTGGGAGGTAGAAGAGCTGCGCTATGACTGGCTGGCGCCACGCTACGCTGTCTCAGATGTGACCGAAGCAACGCATCATTTCCACACTGAAGCCACACAGATTGAATTTGACTGAACGAGGTTCCGTGAAAACGCCGCTGCTTGGTTCATTCAAGACTCCCGACCATGACCCTCACATGCTGGGCCCTTTACAGAAGATCCATCTCCCCATGAGGCGTTTTCAGGAGAGCGAGGAGGTCGACTATCTGATCGTAGGTTGTGGTTCCGCAGGAGGTGTGTTGTTGCAGCGCCTGAGCCGCGCCGGTTTCAACGTGGTTGCGTTGGAGGCAGGTCAGTTCTGGGATACCGAGCGCGACTGGGTCAGCGATGAATCGGGATCGCACCAACTTTATTGGGAGGATCCGCGCGTTACCGGAGGCACCGATCCTCTGGCCCTCGGCGCGAATAACTGCGGCAAAGGAGTAGGAGGCGGCTCAGTGCATTGGGCTGCCTTCACCCCGCGACTGCACCCCTCCGACTTTGAGGTCTACACGCGCGATGGCGTAGGCGCCGATTGGCCGATCAGTTACGACGTCATCCGCCCCTACTACGAGCAGCTAGAGTTGGAGATGCCCGTCGCCGGCCCGGCCTACTACCCCTGGGGTCAGCCACACGGATACCCTTACGGGCCGCATCCGATGGGAGGAGTCGGCAATGCTCTCATCAAGGGATGCACGGCGCTGGATATCCCCGTTTCAATCGGTGGCCCGGTGGCAATCTTGTCTGGCTCGCACGGCGATCGTCCGCACTGCATCTACCGGGGCTTCTGCATCCAGGGCTGCAAGGTCGGCGCCAAGGCCAGCACCCTGGTCACGCACGTCCCGGACGCGCTTCACAGCGGCGCGGAAATTCGCGATCATTCTATGGCCGCCCGTGTAGAGCTTGGTAAGAACGGTCGCGTGACCGGTGTCCACTATTTTGATCAGGACGGCGGATCGCACTTTCAGCGGGCCAAGGCAGTAATCGTTGCAGGCTACTCCATCGAAACCCCCCGTCTGCTTCTCAATTCTGCGTGTCCGGGATTTGAAGATGGGCTGGCCAACTCCAGCGGCACATTGGGTCGTTATCTCATGGCTCAAGCGGGAAACGTAGTCCTCGGCCGCTTCGAAGAACCGGTCCGCATGTACAAGGCTCCGCCGGCTCACGCACTCACTGAAGAGTTTTACGAGACAGATCCGAAGAATGACTTCGCGCGAGGTTTTGCAATTCAGACGGTAGGGCCGCTGCCGATTGCTTTCGCCAAGCAGATGGTCTCTGCTAAACGAGCCTGGGGGTGGGGCCTGCGGCGCGAGATGATGGACTACAACCATTGGGCTGCCTTCGGCCTGCTGGGAGAGATTCTGCCGTGGCCTGATAACCGCGTTACTCTTGCTGATGAGACAGATCGTTTTGGTCTTCGGGTAGCCCACATCTCATTCAACCTCCATCGAAATGACAAGAAGCTAATCAAGGCGGCGAAGGAAAAGACGATGGAGGTGATGGCCGCGGCCGGCGCGACGGAAGTGATCCAGGAAGCGCGCTATGCGCACCTTGTAGGCGCCGCACGCATGGGCGCGGACCCCTGTACATCTGTTGTCGACAAATTCTGCCGGACCCACGACATCCCGAATCTTTTTGTCTGCGACGGATCGGTATTCCCTACACAGGGCTCGGCCAACCCGGGACTCACTATCCAGGCACTTGCCGCCCGAACCGCGGACTACCTGATCAAGCAGGGAGACTCGATCTTCACCAACAATGAGCGAGATTTAACCGAACCGGCAATTCGCCGGGAACTCGCGCCGCCTGGAACATATGGCCGGGGTGTACCTCGTCTTAGCTAGGCTTCAACCCTAAAGTCTTTCGACAGCATCGTGGTCGTCGCGTCCGCCGACACAAACGCAGGTGAAGGTCACGCTTAGGAAAGAAGTTCGCGCGTGCTGTTTTTCAGGCGTCGTCGCGTTTGAGCAGGTAATCCAAGCCACAAACCCGATACCAACGATAGCCATACGGCTCGAGGAGAATGCAATGGCTGCCATGCTTCTCAGCATGGCTGTGATCATTGGACAAGAGGTTGACCAGGATGCAGTCTTTCTCATCATCTCTCCTCAAGGCGAGGTGCACCTCTCGCGGCTCGGAACCAAGATTATGGACGCACACCACAGAGTTATTCCGCCAGCTATACTGCATCGCCAGTACCTGTGCCGTTCCAGTGGATATAAAGGAGAAATCACCCCAACCGATCTCGGGAACCTCCTTGCGCATACGGATGATCCGCTCCATCCAGTTCAGAAGCGAGTTGGGGTCGCGGCGTTGAGCAGCCACGTTCACATGCTGAAAGCCATACGGGCCAATGCTGATTACCGGCATGAGTGGCTTTTCATTCTTGGTAAATCCCGCGTTAGGTTCCGTCGACCATTGCATCGGCGTCCGCGCACAGTTTCGTTCAGGAAGGTGCAGGTCGTCGCCCATTCCGATTTCATCTCCGTAACGAATCACCGGGGTGCCAGGGAGGGTCATCATAAGGCTATAAGCGAGTTCCAGTCGCCTGCGATCGCCTTGCAGCATCGGCGCGAGACGGCGGCGAATTCCGCGCCCATACAATTGCATATCCGGGTCGGGACCAAATGCAGCAAAAACAGTCTGGCGCTGTTCATTGGTGAGGCGTCCGAGATCCAATTCATCGTGATTGCGCAGAAATTGTCCCCATTGAGCTGTTGCCGGGCGGCTCTTTGTAGCGCGCATTGCTTTGACCAATTGGCGAGAATCGCTGCTGGCCAGCGCGAGGAAGAGATTTTGATTTACGTCAAAGTTGAACATCATCTGCAGCCGCTCGCCGGCACCGCCGAAATATTCCATGTCCGTATCGGGCAGGACGTTTGCCTCGCCGAGGATGATCGCTTCCCCTTCTCGCCAGTTAAGAAATTGAGTAAAACTACGAAGCATTTCATACTGTTCTTTGGGCCTGGCAATCCCAGGCCCCTTTTCGGCGATCACAAACGGCACCGCGTCCATGCGAAAGCCCGAGACTCCCAGCTGTAACCAGAAGCCCATGATCTTGAGGATTTCCGCCTGCACTTCGGGGTTGGCTGTATTCAGGTCAGGTTGAAAGTCATAAAACCTGTGAAAGTAATAGGCCTTCGCAGCGTCGTCATAAGTCCAGGTGGATTTCTGCACTCCGGGAAAGACGATCCCAGATCGGGCATCCTTTGGCTTCTTTTTCGACCAGACGTACCAGTCGCGATATTTCGATTGAGGATCACGGCGCGCCTCTTTGAACCATGGATGTTCGTTCGAAGTATGATTCACAACCAGGTCAATCAGCAGCCGCATTCCTCGCTGCCGGCACCCGTGTGCGAACTCAACGAAGTCTCCGAGGGTGCCGTAACGTGGGTCGATACCGTAATAGTCGGCAACGTCATAACCATCATCTTTAAAAGGGGAAGGTTGAAATGGCATTAACCACAGCGCCGTCACACCGATGCCCTGGAGATAATCAAGCCGTCGCCACAGGCCTCGAAAGTCTCCAATACCGTCTCCATTGGCATCCATGAAGGTTGCCACGGAAAGGCAGTAAATGACCGCGTTTTTGTACCAGAGATCGCTAATCATTCGAATGAATCTGCCCCATAGGGATGCTGGGGGAGCCAATATTGAGATGCGGGATTCGCAGGGACGGCAACCTTGTGTCATTTATGCCGCTAATGATGGGCCCACCCAAGAGACGCAGAGGCGTGACCAACTCAACGGAACTCTCTGTAGATACGTCAAAGTGTGTGAGATCAGGGAATGCCTGATAGGCGTTTCGGCATTGCTAATAAGGCCGGAAGAATCTTCTGGCCTTATCAATAGGCCCATTTGTGGTCAATCGATCTTCCGAAGTCCGTTCAACGGCTCGCTTTATGACATCGGTCCCTCCCCGGTGCCCTTAAATAAAGAGCAGGGGGCCAAGATTCTTGACGTGGCAGAGAGATCGAAACTTCATCCGCGAAAACGACCATCGCTCAAAATCTAAGAATGAAATCCCACCGTCGGAGTTGGTCCAGGATCTGCGGGGCCCCGCACAAGGCCGAATGAATAATCGGTTCTGGAGTGGACTCCGCCGCACCCGAATCCGCAGTGTTCCGTGGCGCACCTCAGGGTGAAGGAAGTTGATTTGGTGGGCCCGGAGGGATTCGAACCCCCAACCAAGGGATTATGAGTTTCCGGACATCTCTGTAAGCCTGTGAAAATACAGGAGATGTTAGCGTAATTAAGCGTAACTGTAAGTAGTTGAGTAACCGCAATTTAGGGCAATTTAGCCTAACGTGGAAAAGCTGATGAGTGTACCGCTGCTGTACCGCGATTGGCGACTGATTGCAGTATATTTCTACTGCATTTGCAGTAAAATCTAACTGCAATGCTTTCCTTGCGTTCTGAGCTGCGGCGTAAGTTGCTGGCGTACTTCTACTCGAATCGTTCAGCACGCGTGTACGTTCGTCAGTTGGCGAGCTCCTTGGGTGTTGATTCAACCAACTTGTCGCGTGAACTGACACGGCTAGAGCGGGAAGGACTATTGCAGTCAGAAATAGAAGGCCGACAACGATATTACCGCGTCAACACGCAGTACCCCTATCTTAAAGCCGTCTTCTCACTTCTTCAGGGAACAGTTGGCGTTGTGCCCACGTTGAAGTCTGCACTGCATCATGTGCAAGGAATCGACGGAGCTTACTTGTATGGTTCGTTTGCCAAAAACGAAGAGGACGCATCAAGCGATATTGATCTCCTGATCATCGGACGACCTGACGCCAACGACCTTGCAAAAGAAGTTTCCAAGCTGGAAAAAAATCTCAACCGGGAAGTGAGCTACACGGTTCTCAAACCGCAGGAATTGAAACGAAAACTCGCTGCCCACGATCCATTCCTCACAGATGTCTGGCAGGGAAAACGAATCGAGCTAATCGGCAATGAACAAGACAAAGCCACAGCGAATTGACCCCAAACAGGTCAAGCAATTTTTCGCCGATGCACAGAAGCGTGCTGTTGCCGCTCGGAAAAACCTTGCCATCGACGCCGAAGCGGCCTACGAAATTGCGTACGAGGCAATGATCAAAGGCTCTTTGGCACTCATGTTGAGCCACGGGCAGCGGCCACGCAAGCAGCTGGGCCATCACATCGCAATCATCGAATTTACACAGAAAAACCTGTCTGGATGCCCGGCCACGACGTTCATTCTGTTTGACCGTATGCGCCGCAAGCGCAACGACGCTTTCTACGATGTGGCGATTATCAGCGATACAGATGCCCAGGAAGCTGTTTCGGCCGCAGAACAATTCTTACGGCTTGTCGACGCTGATATCAACAAAAGGATTTCGTGAACTAGCCCTAAGACCTCCTCTCCTCCTCACTCTCGAAGCGACTTTTGTCTCGGCACGAACAAAGGCAACGGCCGATATCCCTTGTTCCCTTTCGGCTTAGGGTGTCAAAAAGGGCGTGAGATGACCGCGATAGGTAAACGCAAGCCCGCTTATTCTCGTGGCGTACTATTAATCTGCTATCCAAATTGCGACAGCAAGCCATCGCTAAATCATCGGAGTAGGACGATGCCGGAGACACAACGTGTTCCGTCGGAGTGGGAACCCGATATTTCAACTGAGATTGTCGGGTTGGCTGACTTTGATCCTAACGCCCTTTCTCATGTCGTCACCGGAGCGGAATTCGAGCATAGACGGCTACCCGGTGGGGGATCAAGCATCAACCTACTTCAATGTTGCCTCCCACATTCGGTTATCAACCGTGGAGTTTATTCTCCAGCGGTTCTGGTTAACGGAACCTTTGCTCCTACTGCGATCACGATTGGGACGATGCTTCAACAGAAGGAACAGACCATTCTCAATGGATCAAATGTAAGAATGGGCACGGTTCAGTTTTATTCGGAAAAATCGGAGATGTGCTATCGGGCTTGGCCCAATGCGACGTGGTTGGCGTTCGTGATCTCTCGCGAACGGCTGGCGCAGTTTTGCATTGACCACTTTGAAGAGATACCAGAACTACCCAAAGCGGGTATCACGACGATCGAGCCAGAGAGCCAGCGGAGCGGTGATCAATTTATAGACAGATTGCGCGATCTGGATCATTCCCTCCGATTTCTCGGCTCCCTTCCGAATGCAGCGCGTCTCGGCGAATCGGTCGAGAATGACCTTCTGGCCAGAATAGCAACATTAATAAGCGGGAGATCGGTCATGCGGCGAGCCAACGACCGCAGTCGTCTCCGCAAATGTGACGAAATACTGCGCGACACCATGAAACTCATCGAGGAAGATCCCTCTGATATGTTGGACCTGCGGTCGATGTCCCAAGCAACAGGTCTAAGCCCTCGTACGCTGCAGCGGACGTTTCAGGCGGAATACGGTTTGTGCCCGCAGGAGTGGCTCAGGGTTGAACGGCTGAATCGCGTGCGAACAGACCTCCTCAATCCAAAACCTCAAACCTCCGTGACTCAAACCGCCACGCGCTGGGGATTTTTCCACTTCGGTCGTTTTTCACAGTACTATCGCGAGCTTTTCCGAGAGGGACCAAGTGATACGCTCGCACGAAGCCTACCTGCTTAGAAAAGATCTAGCTAGGTACATCCCGCCAATTCCTTCTGCGTGAGATCGCTCGACTGTGTCGCGATTCGGATAGCTGTCCTCCTTCGCGTAGGGATATTGTCCTGCTCACGGGCTTCGGAATCCGCTATGTCCGGAAAGCAGAAGACACTGAGGATCGCGGGGGAACAGATGCGTATAGCGCGAAAGACATTGGCACGTAGCGAACCCGAGATTCTCTTCGACACCATAGATCTTCTGGACGTTCCTACTTCAGCCCTCGCACACGTAGTCGCGGGCGCTGAGCTTGAGCACCGAAGGCTTCCGGGTGGTGGATCCAGAATCACTCTGCGGCAATGTCGTCTCTCGAACTCCGTCATCAGCCAGGCGATTTATGAACCGGCGGTTCTCGTGAATGGAATGTTCGCACCGAATGCAATCACTGTTAGCGCGATGCTTTTTCCGGACGAAGCCACTATCTTGAATGGCTCCAAAATTAGGCTTGGCACGATTCAGTTTTGTTCTGAAGGGGCAGAAGTCTGCTATCGCACCTGGCCTGACGCTTCGTGGTTTGCATTCGTGACTCCGCGTGAAAAGCTGTTGAGGTTCTGCGCTGATCACTTGGAAGACGTGCCTGATTTACCCTCTGCAGGAATTGCAACCATCGATCCGGCAACGAAAAGAAGCGGCGATCGCTTTCTTGGTAGCCTACGTGATTTGAGTCATTCATTGCGGTCTCTCGGCTCTGTACAACACGCTGTGCGGCTCCGGGAATTAGTCGAGCACGATATCCTGGCAAAACTATCTCATTTCCTGGGTGCAAAGCCGCGCCTGCATAAGAGCAGCGATCGCCGTCGTGCCCGCATGTGCGCTGAGGTTTTACGCGATGCGACGGCGTTAATGAAAAACGACCCAAACGAAATGTTGGACCTGCAGGGAATGTCTAAGGCGACAGGCTTGAGCGTGAGGACTGTTCAGCGTGCTTTCCAGTCGGAATTCGGATTGTGCTCGCAGGAGTGGCTGCGTGTCGAGCGGCTACACCGCGTTAGAGACGACCTTCTCAACGAAACGTACGGTACATCGGTGATGAAGACTGCCATGCGTTGGGGCTTTTTTCATCTCGGCCGATTTTCTCAGCACTATCGCGATCTTTTTGGCGAGAGCCCAAGTGTGACAGTAGCGCGACGCACGAGGATCATGAACAACCTGACGGAGCTGAACCGTAGATTCTTCGCGTTCGAACGGCCCATATCCCTTTCACCAGTAGTCCCGTCGCGATTCGGGCAGCGCATCACTGAGAACAGCAATTGAAATCGTCGTTATCTTGGATGCCTTAATCCAAATATTTGTCGTAATTCGGATAGTCGACTTATTACGCTCTCCAATATCTTTATGATCGCCTGGCCACCCATTCTTGTGGTTTAGGAGATAGCTTCATGAAATCAGTTCTCCGCAGTATCTTGATTTGGGCCAGTGTTCTTTCTATTGGTTCTTACCGCCTGCAATCTACGATCAGGCCTGGAACCCCGACGATGTCGTGAAAGTGAAATGGCAGTTACACAAGGCAATCACATCTGAAGGAGAGCAACCTCGATGAGTGAATTAGAAACAAATCTGGAAGTTTCACGTCGTCTCTTTCTACAGCTGAGTTCAGCCGCAGTAGTCGGTGCAAGCGTCGGTTGCAACTCGCCATCTTCTGAAGCACCAAAGACGCAGCTAACAGAAGGCGGGGCTTCAGCCCCGGCAGCCGCACCAGCCAAGGCTCTTGCTGGAACCGCGCCAAACACCATCTTCACAAAGGAATATGCAGAAACCATCGCCCGATTTGCCTTTTACTGGGCATGGCCCATGGTGAACAGCTTCAACCGCCGCACGGCGCTGACCTCCGTCCCGGAGCCAGGACTTCGCGGAGGAGTTCTGCCCAATGCGCCCGACGGCAGTATCTGTATGCTGACCGATTACATCTCGTGGAAGCAGCGATTCGTCGCCTGCCCCAATCAGGATGTTACCTACGGCTTTGGCTTCGGCAGTCTCGACAAAAGTCCCGTCGTCTATCAGGTGCCGGACTTCGGCGATCGCTTCTATGTCTACGCCGCATGGGACGCGCGCACAGATTCGTTTGCCCAGATCGGCAAGCAGTATGGAACCAAGCCTGGGTTCTACATGCTGGTCGGCCCGGACTGGAACGACAAGACGCCGAACGGAATTACACAAGTCTTCCGTTCCCCAACAAACCTTGCGGCTCTGTGCCCTCGCGTCTTCTTGGACGATACTCCCGAAGACCGTAAAGCCATTCTGCCGCTGTTGAGCCAGGTCATGGCTTACCACCTTACTGACTACGACGGAAAGATGAAAACGAAGGATTGGACGAAGGTTCCGAGTTTTCCGGCACCTTCCGGTCAAAGCTCAGAGGAGGTGCAATGGGTTCCTCCGGAAACTTTTTTTGATCAATTACCCGAGATCATGAGCCAGGTGCCTCCGCTCCAGGGTGAAGACGGGATTTACTCGATGGTCCGATCCCTGCTCGATGCTGCCGCAAAAGACCCCCAGCTGAAGGACTCCCTGAAACAGATTGCGATCGCCTGTAACAAGGAAATGATTCCTCCACTCAAGATCTGGAAAAACAACGGGCCAGCGGCTGGGAATGGCTGGTATTCCCCTGTCAACAATGGGAACTTTCAACTGGACTACGCCGTTCGCACCGCGATCTCGAAGTCGAACATGTACGAAAACAGGTTCAATGAGACGAAGTACATTTTCACTGACACAGATTCCGACAGCAAGCAGCTGAATGGAAGCGGCAGCTACTCGGTGACATTTCCCGCGGGACAGCTCCCCCCTGTGGATGGTTTCTGGTCGCTCACCCTCTATAACGAGCAGCATTTCTTCAATCCGAACCCGATGAATCGCTTTTCTTTGGGAACGAAAACAAAAATCTGCAAAAGAACGCGGATGGTTCCGTGACTCTGTATGCAAGTGCAAAATCTCCGGGTAGCGACAAGGAGACAAACTGGCTGCCAGCGCCGAGCGCCCCGTTCTCTTTGTATCTCCGCTGCTATTGGCCGAGGCCGGAAGTGATCAACGCCTCATGGGCGCCACCCAAAGCGGAACGCCATTCATAACACATAAGGCACATACGGCTCATGAAGGAATAGCTGAACTTAAGGAGAATTACAGATGAAATATCTCACCGCGGCAGTCATTGTCAGCATAGGTCTCCTCCTCGGTTGCGAGCAGAAAAAGACGCCCGCGTCTGAAGCTGCAGCGACGCCTCCTGCGCAGACGCAGAATGGTCAAGTCAGCGTTACCAAAGACAACTTTGCCTATGCGATGACTGATCTGGCGATGCAGAAGGAGTTCGTCCAGGGCGCCGACAACGCATGGCATCACCACCGGACGCCAATGCCTCTCAACGAGCAACCAGCGCCGCTGATGAATCGCGACACGGTCTACTCCTTTGCCATCCTTGATGGCGGGGGAGACGTAGCCATTACCCTACCGCCAAACGATGGGCGCTATATGTCGCTCCACGTCATGGAGCACAATCACGTGACCTACAAGGTCTTCTATGGGCCGGGACGTTATGTGCTGCCAGCGTCGAAGACTACCGACTTCTTCTATGCCAACGTTCGTATGCAGGTGAATCCAAACGACCCGGCAGACGTGAAGAAGGTGAACGACTATCAGGACCAGCTGAAGATTGAGTATCTGAATGGCTACCAGCCGAAGTCGTTCAAGGTGACGAACTGGAACATGGACGAGTTCAATAAGGTCCGCGCTTACTACGTGGAACAGGCGCAGAAGGAAGGCGTCACGGGAACGATGGGCACAGTGGACAATCCGGTTTCGCTGGAGGCCCGCAATCGCGGCGTAGCGATTGCTACTGGACTGCTGCCGGATAAAGACGCGATCTACCTGACGGAGAAGCACGACGTTGAGATGGGAAAGATCTATAAGGCGACGTTTGCGGTGCCGGAGATGGCTAATCCCAAGCTCGGGTTCTACTCCGTGACCATGTACGGCGACGATCAGTACCTGAAGACGGACAAGGGCTCCATCCTCAACAACCACGAGATCAAGCTGAATCCCGGCGGCAAGACCTTCGATGTTTATTTCGTGCCGGAGGCGGAGTTCGGCAAGGGCAAGCATGCCAACGAGCTTCTGTATCCAACGGCGCCTTTCTGGACGTGCACGCGCATTTACATGCCAGGAAAGTCTGTCCTCGACAAGCAGTACCAGCTGCCAGAGCTGAGAGAAGTAAAGTAACCACGCGTTCGTAAGGACTCAGGAGGAAGAATGACCTCAGCAAAGCAATGGCAACTCACAGGATGGCTGCTATCAGTTATCCTGTGCTTCGCAACCACACTCCACGCACAGGACCAGGCTCCCGAATCGCCGCTGGTCAAGCAGATCAACAACGGCAACTGGCTCGATCCGAAAGAAGCCGAGAATCTGGTCGATGAGCTGTACTATCAGCACGCCGTCTACGCTTACATGACGATGCTGCCCGCCCTCAACGTCATCGGTTTGCGCGATGGCTCCGAGAAGCTCTTTGGCGGCGGTTACAACGTGCTTCCCATCTGGAAGGAACGCATGGATGCGCGCGCTGTGGTGCCAACGCCCAATGCAGACGTCATCTATTCGATGAGCTACCTCGATCTCAAAAAGACCGGACCGCTGGTAGTCAAAGCTCCGCCCAATGTCATTGGCATGTTCACCGATTTCTTCCAGCGCACCATCACCGACGTTGGCGCCGCTGGCCCTGACCGGGCGCGTGGCGGCCTCTATCTTCTGCTGCCACCCGACTACAACGGCCCCATTCCCGCCAGCTACTTCGCCTTCAAGTCCTCCACCTATAACGTGTTTCTCTTCTTCAGAACAGTAATGGCTAAAGGCGATGGCAAGCCCGATCCCGCGCCCGCTGTCCAGAATGCCGAGACGACTCGCGTCTACCCGCTATGGACCGTCGAGAAAGACGTCAAGCCAATGGAGTTCCCCGACGCCAGCGGCAAGCGCGTGAACATGATGTACCCAACCGACAATCAGTATTGGACCAAGCTCAAGGAGTTCGTCGACTACGAGCCTGTAGAGTGCATCGAACCGGAAACGCGCGGTGTGCTCGCCTCCATCGGCATCATCAAGGGCCAACCCTTCCAACCAAGCCAGCGCCAGCAGGCAATGCTGCAAAAGGCCGTCGAGACGGCGCCGAAGATGATTCTCGCCATGCGTCAGACGGGCCGTGATGACAAGCGCAATCTCTACTACAAAGACCGCCAGTGGGAGCGTGCCTGGGCGGGAGCTACAGCCGACTGGATGCAGGAGAGCTATCTCGACGTGAACCAGCGTGCCGGGTTTTTCCAGTACGCTTATTCGTCGGCACCGGCCATGGTGATGCGCACCACCGGCGCGGGGTCGAAGTATCCATATACCGCTCGCGATGCCAGCGGCAACTTCCTCAACGGAAGCAACACCTACAAGTTGCACTTGCCACCGAATGCACCAGCCGCATTGTTCTGGGCCGTTACCGCCTACAACGTAACCGATGGCACCATGCCCGAAACGAAACAACTATTGCCATCCACCAACGGCTACTACAACATCCCGAAACAATCCGACGGCTCAATCGAGATATGGTTCGGCCCCGAGAAGCCCGCCGATGTCGTGGACGCCGCCTTCATCCAGACCATTCCCGGTCGCAATTTCCTGATCGCTCTGCGCCTCTACGGAGCGGAGGACGCTTTCTACGATCAGACCTGGAAACCCGACGACGTAATCAAGGTGAAGTGAGCATAGCTAGCGGTCGAAGCAGAACGGCAAAACCTCAAACGGAGCGATTAACGATGAAAAAGCTCAGCCTCGCACTTATCGCCACACTTGCACTCACAGCCTGCAACCAACCCGCCCAACAGAGCCAGACACAAATGGCCCAAGGCCAATCGCGCTTCGAGCAACTCGCCAATCTCCCCGAGTCGGAGAACCATGCTACCCCCGAGGCTGCGCAGACACTCAAAGACGAGCTCCTCTTCCAGCGCGCCACCCAGACCTATCTCTGGGCGATGCCGCTCATCAACACCCTCGGCATGAAGGTCGGCTCCGAAGAGAAATTCGGCGCCGGCTACAACGTTCTTCCCATCTGGAAGAAGCGCCTCGATGCCAAGACCCTCGTCACCACGCCGAACTCTGACGTCATCTATGCCATGAGCTACGTCGACCTCGGCAAGGACGGCCCCATCGTCTTCGAAGCTCCGCCTCAGATGCAGGGCATCCTTCTCGACTTCTGGCAGCGCCCCATCCCCGTCGATGGCGGCAAATACTTCGGCGACGTGGGCCTCTTCGGCCCCGATCAGGGCAAAGGCGGCAAGTTTCTCCTCCTGCCTCCGGGATACAAAGGCTCCGTTCCCTCTGGCTACTACATCTACCGCTCCGGAACCAACAATGTCTTCATCTTCCTGCGCGCTTTCTACGCCGACCCCAAAAACCTCGATCCTCCGGTCAACCTCCTCCAGCAGGCAAAAATCTATCCGCTGAACAACAAGGACGGCGCCAAGGCCATGACCTTCCCCGACGGCTCCGGTGTACCTGTAAACATGTTGCCGCGCAGCGATGCCAGCGCGTTCGATCAGATTAAAACCCTTATCGACAGCGAGCCCTCATCCATCGCCTCGCCCGACTGGCTCGGCATGCTCGCCACCATTGGTATCGTCAAAGGACACCCCTTCAATCCCGACGCTAAGACACGCGCCATCCTCGACGCTGCCGCAAAGACCGGCTACAAGATGAGCCGCGTTATCGGCCCTGAGTCCAACGTCAGCGGAACCTCCTACGTAGCCTACCCCGGTCGGCACTGGCTCAACCCCATGGCCGACGGAACTCCGGACAATCTCACCGGCTCCTTCAGCGATACTCAATGGACAAAACGAGACGGCAACTACACCGATCTCAATGCCCGCATCTGGTTCTTCACCGACTACTACTCCCTCAGCCCCGGCATGATTTCTCAGACCGCGGGCAAGGGAGCCAAATACGGAATCGCCTTTGTCGACAGCAACAACAATCCCCTCACCGGCGACAACAACTACAAACTCAAGCTGCCCGCAAACATTCCGGCAGCCAACTTCTGGTCCGTCACCCTCTACGAAGCCGAAAACGCCTCCGGCCTTGCCAACGGCCAGCCCTATCCGTCGCTCGGCTCACGCGACAAGCCGGCCCAAAACTCCGACGGCAGCACCGACATCTACTTTGGCCAGAAAGCTCCTGCAGGAAAGGAATCCAACTGGATGGCAACACCCGCAGGCAAAGGCTACTTCGTCATCTTCCGCCTCTACGGCCCTACGCAAGCCGCCATCGACAAATCATGGATCCCCGGAGACATCGAGAAGACCCAGTAATAACGGAAGCTCAGCGAGACAGGAGGCCAGCAGGGATGAAGAATACCGCCTTTGGTTTCACCGCGGTTGTATTAGTCACGGTGTGGTTCATGTGCGAATTGGCGGCAGCGCAGCAAAGCCAGCCGGCAGCCGCCAATTCCGCTGAGGACTTGCAGAAAGCAACGCAGAACCCCGTAGCCAGCCTCATCAGCGTTCCCATTCAGAACAACAGCAACTTCGGCATCGGCCCCTATGACCGCACGCAAAATGTGCTGAACATCCAGCCTGTCATTCCCCTGAAGGCAACGGAGAATCTGAATCTGATCATCCGCTGGATCACGCCCATCATCTACCAGCCTGCCCCGGGAACGGCAAACCTTGAAGTCTATGGCATCAACGAAAACACGCCTGCATATTTCGCAGCCCAGGCCGTGCAGGCAAACGCAGGCGTCTCCGGTTTTGGAGACATGATGCCAACGTTCTTCCTCTCCCCATCCAAGCCGCACAAGCTGATCTTTGGCGCAGGGCCTGTGTTCATCCTGCCCACCGCCACAAGCAAGGTAACAGGCCAGGGAAAACTCAGCATCGGTCCTTCTGTCGTCGCACTCCTGCAACCTGGTAACTGGACCCTCGGTGCGCTGGTGAATAATGCATGGTCGGTGGCCGGACCTTCAGATCGCAGTTCCGTCAACCAGATGAGCCTTCAGTATTTCGTCAATTACAACCTGAAAAAGGGCTGGTATCTCTCGGCTGCACCGATCATCACCGCCAACTGGAGAGCTTCCAGTGGCAGTGTCTGGACCGTTCCCTTCGGCGGTGGAGTCGGCCGCGTCATGCGTCTCGGTTTCCAGCCCGTCAACATCAGCGCGCAGTTCTACGGAAATGCCGCTTATCCAACAAGCGGTTCTCCTTGGAGCATGCGGCTCTCCATTGCGTTTCTTTTCCCTAAAGGCGCTGGAAGCTCAGCGAACTAAGAGTGCGACAACCCTCTGCGAAGTGAATGCAGGTTGCAGGCGAATACGAAGACTGAAAAAAACCCGATCTATTACTTGGAGCGAAGATGACCAGAACATCAAATGCATCGTCAATGGAAGATCTGAAAAACAGCAAGACACTGGTCGACAGATTTACTGCGGCTCGACCTTCCGTTACCGACAGGTTGGCCGGTGGCAAACGCCTGCGGGCGAACGTGCCCTTGAAGGGCTTGGCAGAATTTCGGCGCCCAAAAGCGCGGAAGAACCCCGTGGCGATCCTGGAGGATCAGGCTCAGAGTCGCCTCAAAAATCTCATTCCCGTGCGCTACGCGCGAATGTTGGCATCACCATTTGCATTTCTGCGGGGCACTGCAGCTGTCATGGCGCAGGATTTGAGCGCTTCACCGGTCAGCGGCCTTGACGTTCAGGCATGTGGTGATATGCATCTTTCGAATTTTGGCGTCTTTGCCTCCGCGGAGCGAAGTCTGGTTTTTGGGATAAATGACTTCGACGAGACGATGCCGGGGCCCTGGGAATGGGACTTGAAGCGCCTGGCAACAAGCGCTGTCGTAGCGGGTCAATTTGTTGGACAGGATCGAGAAACCTGTGAGTCGTTTAGCCGGGCTGTAGTGAGTTCGTATCGGCAACGCATGCATGAATATGCCGAAACGGGGTATCTCGCCACATGGTACGACGTCATTCGAGAAGAAGATGTGCTGGCTGCAGTTCCCTCAAAACTGCTTCCAATCTGGGAAAAAGTCATCGCCAAGGCAAAGAAAGGCTCCCATCTTCAAGTCTTGGAAAAGATGACTGACTTGATCGATGACAAACAGCGCATCGTTGAAAATGCCCCGTTCGTCGTTCGTGAATCCAAGACGGAAAAGGGAATGCCCATTCGCGAAGCGCTGGGACGATTTTTGCAACAATATCTAGCCTCATTGTCTGAAGATCGAAGGGAGTTGGTGTCACGCTATCAAGTGTTGGATGTGGCTCGAAAGGTCGTTGGTGTGGGCAGCGTGGGGACGCGTTGCTGGATTGTATTCATGCGCGGGGCAGATGAACGAGATCCCTTGTTCCTTCAATGTAAAGAAGCGCAACTAATTGGTATGGTCCGCGGCCTCATCCCTTCGGGGTATAAGAGGTGCGACAGGAGGCGGTCCATGGAACTCGACACGATTGGCATCGATCTAGGCAAGACAGTATTTCATCTCGTTGGT
>Ga0335073_10000414_pt1 | contig 55206 bp, 47 predicted proteins | sample Lox_Sample_22_FD_207093 | JGI IMG/M metagenome (GOLD analysis project Ga0335073, IMG submission 207093) | Soil microbial communities from Loxahatchee National Wildlife Refuge, Florida, United States - Lox_Sample_2.2 | ecosystem: Environmental > Terrestrial > Soil > Wetlands | place: USA... | reverse complement strand
CCTGCAAAGTCGCCATTGACGAGGCGAAGGAGAAGCGCACAAAGTCTTTGCCCGACGGTCCGAATGCCGCTCCGGGAATGGCGGCAACGCCGGCCTCTTCGAGCAAAATGCGGCAGACTTCCTCGGCGCTCACACCCGTGCCGCGGATGTCGACCCAGGAGTAGAAAGCTCCTTCGGGTGGCTGGCAACGGAAGCCGGGAATCGCGTTAAGATCTGCCGCGAATTGTTCGCGCCGTCGGGCAAATTCACCGACCATGCGCGGCGTGGTCCCATCACGATCGCGTAACGCTTCAATCGCGGCGTACTGGCTGAATTCGGCCACGCACGTGTAAGTATTTACCGCCATCAGCGAGAGCGCCTCTGCGACTTCGGGCGGTGCGATGGTGTAGCCCAGCCGCCAGCCGGTCATCGCGAAGCTCTTCGAGAAGCCATCAATGATCAGCGTGCGCTCCGCCATCCCCGGATAGAGCAGCATGGAACTGTACTTGCCGCTATAAAGAATGCGTGCATAGATTTCGTCGGAGAGAACCCACAAATCGTGCTGTACCGCAAGTTCGGCGAGAGTGCGCTGAACTTCATCCGTATATACGGTACCGGTCGGATTGCCCGGCGAATTGGTGAGCAACATGCGGGTTTGATGCGTGATCTTCGCCGCGATCTCGTCAGGATCGGGCTGGAAATGATTGCGCGAAGATAGTTCAAAAGGAACGGCCGTGGCGCCAAGTCCGCGCGTGATTGAGGGATAGCCGGGAAATCCGGGATCGGGATAGAGGACTTCATCGCCGGGCTCGAGCAGCGCCATCATGGCAAGAAAGAGAGCGATCTTGCATCCGGGCGCCAGCACAATATTCGCGGGAGAAACCCTGAGGCCGCGTGTGCGTTGCAGGTAAGCGGCGATCTCTTCCCGCAAAGCAGGAAGTCCGGCCACGTTGCAGTAACGGTCTTTGCCCTCGGCTAGCGCCCGGCTCGCGGAATCGATTACCGACTTGCCCGGGTGGAAATCCGGCTCGCCCAGTTCAAGGTGAATGATGGAACGGCCCTGGCCCTCAAGCTCCTTGGCGCGAGCGAAAACAGAGAGCGCACCCTCGCCGCTCATCACTGACATCCTGGATGCGATCGATCTCATGTTTGTTACCGCCGAATTTCGTTCGCGAGATGCTACAAACCTTTATACAGTCCACCGTCGACCAGCAGAGTCTGCCCCGTGATGTAAGAAGCCCGCTCGGAGGCCAGCCACACGATGGTCTCCGCGACTTCGCGCGGCTCGCCAAGGCGTTTGAGTGGAGCATCGGAGGCCCAGCCATCGAAAATTTCCTGTTCTTTCTTGCCCGAGGCGGCGGAGCGCGATTTCGCCAGCTCCTTCAGCCGGTCGGTTGCCGTGAAACCAGGGCCGACGTTGTTTACGAGAATCCCATCCTTGCCGAACTCGTTGGCCAGGCTCTTTACCAGGCCGACCACCGCCGCACGCACCGCGTTGGAAAGCACGAGGTCCGCGACCGGTTGCTTGGTTGTGATCGAGGTCAGGGTAATAATGCGGCCCCAATGCTTCTTTTGCATGTGGGGAATCACTTCTCGCGCGAAATAAACGGTGCTCAGAAAATTCAATTCGAGCGCGCGCCGCCATTCTTCCACGGAGCACGCCAGAAAGCCCTTGGCCGGCGGGCCGCCGGCGTTGGTGAGGCAAATATCGACGCTGCCGAACCTCTCGGCGACCTCACCTACAAACTCTCCAACCGCTTTCGCATCGGTTACGTCGAAGGCCCCGGCGAAGACCTCAGCATGATATTGTTGGCGAATCTTTTCCGCAGCCTCGGTCAGAGTTTGCCGGTTGCGCGCACACATGGCAACGCGGCAACCTTCGGCGGCAAAAGCTTCTGCAGTGGCGCGGCCAATTCCCTGACTTGAAGCGGCTACCAGCGCCACACGGTCCTTCAGGCCCAGATTCATGAAGGGGGAATTATAAATGCCTCTGCCCGTTTCCTGCGCGCCTTGCGGCAACCATCGGTCACGTTTATCTTGGAAGACCGAGGAGAAAAGGTATGAAACGGCATCGTCCCGAAACCACGGCAGTTCGCGGCGCGGCGGACTTGCGCAAGAAGAATGGGCCGTTGGCCACGCCCATTTATCAAACCTCTACGTTTGAAGTCACCGACAACGACGAGCAGGTACGCGCCACCCAAACCGACCATTTCTACACACGCTACGGCAATCCCACGAACACGGTGGCCGAGAACATAGTGGCGGAACTGGAAGGCACGGACGATGCGTTGACCTTTGCCTCGGGCATGGGCGCGGTCACCACCACGATCATGGCTCTCTTGAAGGCGGGCGATCATATCGTGGCGCAGCGCGATATTTACGGCGGGGTGACGAAATTTCTTTCGCAGTGGCTGCCGAAAATGGGCATCGAAACAACCTTTGTGGATACCACCGATTATGGCCAGCACGCGCGCGCGGTTCGTCCGAACACGCGGCTGATGCATCTGGAATCGCCGACCAATCCCACGCTGCGCGTGGTGGACTTCAAGAAAGTAGCCGCGCTGGCCAAGAATCACAACCTGACCACGCTGATCGACGCCACCTTCGGAACCCCAATTAATCAGTGCCCGGCAGAATATGGCATTGACCTGGTGATGCACTCGGGAACGAAATATCTGAACGGGCATACCGATCTGATCTGCGGAGTGGTTGCTGGACGGGCAGAGTTGATCGAGAAGATTCACGAGACGCGAATCACCCTGGGGAACTGCATGGATCCTCATGCCTCGTGGATGCTGGTGCGCGGCCTGAAAACGCTCGCGGTTCGGGTGGCGCGGCAGAATGAAAACGCTATGCGCGTGGCTGAGTTCCTGGAGCAGCACCCGAAGGTGCGGCGGGTGCATTATCCGTTTCTGAAGAGCCACCCGCAATATGCGCTGGCACGCCAGCAGATGAGTGGCGGAGGCGGCATGGTCACGTTTGAAGTCGAGGGTACCGGCGACGACGCGAGACGGGTCAGCGAGTCGCTAAGCCTGTTCACGCTGGCGCCCAGCCTGGGCGGTGTGGAATCGCTGGTCTCGATTCCGGTGCGGACCTCGCATCTGATGATCGCGGCCGAGCACCGGGCCAAGATGGGCGTCACCGAGCAGATGATCCGGCTCTCGGTGGGAATCGAGAACGCTGATGACCTCATCGCCGACCTGGAACACGCGTTGGAAGCCGTCGGGGCGCCAGAGCGCGTGACGGTCGGGTAAGCTTGACTTGTGACAATCGAATGATCGCGCGACCCGGCCTTCGAAGGCCGGGTCGGTCTTTGCGGTATCTAAAAAATGAACTTCAGAGCGAGCTGAAGCACACGAGCTTCGTGAGCCCCGCCCGAATACAGGAAGTTCGTATTGGGGAACGTGTTAGTGCCCGTGCCATTGATATTGGCGCCTGCGCCCGCCTGTCCAGCGATCGGAAGCCATTCTTCATGGTTGAACACGTTGAAGGCTTCCGCGCGGAATTCGAATGCGGTGCTCTCCTTGATCGTGAAGTGCTTGAATAGCGCCATATCGAAGTTGATGAAATCAGGATTCCGCAGATCGTTACGCCCCGAGTTTCCAAAAGTCAGCGCCGTTGGGATGGCGTAGGCATTTGGATTGTAGAAGAGGCGCCCGTACTGATTGATAGTATGCTCGGTCGAATTGGGGTCGCCGACAACATCGGCGTACGCCAAACTGCCGATGCCGTTGCCGACACCGGCGCTGTCTGCGGAATAGACCACGCTGAAAGGGGATCCCGTATTGAAGGTCATGATCCCGGAGTACTGCCATCCGCCGAGGAACAAGTGTGCGAGCCCCGGACTCCGGAACACCGGCACATCCCAGACGTAGCTCGCATTCACGATATGCCGTTCGTCAAAGTTCGAGCTTGCGCGGTTGGCGCCGGGATCGTAAGTGTTAACGAAGCTGCCGTCGAAACGGTCTGAGGAGTCATCGATCGAATGGCTATAGGTGTAGGCGAAGTCCAATTCCAGGCCGTGAGCGCTGCGTCGCAGCAGGAACTGCAAAGCGTTGTAGTTGGACGAAGCGGCGGTCTGAAGATTGGAGATGTCGCCGTAACCCGCATAAGGACGGAACGGATCAGCACCGGCAGGCACGCAGCCTTCGGCAACTGCAACGTTCACCGCGGGACCGTAAGGAATGCCGTTGGCACCCACATGGTATGGAATCGGCACGCCGCTCGGGGTTGTTGCGTTTTGCGGAACGAAATACGCGTCCGGATTCTGGCTGCACTCGTTGCCAGTGAAAGTCTGTCCAAATGTGTACGGGTTCGGACTCGCCGGATACAGCTGGTTGAGGTCCGTTACCCGTGTAAGGCGGGTTCCCTTGCTGCCTACGTAGGAGAGCGTGGCCACGGTGTCGGGCGCTACTTCACGCTGCAGGTCGAAGTGCCACTGCTGCGTATAGGGCCATTGCGCCTTGGTCGGAATCGCGTTCACGCCCAGCGGAAATTGCGGCTGAACGGCGCCCGTGCCGATGTTCTGATAGCCGATGATGTTGTTCTGCTGGGCCGCATAGGCCGCAGGGGGGGAGTTCTCGAGTGACTCGGTGTTCGCTTCGTTCCCGTTGCCGTGCTCGTAGAAGATTCCGTACCCGCCGCGTAACGCCGTTCTGCCATTGCCAAAAACGTCCCAGGCAAATCCCACGCGTGGTGCCGGGTTAAACAGATGCCCGGTCATGCAGCCGACGGGGACACCCGGTGTGACGCCGCATTGGACGATTCCGTTGGGAAGATCCGAAATCGTGGGAACACCATTGTCCTTGGTGAGGTTCGTCACAACGTCCGTTCCCGGGTCTACGCTGGTTTGCCCTGGCACATAGAACTTGGGATCGAAGTTAAATGCCAAACGGTTCTTCTCGCGGTAGGTGCCGAACAGGCTGAGGCGCAGGCCCAGGTTGAGGGTTAGCCGGCTGGTAGCGTGCCAGTCATCCTGAAAATAGGGCTCCAGCATCTGATAGCTATTGTGATATTTGATGGTCGTGTTCTGCTGCCCAAACGCATATATGTATCCGAGAAGTAAATCGGAAAACGGGTTGCCGGTTGTGACGGTCGCCTGGCTGGGATCGAACTGAATGTATCCAGGATAGGAACCGGCGGCGAGTTCCCCTCCAAATTCGTTCTTTTGAATATATTGGAAGTACGCGCCAAACTGCAGATTGTGCGAGCCAACAAGTTTGTTGACGTTATCGCGCAGGCTGTAGGTGGGGTTGGAGTTGTAAGTGCCATTCGGGATGTAGCCAGGATCTTCCCCAAAACCGCCGTACACGCCCGCCGGATCCACCAGATTGATGCCGGGTATCACACCGCGGTCGGCTCCCGGAAAGATCGAACCGAAAGTCGTGTTGGCCGGCCTTTTCCAATCTCCCAAATTCGTCAGCGTAATGTGGTCGGTAGTGTAGCTGGCGACAAATTCATTCAGCAGCGTGGGCCTGATGGTCGATGACAGGCGGGCTACCAAGCTGACGCCCGGACCGGCGAAATCATTCTGGATGGTGGGGAAACTGCCTGCATTGGTCCACAGAGGAATCTCCTGGAGCTGATCCCAGGAGTCGTGGATGTAATGAAAGCTTAAGCGCTCGTTATTGGTGATGTTGTGGTCAACCCGCAGCAACTCCTGGCGGTAATTTGTTGGCTGCGAATCAATCTGGTAAAAGGTGGCCGATCCAGGAACCAGCGGATTCGAACTGGCGAGGTTGGAGTTGGGCGGAGGAATAAGCGAGAGCAGCGCCTGAACATTTGGATCATTCGGGTTGAACGGAACCTGATTTCCAGGATAGGGCTGCCCGGTGCTCGGATCCAGCGGACAATCAGCGGGGTAGGGTGCCACAGGAGCGGCACCGCAGATATCCGTGAAGTTTCCACTCCGCTCGGCCGCTGTGGGCACCAGTTGATTGAACGTGTAAGGTACGCGATCCCGCCGCCATTCCTGTGACCAGAAGAAGAATGTCTTGCTCTTGTCCTGGTTGTAAACCCCGGGAATGTATACCGGCCCGCCGACGGTGTAGCCGAAATCATTTTTGTGGTAGGGCGGAGCAACACCCCCCTCGGACCAGCCGGGTGAGTTGAACGCAGTATTGCGGAGGAATTCGTAAGCGTCGCCGTGGAATTTGTTTGTGCCGGACTTGGTTTCAACTTCGATAGTGCCCGAGCCGTTCTTGCCGTACTGCGCGCCATAGTTCGAAGTGAGAACCTTGAATTCGCCGATGGCGTCAACGCTGGGTGTTACGTTCAGCGTTCCGTTGCTGCCGTTATCGAGGTTGTCTCCGCCATCCAGTTCCCAGTTGTTATATTCCACCCGGCCGCCGTTGATGCTGAACTGATTGTTGGCGGTCACGCCCACCCCGCCTTCGTCGGCGCCGGTCTGGTTGCTAACGCCGGGCACGAGGGTAACCAGCTGCTTGAAGTCGCGACCGTTCAGCTCAAGCTGCGTGATTTCCTTGCCGCTGACCGTCCCGCTCAAGTCGGAGGATTGGGTCTGCACTTGGGCGACTTCCGAACCCTGTACGACAACCTCGGTGGCAACGGCGCCAACCTCCAGGGTCACGTTGATTCGCGCTTTTTGCGCGACGTCGAGCGTCACGCCTCTTGCCTGATACTTCTTGAATCCCTGAGCGGTGACTGTTACGTCGTAGGCTCCGATGGGGAGGGATGCAAACAGAAAATCGCCACTGCCATTGGTAGCGGCAGTCCGCCTTATGCCGTGCTCGGGGTTGCTGATTGAAACCTGCGCATTGGGCACCGCCGCCCCGGATGGGTCGGACACCGTCCCGGTAATCGAAGCCGTGTCCTGCGCCCAAGCGGCGAGGCTCAGAGTGAGAATCAGAGTTACAGTCGACAGCAACACAGAGCGCACTCTCATGGTTATGCTCTCCCCTTTTTGCGGTTGAATGACACCGCACCGGCAAGTCGCGCTTTTCTCAAGCGGCGACATTCGATTTCCTGGTTCCCCAGCGTCCCGAAAGGTGTTGTGAGACCCGAAACGCTTTCTATTAAAACGTATGAATAGTGCTTTTTGGTTACCTCGTCTGTCAAGAAAAAAGCGCAGCCTCTGGCAGGAAATGAATATAGAAAAGCGTCCTCGGCAGGATCGAAACCCTCGATTCCGGGGCTTATAGCACGCTGCGCGTCGATTCCCTTACCACCAGCTCGGGCGCGACTTGCCGGTGGGTGGCGGCGACCTTGCGCTTCTCCAGCACGGCGTTGATACCCTCCAGGACAACTCCCACTGCCGAAGCGCCCATGGCCTCCATGGGCTGGCGCACGGTGGTAAGGGCGGGAGTGTAAAGGGCAGAAACCGCAACGTCGTCGAAGCCGATCACCGAACAGTGCTCAGGCACGCGAAGGCCAGCCCTTCCGAGAGCCCGAATTGCCCCGAATGCCGTCATGTCATCGAACGCCAGCAGTGCGGTAAATACGCGCCGCTGCTTGAGGAGATCCTCGGTCAGTTTGAAGCCAGCTTCGAAACTGGAGATCGGGTCGCGCGACTCGGGCAGGTCCATGACGAGGCGGGGGTCGAGCTCCAGATCGCAGGCTCGGGCGCAGTTGCGGATGCCGCGCCAGCGCGGGGAACTATCGGTCAGCGCCTTGGGGCCACGGATGAACGCGATCTTGCGATGGCCGAGGGAGTGAAGATGTTCCAGGGCAGCGTAACCGCCGATCTCGTTATCGACGATGACCGAGCTGATCGAATCGCCCTTCAGTTCGCATCCGATGATGGCGGTGGGGATGCTGCTCTTTTCCAGATCCGCAAGAAGATTGATATCCAGAAACAGCCAGTTGGCGAGAACGATCAGGCCTTCGATGCGGCGGTCGAGCAGCATTTCAAGATAACGCTCGAAGCGGCTGCGCTCGTTGTGTACATCCGTGAGGATGGGCAGATACGAGGCCTGATATAGCGTGTTTTCGATGCCGCGAAGAACCAGTGTGCAGTAGGGGTCGGTCATGTCAAAGACCATGACCCCGACGGTGTGGCTGCGCTTGCTGCGCAGGGAGCGGGCGAACTGATTGGGCCGGTAACCGAGCTTCTGCGCTGCGCGATGAATGCGTTTCTTGGTTGTGGGAGGTATGTAGCGGGCCAGCGGAGCGTCGTTGAGGACAATGGAAACGGTGGTTGAGGAAAATCCGCTCTCCTTCGCCACATCGCGAATGGTCACCATGGCAACAAGTACCTCTGGCATCGCGAGCCGGGAAATCTCTAATCACTCGACCTCGCGCCTGGATCCTACAGCTTGAATTTTCCAGCGAGGCTGGCGGACACTACAGCAGAGAGTTCCTCGAGTGTCAAGCCGACCGACGATCTGGGCGTTGCTCCTTGCGCTGTTGTGCGCGGCGGCGCTGGCATTGCACGCCGCACCAGCCGCAGCGAAGACAATCTGGCTGCAAGCCGCGCCGAATGGGGCATCTGGGCCGTCTGAGGGAGCGGATCCGGCAGAGCTTTTTCGGCACGGGCAAACAGCATTGAACGCCGGCCGGCTCAACGAAGCAGAATCGGATTTTCGCCAGGTGCTCGCGGTGAATCCGCAGGTCGGCGGAGCCTACGCGAATCTGGGCGTCGTCTACATGCGGCGCAAACAGTGGCCGCAGGCTCTGGAAATGCTCCACAAGGCGGAGCATCTGATGCCGAACGTGGCGGGAATCCGATTGAACATCGGCCTGGTCTATTACCGTCAGAACGAGTTTCTTAAAGCGATTCCACCTTTTGAATCGGTCGTGCGCGAGCAGCCCGAGGCTTTCCAGCCCCGCTACCTTCTGGGGGAGTGTTACTTCTTCGCCGAACGCTGGGCCGACGCAGCTGACACTCTCGCGCCTCTTTGGGAGCAGCAATCCACGCAACCGTTGTTTCTGTACATGCTTTCCATGTCGGCGCATAAGGCAGGCAAGAAGGAATTGGACGAGAAGGCATGGGCGCAGTTAATCAAGACCGGCGATGGCAATCCCGAATTCGACCTTCTGATGGGCAAAGAACATCTGCAGCTTGAACAATACGACCTGGCGCTCAACGAATTGCAGAGGGCCGCGACGGCCGATCCCCGCTTGCCCTTCGTGCACTTCAATCTCGGATTAACTTATCTGGCCAAGCAGGATTACGAACATGCCCGCGACGAATTCCTGAAGGATGCAGCCCTGGAGCCCGACCTCGCGCTGAACTACAACGAGCTGGGAGATGTCTATTCCCTGATGCAGCGGGACCAAGCAGCCGAGAAGAATTATCGTGAAGCTTTACGGCGCAATCATGGGCTGGTCACTTCCTGGGGCGGCCTGGCGAAGACCTATCAGCGCGAGCAGAAGTATTCGCTGGCGCTGGAGGCGATCAACGAAGCGAACAAACTCGATCCCGAGCGCACCGATCTCCATTATGTGCGCGGACAAATACTGCTACACATGGGGCGCAAAGAAGAAGGCAGGAAGGAGTTGGAACTGGCGGTACGAATTGACAACGAAAAACGGGCCCGACGGCAGAAACAGGTTGAAACTCAAAGCGTGCCCTCGCCGGAGATTATGCAGGAGCAGTGATACACTTAAAATATCCAGGCGCTTCCCACCTATTGTGAGCCGCAGGTCTTCCCAGGCCGCGTGGAGGAAATAAGTCATGAAACGCGCACTGAAAATCCTGGCCATCGTCATCGGGATCGTGATTGTCGTCGCCATCGCTCTGCCTCTTTTCGTGAACGCAAACACGTTCCGGCCGAAGCTGGAATCGGAACTAACCGGCGCGATGGGAAGGCAAGTGACAGTGGGAAATTTATCGTTATCGGTGTTCTCCGGGGGAGTAACGGCCGACAATATTGCCATCGCGGACGATCCCGCCTTCAGCAAGACGCCGTTTGTGCAAGCGAAATCACTGAAGGTCGGGGTTGAGCTGATCCCGCTGATTTTCTCCAAGGCACTTCACGTCACGGATTTGACGCTGAACCAGCCGGAAATCAGCCTCGTGAAATCGCAAAATGGCGAGACCTGGAATTTTTCCAGCCTGGGCAACAAAGGTTCGACACAGGGTCAGCCGCCAGCGCCCTCCGGCGCGAATTCTACGCAGCCGGCGTCATCCTCATCGTCGACCACTCCCGCCTCGAGTACTCCTGCGATTTCGGTAGCCAAACTCAACGTAAAAGAGGGGCGCGTTACGGTAAGCCACGTTGGGTCACCCGAGAAACCGCGTGTGTATGACAAGGTAGATATCGAGGTGACTGGGTTGTCTCTGACCAGTTCGTTTCCTTTCAAGATGAGCGTCAGTTTGCCTTCCGGAGGCAATCTCAAGCTCGATGGCAACGCCGGCCCGGTCAATCCGGAAAATGCCGCCTTGACCCCCGTGCAGGCGAAAGTGTCAGTGCAGCAGATGAATCTGGCTACATCCGGCTTCATTGATCCGGCGTCAGGGATTTCGGGCATCGCCGATTTCGACGGTACCGTTTCTTCTGATGGCCATGAGGCGAAAACTGCGGGAACACTCAAGGTCGCGAAGTTGCAGGTCGTGAAGAAGGGGTCGCCCGCGGGAGAACCGGTGCTGATCAAATATGAGGCTGATTACAACCTGGCAAAACAGACCGGCCAGCTTACGCAAGGCGATGTCACGATGGGAAAAGCGCTTCAGCACCTGACGGGAACTTATGACACCGGCGGGGCAACCACATCGGTCAATATGAAGCTGGCAGGACAAGGCATGCCCGTCGATGACCTGGAAGCGATGTTGCCCGCGATGGGCGTGACGTTGCCTTCGGGCTCCCGCTTGAATGGCGGAACGTTGTCGGTGAATTTTTCGATCGTTGGACCGGTAGACAAGCTGATCACCACCGGCACGGTGCGACTGGAGAACACGGCGCTGGCCGGGTTCAATCTCGGATCAAAGCTTTCAGCTATTTCCGCCCTGTCGGGGAAGAATACAGGGGGAAGCAACACGACGATCCAGAACTTCAGTTCCGATGTGCGTGTGGCTCCGGATGGGACGAAGGCGGATAACATCAACCTGACGGTTCCGCAGTTTGGCGTGCTCACCGGCGCAGGTACCGTCAGCCCGAGCAACTCTCTCGATTTCAAGATGAACGCCAGCCTGAGCGGATTGACGCAAATGGTGGGCCTCGGCAAAGGAGGCGGCAGCATTCCGTTCTTTATCCAGGGAACCACTTCCGATCCGAAGTTTGTTCCAGACGTGAAGGGCATGGCCAGCGGGCTACTGAAGGGCGTGATGGGCGGAAGCAAGAGTGGGCAACAAAATCCGGTGAATAACGTCCTGGGACTGTTCAAGAAGAAACACAACTAATGTCTAATTCAAAGAAACTGCTCGAACCTCCCTCATCGGTTCTTTGCAAAATTTAGCAACATTAGCTGCAAGAAATTGCGAACTTTGGGCATCGGTGTGCAGCACGGTGCGGTTTTTCGCCTTCCGCGCACATATCCAGCGAGTCTTTTCTTACGAAATCGCGTTTGCCATGGCATTATGAGGTTCGCGCCCTAACAGGAGGGAAGTCGTGTCCAGATCAGCAGGTTCCAAAGGAGCGGTGGTTGCTGTTGGTGTGGTGGTAGCACTTGCGGTAGTTGTTTTGGCGTTTGCTCCCGGGAATCGCATCAGGGGTGCGCGCGAGACTTTTCCGGTCGCTTCTGCAGCGCAGCCGGCAATGGCCTCAACGGCAAAGGCGGAGCGAGTTCGCGCCAGCTATGCCGGGCTGCCCCTCGCGTTTGAACCGAATGAGGGCCAGGCCGATCCGCAAGTGAAGTACCTGGCGCGCTCGACGGGCTACACCGTGTTTCTTACCCAGAACGAAGCTTGGTTTTCGTTTTCAGACAGTTCCTCATTGCGAACGCAAGCCAACATCGCGAAGACAAGCGGCCTCATGCCGCTGCGGCAAACGGTTCACCACGCTACTCGGGCTGCAGCAGTGAATATGCGACTGGCAGGTGGAAACTCGCGGCCGCAACTGATATCGAGAGACACTCTTCCCGGAGAAATTAACTATCTTCTGGGCAACGATCCCGCTAAATGGCACACTGGCGTCCCGCAGTATGCTCGCGTCTCTTATAACAGCGTCTATCCGGGCGTCGATCTCGTTTACTACGGGGACCGCAGCAAACTCGAGTTCGACTTCATTCTCGCTCCAGATTCGGATCCGTCGCCCATCGCTTTTGCCTTCGGCGGCGCGCAAGGCATCAACACGGATGCCGCGGGCGATCTGGTGGTCCGTTCGGCGGCAGGCAATCTGGTATTGCACAAACCGAAGGCATATCAACAACGAAACGGCTGGCGGGAGAATGTGGATACCCACTTTGTGTTGAAGGCGAGCAACGTGGTGAGCTTTGCGTTAGGCAACTACGACCATAGCCGCCAATTGGTGATCGATCCTTCGGTTACTTATGCCACATACCTCGGAGGCAAAAAGGAAGACGACGCCTACGGCATTGCCATCGATGGCGCGGGGAATGCTTATGTTACCGGACAAACCAAGTCCACCGACTTTCCCACTAAGGGAGGAGTCGCGCCCAACACGAATGGCGGCGGATTCGACGTTTTCGTCACCAAGCTCAGTGCGGATGGTTCGAGCCTGATCTATTCGACCTATGTTGGCGGCAGCGGCGACGACAGCGGCAACGCCATCGCCGTCGACAGCAGTGGCGACGCGTTTGTGACCGGCGGCACCAAGTCGACCGATTTTCCCACGACGAATGGAGCATTCCAGACCATCTTCGGGACGAAGACCGGAATGGCGACGCTTGACACCTTTGTATTCGAGCTCAACTCCGCCGGCAATGGGTTGACCTACAGCACGTTTATCGGAGGAAACGGAGACGACATCGCGACCGGTATCGCGATCGATGCCAGCGGCGCCTATGTAGCCGGATCTACACAATCGACGAACTTTCCCACCCAGTCGGCCGCGCAGGGGAGCATCAATGGCACGGTAAATGGCTTCGTTACAAAACTGAACTCTACCGGGAGCGGGCTGGTTTACTCCACTTATCTGGGCGGCGGCACCGGCGACTTTGCGGCTGCAATTGCAGTCGGCGGCGGCGGCAAAGCTTATGTCACTGGGGCATCGCAAAATGATTCCTTCCCGACCACCAACGGCGTGGTCCAGCCAACCTGCAATAGTTGCGACAACGGGACGCCGGATGCGTTTGTAACTGTCTTCGACAGCACCGGTGCCATCTCGTATTCCACTTTTCTTGGAGGCAGCGGCATCGACCAGGGCCTAGGCATCGCGGTGGATTCTTCCGGTCGGGCTTATGTGACCGGATTGACGCAAAGCTCCGACTTCCCAATGCAAGCCGCCTGGCAGCAAACGCTCGCCGGCGGCCAGAACGCCTTTGTCACGCGACTAAACGCAACTGGAAGCGCACTGGACTACTCCACGTTTCTCGGCGGGGGCGGAATCGACGGAGGTAACGGCATCACCCTGGATGGAAAAAATGATGCCTACGTAACCGGTCTGGCCGGATCGCCGGATTTCCCCCTCGCGACCCCAACTCAGTTGAAACTGGGAGGAAACAACGACGCCTTCGTGAGCGAGTTCAACCCCGCCGGCTTGCTGATCTTTTCCACCTATCTTGGAGGATCGCAGGACGAAGATACCAACGCGGGTTCGAATTTGTCGCTTCTCGGAAGTGTTGCCGTGGACAGCACAGGCGCCAACCTATACGCAGCCGGCAATACCTCCTCCAGCGACTTTCCTACAGTCGCTCCGGAACAAAGTGCAGATGCTGGAGGTATCGATGCGTTCGTCGCCAAGTATGCCCTTCCGACCGGGCCCGACTTTTCGATTTCGGCTAGCAACCCGGACTCGGTGAGCCCAGGCACTTCCGGCACCACTTCGGTTGAGTTGATTGCTCTGAATGGTTACAGTTCGTCGGTCACCCTGAGTTGCAGCGTCAGCGGCGGCGGCACTCCTGCGCCAAGCTGCAGCGCGAATGGTGCCTTTTCCACGAACCCGGTTACACCCACAGTCAGCGGAGCGACCACCACACTCAGCATCACGACCACCGGGAACAACGGGAGTTCGAGCTCCTTGTCCCGCCCCCGCGCGATTTTCTACGCGGCGTGGCTGCCGATTGGAGGCTTGTCGCTTCTGGGAGCGGGATTCGGTTCTTCCAGATCGCGACGGAAAAAACTCTTCGGTTTCGTCATGATCGGGGTTGCCATGGCCTCGTTGTTCATCATGCCTGCCTGCAGCAGCAGTAGTAGCAGGACGACCATCACTGGAGGCTGCACTACCTGCACTGTTCCGGGCAGCTACACCATCAAGATCACGGGAAGCGACGGCACCACGACACATTCCACCCAGGTAACGCTGATCGTTACTTAGCACGCCCTGGTAGCCAAATTCCTCGTGGCCGAACTCTGGCCGGACTGCCCGTTGGCGCAATGATCGGGTCTGTTTTAAGATGCTCGATGAGTTCCTTGCGCCAACTGGTCGTTCAGCCTCATGGTTGGGCCGCCGGTCGAAATCTTTTGCTTCGCGGGGCAGCTTTTGAGCGGTTGGAGGAATCGAAGTTAGTTTGTTCCCCTCAATTCCATGGTGAGTTCCAGGAAGTTCGTGCGCGCAGCCGTTAGAATCCTGTTGCTATTCACACTGTCATTGGCGTCGGTTTCCGCCGCTCTTGGACAGAACCCGGACTTTACCCTCATGCCGCAGCAGTTTTCGCCGCCCGCTGTGGATCCCGGGGTCTCGACCAGTACAACGATTTCGGTCCAGCCGGTGAATACGGTGAATCCTCCCACCGTAAACTTATCCTGCAGCGTGGCTCCAGTCGAAACCGACGGACCGACTTGCAATGCCTCACCGGCCTCAGTGGTCGCGCCTAACGTTGCTAGCGTCACCATTGATACCTTAGAATCCACTCCCGAGATTAGCTACACGATCACAGTGACCGGTACAGATGCAAGCGGCAGCCAGTCTGTGAACCTGGGGTTGACGGTAGTGGCGGTGACCCCAAGCTACACGCTCACGGTGAGCACACCTCTGAATCCCACCAGTGTGCCCCAGGGCAGCGGGACCTCCGGCATCCTGACGGTGACGCCTCTCAATGGTTACGCGGGAGGATCGACTGGAAAGATTACGCTCTCTTGCAGCATGGTGACGCCTCCGGTGATCGCATCGCCCCAGTGCTCGTTTACCGCCCAGCCGCCGGCGGTGACGCCAGCGCCCGACACGGTCTCGGTCAGCCCAAGCGGCACCCCGGCGCGGGCCGTTATCACGATCAGCACGGTCGGCCCCAATACCACCCGGTTGCGCACCCCGCGGGTTTTTTACGCTTTGTGGCTCATGTTTCCTGCGATAGCGCTGGCGGGAGTCGGTTCGCGGAAAGGCAACGCTCGCGCGAAGGCTCTGGGCGGACTGCTGATACTAACGCTGGCTGCCGGACTTTTGTTGCTTCCCAGCTGCGGCACCAACACGCCGACCACCAATACCAGCAACAGCAGCAGCAGTAACGGGGTAACACCAAAGAACGCATACACGTTTACCATCACCGGTGCAGATGGCGATGGCCTGGTGCCCAGCAACACTGCCCCCACCGTTACTCTCACGGTCAACTGAGACAGGTTCTTCCACCCATGCCCTGGTTCCGGAATCCCGCGCCGCGCCATTGGGCGTGGAGGATTGTGGCTGCCTGCTTAGTAGGGCTTGCTCCGGCCGGCTCCGCCTTTGCCAAAAAGAAGCCGGCTCCGCCCAGAGTCCGCTGGAGCGAAAACCGGCCGGGATGCACCTTCTCCACAAGTCAGGACGGCAAGTATCTCTACGGATTATGGTCCGGCGATGTCGGCCTCACGCTTGCTGTGGATGCTCGCGAAGTACAAATCATCCGGCACCGCATTGAGCCGATCTTCGCCGTCTTCCTCACAGTTCACTATCGGGGCAGCCAGGCATTGGACGTAAGCGCCGACGAGATTACCTTGCAGTTCCTGAGGCACTTCAAAGTGGTGCAGACTTCTCTTGATCCCGACAGTTATGCGGCAAAGGTTCAGAATGATGCTGACGACCTCGATCACGAAATCGCGCGGGAAGTGGCCAAGCACCCGGACGAAAAGCAGGCGCGCGAAGGCCGCCTGCAGGACTATCAAAAATCTGCCAGCGAGCTGATCGAGTTCCTCAGCCAGAAAAGCCTGCGCCCCGCCCGTCTCAACAGTGGAAATCCCGAGGTGAGCGGGTGGGTCTACTTCAACACCGATAGCAAATGGCTGGGTAGATGGAAAACGCAGGAGGAATTCGTGCTGCGCGTGCCCTTGGCGGGGAAGGTGTTTGAGTTTCCCTTCAAGCTGCCCCCGAAAAAGGGAGAATTGCTGCTCCGCGAACGCCAGTAGGAACGAGCCTGGGAGCGGCCCAGCGCCACCTCTCGTTCCGCGCGCCTCTTACGATGCTGCCTTGCGCGCGTTGCGCTCCAGTTCCCTCGCCTGGTGCATGAGCACATCACGCAGCGAAACCAATCCTTTGAGCTCTTTGCCATCGACAATAGGAAGATGGCGGAATCCAAATTCGCGCATAATGAAGAGGCATTCCTCAACGGACTCGTCAACCGGGACGGCTCGCGGATTGGCGGTCATCACTTCCGACACCGCAGTTGTCCCCGGCGTCCGGCCCACGGCAACCACGCGGTTCATAATGTCGCGCTCGGAAAAGATACCCGCCAGTTGTCCATCGCGTACCACCGGGAGGGCGCCGATGTTGTGCTCCATCATGAAGCGGGCCGCTTCCAGCACGGAGCGGCTGGCATCAATCGAGTAGACTTTGCGGTCTTTTACGAGATCGCTGAGGAAGGGCATGCGGAACTCCTTGTTACGCGAGGTGATGGGATACGGCCCCCACGGCCGATCCCTGCGAGTGGGCGGATTTACTGTAACACATCGTCGAGGCTGGGGTTCCGGGTTTTCGGTGGCTTCCGCCGCCTTCTTTTTTTTCTTCCGAGGTTATTGCAGGTGATTCAGGTGAATCGGGCTTATCGTGGCTCCGCTGCCTTCGCCGCGCGGCGTCATGGAAATCACGGTGTACTCTCGTTCCTTGTTATCGAGATCTTCCACCCGCAGCATGATTTTATCTTTCTCCAGGCGGAACTGCGCCTGATCTCCTACAGGAAGCAAAACCGGGTGCTTGTCGTCTTTGGGCCGGATGCGATAAACCACATGGTCGGTCTGCAGAACGTATTCCTGGCAGAGCAGTTCATGAGTTTTCTTGTGTGAGGAGTCAGTTCCGATCATTTCGCCGGCCACGCTGCCACTGTCTTTTTCGTCCACGCCGCAGCTGACCGAATCCATTTGCAGTAGCGTACCGCGCTGGTAAGGTCTCGGCTCCTTGGCAAGGGCTGCAGAAGCCAGAACTAACATGCAAAGAATAACGTTGGGACGCATTGTCAGCCTCCAAAGGACAGCTCGAACCCCGGGTGTGCCTGCGACGATAGACTGATCTCTCGCGGCAAGACAAGTATTGTCCAGGCACGACCCTGCTGACAGGTCACGCTGGTAACGCCGCGAATTGACCGTTCGGACTTGTCCTAGCGCGTGACCAATTCGTCCAGGGTGGCAAAAAACGCGGGATAGGAGATAGCGGCGGACTCAGCTCCACGAATCAAGGTTTCGCCGCGCGCGCGTAACGCGGCAACGGCAAAGGCCATGGCGATGCGGTGGTCCCCGCAGGAATCGAGTTCGGCGCCGCGAAGTGTTTGCCCACCGGGAATCCGTAAGCCATCTTCCCGCTCTTCCACCTCTGCGCCCATGAGGCGCAGGTTGGTTGCGATGGCCGCGATTCGGTCCGATTCCTTCACCCGCAGTTCCCTGGCATCGCGCACCTCGATTCCCTGCTCGGTATAAGGAGCAATCGCGGCGAGCACCGGAATCTCATCGATCAGCGCCGCGGAGTCCGCGCCTGCGATTACAGCGCCTGTAAGCCCTCCGCCTTCCGCTTGAAGCGCGCCCACCATCTCGCCGTGGATTTCGTCGAGTTGAGTAACCGAGATTCGCAGGCCGATCCGCATGAGAATGTCGAGCAGACGGGCGCGCGTGGGATTCATGAGAAGACTTGTTACGGACAGCTGCGAACCAGGAAACAACGCGGCGGCGCAGAGAAAAAACGCCGCGCTGGAAATGTCGCCGGGAACGCGGGCTTCGAGACCGCGCAACCGTTGTCCGCCGCGGATTCGGACTTCATTCCCCCGCCGCGCCAGTTGCGCTCCGAAGGCACGCAGTGCCACCTCCCCGTGGTCGCGCGTGCGCAGCGGCTCCTCGACGCGGGTTTCACCCTCGGCGAGCAGGCCTGCAAACAGCAGACAGGTTTTCACCTGTGCGCTGGCGACCGGCATCTTGTAGTCGATGGCCTTGAGGCGAGTTCCCTTGATTTGCAGCGGCGGCCGTCCATTCTGCGAGTCGATCGTCGCGCCCATTGCCGTAAGCGGCGTGATCACCCGTTCCATGGGCCGCCGAGAAAGGGATCCGTCGCCGATCATCTCGCTGGCGAAGCTCTGTCCTGCAACCATGCCGCTTAACATGCGCATGGTCGAGCCGGAGTTGCCGCAATCAAGGGCCTGGGCAGGAGAGGAAAGCGCTGATCCGCTTCCCTGCACTTCAATGACGTTGCCGCGATCTTCGGTCGTCTGCCACTTCACACCCAGCGTACGGAGACAGGCCAGCGTGCTGGCGCAGTCGGCGCCGGTTGAGTAATTTTCCAGCCGTGACGGGCCCTCCGCAATCCCGGCCAGCATGGCATAGCGGTGGGAAATCGACTTGTCGCCCGGCAGAGTCACGCTGCCGCGCAGGCTGCGCGCCGGGCGCACGATCACCTCAGATTCCCCTTGCATCGTGAAATCAAATATAACGGAAACGGAGAGAAGGAAAATCAGGGGACGGGACTTTCAGGCGAACCAGATCGAAGCCGCCTTCACGCCAGCGCTTTCGCCTCTGCGGCAGCCTCTTTCAAAATATTGGCCGGGACTTCTTTCATGGTCACGCCAAACTCGAACATCGGCGTTTCCGTGCCGCGCCCCCAGCGTGCCACTTCCCAGTGCGCGCGCACGAATTTCACGTCGGGATGCGCCGCCAAATCCAGCAGCAGCGGCGACTCGCCGCAGTAAAACTTTTGCGGGAAAGCAGCGATGTGCTTCGCGCTCCATGTGGTTCCATCCGCCGAGCCGAAGATGGCGACATCGAGCGATTCCTGCTCGATGATCTTTGTGATGTTCAGCGTGATGAGAAACACGCGGTTACCGGCGGCGCTCACATCTACCGCTGCGCCGTCACCCTTGGAGCCGACAGTGGTTTTTTCGGGGACTAAGGAGGCTTCCAACATAACGGGAGAATTCTAGCAAAAACCGTGCACTTCACTCGCTCGGGTGCGGCGCCGTGAACTCATTGCAGCACGGCTTCTGCACCGGCTTGAACTCCATCAACTCAATGCGCGAGAGGTCTGGATCGAATACATCGAGCTGCCACTTGCCATCCTTACCGATCTCCGCTTCTTCATCATCGTGCGGCTTCCAGCCGTGGGACTCCAGAATGGCCTGCGCCTTCTTCATGTCGGCCACGCCCAGCGAAATGTGATTCATCACCCCCGTCAGCTTCAAGTCCGGATGCGGCGGCTGATTCAGCATGTATTCCAGCCAGTCGGTGCCGTCGGGAACCTGCATCGCGCGCCAGTCATCGCCGGTTCCGGGCTTGTCGTATCCGTGCCAGTAAAGCCGGAATCCCAGAATGTCGTGATAGAAGTGATCCTCTGCTTCAGCGTTGTAGACCAGAAAGCCAGTGTGAATCATACGATCCGAGACCGCCGACTCCGGCGGCGCGGGCACGGCGGTCTTGCCTCGTTCCACAAACTCAATGCGGTGGCCTTCCGGATCGCGCAGAGCGAAGCTGAGACTGTGGTCAGTGTGTCCTTCGATCGGCCCGGTTTTCACTCCTTTTTCCGCAAGATACTTGCGCAGCTCCACGATGTTGTCGGTGGTGAAAGCCACATGATCCATGCGATCTGTGGCCTTGGGGTCGGGGGCCAGACTGTAGCCCACCCACTGTTTGCCCACCATGTACCTCACCAGCCCTCCGGACTCGACCGGATCGGCTGAAGCAAGCCCCAGCGTGCCGCTATACAGTTTTTTTGCTCCTTCGGGGTCGGTGGTGTAGAAGGAGACGTGATCGATGCCGAGAATGTGCGGCCGCCGAACGGCGCGCGTCTGCGACGTAACCGGCAGCGCACAGGCAAGAAGAACAACCAGGGCGAGCAAGGATTTCATAGCGCCTTCAATTCTAGCCAGAAGCGGACCTTCACGGGGGAAGCTCTTTTAAATTCCGTCGAGAAACTGGCGCAGCAGCCGCGATGCTTCCTCCGGCTGCTCCCACGGCGAGAAGTGGCCAGCCTTCGGGACCACCTTCAACTGGCTGCCCGCGATCTGCTGATGCATGAGTTCGGCTTCATTGACTCCGGTGAGAATATCTTCTTCTCCGGTGACGATCAGGGCTGGCACGTTGATGGTCTTCAGCGTTTCCAGCGAATCCGCGCGTTGAGCCATTCCACGTTGAACCTGGGCCACGTCTTCGGGAGACATTTTGCGCATCATGCGCAGCGCCCCCTCGACCAGATCCGGCCGCGTCTCGCGCGTGGTCCTGCCAAGCAGGCGAGGAATCATGCTCTCGAAAAACGGTTCAGTACCACGATCGAGAACACCGTCGGCAGCCTGCAGGCGGCCGGCACGCCCCTCGGCAGTATCGGCGAGAGCCTTTGTGTTGCACAGCCCGACGGCAGCTACGCGGCCGCGGAATCTGCGCCAAAACTCGAATAACGCATATCCGCCAATGGAAACCCCAATCACCGGGGCGCGGCCCACGTCCGCAGCGTCCAGGACGCGTTCGATATCGGCAGCATGTTTCTCCATGGTGGCTGGGCCATCGCCCACGCCGGAATCGCCGTGGCCGCGCAAATCGGGGAGCAAGACGCGATAGCGCGTGGCCAGGACCTGAGCCACTGGCAGCCAGAATTCGTGATTGGCAGGAAACGGATGCAGAAGAAGGACCGGCGAGCCGTCGCCCAGTTCCCAGTAGAAAATCTCGGCGTCATCTCTCTTGACGGCGTGGGGAACCATGGGCTGCATGGAGAGATGATTACACACCCTCGGCCGTTCGGCCCAACCGCGACCCGAGACTGCGCAACGAAACCGCTGAGTTTACGGATTAGTAACGGTCGGCGCACCAGCCGGCGCTGGCGCAGGTAGAAGCGGCGGTTCGTCAGGCATGACAATCCAGGCCACGGGGTACGCGAGCAAGCCGATGCCGGTCATGAACGAAGCGATCAGCCAAATCACTCGGACGAGTGTAACGTCGATGTCGAAATACTCGGCGAAGCCGAGGCAAACTCCGGCAATCTTGCGTCCCTGGCGGGGCCGCACCAGACGCTTGCGCGCCACCGACGCTCCCACCCGAACTCCGCAATACGCGCAGACCGCCGCATCGTCCTGAATTACCTTCCCACAGTAGTTGCAATACATGGCGTCGCTCCCATGGATTCCTTACAAGACGCTACGCAATTGTAGCCCCGAAAGTTCCATGAAGCGCGGCCGGGGTTTCGACGTGGCTTCATGCCGCGGACTTGGCCGCCCGGCTTCTTGGTGCTTCGCCCGAAGCCCAGCCTTTCATTCCCGGTACGCTTCCTTGATGTGCTTGCGAGCCTCTTCCGCCAAGGAACTGCTCCCGTTTTCCGCCAGCACGGTCTGATATTTCTTCATGGCCAAATCGCGTTTCTGCAGCAGATCGTACATCTCTCCGGCAGCCAGGTTAGCCTTTTGCTGAACTTCCGGATCGGGATTGGAAACCTCGCTGACCATTTCGTAAGCCGCTGCGGCGCCCGCATAGTCTCTTTCACTACGCAGTAATCCTCCCAGGCCGTAGGCCGCCATCTCATAGTGCAGATTGTCGTACTTCCCCTCCCGGCCGTTCTGCCAGATTTTCCGATAGGCTTCCGCCGCTTCTTGGTTGCGCCCCAGTGCCCGCATCAGATTTGCGTCTTCGAGGGCAAACAAGTAGTCGCGGGGATAGCGGACCGACAGGCCGCGCATAATGACGCGCGCCTCTTCGTAACGGTGCTCCCGCCTGAGAAACAGCGCCAGCACGACCTTGGCGTCCACGCTGCTCTCGACATTGGCGTTCGCAACCTCCTGAAGATCTGCCAGCCCCTTCTCCTTGGATCCGCTGAGTCCGATCAACGCCACAGCCGCTTTTACGCTCCAGGGCAGGCTGCCCATTACGTAGTTATCCACGCCGACCACCAGCTTGGCATCTACATAATTGGGATCGAGCTCCAGGACCCGCTCGTGATCATGGCGTGCCCCCACCGCGTTGCGCAGCGCCGAAAACCAGGCTCGCTCCACCAGGCCCGTATACAAGGCGAACTGCGCCCGCGTTACGCCGCGGGCGTAGAGCGCCTTCACATCATCGGGGTTGGCTTTGAGTTCCTGCTCTTCCAGGCTCTCTGCTCGTACGACCAACTGCTTGATTCGCTCCTTAACCTTCGGGTCAGCGGGGCGGTGAGCCTGGCCGATGAAGCTATCGTTGGCATATTCCCCCGAATTCATCGCCCCCATGCGGTAGAGTTCGCGAACCAGCGTCGCGCTCAGAAGGTGGTTCACCGCAAAGGGATCGTTTGGATGCCGATCCAGGATCTTCTCGAAATCCTGGATCGCTCGGTCATACTCCATGTTGTAGAAGTGGTCGAAAGCGGCATCGACGGCGGGATCGTGCCCCGGCGGCCCAGGCGAACTCGGGGACGGGTTGCTGGCCTTTGTAAGTGACTGAGCTTGAGCAGGAACCAGCAGAAAAGAAGCGAACAGGAAGAACAGCAGGGCATTGCTCATCGATCTGCTTGTCGTGGTGCGGTAGCTCACCGGCATCCCCACTGTTCAGTCTAACCGATGCTCGACAGCACGCCTGGAACCAAGAAAGTTATTCGCGCGCGGCGACTCTCGCACATTGGCGGAAACCTAGATCCTATAATTCAGGAAAGCATCGGCTTGCGCTGCTCCGGTGAGCGACTGCTGACGTTTCTGAGCGGCTGTGGATTTAGCGCTCTCCAGGCCACTGGCCGGGCGTAACTGATGCAACTTTACTTGCAACAGCGCGTAATAATTGCGCGGCTGCCCGGAAATCGGGGCAGGCCGGAGTGGCAAGTATTTGACAGACAAGGTTTTTGAGAAGCTCAGCCTTTTGGCTCTCGACTTGCGTTGTTGAGTTCAGCGTTTCTGGCTATGGCTGAAGTAGTACACGACGCGCAGCAGGACTTCTGGAGGCCCCCGGTTGTCTCCGAGGACGTCAGGGAGGTCGCCACTCCTGCTAGCGCCGCAATGGCTGAGGCCTGTACCCGTTGCGGCTCCGAATTCATGATCGGAGCCAGGTTTTGCCATACCTGTGGCACGCGTCGTCCCGTGGCCGACCTCACCGCTGATGCTCGTGGCGCGGCAGTCCGCCATCTCTGGAATGGTGGATTATCCTGGGTGCAAACGGTGGTTGCCGACTTCTCCTGGCGAAAAATACCAGTCCCATCCTGGCTGCATTACCTGCACTTCCACGAGATCAAGCGCCGGGTGGGATTGCCCACAGGCTCGCTCATTGCCTTTCTGGTGGGCTTGGGATGCGTGACCGGGGCCATCGGCGTCAGCCTCTTCTACCGGGCATCCAACTTCGCAGAGTTTCAGGCCATCCAGATGTGGCGCCTGGAATGGTTGCTGGGAGCCACTGCTTCTTTCGTTGCCGGCATCCTCTTGAAGAAACCCACCGACGGCGACAACAACTAAACCTCTTCAGAATTCTTAGGGGAAAAACTTAGGACTGGTGGCCGGAACCCGCAGCGCGTCGTTGCAAATTCAAACGATAAAGATGATGCACCGGCCCGGTTCCACGCCCGAGTGGATGGCCTGCCGCAATCGCGGCGGAAACATATGTCTTAGCCAGCAGCGTGGCCTCAGCCACTCCTCGATCCAGCGCCAAATGGCACGCCATCGCAGTGGCGAATGCGCATCCTGTTCCATGAGTCGAGCTGGAGCGCTGCCGCTCGGCCTTGAAAACCTCCTGCTCTATTCCTCTTCGGCTTTTGTAACTTAGCAAGTCAGTGGCTTTCTCGAGGTGCCCGCCCGTAACCACGACGGCTGGCGCGCCCATTTCATGGAGCCTGGCTGCCGCGGCTCTCATCTCCTCCAGATCTCCCACTTTCACTCCCGTAAGCGCGGCCGCCTCATGAATGTTTGGAGTGACCACGTCCGCCAAGGGAATAAGCTTTTCGATCAGAAGTTTGGCGCCGGCAGAATCCAGAAGCTCAGTTCCAGAGGACGACTTGAGAATAGGGTCGATGACGATGTTCGCCAGTCGGCTCTTACCGGAGCGCGCCGCGAGAAAGTCCGCAACGGCCCGAACCACCCTGGCCGAGCCTAGCATTCCAATATGAACCGCGGCGATTGGCACGTCAGCCGCCAGTTCCTGGAGAGTCTCCGCAATCAGGTCGGGATCGCAGGGCTGGACTCGACGTACCCCGGCGGTTGACTGGACGGTCATGGCCGTAATGCAGGCAACGCCGTAACAAGCATGGGCGGCGATGGTCTTGATATCGGCGGTGACCCCCGCGCCGGAGGAAGGATCAAAACCAGCAATCGTCAGTACGACAGGTGGCTTCTCAGCCATGAGTTATCTCACTCAGATGCGGCAGATCGATAAATCCAGAGACAAAGAATGGCACAGGTAACCGGCCTCTGTCTGTGACGGATCTGCGTGGGAGCGCTCCGCCTCCTTGGCTGGGTCGGTTGCGGGTAGGAAAAATATCCATCACCGGATGCAACCTATTATCTAACATGCTAACGGCAAACGACTTACCGAAGGATTCACCGTAAACTATTGAATCAAATACACTTGAAAAAAATTCCCGGGTTACGTCCATTTCTGTATTTACCATTATATAAACATGCAACATCATTGTTTTGAATGATATTGCAGCATTCGTTGATGTATGACAACAGGTTACGTGCGATATCGATTACTATCGTGTCACCATAGGCCACGCAATTTCGGGTTGACAAGCCTTGTCTCGACCTCTAGCATTTACAAAACTTCAACCAAAACGACAGCCTAGCTAGGACGACTTTTGAGTATGCGAGGAGAACTGAATGCAAAGACGTATTGCTCATGGACTGACGATTGTGGCATTGATCGTCGGCCTGGGAGCGGCTCAGGGCCCGAACAACTCGGAGGCCACCCCAGCCCCAGATAGTTCTATCCGGAACACGCCCAGAATCCGCAATCAGGCCAAGGGGCACCCTTATCAGGTAGGCACTGCTTCCTGGTACGGTGAGGACTTCGAAGGAAAACCAACCGCCAGCGGCGAAAACTATGACATGTACGACATGACCGCGGCGCATCCCACGCTTCCTTTGGGCACCTATGTGAAGGTGACCAATATGCATAACGGCCGGGCCGTGGTGGTCCGTGTCAACGACCGGGGACCGATCGTGCCCGGACGCATTATCGACCTGTCCTACGGCGCGGCCCGGGCCTTGCACTTCGAGAAACGCGGATTGCAGCGGGTCCGTCTCGACCTGGTCCGCACGAAGGCTCAACCGAAAACCGCTTATCAGATGGTGGCATTCAACCACCCTCTACCCGAGGTCCACTGAAACCTCTACACTGACAGGGATGCTTGCCGCTTCCAATCGCATCCCTGCTTCAGATTTAGTCCCAAACGATCCTCGGGAAAAGCTGATCGTTGCGCTGGACGTTTCCACGTCCGCCGAGGCGCGAAAGCTCGTAGCCTCTGTCGGCGACTCGGCGCTGACCTATAAAGTCGGCATGCAGCTTTACACCGCCGAGGGTCCGCAGGTGGTGCGCGAGTTGTTGGAGTCCGGACGGCGCGTATTCCTGGATCTGAAGTATCACGACATTCCCAACACGGTGGGCGCAGCCATCCGCGAGGCGGCGCATCTCGGTGTGAATATGTTAACCGTGCACGCGGCAGGCGGCGGCAAGATGCTGCACGCGGCCGTTCACGCCGCCAAGAACGCGAATCCTGCATTAAGGGTTCTGGCCGTGACCGTGCTTACGAGTTTGGGCGAGCAGGAACTTCAGGCTATCGGCGTGCGCGATCTCGTGGTGGACGAGGTGATCCGCCTCGCTTCCCTGGCTCTTTCAAATGGCTGCCACGGGGTGGTGGCGTCGGCTCGCGAAACTCAGCCGTTGCGCGCAAGACTGGGTTCTCATTTCGCCATCGTCACGCCCGGCGTTCGACCACCGGGCAGCGCTCCCGCCGATCAGGTGCGCGTGGTCACTCCCGCCGAAGCCATCGCCGCCGGCGCCACGCATATCGTGGTCGGGCGTCCGATCACCGAAGCGCCCGATCCCGCCGCCGCTGCCGCCGCGATTCTTTCAGACCTTCGCTAGTCCCTGTTTTTCGATTGCGGTCTTCCGCATTACAGACGTTCCCAAAATGCCTTACACAAATTTTTGATTTGTCCGATTCCCGGGTTGAACATCTTCGAACCGGGTGTACAATTTTCTTAAAGGCACAAGGCACATTGCGCAACTTCGTTAGCAAGCCGAGGTGCTCATGAACGTTCACGTAAGTTATCGGCTTCATAAAATTCCCGCCCTCGAAAAAGACATCCAACACCAAATTGAAAAACTGCGAAAGCGGCTGCAAGTCTTCCGCCCGGAACTGGTCCACCTGAAAGGGGTCGTCGAGGAAATTTCTGCCCGCGAAGGGATCAGCGTTTCGCTGAACCTGCGGTTGCCCTCGGGTCAGATGGCAGTGCTGGCCAAAGCGGCGACCGCCCCGGCTGCGGTGAAGAGTGCATTCGAAGATTTGCTGCAGCAGGTCAATAAGCACAAGGAACTGCTTCGTTCTTCGCACAAGTGGCAGCGCCGCCGAACCGCGGAATCCGGACGCCGCCCGGTGACGGTCCCGTTTGAAAAGACTCTGGCAGCAGTATTTCCCCCAACCGTTTCTGCCGAGGATGTCCGCTCCTACGTGAATGCAAATCTCTCGCGGCTGGAGCGTTTCGTGGAGCGCGAAATTTATTTTCGCGAAACTTCCGATCAGGTGCCAAGCGACTCCGTCACCAAGGAAGAAGTGATTGACGAAACCATCGCTGCCGCCCTGGCCAACGGTCTGGAGAAGCCCGAGCGGATTGCCCTGGAGCCTTGGCTCTATCGCCTGGCGCTGCAATCGCTCGACCAACTGTCGCGTTCCGATGAAAGCCAGGCGGACAGCGTGCACCTCGAGGAATCCGCGCGTCCACGCAACGTCAAGGCCAGCGACGAGTCCGAACTGCAGTTCCATCAGCCGGATGAAGCCATCACCGAGGAGACTGTCATTGCCGACGACCGGGTCGCCACGCCCGAGCAGATTGTCGGCTGTGACGAAATGATGCGCCTGATTGCCTCTGCTCTGCGCGACGTTGGCCCCGGCCATCGCGAGGCTTTCATCCTGCACGCCATCGAAGGCTTCGGCGTCGACGAAATCTCTGTCATCACCGGCGATCCGCCGGACCGTGTGCTCGCTTCCATCTCTGCCGCGCGCGATCACCTGCGCAAATCGCCGGGCTTCGTCCGGCAGTTCAAAGGCCGGTTTGCCTCCACCGGCACCGCTTGAACCGGTTTCCAACCGAACAAATTGTGGGGAAAGGCGAATGATTACTCGCGAACAAATCCGTGAATTGGCTGAATTTGAAGAACAGGCGTCCTGCGCTCTTACTTTTTACTTTCAGCACACTACGCCCCGCAACAAAGCTCATAAGGAACAGACCATCCTTACCAAAGACTTGGCGCGTGAGGCCTTGCGGCGGCTGGAAAGCAAGGGCAAGCGCGAGTCCGCTCGCGCCGACCTCGAACGCATGATCCGCCTCTCGCAGGAATGGCTGGGCAACGGAGCGCGTGCCAAAGGGGTGTTTGCCTGCTCCGCCCAGGGCTTCTGGCGCGAATACGATTTGCCCGCGCATCTCAGCGAAACCCAGTTTTTCCTCGACCGTCACTTCCATCTCAAGCCGCTGGCGCGCATGCTGGGCGCTTTCCCCAGCCTGGGTGTGGTTCTCGTGGACCGTCATCGCGCTCGTCTCTTCGATCTGCGGCTGGACGAGTTGACCGAACGCGAAGGCTTCTTCCATCCCCTGACGCGCCGTGGCCGCAGCGATGGCTTTGCCGGCTACGATGGCGGTCACGCTGAGCGCCGCATCGCCGACGAAGCACGCCAGCACTTCAAGACGGTCGCCGAGTTTCTCAAGGATGCTCTGGACAAGGGCCTCTTCGAAAAATGGATCCTCGGCTGCCAGGATACCCATTGGTCGCAGTTCGAGCCGCTCCTGCATCCTTATGTTGCGCAACGGCTCGTAGGGCGTTTTCCCGCCGACGTGGCTCACATGACCCACGATGAAATCTGCTCTCACGCAGAGCGGCTGTTTGAACAGTGGCAGGAAAGGCGCTGCCAGGAAATCGTTCGTGAAACTTTGAGCCAGGCTCACAGCCACGCCCGCGGCGTCACCGGGCTCAGGCGCGTCTTGCGGGCTCTGGAAATGGGGGAGATTCAGACTCTGCTCATCGGAGAAAATTACGTCGCCCAGGCTGTGGAATGCAGCGGCTGCGGTCATCTGGATGCGCACATCGTTACCTCTTGTCCGGTGTGCGGCCGCGAGACTCGCGAAGTGGTCGACGTTGGCGAGGCTCTTCTGCCCTGGGTAATCCGCCGCGACATCGAACTCTTTTACGTCAAGGACGAAGCGGAATTCGACAAAGTCGGCAACATCGCGGCGCTCCTACGTTTTCGCGCCGACCGGAACAATAACGTTCGTCCCATCGACGCCGCCTCCGCCAGCCGCTCCCTGGGCCGCCAGGCTGGCCTGGTGGGCCGCTACCGCGGCGTAGCCGGCGGGTGACGCTGTTCGGTACTCCAGGCGCCTCGTGGGTGCAAGTGCGGAAGGATCACAGGCACCCTAGGGATGAAGTGAACGATGAAGCATAAGATTCCCGTGAATGTCGTAAATGACGACAATCGCGATCATGGCGACTACGCCGAGAAGAACAATCGAGAAAACAATGGCTAGGGGCCAGAAAAGCCAAAGAGATTCTCCTTTGCTGATGTTCTGTATGGCGTTGCGCCAGGAGAAAGCCGTAGCGACGGCCCCAAACGGAGTGAGAGCGGCCGCCGGCAAAAAGGCGTCGAGCTCCGATCCTCCGCATTTTGGCAGACAAGAAAGCAGGAAAGAAAAAGGCACGGCAAACGAAAGAATGTAGACGACTGCAACGAAATACGAAATTCCAAGGCCGAGCCGACGCAGCATATGGATCTACCCTCGAATGATTCTCCCGGTGTACGCACTGCCACGTTAGCATGCTTAGGGGAGCGGGCTCGTATTTGCCGCCTTGGCTGCCGGGATCACCGCAAATGGCCGCCCCAGCTTTCAAGGTCCTCCGTGGCCAAAAGCCGACTGCCGGGGCCTGCATCCGTGATATCCTCCCGCTTTCTCTAAGAACAAGGGGAACTCATGTCTTTTTCGCGCCGCGATTTTGTCAAGACTTCTGTCCTCGGAGCAGTTGCCACAGGAATTGGAACCCACACTGAAGCAGAGGCTCAGCCGGGCGGCACGCCGCTCGCGCAGCAGTCCTCCTCAGGCTCGTACAAACGGCCGATTATTATTTGCGCGCACAACGGCTTCAATTACCTGGACGACGGTTTTGCTTTCCTGAAGAACGGCGGGGACACGCTCGAAGCCGCGCTTCGCGTGGTGAAAGGCCCGGAAGACGATGCGAACGATACCAGCGTCGGCCTGGGCGGTCTGCCCAATGAGGAAGGCGTGGTAGAACTCGATGCCTGCTGCATGCATGGTCCAACGCGGCGCGCGGGATCGGTGGGCGCGGTGCGCAACATTAAGAATGTCTCGCAGGTTTCCAAAGCGGTCATGGATCAAACCGGCCACGTCATGCTGGTGGGCGAGGGCGCGGAGCGATTTGCGGTGGCCGTCGGCTTCCCGCGCGAAAACCTGCTGACCGAGAAAGCGCGGAAAATCTGGCTGCTGTGGAAGGAATATCACTCCAACAGCGACTGGTGGGGACCTGGCCTGGACGATCCGAACTGGCAACCGCCGGATGAGGGCAAGCCGCAAGCACAGCTGTGGCAGGAACGCTGGCGGCGCCTGGAAGAACACGCGGCTGATCTGGGCATTCCGCCGGAGTTTCGGCGCGAGGCAGTTCACAAGGTCTTGTTTCCACCCACGGGAACAATCCACTGCTCGGCAGTGAACGAAAAGGGAGAGATTTCCGGCTGCACCACAACCAGCGGACTCGCCTACAAGCTGCCGGGACGGGTTGGCGATTCTCCGATCATTGCCGCTGGATGCTATACCGATCAGGATATCGGCTCGGCCGGCGCCACCGGCAGCGGCGAGGAGAATATCAAGGTGGCCGGAGCGCATTCGATTATCGAGAACATGCGCCATGGCATGTCTCCGCTCGAAGCGGGTATGGATGTGTTGAAACGTATTGCCCGCAACTATAACAACGACATGAAAAAGCTGCGCTTTGTCGACATGATCTACTACGTTTTGCGCACAGACGGCGCCTATGCGGGCCTGTCTTTCTGGGAAGGCTATTCGGAAGGAAATCCGCACACCATTGCGGTGCACGACGGCAGCAAGCGCAGGGAGATTACCACGCCGCTATTCAAAGGATGGTCACAGGATTTTCCGCCGCCGCCAAGAGTACCGGCGAATGCGCGGTAGCAGGGGGAAGCTCAAGTCTTAGGAAATGAATTCGGCTTGGTTACGAGAACCGCACCTTCACGTCCGCTCCTTTCTCCAGATGGATGCTTTCCACGAAGCGGACCTTGCCGGTACGTAAGGTCATGATCACCGAAGAAGTCCGCGTGCCCTCGCCGAAGAAGCGTACTCCCTTCAGCAGAGCGCCATCGGTGACGCCAGTGGCGGCGAAGATAAGCTGCTTGCCGGGAGCGAGATCTTCCGCTTCGTAAATTTTGCTCTTATCTTTGATGCCCATGCGGGCGATGCGCTCCTCCTGCTCGGGTTTAACCACCAACCGTCCCAGCATGTAGCCGTTGAGGCAACGGATGGCCGCGGCGGTAATCACGCCTTCCGGAGCGCCACCCGATCCCATAACGGCGTGGACGCCTGTGCCGATTACGGCGGCGGCGATCCCGGCAGAGAGGTCGCCATCGCCGATCAGACGGATGCGCGCCCCAGCGGCGCGAATATCGGCAATAAGTTTTTCATGGCGTGGACGGTCAAGAACGATGACGACAAGATCTTCGACGTCGCGAGCGAGGCGCCTGGCGATATTTTTCAGATTATCGGCGACGGGAGCATCGAGTTCGACGGCATCCTTGCACGAAGGCCCGACAACGATTTTTTCCATGTAGCAGTCGGGTGCGTGAAGCAGCCCTCCGCGCTCCGAGGCGGCGAGCACCGTGATGGCGCCAGGCGCGCCGGTCGCGCAGAGATTCGTGCCTTCCAGAGGGTCGACTGCGATGTCGACTTCGGGAACATCGCTGCCGTCGGGAAACTCGGCCCCAACCTTCTCGCCGATGTAGAGCATCGGCGCTTCGTCGCGCTCGCCTTCACCGATGACGATGGTGCCGCGCATGGGAATCGACACCATGGTTTTGCGCATGGCTTCCGTGGCAACCTGGTCCGAAAGCTTGCGCTCGCCTTGGCCCATGGTGCGCGCCGAAGCTATCGCCGCGACTTCGACCACGCGCAGGAAACGCGATGCCAGATCGCTTTCAATATTCTCTCCGAAACTGCGAGCCTTGCCTTCGGAACGGGTCTGTGTAGCCATGGAATCTCCGTCGGACCGTGGCGCTCGCGCCACGAGCACGGCGCATGATGCTCCATGGGAGGGGTTGCGGTCAAGAATCGAATGTGCCGGTTACGAGCGCTTACTAGTGCACGGAGTGGACATCATTGGGCAGTAACAGCACGGCTTCGCATCCCGTGACCTCGGAGCAGGAGACAATGGCACGTCGCAACAGATGGGCCGAACTGCCTTGGGGAAAAGCAACTTGAAATTTGGCCCCTGAGAGCGCGTTCCCGGCAGACTTGAGCTTTTCAGAACCGCTGATGAACTGTACATCCTGAATCTTCGGACCCGGAGTAAAGAGCAGGAAAAACTCGGCCGAAGCTGATCCCGGAACCAGGCGCTTCAGTTTAGCGCTGCGCAGCTGGCTCAGTTCTCCTCCCAGGTCGCTGCGAATTGCCTCCATGCCTGGCGGTGGCTTGTCGCCCGTCAATTGCTGCAAGCGATGACGAATTTCATCCCCGTCTCCTCCCGACGTCCGTCCTTGGGGAGTAGACAGAGCCAGCCGGTACATGCGAATTGCCTTCTCGGTTTTCTTTTCCTGCTCGTAGGCTTGGCCTAGATGATTTCCGACAGCCACATCCTGCGTGAGAAGCCAAGCAGCATAAAGATAATCTTCGGCCTGTTGCAGGTGGCCCAGGCGAAAATGCGCCCAACCCAGGCTGTCCCAGAACATGCCGATTTTTTCCGTGCACTCCAGGTCATTGGGGAGGAGATGATCCAACTCTATGTCATAGGACTCGTTCTCCTGACCCTCCACGGCTCGCTGCGTGTATTGCAGAGCCAAATCGAGATCGACCTTGGCGTCGGCGAGCGAATACCCAACATCGTTGAGCATCACCGGTTCCGAGTGCTCTTTAAGAACTGCCTGCAACGTATCTGTTCCTTTTTCTGTCTGCCCGGCGTGCAGGTAGGCCATGCCCAAGGCTACTTCTGTAGTGGGAGTGTGGTTGGCCTTTGCCGCAACTTCGAGATAAGGCACAGCTTCCGCATAACGCATTTGCTGGAGGAGTAACCTTCCGAGTGCAGCGTTAGCGTCCGGATCTTCGGGAGCGACCTTTACCGTGTCACGCCACGCAGCAAGCGCCTCATCCGTCCTCCTCAAACCAGACAGCATGAGAGCGTAAGTCTTGCGGGGAACGGCCTGCTGAGGATCGGAGTCGATAGCTTGGCGAACTGCACCGAGGGCACTCTCCACCTTGCCCGACGCCATTTGCGCCACCGCTAATTCAATCCAGGCCCGCGTGAACTTCGGATCCTTCTCAAGAGCGCGCTTGAAGGTCGCAATAGCGGTGGAGCGATCCGTCCCCTCCATGGAACCGCGAGCATCGGTTTCCAAGCGATTTGCTTCAGCAGAATTGCTGTCGGGAAGCGAGCGCACGGCGGCAATAAGTGACAACATCGTTGCCGGCGGCTGGGGGGAAGAGAATGGCACCTCCGCCGTGGAGGAGGTTTGCACATAGCGGTTTATATCGTTTTCCAGTTGTTTGACAAAGTTTCGATAGTCTTCGAAATCGACGACCGGAACCTCGTGCATTTTGACCAGCAATTTGCGCTCGGCAATGAGCACGCCGTGATCTTGCGAATAGGTCGCGTGGTATTCGGCGAAGTCATATTTCAGATCCACATTTGACGGAAGCAGCGGTTTGTAACCCTTGGGCAATTCCACCTTGGAGTCTGAGACTGTCTCCAACGGAGGCCCGAGCCAAACGGGCTCCTTCGCGTCATCCCGGACGGGCGGCATGTAGAACGGCAGTCCCGGAACGGTGAACTGGTGGTTGCTCCAGTCGGGATAATCCTTGCGGTGGTAGGAATAGGAAAAGCGAAAAGGCTCTGCGGTGGATTCGACGGAATTGACGCTGACATCGCTCACGGTTCCGGCGTATCCCAAGCCATACGAGATCTGCTGCACGAGGTCTTTCCATTGGGCTTGCGGGAGACTGCGAAAAGCAGCGCGTAGCAGCACTTCCCCATCACTGCGAGCGCTGTCATCCACCTGAGCTTCGAAGCTTCCATCTTCGTTCAGTTTGCCCCCGATCTTGAAGCGCTGAAAACTTGCGAAAGGAGGATCGGCAGGGGTCGCGATTAACTGTGCCGAGTTCTCCGACAGTATCACCAGGGCTTGTTTATCGCGCAGGCGAGGAACGATGTAACCATAAGGTCCAACTTCGGTCGTGGTGTCAAGCCAGACCCCAGCTTTGCCTTGCGGGAGATAGCCAATGATATGGTCGAATTGCGCCGGGGAGGGGATATCGAGATCGAGCTTCCGGCTGGAGTTGATCAGCGCGGGGTAGAGTGTGATTCCGGAAGCCTGCAGGAGAGAAGCCAGCAAGGTGTGCTTGTCTTTGCAATCGCCATAATTGTTAGTCAGGACGTCATCGGCGGCATGCGGTTGATACCGGCCGATGCCAAATGCAATCCCGATGTAGCGGTAGCGCGTGCTCACGAAGCTGTACAGAGCGCGCAACTTATCCGCGTCATCGGTCATTCCCTGGGTGAGTTCCGCGGCTTTGGCCCGAATGGCGGGCGTAGGCTCAACGCGGTCTTTCTGCAGACCCCAGTACCAGCGACCCACCTCATCCCAGCTTTGGAAGCTGCTGATCTCTATATCGGGTGCGGACAGGCGGCCCAATGCCGCATCGGTTTTTTGCTTTTCGTTTTCAGAGCCTTTGTTTTCGTTTTCCTTCACCCGCGAATAGGTCCAGGTATAGACGCGGGCATCGCCCTCGGTGCGTTCGCTTTGCGTCGCTTGCGGTCCCTTGACTTTAACGACGCGGCCAGAGGGCATGCTGACCTCCAACCGTTCGTCGAGGACGATGCCTTCGTGACGAAAGCTATATTGAAACCAGAACTGACCCGGAATCAGAGACTTGGTGGTATGCCACCGGGCTTCATATTCGAGCGTGTCACCTGCCGCCAGCCCTTTCACCGCGACGTGCTTTTCCCGGAGATCACTATAGAAGGGAGCCGTGCGCGTTATCTCGGCATCTAGATCCTGCACGTTGTCGGGAGGAGTGACCAACGTGCTGCCGTCGGGCTTGCGCACACGCACGTATGCGATCTCCACTGTCTGAATTGCCGACTGAAAAGGAAACGTCAAGAGGCCCCATTGCTGCACGCCAGCGTCGGTTTGCACGCGCACGCGGGTAGTTTGCTCGCGAGTGTCAGTTCCGTCATTGGCAAAAGATATCTTGGTCGACATCTCTTCAACAACCGCAGCCTCTTGCGAGTAGTCGGCCTTGGCAGGAGGAGTAGCCGGTGTGTTAGGCAGGGTCTTCGGGGAGGTCTGGGCATATCCGGCCGGAAACACCGAAAATAAGATGGCAACAAGAAGGGCGCCACATCGGCTGGCCATAGCTTGCCTGTATTTATCTTGTGTCAGGGCAAAAGGCAAGCAAGAAAATAGGCGCTTGCAAGAGATTCATGGTTGTTGGCGTGCACCGGGAAGTGCCCTTTCGCATCGACGGAACCGTTGGCAATTATTTGGAATATTGAATGCCACGCCCCGCTGGCCATGGTATTCTCTCTGCCCTGATTCCAGCACCAACCCATGCCTCCTGTGCGCCCACTGAGTGTCCTATGCATCACCACTTACGAGAAGGGGCAGGAATTCATGCGCGAGTGCAAGCGCGGCGGATGCCGCGTCTTTCTGCTAACGGCGGAAAGATTGCGCAACGCCGACTGGCCGAGGGAAAGCCTGGATGACACTTTCTATCTGCCCGCCGATCTACCGCTAGCCGATATCGTACAGGCCGTGACTCATCTGGCGCGGACGCAGAAACTCGACCGCATCGTAGCGCTTGACGAGTACGACATGGAGACTGCGGCGACACTGCGTGAGCACCTGCGAATCCCGGGGATGGGTCTGACCACCATGCGCTATTTTCGCGACAAGCTCGCCATGCGTATGAAAGCGCTCGATGGCGGAATCCGCGTTCCTGATTTCGTTCCGGTTGTCCATCACGAGGACATACGTTACTACCTCGATCACGTGGCCGGACCCTGGGTGCTGAAACCACGGCAGGAGGCATCCGCCATTGGAATCAAAAAAATTCGTAATCCGGGAGACCTGTGGCCTCTGCTGGAGCAGTTAGGGGACAAACAATCGGCTTACCTGCTGGAGAGGTTCGTTTCTGGCGAGGTTTTTCATGTGGACTCGGTGGTATCGGAAAAAGAGGTGGTATTCGCGAATGTGAGCAAATACGGCAAGCCACCCATGAACGTAGCGCAAGGCGGTGGAGTCTTTACCACATACACCGTTCCGCGCGGCAGCGAGCCGGAGATCGGCCTGCGCAACATCAACCGCGATCTCATTGCTGCGCTTGGCCTGGTACGCGGCGTGACTCATGCCGAATTTATTCAGGCGCAGTCCGACGGCAACTTCTATTTTCTCGAGTGCGCGGCGCGCGTGGGTGGGGCATATATCAACGAGATGGTGGAAGCCGCCTCTGGACTTAATCTGTGGCGCGAATGGGCGCGCATCGAAATCGCTGGCGGTGACGGCAGCTACGAGCTTCCGGCAACACGGGAAGAACACGCGGGTGTAATTCTTTCGCTGGCTCGCCAGGAACAGCCGGACACCTCAAGCTACGACGATCCGGAGGTTTCCCTGCGAATCAAGAGGCACCACCACGCCGGATTGATCGTGCGCTCGACCGATGCCGAGCGGATTCGCGAACTCCTGCAAGGCTATGCTGAGCGTTTTGCAACTGACTTTCTTGCGGTCGAACCGCCAAGGGAGAAGCCGACGGCCTGAACCCATACATCTAACAGGCCGGCTTCTTCAACGCGGCCGCCACTATCGAGACCACAATCAGGGCAATACCCCCACCCAGTTCAAGGCGCTGCGCATGTCTCAAGGAGTTCCAGACGGCATCGGGTGGCCAGAAAGTCTTGGTATCGCGCAAAGCGTCCAAGCTGGCAAGGACCCCGGAGAGGAAGCCCACAGCATTCGCCAGACGGGTTCGTTTTTCCGGAACCATGTTATTTCAGAACGCGTCAATCCCGGTCACACTCTGTCCGATGATCAGCGAATGTACATCGTGCGTGCCTTCATAGGTCTTCACCGATTCCAGGTTCATCAGGTGGCGCATGATGGGATAATCGTCCGCCACGCCGTTTGCTCCGAGGATATCCCGCGAAAGCCGCGCGCACTCCAGTGCCATCCACACGTTGTTGCGCTTCGCCATGGAGATGTGCTGATGCTCGACTTTGCCCGCATCCTTTAGCCGCCCCACCTGTAACACGAGCAACTGCGCCTTGGTGATCTCGCTGATCATCCAGGTGAGTTTGTCTTGAATGAGCTGGTGCGAGGCAATGGGTTGATCGCGCCATTGCTTGCGAAGAAGGGAATACTGCAAGGCGCAGTCGTAGCAGGCCATGGCTGCGCCAACCGCTCCCCAGGCGATGCCGTAGCGGGCCTGATTGAGACACATCAGCGGAGATTTCAGGCCATCGCTTTTCGGCAACAAGTTTGATTCCGGAATGCGCACATCCTGCAACGAAAGGCCTGAGGTCACGGAGGCGCGCAACGACCACTTGCCATGGATGTCATCGGCTTTGAAGCCGGGGCGGTCGGTCTCGACCAGGAAGCCGCGAACCTTGTTATCTTCGTTCTCCAGCTTCGCCCAGATAACGGCGACATCGGCGATACTGCCGGAGGTGATCCACATTTTTTCGCCGTTGAGAAGGTACTCATTTCCAACTTTGCGAGCCCGCGTGCGCATTCCTCCGGGGTTGGAGCCGAAGCCGGGCTCGGTGAGTCCGAAGCATCCAAGTTTTTCGCCTTTCTGCATGGCGGGCAGCCAAGTGTTTTTTTGTTCATCGCTACCGAAAGTGTAGATGGGATACATCACCAGCGCGGACTGCACGCTGACGAAGCTGCGCACGCCGGAGTCGCCGCGTTCAAGCTCCTGAGTGACTAACCCATATTCCACATTGCCCATCCCCGCACAACCGTATCCCTGGAGTGAGGCGCCGAAAAAGCCGAGATCGGCCATCGGCTTTACCAGTTCGCGGGGGAAGCGGCCGGCGCGATTGCATTCCTCGATGATGGGAATGAGATTGTCTTCGATAAATTGCCTGGTGGTGTCACGGACCAAACGCTCTTCGTCGGTAAGCAGCGAATCGAGCTGGATGAAATCGACGCCGCGAAATTTGATGGCAGGCATAGAACCTCTCCCTCGAAAGCAAACATATGACGGTAGCAGGGGGCAGAGCGCGGGTCAACGACGGGCGAGAGGGCTGCGAACGGGATTAGAAGGCCGGTGGCGAGACGCCCGACGCGACGTTACGGTAGAATCAAATGCGACGAACCAGGAGAGACGAAATCATGGCAGTGGGCGCAAAAATCGCTAAAACCGCCGACCGGAAGAAGGTCATGGACACCACCAAAAGCACCGATTGCCCGAAGTGCGGCAAGGCTACGCGCATCGTGAAACGGGTAAAGGACCGGGAGCGCAGCGTCCCGGGCGGGATCTATATCTCGTGCTCGGCGTGTGAGTTTTTTGAGAAGCTGTAGATCGCCTGAAACTCGCGGCATCCAGTCCTCTTCTCACTATAAATCCCAGGGCGCTGCTTCTTTACAGGTTCTTCAAATAACGGCTAGACAGCAACCGTAACGGAGGTTTCTGTCCTCGTGACCGGCCGGTATAAAGTGTCCCGCTCGATCGGTTCTCTTCCGGCGGCGCGAATCAGCCGCTCCAGTTCCTGCCGCCGCATGCCTTGGGGAGTGGTCGCGCCGGCGTCGTGGTAGATTTTTTCCTCGATCACCGTGCCATCCATATCATCGGCGCCAAAGCGCAGAGAGATCTGCGCAATCTTCGGCGTCATCATCTGCCAGTACGACTTGATGTGCGGGAAGTTGTCGAGCACCAGGCGGCTGACCGCAAGCTGTTTGATATCGAGCATGCCCGTGGTCTTCGGCAGATGTTGCAACGGCGTGTTATCGGGATGAAATGCCAACGGAATGAACGTCTGGAAACCGTGGGTCTGGTCCTGCAGAGCGCGCAGTTTCAGTAAGTGATCGACCCGGTCTTCATCGTTTTCGACGTGGCCGTAGAGCATGGTGGCATTCGATTTCAACCCGATCTCATGGGCAATTCTGGCGGTCTCCAGCCACTGATCGCCGTCGATCTTGTGATCACAGATGATATGGCGCACGCGGTCGGCGAAAATCTCGGCACCGCCCCCGGGGAGGGAATCGACTCCCGAAATCTTCAATTGCTCGAGCGTTTCGCGGGTCGATAGCTTGGCGCGCTTGGAAAGATACGCCACTTCGACCATGGTGAAAGCCTTGAGATGTACCTGAGGAAAGCGTTGCTTCAGGCCGGAGCAGAGATCGAGAAAATATTGGAAGGGCAAGTCCGGGTGCAATCCGCCGACGATGTGAAACTCGGTGACCGCTTCGGAATATCCGGAAGCCGCAGTCTCAAACGCTTCTTCGAGAGCCATCGTATAAGCGCCGGGCGCGTCTTTCTTACGCCCAAAAGCGCACAGGCGGCAGGCCGCCACGCATACGTTGGTGGGATTGATGTGACGGTTGACGTTGAAGTACGTCTTGTCGCCGTGCATCTGCTCGCGAACGTAGTTCGCCATCCAGCCGACGGCAAGAATGTCGCCGCTGCGGTAAAGAGCGACGGCGTCGTCGGCGTCAAGGCGGGTGCGCGCCATCACTTTGTCGTAAATCGGCGCGAGGCGCGGATCATCGGCTTGAAATGGGTGCGTGGCGGGCATCTCTTTGATGATATCGCAGGAGGTGCGCGAAGTCACAGAAGCAACCCTGCTTCGTCCTGTACAATTTTGCCTCCGATGGGCCGGCACCGAAAATCGTGGATAGGAATTGCTTGTACGCTGTTGGTCGTCCTGGCAGCGCAAGCTGAACCTGTCAAGCAACTCAAGGCCACCGATTACGTCAACGATTTTGCCCATGCGCTGGACCAGGGCACGGTCGCACGGATGGATGACATCTGTGAACAAATTGATCACAGGGCCCACGCTCAAATCGCCGTGGTGACCGTGCAGTCTCTCGATGGCGAGGACATTGAAAGCTATGCGGTCGATCTCTTTCATCAGTGGGGAGTGGGTAGCAAGGCGACCAATCGCGGGGTGTTGATTCTGTATGCCATCGGCGACCGTCGCTCGCGGATTGAGGTCGGCTACGGGCTGGAACCCATCCTGACCGATGGGAAGGTGGGCAGTTTTCAGCGCGAGGCCATCCCGCTCATGCGCACCGGCGACTACAGCAAAGCCCTGCTGCTGGTCACATCGCGAGTAGCCGGCGTGATCGCCGAGGATGCAGGTGTTCAACTAGACGCCGCACAGCCGGTTGCTGCCCCGCCCGTACCGGTGGAGCAGCCCAGCACAGGGATCTCAGCTGCTGGAATTCTGCTGTTTATTGTCGTCCTCCTCATTGTTCTGTTTACTCCGCTGCGCAGCCTGCTTTTCTGGATGATTGTCTCGGGAATCTTCGGTGGTGGCGGAAGAGGCGGCAGTTGGGGTGGAGGCGGCGGCAGCTGGGGTGGAGGCGGGTTCGGCGGAGGCGGAGGCTTTGGAGGATTTGGCGGCGGCAGTTCGGGCGGAGGCGGCGCCAGCAGTGGTTGGTAGCGAGGATGCAATGATTCCAGAAAAAGTGATTGACGATTTCGTTCGCCGCCTGCGAGCGGCGGCGGGTGCGAACCTGGAAAGCGTGATCCTGTTCGGATCGGCCGTGGCGGGTGATTTTCAGCCCGAGTTCTCCAACCTGAACCTGCTCTGCGTGGTGCGTGACAGTTCGTTTTCGGCGTTGCAGGCCCTGGCTCCCGCCGTCAAGTGGTGGGGCAAACAGAAACAACCGCCGCCGCAGGTCATGACACGGCAGGAGATCATGCGCTCCGCCGACGTGTTCACGATTGAATTGATGGACATGCAACAACACCACCGCGTGCTTTTCGGCGAAGATGTTCTGCAGGGCCTTTCGATCCCGCTCACCCTGCATCGCGCCCAGGTGGAATACGAGTTAAGGGAGAAACTCGTGCTCCTTCGCCAGCATCTGCTGCTTGCCGCTGGCAACGATTCGCGCATGTGGGAGTTGCTGCTGCGCTCGGTTTCATCGCTGGCAACTCTTTTCCGGCATGCCTTGCTCGTGCTGGGGCAGGATGCACCGGCAGGCAAACGCGAAGCGGTGCAGGCGCTCTCGAAACGGTTGGATTTTGATCCCTCGGCTTTTCTGCAGGTTTTGGAAGTGCGCGAGGGAAAATTGGAAAGGCGAAAGCTCGATGTCGCCGATATCTTTTCGCGATATCTGGCGGTCTTGGAACAGGTGACTAGCGCGGTTGATAAAATGCTGGACTCGGCTCCGCCGGGAATTTCGTAATCTCTGCCAACCCGCTTTGAGGAGAATCTCATGAGCAAGGCGCTGATCGCTGTGGTCGTTGTGGTGGTGGTCGTGCTGCTGATCGCCATGACCATCTTTGGCCAGTACGTAACCGTAAAAAATACGCTGGTCAGCAAGAACGAGGCGGTCAAGGCGGCGTGGTCGCAGGTCGACATCGTGCTGCAACGCCGCGCCGATCTGATACCCAACCTGGTGGAGACGGTAAAGGGTTATGCGCAGCAGGAGCAAACGGTGTTCGGCGACATTGCGAAGGCGCGCTCCGCCTTGCTCTCCGCGGGCACGCCTCAGGAAAAAATAGCGGCCAACGGACAGCTCGATGGCGCTCTGGGACGCCTGTTGCTGATCGTCGAGAACTATCCGCAGTTGAAGTCCAACGAAAACTTCCTGCGCCTGCAGGATGAACTGGCCGGCACCGAGAATCGCATCGCGGTTGAGCGCAAGCGTTACAACGACACCCTGCGGGATTACAACACCTACGTGCAGCAGTTTCCTAATAGCGTCTTTGCCGGAATCGCGGGATTCAAGCCGAACGAGGCGTATTTTGAAGCCTCAGCCGGATCGCGGGAGGTTCCGAAGGTGAACTTCTCCAGTCCGGGTGCGACCCCTCCGCAGGCAAATCCTCAACCTGCGACGACGCGTTAATAATTCAACAGTCGTAGGGAGTGCGAGAACTGGCCGCCGAAAGTAGTTGCTCTTATCCGCCGAGTTTCTTTCTCGCCAGCGGCCGCGCCCATGCATTTGCAGGATTATGGGCGTTCGAGCTGAGTACCTTCCGGTAATAATCCTGGGCCTCTTTCTGGTTGCCCAACTTTTCACAGGCTTCGCCCAGCAGCGCAAGTACCATGGGATCGCGTTGATCGCCTTTTTGCAGGTCGGTGATCGCGGTTTTGTAATCTCCCGTGTAGAACGCTACATAGCCGGTTAAATAGGGATAGAAGCGGAGCTGGCCGGGATTGTTGGCCTTGTCGAGGGCGAGCTTGGCCGCGGCGATGTGTTTCTGCGCATCCTCAGGCTGGCCAGCACGGGCGGCGATGCGGGCCTGCGCGTTTTCCCAGCGAAACAGCCACAGGCTCTTGTCCGCGTCCGAAAGTTTCGGGTTCTGCAGCGCGGTGTCGTAGCCGACCTTGTACCACTTTGCCGCACAAGCCGGATCGCCGGATTCGAGGCAAACCCGGCCCGCTTCGTCCGCGGTCTCGGCGGCGCCGTTGAAATCGCTATTTCCCGAGCGCACGCTGAAAATCTGGGCCTCGAACCTGGCGGCCTCATCCGACTTGCCCTCAAACGCGTATGAGATCGCGGTCGCCTGCAGAACCCTCGTCCGGGCCTCGATGGGAGCCGAATCCAGAGCCTGCGAAAGATGATAGCGAGCGGAGGCATATTCGCCTTTCAGATCGAGGGCGATTCCCCAAGCCAGATGAAGCTCGTAGGATTGAGGAGCCAACTCGTAGGCTTGGCGATAAAGAGCGATGGCTTCATCCTGCTTGCCTTCGCTGTTCAGTTTTTCGCCTTGCTTGACCAGATCCACTGCCGATGGAGAAGGAGATGGCCCGGCTTGTTGCGCGCAACAGCTGCCAAGAAGCAAGAAACAGACAGAGATAGTGCGGAGCATGATCGCCCTCCGAAACAACTCAAGATTATGGCACGAGATGGTGTTGCGATTTGCAGCAAGGCTGTTTTTTGCCTGGAAATCTGCAAGTGATGGTTCCAGCTTCGGCTCTGCGCGAGGTTTGGTTCTCCCGGCGGAAAACGTTTTCTATGCTAGAATCGGGCCGTTCTTCCGACCCGGGAATTTGCTGCACACTGCCTCATGGCCAGAAACCACAGCCGCGTTGACATCCGGGATATCGCCAAGCGCGCCCGCGTCTCCACGGCCACCGTTTCGCGTACCATCAACCGTATCCCAACGGTGGATCCGCAACTGGCCAAGCGTGTGTGGAACACGATCGAGGAACTGGGCTATTACCCCAATACTCAGGCTCGGGCTCTGGTTTCTGGACGCAGCCGTATCTTCGGCATCATCGTCTCCCAGATCACCAACCCGTTTTTCCCCGAGCTGGTGCAGAAATTCGAAACCGTCGCCGTGCAAAACAATTACGAGATCCTGCTGACCTCCACAGAAAACGATCCCGGCCGCATGCAGCATGCGGTGCGCCGCATGATTGAGCGCCGCGTGGAAGGCGTGGCCGTCATGACCTTCGGCATGGAAGAAGTTTTGCTGGAAGACCTGAAGCTGCGTGGTACCCCGCTGGTGTTCGTGGATGTGGGGCCGCCGCGGCCGCGTGTCAGCAACATCCGCATCGATTACCATCATGGCATCGGGAAGGCTGTGCGACATCTGGCCGGTTTGGGTCACGAACGAATCGCCTTCATCACCGGGCCCCTCGGACTGCGTTCCGCCATGGCTCGCAGACAGGCCTTCGTCCAGTCCATCGAAGAAGCCGGCCTGAAGGCGTCGCAGGAACTGATCGTAGAAGGCGATCACACCATGGAAGGCGGCATGGCGGCCTTCACCACCATCCTGGCCGCGCAGCGCCGCCCGACAGCCGTGATGTGCTCCAACGACATGACCGCTATCGGCGTGATGCGCCGCTGCTATGAAGAGCAGATCGCAATTCCGCAGGACATTTCGGTTGTGGGATTTGATGACATTCACCAGGCGCAGTTCATGCTTCCCCCGCTGACCACGGTGCAAATGTCCCAGGCAGAGTTGGGCCGGCTGGCTTTCCACGCGCTGCTCACCGACGTCGAAAGGAAGGTTCCCGCGCCCCAAGGCACCGATTATGGGCTGCAGACCCACCTGGTGTTGCGGGAATCGACGGGAATCGCGCTGAACCAGCGCAAGCGCGCATAGGAGATTGGACCGATGACCAATGCGGTTGGCTTTGACAGAGAAGGCAGGGTCCGCGTAAAAAAGGGAGGCGCCGTAAACGTTTACGATCACGGAATATTCCCTCCTCACGGGGTCACTTTCTGAGCCATGCTGCTCCGCGCCTTACGTGAACAGGTACTCGAGGCTAACCTGGAACTGGTTCGCCGTGGCCTTGTGCTTTATACCTTCGGCAATGTCAGTGGCATTTCACGGGCCGACGGTCTTGTAGCAATCAAGCCCAGCGGCGTTCCCTATGAACAACTGGCGGCCGAGGACATCGTCGTTTCTGATCTCAATGGAAAAATCATAGACGGAACCTTGCGCCCGTCCTCCGACCTGCCCACTCATCTCGAACTCTACAAGCATTTCCCTGGTATCGGCGGAGTGGCGCATACGCATTCCGAGTTCGCCACGGCATGGGCGCAGGCCGCGACACCAATTCCCTGCTTCGGCACCACACATGCAGACTACTTTCATGGTCCGGTTCCGGTAACGGCGCATCTCTCAGCCGGCGAAATCGCCGGCGACTATGAGCAGGCTACTGGAACGGCCATCTGCCGTGCTTTCTCCCAACTGGATCCAGATGCGATTCCAGCGGTTCTGGTGGCCGGCCACGCCCCATTCTGCTGGGGTCGCGACGCTGCCGAAGCGGCGCATAACGCTGTAATTCTGGAGTACGTGGCCAAAATGGCCTGCCACACTCTGGCCATCGATTCGCAGGCTGCGTCGCTGCCCCGCGAACTGCACGATAAGCATTTCCTTCGCAAGCACGGCCGCAACGCCTATTACGGACAGGTCAAACCCAAATGATTGCTGCCCTCTTGTTGTCGAGCTCCTCCCGGCTCGTGCATCTCTCGCCAGTCGATCTGGTCATCATCATTTTCTATTTCGTCCTGGTGCTGGCCATCGGCTTCTATCTCAAGGGGCGGGCCAACACCAGCGAAGACTTCTTCCTCGCCGGGCGGGAGATGACGGCGTGGATCGCGGGACTTAGCTTTCTTTCGGCGAACCTGGGATCGCTGGAACTGATGGGCTGGGCGGCATCGGCCTATCAGTATGGAATTCTTGCCGCCCACTGGTATTGGATCGGCGCCATTCCGGCGATGCTGTTCCTCGGCCTGGTGATGATGCCCTTCTATTACATTTCGAAAACCCACTCCGTGCCCGGATATCTCAAGCTGCGGTTTGGCGAACCCAGCCGGGCGCTTTCTTCCGTCTCGTTCGCTTTCATGACAGTTCTGATGAGCGGCATCAATATGTATTCCATGGCTTTGGTCATGAAGGTGATCCTGGGTTGGGATATCCACTTCAGCATCTGGGTCTCTTCCGTGACCGTGGCCATCTATGTCGCGCTCGGAGGTCTGCGCTCAGCGATTTTTAACGAGGTGTTGCAGTTTGTTCTAATCTGGGCAGGAGCGCTTCTGATTCCAATCCTGGGGCTGATTGAAGCGGGAGGAATGTCCGGCCTCAGAGCGCGAGTAACGGCCAATGTCGGGTCTGCTTATCTTCATCTGTGGGGAACTCTCGGCTCGGCTAATTCGAATCCGATGGGAATCGAGTGGGTTGGCATCGTCTTTGGTCTTGGAATGGTCATTTCGTTCGGTTACTGGACCACCGACTTTCTGGTGGTGCAGCGCGTCCTTTCCGCTCACAACCTGCGGGCGGCCAAGATGGCGCCGATTATCGGCGCAGCGTTCAAGATGTTTGTGCCGTTCATCGTCATTCTTCCCGGACTGCTCGGCCTGGCTGTGCTGCCATTTAAGCTAACGGGCGAGGGCGTCGCCGTCGCCACCGGCGGCCATAGCTATAATGAGGTCCTTCCCCTCATGCTGGCACGCTATTGCGGCCCTGGCCTCCTGGGACTGGGCGTGACGGCGCTCATTGCAGGTTTCATGTCCGGGATGGCGGGCAATGTGAGCGCCTTTGCCACCGTCTGGACATACGACATCTACGGCGCGCTCATTCGTAAGAGCGCCACCGATCAGCAGAAAGTCAGCATGGGGCGGTGGTGCACCATCGTCGGGGTGATCGTCAGCATCGGCACGGCGTACCTGGTGATGCACTTCAAGAGCATCATGGACTATGTGCAGGCACTGTTCAGCTTTTTCATCGCTCCCCTGTTCGGAACCGTGATCCTGGGGATGTTATGGAAGCGCGCCACCAAGGCGGGTGGATTCTGGGGGCTTCTCGCCGGAACCCTTTCATCGATCGGGATGTGGGCGTGGACCAAGGTGGATCCCTCCGCCTTGCAGTATGTCGCGCTGTCATCCCACGCCAGCGACATGGCTGCCAACATGTATCGCGCGCTGTGGTCGTGGATCGTATGCGTGCTGGTAACCGTAGTCGTGAGCCTGGCGACGGCTCCGCAGCCGGTCGAAGAACTGACGGGCCTGGTTTACGGTGCAACCCAGATTCCGCACGATGAACATACCTCGATCTTTCATCGCCCGGCATTCTGGGCGGCAGTGGTGGCGGCGGTGTTCGTGATTTTGCAGATTATTTTCTGGTGAGGCAGATGGCATGAGTTCACAATCGTCCCAGGCGCAGACCTCCATTTCGATCTGGTTTTTCATTGGCATCTCGCTGCTGGTGGATGGCGGCATCATCCTGGGAGCGGGCGTGTATGAACTCATGTATCCTCCGCAATTTCCTCCAGTCTTGTTTGGTCTGCATGCCAGCGTCTGGTGGGGAGCGCTTTTGACTTTGCTCGGCGCGTTCTATTGCCGGCACTTTGCACCATCGCGGACGAGCGGCAACTAAAGCGGGGTTCTGTTGGGAGAGGTTATGTCGAGCAGGAAAATGACCATGGGCGTGATCGTTGGGAATCGCGGCTTTTTCCCCGATCAACTGGCTAAAACCGGCCGCGAAGAGATGATGCAGGCGTTAGCCAAGGCAGGCATGGATTGCGTTGTGCTTAGTCCGGAAGAGAGCAAGCATGGCGCGGTCGAGACTCACGAGGAAGCCAGGCGATGCGCCGCGCTGTTCCAGAAGAATCGTGATCGAATCGGCGGAGTGATCGTGGCGCTGCCCAACTTCGGCGACGAACGCGCCATTGCCGATACCTTGCGTCTCGCGCACCTCGATGTCCCGGTGCTGGTGCAGGCGACGCCCGATAACGCTTCGAAAATGACTATCGCTTTCCGCCGCGACAGCTTCTGCGGAAAAATGTCGGCCTGCAACAACCTGCGGCAGTATGGCATTCCCTGTTCCCTGACCCGCCGGCACACCGTGAGCCCCGACTCGGAAGATTTTCAGAATGACCTGGCCTGGTTCGCTGCGGTCTGCCGTGTGGCCGGGGGCATGCGGAATCTGCGGGTGGGCAACATCGGCGCGCGGCCGGCCGCCTTCAACACCGTGCGCTATAGCGAAAAGCTATTGGAGCGCTCCGGTATCTCGACTGAAACCGTCGACCTTTCGGAAATTCTCGGCCGCATCGCGCGTCTGAAAGATGACGATGCCGGCATGCAAGCCAAGCTGGCCGAGATTCGAAAATATGTCGCGACCGGCAACGTGCCGGAATCGGCCCTGATCAAGATGGCAAAGCTCGGGTATGTAATAGACCAGTGGATGAAGTCCACCGACGTGAAGGTGACCGCGGTGCAGTGCTGGACCGCGATGGAGGAGTACTTCGGCGTGGTTCCCTGCACCATCATGAGCATGATGAGCAACAATCTGCTGCCTGCCGCCTGCGAGGTCGATGTCTGCGGCACGCTCAGCATGTACGCCCTGGCGCTGGCTTCCGGAACGCCCAGCGCACTGCTCGACTGGAACAACAATTACGGCGACGACCCCAACAAAGCCGTCTGCTTCCATTGCAGCAACCTGCCCAAACATTTCTTTCAGGATGTGCGCATGGATTTTCAGGAAATCATCGCCGGAACCGTCGGCAAGGAAAACACCTTCGGCACGGTGGTCGGGCGTGTGAAGCCGGGCGCGATGAGTTTTGCGCGCTTTTCCACGGACGACACCGCCGGTGTGATCCGCGGCTACGTGGGCGAGGGCGCTTTCACCAACGATCCGCTGAATACCTTCGGGGGAGTCGGCGTGGCGCACATTCCAGAACTGCAAAAGCTGCTCCACTACATTTGCGAAAACGGATTCGAGCATCACGTGGCGGCAAACTTTTCCACCACTGCTGCGGCGGTGCACGAGGCAGCCGTTCGCTATCTCAACTGGCAGATGTATTGGCACAAGAACTGACTTTTCCTGACCAATCGACAAAGAGATCACCAACATGGCCATCGTGGCGGGAGTTGACTTCGGCACGTTAAGCGTCCGAGTTTCCATTGTAGATAGTGACCGGGGGGTGCTGGGCTCAGCGCTTTCCGAGTACCCTCTGCACCGCAAACGCGAAAATCCCGATTTCGCCGCCCAATCCCACGCAGACCACATGCGTGCTCTGGCGGAGGCCACCCGGCAAGCTGTGAAGGCGGCGGGAATCTCGGGCGATCAGGTCGACTCCATCGCGCTCGACACCACCGGCTCCAGCGTCATTCCGGTTGGCGAAGGTCTCGCTCCACTCGATGACTATTACCTCTGGTGCGATCATCGCGCGAAGGAAGAAGCAGCCGAGATCACCGCGACCGCTCACCGGGAAAAGCTGGAAGCTATCGAATGGTGCGGCGGAGTCTATTCCTCCGAGTGGGGATTCGCCAAGCTGCTGCACTGGCTGCGGCACAATCCGGAAAAACGCGCCCGGTTCGTTTCCGCTTTCGAGCACTGCGATATGGTCGCAGCTACCCTGTGCGGCATCGCCGAGGCCAAGCAAGTCAAGCGTAGTGTCTGCGCTATGGGCCACAAGTGGATGTGGAACGCTTCGCTGGGCGGCCTTCCACCGGAGAGCTTTCTGGTGAAGGTCGACCCTCTCCTTGCCGGCGTGCGCTCCAAACTGGAGGGTGAATACGCGACCTCGGACAAGATCGCAGGCAGGCTTACGCCGCTCTGGGCGGAAAAGCTGGGGCTGCGCGCCGCAATTCCGGTTCCCGTCGGCGCTTTCGATGCGCACTGGGATGCCATCGGAGCCGGCGCAAAGGAAGGCGACGTTGTGAACGTCGTGGGTACATCAACCTGCATCATTGCCTACGCGTCGAACGCGAAGCTGATTCCCGGCGTCTGCGGCGTAGTGCCGGGCAGCGTGCACCCGCAATTCACCGGCATCGAAGCCGGACTTTCCGCCACCGGAGACATCTTCAGCGCCATCGCGCAGCGCGCCGGCACAACCGTCAGCGATTTAAGCAAGGGGCTGGAAAAATATCGCGCCGGCCAAACCGGCCTTCTGCGCATGACCTGGGACAATGGCGACCGGACCGTTCTGGTCAATCCCAATCTCGGCGGCATCACGCTGGGCTGGAACCTTCAGCACACGGCACAGGACGAACTCTTTGCCGCCATCGAGGGCACGGCCTTTCACACGCGCGTCATTCTCGATCGTCTCAGCGAATATGGAGCACCCACCCAGCGCGTCATCAACGGCGGCGGCATTCCGCAGACCAATCCTGTGCTGAACCAGGTGTATGCCAATGTACTGGGACGGCCGGTGCTGGTCCCGAGCAGTAAAGTGACAGGACTCGGTTCCGCCATCTTCGCCTTTCTCGCGGCTGGAGCTTTTCGCACGATTGATGAGGCGCAGGATAAGGTTTGCCCGTCTTACTCCATCTTTACTCCACAGCCGGAGACACGGGCTACTTACGACGCCCTGTTCGATTTTTACCAGAAGTTATATTTCGACTTCGGCCAGCCGAAGCCGACCTCAGCCTTCGGCGAAGTGCTGCCCGCGCTGAAGAGAATCGCGCACGGGTAGACCGCGGCTTTGGACCCGCGGCGGAGGTGAGCCTGGAGGCCCCGGGCGGAGTCGAACCGCCGACCAACGGTTTAGGAAACCGCTGCTCTATCCATCTGAGCTACGGGGCCGCGTCTTGATTCTACAATGCCCCGCGACCGTTCCTTGCCCTGCTCTCGGGCCGCTAATTGCGGCAACCGGGGCCGCCACATTTGCCGTCTCCGCAGGAAATGATTTACTCTCAGCCGCAATCGATCATGAATCCCTCGAACCCTAAAATGAGTCCTTCGGCGGGCCAGTTTTCCCATCTCATGCGCCGCGAGATTTATGAGCAGCCGCAGGCCATCGCCAAAACCATAGAGAAGCATGTGAAAGACGATCTTTTGTTTCCCGGCGAACTGCACGCCATCGAAAGCGCGCTGCTGACTTTCGAGAAACTGATCATCGCCGCCAGCGGTTCCAGCCGTCACGCCGGCCTGGCCGGCGAGATCATGATCGAGGATCTCTCCGGCGTCGCCGTGGATGTCGAGTACGCCAGCGAGTATTGTTACCGCTCGACTCATGCTGCGGTCGATCCTATTGTCATGGTGATTACGCAATCGGGCGAAACCGCAGATACCATCGCGGCACAGCGCGAAGCGCTCACCCGCGGCGTCAAGACCATCGCAGTTTCCAATGTTGCCGAGGCAACCATCCCTCACGAAGCCAGCGCCGCCCTCATCACAGGCGCGGGGCCGGAACTTTCCGTCCCCGCCACCAAGAGCTTCACCACCCAAGTCACCGTGCTTTATTTGATGGCGCTATTTCTGGCTCGCAAGCGTGGCCGCATGACTTCGGAGGTTACACGCTCTTATTTGCAGCGGCTGGCGGAACTGCCTTCGGCGATCGAAAACAAGCTCAAGGCCTGGGACGATCTGGCCGACGATTACGGCGAGAAGCATTTCCACTCGGAAAAGTTCCTGTATCTGGGCCGCGGCGTGCATTACGCCATCGCCCGCGAAGGCGCCCTCAAACTCAAAGAAATCTCCTATGCACATGCGGAGGGCTATCCGGCAGGCGAGCTTAAACATGGGCCGAATGCTCTGGTCGATGAAAATCTCCCGGTGGTGGTGCTGGCCACGTTCGATCAGCATGATCCGGATTCCGTCCTGCGCTATCACCGCACGCTGGATGTGATGCGGGAGGTCAAATCGCGCCACGGACGGCTGGTAACAGTCGCCACCGAAGGCGATCGCGAAGTCGCCGCCATCGCCGACGATGTCTTTTTTGTCCCCGCGGCCCCCGAACTACTGCTGCCGATCGTCGAAGTGATTCCCCTGCAACTCTTCGCCTATCATGTCGCCGTGAAAAAAGGCTATGACGCGGACCATCCCAGAAATCTGGTCAAGGCGGTGGTGACCGAGTAGCCGCAACCGACCCCTGGATTTCAGCGCTCGCATTTCATGCCCAATAATCATCTCTCTCAAATCGACCTTCAGGCTACGGCCCGGGAAATCATGCTGGAGCACGGATTCGAGCCCGATTTTCCGCCCGCGGTTCAGCAACAAGTCGCGGAATTGAGAACCCATGCGCCCAGCATCTCTGCCGCCGGCGATGTGCGCGATCTGCGCGGGCGGCTGTGGTCGTCCATCGACAATGACACTTCCCGCGATCTTGATCAGATAGAAGTTGCGGAGCCAATGCCCAGCGGCGCCGTGAGAATTTTGGTCGGCATCGCCGATGTCGACCTTTTTGTCCCCACGCAGACGCCGATCGACCAGCACGCCGCGGAAGAAGCGACCACCGTCTACACCGGAATTAAGAACTTCCCCATGTTGCCCGAAGAGCTTTCCACCGGGCAGAGTTCCCTGCTGGAAAACGAGGACCGGGCTGGAGTCGTGATGGAGTTTGTGGTCGGAGCGGACGGCCAGGTCGGGACCAGCGATGTCTATCGGGCTCTACTCCGCAACAAGGCTCAGCTTACCTACAACGCCGTTGGACCCTGGCTGGAAGGTACCGCTGCCGCGCCGGCAAAAGTGGCGGCATCGTCTGAACTGCAAGCGCAACTCCGTTTGCAAAGTCAAACTGCCCAGAAACTGAAGGATCATCGCTTCGCCAACGGGGCCCTCAATATCCAGACCGACGAAGTCTACCCCCTGGTGCTGAACCAGCAGGTTGTCGATGTGGTGAAGCAGCAGAAAAACCATGCCACGGAGTTGATCGAAGATTTCATGATCGCCGCCAACGGAGTTGTGGCGCGCATGTTGCAACGAGTCTCGTCTCTGCGGCGCGTGGTGAAAACGCCGGAACGCTGGGACCGCATCGTGCAACTGGCGGCGGCACACGGAGGAAAACTTCCCGACCAACCCGATTCCAAAGCGCTCAACGATTTTCTGTTGCAGCGCAAGGCCGCCGACCCCGATCACTTTGCCGACGTGTCGTTAACCGTTATCAAACTGATCGGACCGGGGGAGTACGTGGTGGAGCATCCCGGCGATCCTGCGCCCGGACATTTCGGCCTCGCGGTGCAAGACTACACTCATTCCACCGCTCCCAACCGCCGTTTTGCCGACGTCGTCACCCAGCGGCTGATCAAGGCGATGCTGGCGGCCCAGCCCAATCCCTATTCCGATGACGAACTCACCGTTATCGCCGCCAACTGCACGCAGAAGGAAGATGCCGCCAGAAAAGTCGAACGCGAGATGGGCAAACACCTGGCTGCGGTCGCCATGCAGAGCCGTATCGGCTCGATCTTCGACGCGATTGTCACCGGCGTGACGCCGCACGGAACCTTTGTGCGCGTGTTGCAGCCTCATGTCGAAGGCCTGCTGACGCAGGGGCAAACCGGCCTCGACGTGGGAGATAGATTGCGCGCCCAGTTAATCCGCACGGACGTTCGGAAAGGCTATATCGACTTTGCCCGGGTGTAGCCCCGTTGGAATGTTCCGCCGCAGGACCCCGCCTGTCACCATCCCAGCCAATAGTCGACGAAACAATCCGCAAGCTATTCTGAGGAAAGCGGTTAAGCTCCTGAAACTCCAGCGAGGTTTTCGTGCTGCCAGCGCGCAAGTTGTTTTGCGTGGTGATGATTTTTGTTTTTCCCCTGTCGCTCGCCGCCCAGGAGACGGGGCGAGCCATACTTCGCAATCAGGGGGGAACGTGGCTCAATGGCGCTTCGGCGCCTGACTCCTCGGCCATTTTTCCCAACGACCAGATTCAGACTGGCCCCGGCCATGTCGCCAGAATCAACGCGCAGGGGTCGTCCGTGACGATACAAGCGGAAACCGTTCTGCAATACCGGGGTGACGAGATCCTGCTCGATCATGGCAGCGTTGAGGTTGATACTTCGCGGGGAATGAAAGTGAAAGTGGGCTGCTTAACGGTTGTGCCGGCTGCAATTGAATGGACACAGTATGACGTTACCGATGTCGACGGCAAAGTGGTGGTGGCCGCGCATAAGAAGGATGTCAATATTCACCGCGAAGCCTCGCCCGCTCAACGGTCAAAACAATCGGTCGCGGGCAACGATGTAAGCGTGCATGAAGGCGACACGGCGACAAGGGATGAAGGATGTCCAGCCGATGCGAGATTGCCCAGTGGAGTCGGCGCCAAGGGACCGATTCTGAGCACACCGTATGCCGTCGGCCTCGGTTTTGTGGGTGTTGGGGTGATTGTCTGCAAGGCGTTCTGCTTTGGCGGTGACAATCCGGTCAGCCCCGACAAACCTTAGGAGCTACGAGCTTTGACCGCTGTGGCTTCGTGCCTGGGCGGCTTCCTCCCGCCGCAGCTTGCGGCCTGCGCGGATGAGGTAAACCATGAAGGCTACCACGGCTATATTCCCCAGAAAGATTACACTGCGCATGATCGTGATCCCGCGCAGCAGCCCGTGAACTTCCAGCGGAAGCAGGATCACGCCCGAACCCAGGGCAACCCACTCCGCCCACACGCGTTCCTTCCACAGACCGTAGGCTTCGATGAAACGCAGCGCTGAATAGGTGAAGGAAAGCCAGGCCGCAGTCCACAAGCGAGCTTCGGTGATGCTGTCGGCAAAATCCAGAAAAGCCTGGGCCCAGTGCCGGTCGGTGCTCACGTGCAGCAGCGCCAGCAGGCTCTCGGCGATTACCCATAAATCCTGATGCACCAGCAGAAGCGCACTGAATCCGATCAGCAGAACGAAAGCGCCCTTGATGAACTCAAATGACGCCACGGCCCGCAGCGCCCGCCTTTCGTGGCGATGCTGATCGAGTTTCGTTTCAGACGAGTGCATGCCCCGGCGCACTGACTGCAGAGTATCACGCGGACCTGGACCGCCGGCCTCCTCAGCCGCTGCTTACCTGGGTAACTGGAACCAATCGTGGCGCAATGAAAAGATCATGCTATGGCCGGGTTGGCTCGGCGGCCAGTACCGTCTCTGGCGAGGCGATTATCATGAAAAAATTCGTTATCGTTTTCGCATTGGCCTGGTTGAGTTGTGGAAGCTTTGTTGGACAACAGGCCCCAACCTCAGACGCCCCACAAACTGCGCGCCAGGCGTTGCTGGAAATGTTTTTCAGCAAGACCCCCGGCACGCTGATCAAGCATCTTCCCGAAGTAACGCGCGCCGCCCTGGAAAAATCCGGCGCGCTCGCGACGATGCAGCAATATTCCGTGTTTGCCACCCAGTTTCAGGCGCAGGGCAAGAGTTTCGAGACCTTTGAGACTGGACCCGTCCTGTTGGCAGGTGAAGATCCCAAGAGCGGACAGAAGTTTGAGATTACTGTGGAAAACGACAAGTTGCAGGGCGACGAAGACAGCCTGGAACTTTCCTTCCGCGGTTACAAAGATGGTAAAAGCGAGCGCACTCCCTTCATGCCGCGCATGACCTTTGTTATGAAGACCGAATCCGGAGTGTGGAAGCTTAACGAGATCGATGTCACCGTTCGCCTGCCGCTGGCCGATCCTGACTTTCTCAAAAGCCTGACCGAAAAAATGAAGCCGCAAGTCATGATGCAGACCAGCTTTGCATCACGAGCTCCGGCCCTTTCACCACAACCGGAGACTTCAACCTCGTTTGGTTCCGACGCTCAGGTGCTGGCCGCCGTGCGCAGCATTCTTACCGCGGAAAATGCCTACGCGAACACATACACCTACGTCGGCTACACATGCACGCTTTCTGATCTGGATGGCTTTGGCGCGAATCAGCCAAGCGAACATCAAGCCATGCTGATCTCCAGCAGCCTGGCCAGTGGAAAGAGATATGGTTACGTATTCACCCTTTCAGGGTGCGCCGGGGCGCCCGCCAGCCACTTCGAGCTGACCGCAGCGCCCAATGGCAACAGCTTTGGCCGGCGTGCTTATTGCGCGGATCAAGGTGGAAACATACGCGCTTCGGCAGACGGCAACCCGGCGACGTGTAAGGC
>Ga0335073_10000413_pt1 | contig 55254 bp, 71 predicted proteins | sample Lox_Sample_22_FD_207093 | JGI IMG/M metagenome (GOLD analysis project Ga0335073, IMG submission 207093) | Soil microbial communities from Loxahatchee National Wildlife Refuge, Florida, United States - Lox_Sample_2.2 | ecosystem: Environmental > Terrestrial > Soil > Wetlands | place: USA... | reverse complement strand
ACGGTCAGCATCTGCGATGAATACGATGTTCAATGTCTGATTCATACAGATACGCTGAATGAATCTTCGTTTGTTGAGGGAACCCTAGCCGCGTTCAAGGTAATCAATTGTCTTCGCTTTCGCTGACAGTGGTAGGGCCGCACGATTCAGTACTTCCTATGAAGTTTTGATATACTAATCAAAGTACCTACCATACTGAAGGTGCTGGCGGCGGACATGCGCCAGATATCATCACCGTCGTTTCTCATGACAACGTTTTACCCTCCAGCACGAATCCGACTCGGCCTTACACACGCAACACCCTCGACGAACACTTGGATATGTTGATGGTTTGCCATCATCTGTCAAAAGATATTCCTGAAGATATCGCGTTTGCCGAATCGCGCATTAGAGCTGAAACGATTGCCGCTGAAGATGTCCTGCATGACCTTGGGGCGATAAGCATGATGTCATCCGACTCTCAAGCGATGGGACGGTGCGGTGAAGTCATCTTGAGAACGTGGAAGACTGCGAGCAAGAATAAAGTTCAACGCGGAACCCTCGCGGAAGATCGTACCTCCACGGGTCGTGAGGCCGACAATTTCCGGGTCAAACGATACATCGCAAAGTACACTATCAACCCCGCGATCGCGCACGGTATGAGCCACGTCATTGGAAGCATCGAGGTGGGAAAGATGGCAGATTTGGTGTTCTGGGATTTTGCCAACTTTGGCGCTAAGCCAAATATGATTTTGAAGTCGGGCTTTATTGCATGGGCACAAATGGTTCTATTCCCTGCAACAAGTGCTGATTCCGCTTGCAGGGTGATGCTAACGCCTCGATCCCAACGGTTCAGCCAGTCATTTCCCGTCCGATGTTTGCCTCCTTCGTTCCTCAATCATGTGTCACATTCGTTTCTCAAGCCGCAATGGATCTCGGCATAGCGTCGTTGTACGGCTTGAAGAAGCGGGTAGAAGCCGTGAAAGGGACGCGCAAAATTGGAAAGAAAGACATGAAATTCAACGATGTCACGCCCAAGATGCATGTTGATCCGGAGAGCTATGAAGTTTTAGCGGACGGAGAGGCCTGTACCTGCGAACCAGCCGCAGAATTGCCACTCACTCAGAGTCACTTTCTGTTCTGAGCAATGTATGGATAACTTATTGATTTGCAAGGTATACTGTCAAAATGCGAAACCAAAACTCCATTCATGAAACCACGTTGACCCATCCTTGGTATCCATCAATGTCCACTCATCAGATTATGATTCCCACCTTCCAGAAGTAATACAACAGCTACTCGATCGGAACGGCATAGCAACTCGCTATTCAATAGCTGCGACTCGTTAGCATGTAAAGTTCCGAGCAAGGGTCTTTACTCATCCGAGCTGTTGGCTTCTTTGGATGAAGATAATTTGATTGGTCTAGAGCCTCTTCTTCCTGCTTTCGTTTCGATAACTTGCCAAGTTGAGTCTGTGTTCCTTGGGGAACTGAAGACAGTCGCTTCTGGGGAAGCACGTGGTCCTTTAGTCCTGGTGATATTTTAGCATTGGAGGAGGTGGTGGGTGGTGCCTTTTTTAAAGTTAAGCATACAACAGACTGCATTTACAATCGTGCACACAATCAAAATGACCGTGATTATAGCTAGCCGTTAGCGTATCGGAGACTAGGAGTTGACGTACCAAAAGTTGCAAGTGGACGTCGGGCATGTATGTATTTGTAAGCCTGGGATGGCTGATACATCCGTACCAACTGGAGAGTGGTTAGCGAGATCGGACTGGCCATATATATGTACCTTGAAAAGAAAATATGCCAATCCACCGAGGAAACAGAAAAGAGTTATTATCATTCCAGCCATGGACTCGTGTCGTACGGACCATGCGCAGAAGATTAGGATGACTATGGTAATCGGGATAGCAGCGATTGTGATTCCGAACTCGGCGTCTGTGATGCTGATGATGATTACAAGGAACTGAATTTCGAAGCCAAGGACTGAGTGGTTAGACTTGGTTGATAATGGGAGGTACAGAAGAAGAAATCAAATTTGAGAAGAGCGACGAAGATTTGGTAGATGAGAAAGCGACGTCGCATCTGAACGGACGCACCGATTTGCTTGTAGATGCTCCAGCCAAACTCTTGGAATAATTTCCAAGTAAGGCCAAAGAGGATGATTGCCCCGAGGGCTATTACGCACGGTACTGCGATGAGGAAGGGACGGACTCCTGCAATAGTTGTCAGCACATGAGAGTGTCACAGAAATTTACGCGGCCAAGGATCGAAGTGAAGTGGTGTGGTGAGGGCAGTGGCGAGGATGGCATCACGGATCTGTTCAATTTGTATAGCAGAATATACCAACATCGCGCCCTGGAAGAGATTGAGACCAATGACCTAGTTTGGGCATCAGGGCAAATTCCGGAAAGGGGGTACCTGAATTGTGTTCTGGAGACGGATAGCGTCCCAGGACATCACAATATCGAATACGAAGGCAAAGATGAACAGGGCGAGGTACGTGGGGATTGTGCTGAGCCGTTAGCGTCTGCTAAAAGGGGCCTGTTGGAATTACCGGTTAGCCGGATTCGAGAGAGTATCCTTTGGAAGACTGGCGGCATATTCGGCAAAGACATAACTGCATGGAATCAGCACATCCACTTGGGGACACGCACCTCTCGAAAGCAGTGATGATCATGCCCTCGATGATGGTGACAAGGAGAAACGAGATGGTCCAGACACTCATGGTTGGCGGACGCTTATCTTGGGCTCTGTCCCTTTGATGTTCCTTGTGCCCGCAAGATCAATTCAGGTCATCGAATCGCGCGATTGAATGTGCAAGCAAGTCAGCAGATGTGCTATCCGCTACAGCCAGTGAACAGAGGCCGAGGTCTGTGGGATCCGAGTGCCAGCGACCGTTGATGAGCGCGAGTTCAGGCCCTTTCTCTAGTCTTTTTGTTGTGATGTGCCAAGTTTTACGTTCCGTCTTTGGGGCTTCCACCCCCTCCGTCCCCTCCCATCCCATATTAAAATTTACCGTAAATGCAAAATGACACGCAAAACGACCTGAAATAATTCCCTCACTCAACCGCCAATTACAGCGTCCCCAACAGTCATTCGCACACAATTAAACTTTTTTTCGCCACACCAAAAGTGCCCGCCCATATTCGGGACCAGCACAACGCTTCAGCACCTATTCAAAGCGAAGTTGTTGGGTGATTCTTCAGCTATATGCAGTAGCTTTCTCCGCGATATCCGCAGTCTCTCTCCTTCTCAGTATAGAGAGGTCACTACCGATGAAGTCAGGTGCGTCTTCCACCAAAATCTTGTGCCTCCCAAACGCAGAGACGACTTCCCGTTTCAGCTTGACAAAAGCGATTTGAGGCTAATTTGTCCTTATAGACGAAGAGACGCTTCTGGAGATCAGTCAGACAGGACAAGTTGACACAGATTTGTGGAATGACACGCGGCAGAGTCTCCTGCAGCGGTTGGAAGAAGTACGTGAGCATTCACCTCACGAAATGTCAGCTCGACGTGCTGACAATTTCTTACAGAACCTAAGAACCTGTTTTCCTAACGATAATGATATAAATGCCACAGCGACAAACACAACCGTCTCTCTCGATATGCAACCAGACCATGATTTAGCCAGCCGGCTAATATCGACGCTCGCGTCTTTTGACATGGCACCTCCCTTCACAATACAGCGCATCACCGAACTGATTCTCCATCCCAATCGCCATCACACCAAGAAAGCAAAATATTTGCGTGCACTGGATAGAACATTGACTGTAACTCCCATCTATCTACTTGTGACTGAGACGGATAGGTGACCTCGACCACAGATGACTATCCCCCAGCAGACCCTAACGGAACACATTTCCTTACCGAGCAATTGCCCGACCTTCCGCTCTTCAGTCCCATCCCTTGGGCATCGGCAAGTAATCCTAACGAGCGGTATCCATCCCCTGGCTTGGACGCAACTGCTGCCGCTGCCATTTATCCCATGGCAAACGGAGTACACCGGAGGGACGGCGATTCTCATGACCCCAACAGCGCCGAGATTTCTTCCGTCGAGGGTTCTCCTACTCAGATGAGCTCATCTGCCCCTCCTCCGATCGATGCGGTAGATATTGGGATCGTTCCTGAATCTCTGGCACGAGCTGCGCAGGAAGGCGGTCCACCTCCTCGGGGGCCTCAGGATGTCAATATCTCGATAGAGGATAGGGAGATGAATGGAGACTCGTCAATGGATATAGAATAGCTGTTCTATTTTAGGAGACATGAAAACAATCTAGCCACCAAACCTATCTTGTAATCCTATCAGATCAAACATCCAAGGGTTTTGTCCACCGTAGTTTCGATGATCGTCACTCGCAGAAACGCCCTAAAACTTCGATTTGCGGAGACACAAAGTGCCAGGTCATGGCATCGTTCCCGCGACTCGTTGCTATCTTCTATGCAACATTCGACCCCCACAAAGGAGCTGAGATTCTCGTGCAGTCTCCGGACGAGGCGATAACCCCGCACTCGGCGTCCTCTCTATTCGACTTCAATTCGATATCAGAATACATAATCCCGAAAAAGGAGCTCTGCAATCGGCTCATCAACATCTGTGCGCCAACAGGATATCGAGTCCTCGGTTATCCTGTTCACATACCGGGACAAAAGTATGAAAGAAACTTCCTGATCTACAATCTTGCTTTTGTCTTCAGCGAGAGCGGCGAAATCGGAAGTTATATCCCCGTGGTGCGACGACTGGCCATGACATTCAAACAACTCGAGGTTTTCTCTTGAATCTCCTTCGGCATACTAATCGTAGGAACAATCCAACTTTCTCTCCACAGTCACTACGAGACCGTTGCTGCATAACGTAATTGAACACATTCTCGAAGATCTCAATTGTTATTGCGAATGCATGAGCCCGATAAGTATTCTCTACGACCTCCACCGCTAAATCTAGACGAAGCAAACACAGTAAATGTCAAACTCTTTCCCGTATTCCGAGCTCCGTCTCCTGTGAAAGCATACCACGTACCAATCTGTACAGTACAATTGGAGTCTTTGATGGACATGAACTGGGACATGACTCTTCAAAAGGTATCGTCCCCGGACTCTAGCCTGATCTGCAGATTATACCCTTCATAGATGGACTCAAATCTGTCAGGAAGATTTCCGCGCTCGCCGATGTCGACTTCACACTAACAAAACGGTGTATGGAGCACCTGAGGTAACGTTACCTCTTTGACACCTGATCCAACGTTGTAGGTCGTATGGATGCTTATCGCTCGTCGACATTTTCCAATTCAACAATGTCTACGCGTTGACGCCGGATATCGAGGACATTGTCGCTTCTCCTGACTTACAGGACGAGTGCGTACGCTATGTTGCGGCAGGTATGCGATGGATATCTCATGTCATTGACATTTAGCTGGATGCATCAAACGGCCTGTCTTCGCTACCCTATTCGAATTGTATTGCTCTCTTCGACAGGGTAAAAAGTTGCGGCAATGGATTGAGGAAAACAACAGTATGCTCGCAGGCATCGATGTTCGAAGATTCATCTCATTCGGAGTTATTAAAGGCTTTTTGTATCGCCTCCATCGCTATCCAATCGTTGGTGAAATTTCCAATGGGGACAAGAAAGCGACGGAGAAGAAAAGGCCCTGGCTAAGGTATGGACTCTGAATAGTCTCGCTGACATTGAGACAATTGGACGGACGCAAACATATGGATGCTCTTTGTACAATGCTGGAATGTTCTGTGAGGGATGTTGAAGAGCAACTTGCTGAGATTGAGAATGTTCAATGGATATGGAGATAGTAGATGGTTCAAGAGGATTCCCGTGTTTTGCATACAGCAATGTAGATTACGCATACTTGTCACTCTTCGACTTTGTTCGAATATCCAGCAATGCTCCTGAAAGCTGGCCCTCCTTCTTGGCCTTACGAAGTGTTTTGACTTGTTCTTCGGTCAACGGTTGACCTGCTCTGCGAGGGTTAGAGAAATTTTTGATAGGAACTTACATCTTCTCGAGCTCTCGTCTCGAGAGCTTCGATTCTGTTCGTGAAGTTCCGGCGGTCTTTGCTTTCTTCCGGAGTCTGGCTTGAATACGTAGGGTAAATGTTTCATTGAAACCAATGGACTCGGCATCGCCCCTAATTTCCACTTTCCCTCCGGCGGCAACCTCATCTACAGAACTACAGTTAGAGAGCGCGAAAACATAGGCGAGTACATGAACTTATCATGGACATTTTGGAGAGCCCAGCCATCATCTCTTTGCACAGGTTGCCATTCCTCTTGAGGACCTATTGCTTCCTTTGACGCGGACAAGATGCCCACTTTGTCACACGACAGGAATTTCCCAGTGGGAGTTTTGAGAGATATTTTTGTGCTATCGACCAGACGGGTCGCTATCCATACCTGGCGAACATCGTCCGGCTCCGCATTGATGAGGTCGTCGTCTCCGTCCGAGAGCTTGATAGGCGCAGCATACACTCGTCCCAAGGCATCTGAAGCGACCGCAATTGGCGGAGACGACGCAAAAGTGATAAACAACGGACCGGTACTTATGTCGTCCAGCGACTGAGCGTTTACCCACCCACCGTCCGCATCATCGCCATCTTTCGATGGTTCCTGTCTGTCCTCATCGTCTGTTCGCTTCCGTTTCTTGTGCTTCTCTCCTTTGAATTTTAATTTCGTAACCATGGCCGAGAGAAGAAGTCGAAGACGGGCTGAAATCTCCGCCCAATCCCCTTCCCCTTCTCTATTGATCGGCGGGAAACAACAAAAGCATCATCACTTCGCCCAAGTATCCAAGTATCCTGGACATGACACCAATCCCAGTCGCCAGCCCGATTACGGTCAAGTTCGAAGAACTCAAGACAACACATCCTCAGGAGCTCTTTCCGAGGCTACTCAAAGCGTTTGGAGATGAGCCTGACTGTCTTGGCATTGTTGTAGTCGATATGCGCTCTGTGCCTGAGTACGTCTCGCTGCGAAAATCGCTCCTTTCATACTCGTCATATCTCGCCGCATTGCCTTCCCACGAGTTGGAAAAGCTCGAAAACTCACACGCTAAATATGTTGTAGGTTGGTCCCATGGGAAGGAGAAACTCAAAAATGGGGCGGTCGACAAACGAAAAGGTATGGCTATTTACAATGACGAAGTGTAACCAGCCACAGGGAGTTACTATGTCAATCCGACGCATAACTCTGCCAGAGCTTCTGAAGCGCTCAAACAAGAGTTCCCAGAGTACACTGATGCAAATATCTGGCCTCCGGAAAATGTACTCCCTGGATTTCGTGACGCATTCCAGAGGCTAGGGCAGCTCATTGTAGATGTCGCAGCATTGCTGGCCAAAGTACAATCCCCCTTTCTCCTACTAATCGACTCGTAGTGTTGCGATGCCTATGGTATCTCAATCTTGATCGAAGACCAAGCTGACAGGCCAAGCTAAGCTGCATGTCGAAGGCTACACAGATGGGTATATTGAGAGGGTCGTGAGGCAGACCTCTACCACCAAGGCGCGTCTCTTGCACTACTTCCCGCCAGACGAAAATGAAGAAAAAGAGTCGACTGCCGAAGATCTGATGGATTCTTGGTGCGGTATCTCTTCTGTTCCTCAACGCTTACATTTGACCAGGTGAGCACGTCGATCATAGTACGTTAACTGGTGAAACTATCCTTTCTCCGTCGGCTTATGCCTACAGGCTTGACTCCGGCTATGTTTGTGAATGAAAACGACATCACATTCGATCCTCTTAACTTCAAAGTCCTCGATGAACTAGAATCTTCGCCAGATCCTGACGCCGGACTATACATCAGGGCCCGATCAGGGAATATCGTGAAGGCTGTTATTCCCAAATATTGTCTTGCATTTCAGACGGGAGAGGGTATTTGTCCCTTAGTTCTTTCCACTTAATTATAGCATTGGAAATAGCTACGGCGGGCAAGCTGAGAGCAGTGCCTCATCTCGTCCGGGCCAGTAGCGTGCAGGGAATAGCTCGGAACGTCCTGGCGGTGTTCATACAAAATGATTTGGAAGATGTGTTGGGCGTATCCAACGAGACATTCGCTCAATTTGCATCCCGGACCCTGAAACAGAACCTCGCGTCCTAGCCCTTGTAGACGCATTCCTCTTATATTAATGTACATACTTGTGAGATCTCGATAAACGCTCGGCCGCCGCGGAGTCCACTTTCCCATACACAATCTACTAATGCGCATCTTCAACGGGGTATCCCATTCAAAGCAGATCTTCGCCGCCTCCTCCCTCCACAGCCTTTAGTCTGACATACGAACCCTTGCGCGCCACTTCGATATAGTGGTTGATCAGGTCTGCATTTGATATTTGATCATCGCACCAAAGCACATCAGCTTCTGGAAAGTCAGATGCCCCTTTCTCACATCCATCTCGAAATTGCTCGACGGATGAATACTCTTCGGGTATCTTGACGCTGTCCACCTCGAGCCCCTCCAAGTTGACCTCTTCCGGCTGAACGAGCGTTGTGACCGTTATCTGGATGGCCTCGGAGCTTTCTTTGACATGTGTTTGAGATGATGAAGTATTCCACTCAGAGATCGGTTTGGGACTCGCTATTGCGACTGATGAGACCTCCTCCTCTACAGGCTCGTCCTCGCTTACGTCGTCATAAGCCCATCTTTCTGCTAGAACCTTTTGCAGGGCGGCATCGGGGTTCGCGTGGGTGATCGAGCTTCTACTCTTCAAATACGCGCTATCTGTCAAGTCACACAAATCCCCGAAACATCCTTGCAGATCAAGGTAGGTCAGCTTGTCCGGGTCTTCCACGCATGGAAATATGTCTTCCGGCTTTAAGAGATCAACCAGACTTCGGAGCTCGTTAAGTGACGAGTGACGGGACAATGGTACGTACTTCAAAATTAGTTGGGAAAGGATGGCACGTACGATGTAGTAAGGGAGAACTTCGCCTTTTTCTGATAGAAGTTGGGGGCGTGGTCGAGTCCTGTCACGGACCCACCAACCCTCCAAAAGCGAATGACCGAGTTCTTTGACTATCGGCCCCTTTACTCTCTTTGGATTGAAACCGTCCTCCAATTCCAGCTTCCGTTTCTGATTATTGCACGGGACATCCGAAATGTCGATATCCTCTTCGTTCACATGTTTCCGCGCCAGAGCCACTTCGGTGGTTATGGGTATGATTTGAACCACGTCGGCATTGTCTCGTACATGACATGATCCTTTGGAATCGCAAGAGTGAAATCGAGTCTGGGGATCCTCGGTCAAAACCCCTTCGTAGAAAACGTCAGCTACTCCCGATTTCTTTTGGCCTTTATCTGCGTGTCCACATAGGAAAGATCCCCAGGGCCACCCATCTGCAAATTTAACGCTTCTGAACAAGTCGTAGCGGTAAGAGTCGACGTGTATCTTGAATCCGAACGACGCAGCGACCGCAACCCAGAGATCTTCGTATCTGGAGGTTAATTCGATCCAGTTCGTTCAGGTCAATACCCAAGCGTCCAAGCATTGAAATGAAAAATAGTCGACTTTGGATACTTTGCCATTGTTGCGGTCAACTCTTGTAGCGAGGACGCCTGCATACAATCAGTTGGATCTCCCATCTTTCAATACCCTGTCAGGGAAATTCCGAGTGCACTCATTGACCGAGGCGAAGGTGGTGTCGAGATATAGGCAATCCAATCGGCGGACTCCTGAGTAGAAGGCGGTCAGAATTGGGCTTTTCGAGACACTTTGAATCCAGCATGGCTCGGCTAAAGACTGAGCTAGGACTGAAAGAGCAGAATACCCCTTATGTCGCCAGTATACATTACGGACGCACTCTCACTCTCAAAGAGGAACCTAGTCAATCAGTTTCGGAAATGGGGTACGGGAACATTGTCGCTCCCGGGCAGTGATTCGCCTGGGTAATCAGCACTGCCACTTGTGATACTTACGTCAAATAGCGTCACAGTGAGTTTACCAGAAGTCAGCCCGATTCGCGTTGGGGTGTTGAGTGGCAAAGCCTTCTATCCAAAGTCAGCACTGTCATATGAAGCATACCAAAAGACTCTTCTTGTAATTGAGGTTCGCATACGTACATATCTTCTTCTCGATCAACCCTTCCGCAAAATTCAATCGATCCCTGCGGGTCTGTAGACGCAGCAACAACTAGAGAATCAGCAATATTTCGGTGACGTTCCTGCCTCCTTCGTTGCCTGCGAGCAGTAAATAAAGGATGCGTCGTACGTCTCAAGTCCAACCAAATGGTCCTTGTGGACATGGGATAAAAACGCCGCTCGGGGTGCTGGTCGATTCGGCTTCCGAGTGAAGTGGTCGACTAATACTTAAGACTCATTTAAGAAGGCCCCACCTGTTATGTCTGGGAACTCTTTGATGCATCCATCAAAGGTTGACATGGGCCGATCGTCGATCGAAACTATTCAACGCGTCACCTCAAATACGGTTTTGGCGCCGATCATCACGACCTCGCGGAATTCAGGCACAGATAATTAACAGAAACTACACGAGGGGAGTGCACAGTGAAGCACCGTCGAAGCAAGCAAAATCTTCTCGAGGACTGGACATTATGCGGTTTGGGCTTCCGGCAATATTCGAAAATTTGAACCGGATCGGACCTTTCTAATCCGATCCACGTCCCCTATCCGCGAATGCTCTCACCCGGTGCCTCCTACTCCCATCTGTACGCTGCACGCTGCTAATACTACTCAGGGACAAACATATCACATTGAATGCCACCCCTCAAGCTAAGCGGTATTACCGATGGTAGTAGTAATGTTGCCCTCGGTCCCGCGACGCCTAGTACTATTAGTACTATTGCTAGGACTTACGGTTCAAGACTGTCGGGACTGGATCACTTTAAGAGACGGAACAGTGACTTTAGAGGTGGGAGCAAACCACCGAAAGGTGGAGAGCAGTGATTCTAGGAGGGGGCAGTGTATCCGTTGAGGGGGGCAAAGACTTTAAAAGGGGGGCAGTCATTCTAGAAGGGCCAGTGGCTTTAAAAGGAGGGCAGAGTCTTCATCATTGCGGGGGCACAGTGATTCTACAAGGGGGCAGTGACTTTACAAAATGAGGCAACAACTCTATAAGGGGGACCATATCTCCATTGTGAGGGGGCAATCGCTTTACAAGGAGGCAAAGGCTCTAAAAGAGCGGGCAATCACTTTACAAAAGGGGTCGAGTCTCTATTGAGGGGGGCAGTCATTCTAGAAGGGGGGCATAAGATTTTACAACTTGAAGATGGGGGAATCATTCTAGAAGGGGCGCAAGGGCTTTAAACTCTATTGACGGGGCAGTCATTTGAACTCGTCCACAACCCCCAGGCAAAGGATAGGTTTGCTGTGATATTTGGCAACATCATAGTAGTAGTAGTAGTAGTAGTAGTAGTAGTAGTAGTAGTAGTATGTAACCGACAATCCCAGATTCGAATTAGTACTACTAGTAGTACTACTACTATGCTACCAACTCAACAGCAGTTGTTGCGTTGAAAGCCGCCATTTTACGTACCGTATTGTAAAACTGGCGCTGTGGTAGTAGTACTAGTATTAATGTCTCTGAATTTTTACCTCGTGTATTATTGGGATTTGTTCAGTAGATTTTGGGCTCAATAGTTGCTCTGACCATCGAAGGAGTAGAAATACCTCCTAATTGTAACTGTTGCTATGGAGTTTAGGACTACAGTATCCGCCACGTGAAAGGGCCCAAAGCCCCACGTTGATCACCACTGGCACGCTTCGAGCACCCACTGCATTGAATTAAAAGATACAGAGGAAGGATGAAGTCCAACAGATAGAAAACAATGTATTCCAATAGAACATGAAGCAATCAGACAATTGGGTTGGCACTTATTCTGATCTTCGCCGGTCTTGTTGATTGGTAATTCCAGGTGGACCGTTTCACGTGTGGAATACTGTACTAGTAGTTCCAGTAACTTCAAGTTTATGGGCCGGCGTAATTTGAATATCAAATTCAATACTACTACTAACACTAGTACTATGGATCCGACCATTAGCCGAAGCACTTCAAGCAGGTTCTCCCAATTTGAAATGCTTTGTAGACATGACATTGATTGTCTTCGGTGGGAATCAAGCCGCATGGAAGTATCGTTACAGGATTTGTTCTGCTTGCTGGGATGTCTGCATCATTGCAATTGCTTTCTCCGTGCTACCAGTGAAGGTGGAGCAAGGTATGTAAGATTGATTAGTATGCCACCGTCGTCACCTGTAGCATTACAAAAAATAGGAGATTTTACATTATATCGATGTATTCGAATCAAAAAAATGAAGCAGCCAAAAACTACAGCACCCCGGTGTTCCCACGTTATTCGCAGAAGAGCATAGTGAGCTCAAAACCAGAACGGCAGAGTCATTGTTGGGACGTTCCATCATAACGAGACACCCCATCACGATGCGATAATCCTATGGCCAAGCTGTAGAGTGTACGTGGTAGGCGCAAGTCAACGTATTTGATGAAAAACAAATGATATCGGCATCATGTACTTACAAGACAGTCTCGTGTCGAACATCTGTGAAAAGTTCCAGTACACTAGTGGTACTATGAGCAGCCCATGACACTGCTGATTTTAATAGTTGATCGGCCACAAATCAGGCTTACCACCCGCATCAGGGGATATTACAGAAAGGCTGTCAACAGATTTGGACATGCAACACCTGTCCACATCCACGCAATGTTTGCTAGTGTGGACATCATATTGAAATCCATTTGATATCGTGCTGACTTCATGATGACAGATTTCTAGAAAGGCTGTCTGCAAATGTCCAGCTCATGTTTCAGTTCACATGATATCGACATTAGTTCTACATCATGCCAAAAGTATCTCATAAATACTACTAGTAGTACTAGTAGTAGCAGTGGTAGTAGTAGGATGCAGAGGATGCTGATGCAAAGGATGCAGAGGACGCTGATATAAAGGATGCAGAAGGTGCTGATGCAAACTACCTATGATCAATCAATAGAGTACATATCAAACAGCAAAGTCCACAGTCTGTTCAAGGAGCCTATATTATCATCAAAATATGATGAATCAAGTTGTTTGTTTGTTTAGATGTGACTATTTTCTAGCACTAGGGCACATAAGACCTACTTTATACAGAGCGTGTTTCATGCTTAGCTGGCATGGATCACGCTTGATGAGAGACATTTATGCTCAACTGTTTGATCGGCAATGCGGCAATTTCTAAGGTAGGTGCTGACTAGACACAAAAAGGTCAAAAAGGTCAAGGTAGTGGGCGAAAGACATGATAGGTGGATCACTCGCCTAGCCAAAAATTGATCAGCACGAAATGATTTTCCTGATGTGGACACAATTTCTGTGTGGATATTGCTGTGGACTTGTTAAACTTTGCGTCGTCTAACTTTCAGTTTATGTTTCTAATGTCTACCTACGCTGTTTCTTCATTTCTCTTCAAACTCTACACAGATGTTCAACAACATGCTGGAATCATGTTGACGGATCAACATGGTGTTGATGATGTCCAAGGTCTTAGATTGTCTTGTAAAAACATGATGCCGATACATATCCTTGGTCACTATGATGTCGATATCATTTGGTTTCCATCAAACATTTCGACTTGACTACCATGTACTGTGTACAGCTTTGACACCATTTCAAATAAATCCCTAGGTTCGGGTATGTAGTACTACCAAGTGCCAAGATTAGGCTGCCCAGACACAAAAATGGTTCATACTAGTGGCTCTCAACTTCAAGCCCTGAGTACTACTAGTACTTTAAGTTGAATACCCAAAACTTTGTAGCTGCTAATGCTTGATGCCGGATCTGCTCTTTCAGTTATACTACTAGTACCAATAATCAAACTCGTCATACCACGATCAAAGCCCGATCTGGACCCTGTGGTCTGCGATCAACGGTGACGAAGTCAGCTAAATCATTCAAGAACCCTGTTGCTACTAGTAGTATCAATGCCAGGTTGGATCATATACTAGTAGTATTGCTATTGGCGGAGAGTGTTAGTTAACATTGCTACTATTCCCGACTTCGCAGACAAAACCTACGCTGGCAGGAGCCAACAACAATTTATTTTAATCGCTTCTAAAGACTACTAGTAGTAGTGGTACTAGTATCAACCCGATCATCGATGGAGAGGAGGCACACCCAAATGTGTCATTGCTGCAGCAATGAGAGCCGCATATACAATTCAATGATACTGGTACAATCGGGCTGCATTGAATACTGTACTCGCAAGATGAAAAGTCTGTAAAAATCCCTAACGACGAAGGAGCGCCTCTATAGATACAAAATCCCAACCGATCCATTGCCAAACACCAATTCCATATGAAAACTAAGAGGTACCAGCAGTATACTCGGAACGTCGCCTAAAACTCCGTATTACTCCCGTGGGTCGTGTGAAATACGGGAAGAGGTTTTCGAGTACACGTCTGCCGAGGGGTCGCCGTCTGAGTTCTTCATCTTCCTCCTCTTGTGTTGGAGCAGTCATGCCATTTGCTGCCGCCGGTACATTTCCTTCGACGTTTGTGAGTTCGATCTCCCCTGGAGCGCTCTCGAGGACGCCAGGATCTGAATGGGAAGAGCGCCGGTGTTGTGAAGCCCTTTCTCTCATAAGACGTATCCGGCGCTCGCGGGCGACTGTGGCATTTGTGAGTTGGAGAGTCGGCGGAATGAAGCCCTTGGGGAGAACACTGCGTTTGCAGAGAGGACAGAGCGAACTCCTTGTTTGAAGGAAGGGGTCGATGCAGTGAGGATGGAATATATGGTTGCAAGGTAAATGGCGAACCGGCGTGGTGTTTACCACGTAGTCGTCGAGACATATGGCGCAGCAAGCGGACTCTGCTGGATAGACAGCATCTGGAGAGACTCCGACATTTGTGTTGGTCGCAGCTTCCTTCTTTGTTGCATAATCTGATACAGGAGTGGTAACAGTCGATTGTCTAGAGTCGGCATCTGCGGACGGTCGCGGAGAATACGGATGGCGAGTTGTCGAATGCAGGTCTGCTGCACCGTATATTTTTATTGGCATGGCATCAATCATTTCTTTCGGGACGGTGAGTCGCTTAATCCCCAGGGATTCGAGATCGATTTCTCCGGCAGCGATACGTCGTCGCAAATCCCTTCTCGCTCGATATTGAGAAATATGCATGGATACGCTGGTACTTGCGATGATGAGGCCAAGAGCGGCGAGGATGACAAGCAGAAATAGCCACAAACCTGGGAGAGACGACCCTTGACCGGTGTTTATCGTGAGAGTGAGACGAACGTAATCCGTTGGATCGTAGACGGCGGTGAGATTACTGCCAAAAGGAACAGAAGACATATTACCCGAGTAGTCGACCATATTCGCGAGAAGTGGGGCGACATCGTCGCTCGTAACCCCATAAATAGGATTACTGAACACGCTAAAGGTGTTTGTAAGCGAGGATGATGGCGTGTTAGACATTGAAGTGTAATTGTAAAGGACGGCGGCTTCGGCCTGGTCGCGTTTGGCCTGCAGCAAGTAGTCAGACGTACAGGCAGTAATCGGGATCAAGGCGATCAGATTGAAGCCAAGGGGTAGGTCGTCGAGGGTGATGCCATTCGCTGGTATTCCGTTACCGGGGAAGGCAGGGTCAGAGCAATTGCGTGGATTCGCTGGGAAGTAGAGGAGACCAGCATAACTTGGCGACAGATTCGGGCTGTTGACTAGCGACTGCGCATCCTGGACATTCTGTGTATACGAAAGAGCAGCCGGGGGATAGGTCACTGTAAACCGATCTATATAAGGCAAGGTTAGAGACAAGACTTCGTGATAAGGGGTCGGCAAACCTTGGAGGGAGGTGTCATTCGGATTTTTGAGGATTGCTGTGCCCACAGTCAATGTTGCTAGATCGAAGTCAGGATCAAAGTTATCTGAGAAGGAAGAGGGAAGCAATGGAACTGCATTGGGGGTGCGGGTGACGTACTATCAGGCATGATGCAGGAGTTGACATGCAACCGGGAAACCGCTCAAAATGGATCACCAAAATTGGCTCAGTCGGGCACAAATCGTTTCCTCGACAGACGAGCGACAGTCTGCTGTATGTGCCTGTGGATGGGAATTGCAGGTGGCCGATGTGGATGATGATGAGGAAACTGGAGGAGGTTGGTTGTCGGCGATGTCGGAGAATGAAGACTAAGGAAAGGGTGCGAGACACTTTTATAAAAAGGTGGAGAGAAAGAGGCGAGGACGTTATTACAGTGTCGATTCGTGTGTGGCAGCACCACAGATTTTGTCAATTTACGTATCGACCAGCGCACGTCGCTTCGACTGGCCCCGACTACTGCTTATGTTTCACCCGTGTTCACCCTGGGCAATTAACCGACAAATTTACCACTCCAGAGCTATAAATACAAATTGGTAATAGAAGATTTCTTACTTTCCATTCCAGCCTCTAGTTCCTACTCCGGCTTAAGTTACACCGCTGTACTTCCACAGGTTCTGCATAGCCTCTCAGTGAAGCGGTAATCTCCATTTTTAATTCAAAGCATTTCACACGATCTCATTGGGCACCTTAAAGGATAATTTGTATTTCATATGTAAGCCGTGCGGCCATCCAACTCCGCAAAGCCGATCCTCCGACGCCCAGGACGGAATGCGTCGCCGCCTCACCTTCCTCTTTCGGAAGCCATATCTCAACAGTGTCTCATTTACCTGGTATCGACCCTGAAAACGCTATTATAATGCTGTCCTAGTCCATATAAATGCTCGTAGTATGCCAAGCGAATAACCTCCCCATGGCTATCGCGCTTCTCTCCGTTGTTGACCATCGAATTAGGTAGGATAACCATGGGTGTGACAGAACGATTCGAGTAAATTTCGACCGGCATACCAAGAACTCTTGCTAATGCTGTTATCTCCATCTCTCCACCCCACAATGCAGTCTCTTCGATTTCTTTGCAATACGTCTCTATGTCCTTCGCCGATGTATAATCATCGGCATACAAAAAGGGCTCAAAATCTTCTTTGTTGCTTCTGATGAACGAGGCAGCGGCACCTCTCAGACTCTGGTAATCGTGCTGTAACGTCAGCCTTCACCAATAACGTTGGATACCTTGTTGGAGGAAGTCTTGTTGAGTTGAGACGCAATTGCTGAATAAAGACAATTCCCATCAGGTCGGACGTTTTCTTCTTGCAGATGGTACTTGCGAAAAAGCTCTTGCATAGCTGCCTTTTCGCGAGAACTGAGATCAGGCATCTGAGTCGCTTCTTCCGCAGCAAGTCTTCTCTGTTCTTCCAATTCTGCCTCCCTTCTTGCCTAGTATATATTCAGTCTAATATACGAGCAGGAGTCGTACCAATCGAGCCGCTTGTCGGTTGACTTTGGTCCTCCCTCCCTTGCTTTTCCTCCCCAGCGCCGGCGCGTCATCATCCAATTTCAATTGCTCGAGGGTTTGGCTAGGATCTGGGTGGAGGGAGCCTTCGATTGCAGCCACAGTAGGCAGTGGCGTTGATGCGTTTGGGGCAGATTCACGACCTTTTATGTTCTGCAGCTCTTGTTGATGCCGCTCATTCAATTCCTTCTCTAGTCGATCGACCTCTAGGAGCACCTCTTTTCGTTTCGCTTTTTCACCTTTGGTGACAGTCTTTTTAAGGGAGGTGATCTGAGATACGAGAGCCTTTTGTTCTTTCTTATGCCGTGCCAAGAGTGACTCTAAATCCTCATCGTCCGCCATGCGTGTTAAGACTTGCGAAAGCCAAGGAGGGCTCGGTGAATGACCAACTTTTGGGCCAGTCTCAATCAGAATCACCGAGCTAGGGGATTATGCGAGACCAATATCAACGCAGTGACAGCCCGTAAGGTCAGGTATGTATTAATCAAGATATTATATAGTACATAGAGAACAAGCCGAGAAAGTCGAAGCCCCCGTAAATATAGAGAATTTCTCCGAACGCCGTCATAAGCTATGTCAAGAGCGCACATCTTTCGACTTTCCTTCACTCTTCCTTCTCTTCCTCTTCTCCTTCTCCTTTTCCTTTTCCTTTTCCTTTCCCTTCTCCGGCTCCTGTTCCTTCTCCTTCTCCTTGCTTTTCCGCTCAGATTTTGGTGAAACGTCCTTCTTACTTTGCGTCTTTGACTCTTTCGCAGGGGCAAGTGTGGTAGGAGGTGCCGATTTCTGCTGTGTCCCAGCGCTTGCATCGGCAGATGAACCGGCTTGTGGCGGGTTGCGTCTCCGTTTCCTTTTTAATTCGGGATGATCCTTTTCGTACTGTTCGTAGTCTCGGTCGTAAGCGACCTTCAACCGCTTAGCTTGTTCTTCGAATGGCTGTTGCGTTAATTTGAAGCGCACAAGTAATGTGGTACCCTCTTCTCAGCATCATCCAAATCCTTCCACATGGCGGCCATTTTGCTCATGATTTCGGATGGCTTCAAGTCGGAATCCGTCTTTGGCAACTCTTGTCGCGCTTTGGCCAAGAAGAGCAGATAGGCCGACTGAGGGCGACGGGGTTCGTCGGGGTCTCTGATGCGCTTTCGTTTTTCGGGAGGTTCAGCGGTCTGCATTGTTGTTTGTTTTGAGACATCATTTGAAAGTTCAACTCCAGCGGCGAGGAGAGGTATCGTGTATTCTAGATCTTTGCAAGCCACAGAGGCACGGTGGAACGCATCCGAAAGTTGCCGCAGCGCTGCTGACAGATTGTTCACCGTATCTTCTGTCGCCATTACGTGTGTGTGTATATATGTGTGTGTGTGTGCGTGTATATGTGTGTGTTGGAGAAGGTGTGTTGTGTGATGTGTGTGCGTTTGTTGACTTTGGATGAAGACTGACCGTGTGGTGTCAAAATTTCAAACCAGACCGTCGTGCAGACAACCGCAAATATCCGGACGAAATATAGGCGCATCAAAATTTTTCAAGTTTTAAATATATTGCAGCTACAGTGTAGATCTCTAGCAGCTATCGATATGAAGGGGTCAGACGCAAAGGCCTGACTTGCTTAGTTCGCATATATTAGCCACGGAGAGGCTATTAGCTGTTATACGTTAAGTATGTGGGCAGACTGGTCACCGTCAAGGGGTGAAAATATTCAAAGAACAATTTGGTTGGCTGCACCCACCCCCTTAATTCATACCAACCTTAATCACAATATCCCAGTCGAGAGACCCTTGCTTCCAAGCAATTCGTAAGACGCTACCATGCGGAAGAGATGTTATGAGGGGCTCTCCGACTCGGGCCGCATGGGATCTTTCTTTCACGACCCAATATTGAAGGCAGCTCTAGAGTTCCCCTCAACCTCCCCGGGTTGCTTCGTCTCGTCGGAGTTGGCAAGGTTGTAAATTGAACAAATAAATTTTCAACGACGCATCCGAAACGCGAAAGTCCTAAATTAAGGAGGTGTGGCGTCGTTTCACGCACAGGCCGTATATTGTGCATTGATGGATGTGATTGGATGAGAGTCTGGGCCGGCTCCAATCACACGCGGTACCGGATGCGGTACAGCCACGCATCGGACCGGATCTCGTTACCCCTGAGTTGCCCAGCCTCATCAATGCGCTTTTCAATTAGAGATTCTATTGTGCGCCCCCTGCCATTTGTGATATAACACTTCGGACGCTTTGACCTCACTGCATTGACCTTGCATTTGCACTCTATTTTTCAACGCGCCCATGACCGTTTTCGAGTTCTCATGACGAAATAGGCGCAGGCGCTGCTTGTTAAAAAGCTACATCAAGCCCCCTTGGTCACATTCCCACATACCCACCACAACCTCGGTATCGCCAAACGCCAAACCCTGTCGACAAACTGTTTTAGGATTGATTCTTGAGCAGCGGGAAAAAAGGTTAGTCGGTCCCCCTTGTATGCCAGTAACCAAGTGAGCTGGCTGTGATCTTTGATGCCGATATTGACCAAGCTTTAGGAACGAAAAAATGTTGCGCTCTCTAGCTTTTCTACTGTTGGCATTGATGGCCATCACGAACGCGTTCGACTTGTCGGCTAAGAGTAACGTCGTTCTCTAGTATTCACTACTGCAATCTAAACGTCGGGCTAACTTGACAAGTTTTGGACAGGAGGGAGGGACGCTGGCGTCAGTTTGCGAGGATCCGAGTGTTGATGTCGTCGCGCTGGCGTTCTTGACCGACTTCTTTGGCACTGGCGGCCTTCCAGTTATAAATTTCGCCGGCTCCTGTAACGGGCCTACATTCCCTGGCACAGACCTACTCGAATGCACAGAGATCGGGTAAATTATACTTATTCGACTCGCGATACTGAAATACTTTTGCTAGACAAGACATTCAAACATGCCAGAACGCGGGAAAAGTCGTTCTTCTGAGCTTGGGAGGGGCCATCGGGAATTATGGTTTCTCAAGCTCTTCTGAAGCGCAGACGTTTGCTACCACCCTTTGGAATCTTTTTGGGGAAGGTTCCAGCGACACTCGGCCTTTCGGCACGTCAGTGGTAGATGGCTTTGATCTCGGTGAACCTCTGCTTGGATGAGCTCTAACCCTTACAGATATTGAGAATCAACAACCCGATTTCTACTCGGACTTTATCTCTGCCAGCCGGCAATTGTTTGCGACTGGGTCGAAGCAGTATTTCATCACGGGAGCACCCCAGTAATCCTCCGCCGAAACATGGAGTGAGCTAACATTCGTACAGGTGTGTTTTCCCGGATGCTTCCCTTGGTCAAGCCTTGGACGCTTCTGCTTTTGAGTACGTTTCTCAGCTTAATCTTACTAATTTGTAGTATGGTTTTTGTACAGGTAGAGCTTCATTCGATCGCTGGGATGCTAACATTAATCCAGTTTTATAATAATCCTCCATGTGGTGTTGAGGGAAGTGGTTTCAACTATGACACCTGGTCAAGTTGGGCATCCTCGTCACCCAACTCAAACGTCAAACTGTTTGTTGGTGTCCCCGGGTCCACGGCAGCAGCAGGATCCGGTTACATCACTCCCGACGCTCTTGAAGCAATCATTGAGTCTGTAAGCGGCAACGGAAATTTTGGCGGAGTCATGATGTGGTATGTTTGATTGAATAACCTTGAGAAACTAATTTGGCAGGGACGCTAACCAGGCGTTTGCGAATGTCCAGAGTGGAGTGAATTATGCGCAGGCCGCCAAGAACGCTCTCGTTGCACAAGTTGGGGGAAACTCACCTTCTCCAGCTCCAGCAGCTGCTACGACCAAACGGAAGAGCGCCGCCACAACCACCGCTGCGGACAACACTCCGGCGGTCTCGGTGGACGTTGCCGGTCCGACCGAAGCATCAGTGTCAGCGAATGTTGGGCCAGTGACGGTAGCAGCTGGCGCTCCAGCAAACGCTCCCACGACCTTACGAACTGTTACCCACACCACTACGTCACACAGGCATGGAGTTGCCGCAGCTCAAAATAAAGGGGTGGTGAGCGAGTAATCCCAACCTTTTGACAATCGCTAAATTCTCTAGTACGCAAACTGCTGAGACATCGACCCAGACGCAGGCCGCCTCCTCAGGTACAACTGCCGGTAGCTGCACCGCGGGGACTATTGACTGCGTCAATGGGCAGTTTGCGCAATGTGTCGATGGAACATTTGTTTTGACAAGCTGTCCTTCAGGAACCACCTGCACCAAGATTCCAGTTGACGGCGACAATGTGGTTGTCACCTGTGACTATCCCCTTTCGCGAAAGGAGCGACGAAATGCCAAAAGACATGGCCACGGTCATCGACATGTTTTGGTGGGTCCTGCACAGAACGGAATTTAGTTGGGGGGGTGAGATCACCAAAGCGTTGTAATTTTTGGGAGATTCATGAAAAATTGTTTTTGGTGGGTAGCGACATTAGGTCGCCGGAGTTCGGGTAGATGGAAGCATGAATCAAACATTAATATTGGCCTAATCACTTGCCCTTTTGATTGATTTTGAGAGAAAAGTCTACATGTTGAACGCTCTCTAAGCCGTTAGCTGATACGACAGGGAACGTACGGTGCACGGCGCTTGTGCTGTAAATGTCGATATCTGAGTCAGTTCTGCATTAAAATAACGTAACAAACCATTGCACAGGAATGATTCGACATTGTCTTCAGTCAAACCTCCACTGCATTCTAGTAGAATCTTATTCTGAGACGTTTGAGAATTAGACCCCATATTCCACCGCGTGCGGATATTCGAGGCAGCTTTCCTTAGCCCCGGGCCATCGAAATTATCCAACATCACGATATCGGCGCCAGCTGCGATTGCTTCATCCGCTGCAGCCTCTGTTTGTACCTCCACTTCGATCTTCAATGCGAACCCACCAACAGACCGCGCGGCTCTTACGGCTTCAGTAATTGAACCTAACATAGCGTTAATCTCTTCCTCGAAGGAATGCACCCTTTGACCAAATGTGATTATCCTTAAGCATTATCATGCTGCTCAGATCATACCGGTGGGCGTCGATTCCGCCTACTAACATTCCATATTTCTCCACAATTCGAAACCCCGGAGTGGTTTTCCTTGTACCAGCGAGGATCCCGTGGTAGCCAGCGCGACGAACCAATTCAAGCATTTGTCGAGACCTTTGCGGTCAGCGTAGTCTTATGAGAGAATATTACTTGGTCGCAATCCCGGAACACCTAGCCAAAGCGTTCAAAGCCACCCTTTCACCCAAAAGCAATTTGCGAGCTGGGCCCTGAACCGTTGCGACCTTGGCTACAGGGGAGAATTCCGTACCCTCCTGTAAGTGCCACTCCACACTATACGTCAGTACAAAGGCATTGATGGCTCTACGTGCATCCAAGCTGACTGAAAACTTCATTGAAGAAAGGGACCCCAGCCAAGACACCCTAGGCGGTAAATGATTGTTCGCACGGGCTGAACCTGCGATTTCCCGAAGAGAGTTGCAGTCTCCTCAGTCTCCCCGACGACAAACCCGCCAAAGTCCAAAGAGGGTGTATCTTCTTGAAACCATAGCGTGACAATATCGGACCATCCGCGAGGCAAGAGGTGGGCAAATTCCCCTAGCTGTTGCTTTGACTCTTTCATGACTGTCGTCAACGTCAAGAATGACGATCTATGTGGCAGAAATTCCAGAAATGGTCCGTCGATCTCGCCCTCGGATGACATTCGGAAATACCATGATCAGATCAATCATCAACTTGAGTACATTCACACTAACGATACCTCAAGACCTATGTATATTACCCACTCCACTGACCTGCACACTGATCCACACTGTACCACTCCCACTGTAAAAATAACTCCTCCCAGATCCATCCCGCCGCAATTAACGCATTGACTCCAGTTGTCCCGCAAACTCGCAACCCATCGCATCCAGGCCATGGAGAATTGACGACTTGTACAGCGGTCCCAAGGGATACTCCATTCGCATTGGACTCCTCCAACACTCCTTCAGGGGGTTGCTCAGGAGGGTCTGAACTCCCACCTTGCACAAATCCCCCCCCTATGGTCAAGTATTCATTTGGCCAGGTGCCATTGAATCCAGTTAAAGTGGTCGCATTGGATGAACTGTTTCCGGTTGTGATGGTGTCGTACATTGCTTCGAGAATTTTCGTACGATTTCCGGAAGAAAGAATTGGATTTGAGCTGACGTTTGCCGAGGAGACGAGAAATCCGTCGAGACAGGGGATCAGACTGGCAGACTGATCTGTACCATTTGTACACTGCGCCTGAATCGATTGTGCTCCTGTGGTGGTGGCATTGAGCTCAAATGAGGCTATGAGCTCGGGGGGATTGGTCAAATTGCCCGTGATGCTGAACATTCGTTGAGCCGCTGCCACAGACGGAGTGATGGGATTGGTTGTTGGGTAGAGAATGAAGTTGGGAGTAGTCATCTGAACGTTGACGGTGCCTGGTATGGAGGACGGGAGAAGTCCGAGGTAATGATATGTCCCGGCGTCGTCGCGTGCATATATTGTCATGCTGTATGCATATCCGATTGGAGCCGAGTACTTGATTTGGATCATCGACGTGAACCGAGGATCCATACAGGCACTGTTCCATGCTTGATATTGAGAATTGTATCGCCCGGTTGGGCCCAGGACGAAAGGTACCACGGTCAACGTGACGGGCACTCCAATCATAAAAACGATGAACATTATCCAATTGACAATGAGACGACGGGTATGATCAAAGCTTGTGCGCCACGGAGACGACGGGAATTTGAGTAGATAAAGAATCAAATAGCCGATTGAAAAGCCTGTGCTGAGGGTAACAGCAACCAAACCGAAACGGAACAGGCCTTTATTGGAATTCGACCATCGAGTTACTCCCAATGCTGCAGTTTGGATATACAGCACAGACCTATATCAGATATGAATTCAAGGACCGATACATATACAGGTAGGCAGCAATCAATAATAGCCACATCGCCAAGCCCAAGACCCGCAGGGTGATACGTGCGATGGAGAATCGTTTCTCTTGAGGTTCGTCGAAATCTGGATCTAATTCGACGTCTTTCAACGCTATCTTCTCTGATGTGTCCAACGAAAATTTGATGGGGGATCCGCGAGTCATGAAGCTTTGTTTGAGCATCGCTGCTCGCGAAGGTGTCGAGATGGGAGTTCCGGGAGCAGACCTAGGAGGGGTGGAGATCTCGACGGGAGTGTATTCCGAATAGTTATCATACGAACTCATTGTAAAAGACGACTTTGTATGACAATGAGGAGACAGTGAAAACAATGTTGAAGGCAGTGTTTGGGACTTGCGGGGAGATGTGTTGCCAGGAGATTCATTTGTTTTGTAGTCGAAAAAGGATGCGCCATGTCAAAAAGGGGTCGGTGCGCAAAATTATTTAAGCTTTTTCGTCACATGCAAAGTATGTCGTCGCCACGGCGAGCGTCTGACTCTGGCAAATCTCTCTCATTCAAGCATGAATATAGATCAAGAGACAAGTAGACGTGGGAATAGAAAAGGTCATTACGACAACCGCTGTGGCTGTCATCGCGAGCCTTTTCCTTCTGGCGTGGATCGCGGTTCGAACTTGCTCGCCAATTAAATCTCGAGAATCTGATTTCCAGCCAATAGAAATGCGGCATTTACGTCAGCCGATAGAGTAAGATTCTCGGGAACTGCTTCTTATCAATCGCTTCGGGAATTGACTCGATCCTGTCGAAGACTCAATGCCAGAAGTATCCCAATTATGGGTGTACCCCTTAAAGTCGTGTCGCGGGATTCGCGTGTCTTCTGCCAAATTGGACATCTTCGGCTTTGAATATGATCGAAGCTTTATGTTGGTTGAGGAGAAGCCAACAAAACCTGATCCGTCAAAGACACAATGGCACGCAATGACCCTTCGGACTTGGCCTAAAGTCTCTCTTTCATATGATATTTTCTGACTGATGATAGATGGGACTACTGAGGACTGCATTTGACGTGAAAGACGGGGAGAAAACTCTCAGAGTGTTTCGGAAGGATGACCCTTGTGGCATTCATATCCCACTTGTTCCAAGGTACACCTCCAGGTTCTGGCTTCAAAGCTTATAATCCGTAGTAAGGAATTTCTGAGCAAGTTGAAGTACATACCATCAGACGTTGATATATGGGGTGCACTGTGTCGGCCGTTTGACATGGGTCAGCAATATTCGAGTTATTTTTCGACGTTCCTGGGAGGCCCCTGTAGATTGGCCTATGTCAATGCTGATGTTCCACGTTACATCCAAGGCCCGCTTCCACCTCTCTACTGTCAAAACGGGTCTCACCCGCGTACTGGTCTTTCCGACGGAGCACCGTATCTGTAAGTATGCCACCGAGTCCCGACTAAGGCATAGCATTTGTGCGGAAGAGAGCATGGATGATCTCAATGCTCGAATGGAGGTGCCAATGTCGATTATTAGGTTTCGACCCAACATTGTTCTGCGCGGCGGAAAAGCATTCGAAGAAGATAATTGGGCTGAAATTACGATTGGAGATGCGGGCAAATTTTGGCTCCTTACTCGATCTCCAAGGTACTCCCCTTCTGCCTCACGTCGCTGATTTGCAGATGTCAGGTTCCAAATGTCGATATCGAGACTGGAACAAAAAACAAAGACTTCCCATATAAAGCACTGGTATACTTCCACCGAATTTCAACTGACGGATAGAGCAAATACCGAAGAGTAGACAAGGGGTCTCCCGTATATCCTGCTTATTTTCTAATATTTATGATCTAGTACTCCCCTAGTTTTGGCATGAATGCGGCAGCGGATAGGACGGGTAAGATTCCGTGATCTTGTCGACGCTCACCGTAGCAGATAGGGTGAAAGTTCACGTCGGAGATATGGTCAAGGTCTTGCGGGTTGAGGAGCCGAGACCTCACAGTAATGTTTTGGATATGAGCCGGATAGGCTAGGCTAAATTGTGTGGGGTAGGTTTGTCAATAGGCCCGTTATATTTACACGGTTACATGCTATGCATCGAAGGGTATCAATTTCGGGTTTCGATAACCTAGTCCCAGACAGTGACAAAACCGTCAACTCCACTTGTCAAGGCTTGCCGTTTGGTTGGATGATATGAGACGCATGTCACGACTCTGCCATCGTGGGCAGGCTCCTGAGCAACGACTTTTCCACTCACCAAATCCCACGTCATGAATCTCCCGTCTTCACTCCCACTCACGACATACTTGTCTGCAGCACCGAGACAGGAACGTATTCGATACTCTGTGTTGACGTGACCTTTAAATGTCTGCAGAAGGCCTCCGTTGGCTTTGTCAAAAAGCCTTATTGTTGAATCCAAGGTCGACACGAGGATGCAATTGTTGTCGTATGATTGCCACACACTTGTAATTGGATCTGATTTGTCGTCAGGCGGGGAATGAGCTGGGAAGATACGTCCTATAACATCTGTACATAGCTGTCCAGCCCTCAGGTCATAAGTGCGAAGTTTTCCGTCAACAGAGCCGGTGATAATCTCAAAGTTCTTTATCTGGACGGACGTGACGCTGTCTTTCGCCTCCTCCAGCACCTGAATAGGTGTACGATTTTGTGATCTAGATGAGGATTAGAAACGGATGTCGGTAAAAAAAAGACTCACTTGCAGTCCCATAGACGGACAGATGCGTCGTAGCTTCCGCTAGCAAGAACGCTGGCGTCTGAATTAAAGTCCGCCGCATTGACCCGATGAGTGTGACCCAGGAATCGTCGTATGGTTTTACCAGTTGCGACATCCCACAGAAAACTTATCGGACATTAGAGCTGTGAGAGAGAGAGAAGGGAATGGAGGCATACACAGCCTTATCCCCGCCTACACTTGCGAAGCGAGAATTGTCGGGTGAGATGCTGATATCGAGGACTTCCCATCCATGTCCCTCGTAGGTCTTGATTTTTGATCCGGATGTTGGGTTCCAAAGGGTGACCTCACGGTTCTGTCCGCCACTGAGACAATACTCGCCCGAGATGTTGTATTTGACGACGTGCAGAGCTCCGTCGCCTGCCTTTAGCTTTCTTGCTGGCTTCAACATGACCGTCGACGGACTTTGCTCGCAGTCCAAAATTTAAAATATATATTATTTATTTAAATATTCGCTTTTTGTGAAATATTTATTTAAATCGATGGAAATTATTTAAATATACGTGCGCTCTACCTAGTCTACATGCCCGTTTAATAGCTACGATATTGTTGAACAGATACAAGGCATCCTTCTCCGATCTAGACATTGATAGATTCACTTCACTGAACACTTTGTACCATAAATTGGAATTGCAGAGGTCACTGCTCCTCAGATCTTCGTCTCCGATTTCGAGATCGGCGGTTGGGAAATTTTTGTCGCATTATTGATTCGTGCCATGTCAAGAGAGTCCCTTCATCACTGCCTCCACTCGCAACATAAGAGAAGGCCCGTCCTTTGATCTCTACAAAGACATGTCTCGCAAAAGAAAAAGACCATCCGAAGACACGGAACCCGCCATTGAAGAGCTGGACCGTGAACAACAAGTAAATGGCGTCTCCCAGGATCCAGCTCCCCTACCACCACCTCTCGAGTTTTCAATTGAGACATTAAATCAGATTCACACGGCTTGTACTACGGCTACCCCAGTACAGCAGCCTCTCCTTGAGGGTAAACCCTTCCTCCCGAACAGTGCCAGTTCTAACCATGTCTTGCAGCGTACAAACTTTTCGACCAATGCATTGCATCTACCGATTGGTCCTCTCCAAATGAGAATCGAGACAACTTGACAGGCTATTTCGAGCGCAATAGCGAGTTTCTTCCCTCTCTGGTGAATCTATGGGGTGTATCATGGGAGGTACATCGTTACGTCCCACGTGGCTCATCTGCAGCAAAACTTCTTGGCTCTAGCCGTACAGATTCCAAACACGTTATGCCGCCTATTGGAAGGCTTATCGAGAGCCTCCTACCTATTCAATATTGCAATACTCATCGTCAACGCGGTTCTTGACCAGCAACTAAAAACCATTTATCGAATACTCTCCTCCGACCGATTGGGTCCAAAAAATGCTGCGATCGCCCTCCTTACCGAAATAGCATTACAGCCAAGATCCTCTTCAGCCGATATGATATATCGACTGGTTGTGTCTGGATTCAATGTATGGCCAAAGCTTCTTTCTCAGAAGGGATCAATGAGAGAGAAAGAAATCGTACAGGCGGCGAAATTGCGGAAAATTGACCAGAAAGAGTACTCTCGAACAAAGGCCATCGAATTAGTCCTGGCTCTCCTCAAAAAGGGAACTCTCGCTTCCAAAGAGGGTCTCCTCGGAAATCGCCTCCTCGCAGCACCTCTCATTAAATTCCTTCCTCTGGATCCCAATAAAGTTGTCCTCGAGTTGTTGGACACTGTGACAGAACACATCTTATCCGACAGAAAAATATCACGCTCGGTCAAAACGGCATTCTTCAACACGGAACAATTTCTTTACAAAATTGCCAGTATCCATTCCCGAGAAGTCGACCATCCTCGCGATTCGCTCAATATTATTAAACATTTAGAGCAGTTTCTGCTCCTTGCCTGCACCACCACAGGCAATGGCATTTGTTTCGAAGACAGAGGTTGGTATCCTCGCCCAAATGCGGATTTGAACGACTGGGACTCGCAAACTCACAACATAATCCTTCTTCGCTTTGTTTTACAACTTCGACCACTCGAAAGTCCATTTGAACGTTCCCTGACTCTTAAAGTCCTCGAAGTTTGCGCAGAACTGAGAGCGCCTTATCTATTGAAGACAAGAAATACCGTCGAGCCGAACCTCACATTTTCCTTCGTCTCGGCCATCGGTTTCTGGCAGGATATCATCAGTCTACCCTCACCAATCCCTTTCAATGCGCCCTCCGGCCTTCCTGAAGAACCGCCTCCCGCTTTGACTCTAATAGAGAATGTGTTACCAACTTTCATCACGAAGCAATTCCTAACTACCGCCCTCAACAGCAACTCCGCACTTGTCCGTTTCGCGTCCTCTCAGCTCCTTTTGACCAGTTTGATGAAATTGAAACGACTACAGCGAGTCTTTCTCTCAGGAGGGACCAGATGGGCAACATTTTCTGATCTCGTCGCTGAAAGAATCGCAAGACGCTTGCCCGACTCCGGCTCTATTGTCACCTTGCACTCCACCGCTGAGGAACATCCGTTACTATCGATTTCAAGCATCAAAATTCTCTCTGTGTACAACGAGTTACTTGCTTCAGTTGACCATATTCGAAAGATTGACTCAAAAGCATTAATGGCTCCTCTCCAGAAGGATTGGAGCTTTACGGATTCGCTGGAAATCTTGAATCACATACACCTTCTCCAGATTTTGGAAGATCAGAGTGATCTAAATTGGTGGACTAAGCAAGGTATGTTTAGACCTTTGAAGTTCTCGCTTATATGGCAGGAAATAGCCGGTCATTAGTTGCTGCTCTTCTGCAAAAACGTCTCGCGTCCTCAGAACGCTTGGCTGGACGGCAAATAGATACGGCGCTCGAAAAACTCGTACAAAGAAGCAACGTATTTCAGTCGACGACGGTAATACGCCCGCTGCAGCAAATGTCTCTTGCGCTGGAGGATATCCTTAAAGACTTCGAAGCTAGCGAGTCTGTCGATATCGTAATAGATTTCGTGGAAGAGTCGTTCATTAGATTCATGGGACCTCAGCAATATTCGTTTTACGACGAAACAGCTGCGCTGATAGCAAAAGGTCAAAGTTTCGAAAGCATAAGCTGTATCCTTGTGGTCTTCGTGCGACAGTGGGAATATAAACACAAGCTTCAGAAAGATCTCGCCGTGATCACTACGTGGCTGTGCAGTTTGCTATTGCGCCTCGTGATTATCGGCGAGAACCCAGAAGCTATCCTCGCGTTGGCGGCTAGTATGGACAGAACCGGCAAGGGTGCCGTGAAGGAACTAGCGCAATTACAAGAGGATATTCGTTGCTGCATACATTTCTCAGGAGCCAGTTGCTCTCCCTCTGTCAGAAGAAGGTAGAACTAATTTTATTGAGGATCTAATGGCATAGAACACTTTTCTTGTCGGAAAATAATCTGTTAACGAAAGCATTGGCTGAAATGCAGGTGGAGGCTGTCGCAAGCAACACCGCCGCGTTAATCGGGATTCCCGATCGTTATCGAAAACGGATGTCGTCATATGAAGTGCTACGATTATTCCGGCAGCTTGTCAGCTTTCACTTGCAATCACCAACAGCGTCGGAACCTTCATATACTGGCGACATAGAAAAGTGCTTCCATCTATTGATCGGAGTTATGGCAGTCCTTGAAAGGTCCGATCTGGAAGAATTTCAAGTCGCGAGGAAAGCGGTTAATCAAGCTTTCTGCGTTCTCCCGCAGTGGTCCCGAGGACCTTGGCTTGAGCTTGGAGCTATAGTCGCAAGTTGTTCTCAGTCATTGTCATCTAAAAATAGCATTTGCAAGCGTTGTGGAAACATTTTACGCTTCCACCGATGTCAACCTCGGACAATCTTTGCAAATTATCGGTAGCCGGATTCGGGATCTTGCCGATACGTCCTTACCACAAGTATACTCTCATTGCGATGTTGTTGATGTTGTAGCTCACTCTTATCTTGGAACGTCTTGGCCCCTTCTGGCCAGAGCACGAACGAAACATGGTTGCTTCAACACTTTTCAAACACTTCTTCGCTATCTCATGCATTGGACCCAAAGCTTCGTACATGGCCAGCTGCGTCGAAGCCCTCCTTTCGTCATCATTCCCTCCCTTGTATCAGTTATCGCTCGATGATGTGAAGATGTTGCTTCGTATCGGTTATGAAGTCCAATCAGAGTTCATTGGGAGCTTGATTGAAGATTGGCTCAACGGAAGGACAGGCAGGGTGGCCGACTTCATTTACGAGTTAATATTGTGCGATTTCATCTGGAAGTCAACGTCATTCTCACGATTCGAGATGCGGATTCTTGCTCGGTTGCCCTCTATCTCCGATGACCTCCTCACGAGATTAAAGCGAAAATTAGCCACTTGTGATTTGGAGTTGCCGTCTCTCAAGAACGTATTGCGGTTCGCTATCCATACGGGCGGCAACTCTCAGGCGACGCGTCACCAAGAACTGCAGACGGAGCTGAGACAATATATGAATCGTTGTGGTGCATTCATGGAAAACCTGTTTAAGAAGGATGAAGTATCAGACGAAGTATGGGACATTATCCCCGATTTTGTCACCATGGCTGCGGATATCGATTTGGGAAAATGGCTTGGGTTCATTTGCAAACGAGACCTGGAAGATATCAACCCAAGAGGAAGTCGGGCTATCATGAATGTCCTAGCCAGAGATTCGCATGCATATCATCGGTCGTTACCAGGATGGCTTGCTCGCACATTTTCACGGTTTACTCGAAGATTTGCAGAGGATTTATCGCTCTCTGAAACGACTCTAACGGCAGTCCAAGATTTTGGTATCGCCTACTTCAAATTCAAGTCTAATGTGCAGACTCACTGCTCGAGTCTCTTAAAGGCAACGAAGATACCATACGTTTGGTGGAGTCGAAGGCATCGTACGTGGAGTCGGTGACGTTGGCTGCAATCACCAATCATTTGTGCTCTGTCGAAGTTTCTAGCCTGGTTGTTACGCTGCTTTCGGCCTTGCATCTATCTAACGTACTCTCCCCTTTGATCCTGCTAACGGAAGGATATGTTCAATGGCCTGAGCCTCCTTCAGTCTGTATTGGGACAGAATTCGCGTTTTCAAGAAGTTTCCGATCCTACGTCACAAAAGCGACTACAGCTGAACCATGCCCGCATCATATTTGACCTATTCATGATGGACCCTTCTCGGAACAGCACAGAATCGGTGCTAGTTGGGGTTTTGGGGCACTATACAGCTTCATCTCGACGGTCGGATTCCTTGCTTCGGGAGATTCTGGAGCGCATCGATTCTGAACGTTCTCTGAACATACTCTCATCGGCAGAGACGTGGAATGCGTTCCGAGCTAATTGGTCCCGCTCTCATCTTGAAGCACTCGCCAGTTCAATGGAATCGCCATTTGCATTGATCGATTCAGAGTCGATGCACTACAACATAATTCATTTTCAGGTCGCTGGAGACATTGCGATAGATAACGGCAAGGTTTCTGCGGAGAATGTGGAAAGGGTTAGACTTGATGACCGACTACTCGATCCGTTATTCTGGCTTCCAATTATCGCGTACAGCCTTGAGAAGGCTACTCATGCCTCTGAGTTGACGCTGCTCATTGAGAATTCGGCCATCGGCTATGCGCTGGTGTGCTTATCATCGACTGAGTTGACAATCCGAAAAATGGCTGGTTTTATTCTGGCAACCTGGGAAAATTCGTGCCAGGTATTGAAGCCCTTTCAACCCTATGTCTAACGGAAGAATTACAATCTGCGGGAACGGAATCAATTTACTGTGCTTATGAATGCTCTTCGAAACTCGGGCCAGGAAGGGAACCTCATATCGAGACTGCCCAAGTTGATTACCGTATTTTTGGCAGAATCGTTACGAGTCATCATGGATCCCAAACATATCCTTTACGAGAAAGTCAATTCGTTTTTCCTGCGACGTCCAACTCTTGACCTCGACGACATCCCCATGTTCTACACTCTGTCGAATTCCGGTGAATATTTCGAATTGGAGGTGACTTGGCTTTTCAATATCTTGAACGCGGGCTTAGATGACCCTTTGGTACAGTATACTAATTGACCAGGATCTGATGTTAGGTGTCGACACCGTTTAATCGCAGGCATGTTGTCGAATTCTGTCTCGGGCTCTATCGTTCACGAACCGGGAAATACAAGGGGGGAAGGTCGCGACTTCCCCGGGACGTCATTGGGCTTTTATCAAAAATTATTGATCACAAGGATTTGTCGGAGTTGTTAATCTCAAAATACGGATTGGGAGCTTGGCTCCAGCAGGAACTTGCATTTGGAGATTGCTTGGATGAAGATACCAGAGAAGCATCGGGGTTATGGAAAAGGCGTGTGTTAAGGCTATAATTACCTTAATGAGATGAAATGAGATGAAGCATTAGGTTTCTACGGCTACATTTACAAGCGACTCCCGAGATCTCACGATGGGCTATTGGCATTCTGATTTTCTTTTTTTTTTTAGTGTGGAGAACACCACCAAATTCTCAAATTGACCCTCAGCTAATAGGCCAATTTTCTTTGTGTGGGCAAGACTGCCCACCAAGTAACCAAAAAAAAAGCGTCCGACGGAATGCATGCAAGGGGGCTTAATGCAGGTACGAAAATTCCCGAGGTGCGAATCTCAGGTTTCGCAGACGCCACCCACGTGACCAATGGTGGTCCGAATTGATACATGAATGCCCAAATCCGGAGTGTAAACAAACGCTTGCGATTACGCAACACACACTTCTGCACATCTCCCGTGGGCTCCTCCTCCTGCTCCCTTGATCATCAGATTTTGTTTGCTGTGAAACTATTGAATCCTGTCTAACTCGACTTACGAATCCTTGCCATGGACACTACAAATCGTACAAATGCGACTCCATCCGCTCTCCCGCCCAGCAAGCTGAAACCGTCTTCCGCTCCTGTGCCGCATGAACACAGTGTCACAAAGCGGTATGTCATCTCCCTGCATATACTTCCTCTTTTGCTCTCTGCAAGGCTCTTGGACTAATAAAGTAGATTACAATCGGAACTGATGCAGCTAATGGTCTCCCTTTGATCGAAGCTTCAATCTAACGGCAGATGTCCAATGCGGTGGGTGTTTCGGCTTTCCCAAAAACAGACTCAAATCTCCTAGAATGGCTGGCTACGATATCTGGCCCTCCGGATTCTGTACTTGTCCCGTTCCTGTTCTCGGTTGACTTGGTGTGTAGCCTTATGCTGGTCTCTCGTTCAAACTTTCTCTCACCTTTCCTTCTACCTATCCGTACACGGCACCCCATGTCACTTTCATCACCCCAATGTATCATCCGAACATTGACATGTCTGGCAATATTTGTCTCGATATCCTTAAAGAGGAATGGTCTGCGGTGTATAATGTTCAAACCATCCTCTTGAGCATACAGAGTATGCTCGGCGAACCGAATCCCAAGAGTCCTTTGAATGCTCAGTACCGCCGAGTTTCCTGATCCGGCTAATGATGTTAGGGCTGCGATGTTGTGGAAGGATAACAAGATGGAAGAGTATAAGCGACTAGTCATGGGACGATACAACCTCAAGTCAGATTAGTTGCATCCGAGCAGACCCCAGAGGTTGGCCTGGCGGATTCCGTATGTCTTTAGTTGAAGCGTTTATTGTCTTTGCTTGCTGTAGTATCACTCTGGCTCTTCGGCCAAGGCCTGGAAGGATAACATGTAATAAAAGCTGACGAAATTATGCTCCACAGGCCCCTTGACCCGGGATAACTACGGATTCGAATTTGAATCCCTTTGTCTACGCAAAAGCTTTCGTGTGAAGCAATTATCTCAAGAGGATCAGCATCTGTAGAATTCTATTAGTCTGAGAGTATGTAGATTGAACCTAGTCGCATGTTGGCCATTGCGGGTAGATTTTGATTGAATTCTACGGATACCCTCCAAATCCTCCAAGGAATCATAGCGCACAGCTCATAATGCATTAATGGAATTTCCATCACAACCAGGGACTAGATGGCCGAGTTGGTTAAGGCGTGTGACTAGAACTTTCATGTGATCACATCTCATTTTGAGGCGTAGGTTCAAATCCTGCTCTAGTCGAATTTTTTTCACTTTTTTTTGCATCTTTGAAGAGCCGTCACTTGAGCGGTGATTTTGAGACTATTTTCAGCTTGATAGAGGAAAGCATTGGCGGAGTTGCAACTTGTACTCGATTTTCAAATTTTTTGTGGTTGTATTGTGTGCTTATGTGAGCGAGGAATATTTCCTGACTTGGGAGGATAATCTGCCTGCGGATCGGACTTTGACCAGATCTCCTCGCTTCCGGTCGCACTGCCACTCCGTCATCTCTGATTGTCTGCTACTGCTGCTCGGAGCTGATCTCTTCCGGAGAGCGTCTTGTTCCCTCATCTTTCCCCCTGCTACGACATCCGTGGATGCGACTGCCATGGACAGAAACAACGCGGCCACTCATTCCAGGAGTACTGACAGTCGTACGCCTGTGACACAACGAACGTCGACTCAGCGGGAAGCATGTTCACGTGTCCCTTGTCGATACTTCAGCTCGCAGACAGGGTACTGAGACTCCCGATGCACATTGCTAACACCGCGTCTCTAGCTGTCACAGAGGCAAGGATTGTTGGTTTTTACATGATATCGCCTCCAACGACACGTCTTCAACTTCGTCCCACGACCTGACAGACACGTCCTCTCAGCAGACAGCCGCGTCTCCCGAAAGCTGCGCGACTTCAGAAGACGAGAAAGCTGCACCTCTTACCTGCGGCATTTGTTTTGACCCACCAACCAAGTTTGGCTTAATGGACAGCTGTTCGCACGTCTTTTGTCTCGGTATTCTCGTCCTTTGTAACGAGCTTTGAGCTAATTCGGGTTTAGTCTGCATTCGCAAGTGGAGAAATAGGGAAGGAAAGACTGAAGAAACAGTCATCGAGGGGTACATCGACCTTCAATACCGTGTTGATTTTTAGAATGCATAAAACATGCCCTACTTGTCGAACTCACTCTAAATACGTTATTCCTTCGAGCGTCTTTTTTGCGCATGCTACACCCGAAAAACAAGCAGAAATCGACAAGTATCTCTCCAACACCGCGAGAATTCCTTGTCGCCATTTCAATCATCCACACTCTCGAGCTCGATTCTGTCCCTTCGGAAATGAATGTCATTACGCACACAATGTCAACGGATCCCGCTACATCTTTTCTCCTGGCGAACTAGCCCGAATGCGAGAACAACGAGAGCGCAGGGCCATGCAACAACAGACAGCAGCCATGCTGGAGGGATTAATGGCCGAAGAAGGGGCATGGGGCGCAGAGGAGAACGAGGCTTTTGTTTGGGATATTCTTCACGGATTGATGGAGCACGAGCATCTGCATCACCTCGAAGATGAGCTCTTTGGACGGCGAGGGCAATGGTGGAGCGATGATGAGGATGATGATGATGAAGATTATGAGGAAGATGAGGATGATGAGGACGAAGAGGACGATGACTACTTTGACGAAGACGATGATTCTGATGACATACCAGACTTGATTGACGATGATGACGACGAGGACGATCTCCCTGATCTAATCGATGACGAGGATGACATTCCCGACTTGGTGGACGATACCCCGGATGATCTCCCTCCGCTTGTCGACGACGACGTTCCTCCCCTGGTGGATGATGATCACACTAGCATGGCGGACGACGAACTCCCTCCTTTAATTGATGACGTCCCTGATGATCTCCCTGCACTGGTTGACATCACTCCTCCTCAGTTCCCCAATCCACGAACACGAGAAGATTGGGGTCCGACGAATGCACAGAACGACGAGTCGAATCGTCACCCACAAATCTCGATCAATGGGCCTTCATTATCCTCGCCGTCTCCAACTCGTCAGGCAGCAAATACAAATCCCCTGGCCGATAATCCTCGTCCAATCAGTAACCCTCGTCGTCGTCAGAATCCTCCTTCCGTTTCTCTTCCCCGCGTCGAAGGCACCTCCTCCGTTGCTCCTGGCTTTGCGCCCGTGCCAGCTCCCTTTTCTCAATCACAAGCAGCCATTCCCCCGATCCGTATTCCAGCTGGCACAATCCCTTCGTCGCGTGTCCGCAGATTTACACCTCCACAGCACATCCCTCCACCAGGCCCGCGTCGTCCGCGCCCCCCCCGTTCTCGTACTCGTGACACGTCTCGTCCTCGCTACGTCCCGGGTAATGCTCCTCGTGCCCCTCCGCCTCCACCAGACGAGTATGGTTGGGACGACGATGATGGTACGACCGACGGAGAAGTCTCTGAACGTGAGAGACAGCGAACACGGGATAGTGATGAACGCGGTATCAATGCGAGAAACTGGGATTCAAGGGCGAGTGATTTGTCTTATTTTCGTTCTCTCTAATATTAACTGATTTGCGGATTCCACATTTTTATTGTTCTTGCGTTCTTGCTCACGGGTGGATTTGGTTTCCTATTTTGCTGTGGAGTATGAGGTATGCATTCATTGTCGTTTTTGGGTGGTCTGTTTCTTGAATTCATTTGTTTGTAGCGGAGTAGCTGGAGGTTAATTATATCCTACGGGATGCGGGATTAGAATCACGCCTCGCAAGTTCTTTTTATTGAGATCGAAAGCCTCTTCTATGAATTCATTCATACTTATCACCATTGCCGATCCTCCCTTGATCACGAACTTCCAATTTTGTTTTCGATGACTTTACAATGCGACACGAGCAACTATGAATGCTGAGTTACTCGACCCATTTGCCCAGGATTATCCTGAGGCTTTGACTGCGTCCTTCAACTTTGGCCATGCGACGTGCCTGCGCTTTAATCACAGCGGTTCTCACGTCGGCGTCGGACTTGTGGATGGCGCGGTTATAATATGGGACACAGCGACATCCGGTGTTGCGCGAGTATTAAAAGCACACACTCGCACCGTTCAGTCTCTTAGGTACTCGAATGTCAAATGAATGTAGCTTAATAGCAGTTGGTCCAGCGACGGACGCTATTTGTTGTCGGCAGCTCGCGACTGGAAATGCGTTCTCTGGGACTTGAAGGATGGAAGTCGTGTGCGGACAACTGTTCTCGATGGCCCCATATGGAGCGCAGACCTTCATCCACAAGACCAGTATACTCAGCACCTCGCCACTACTAAAAGTTAGTCTACGATTTGTCGCGTCCGTTCTCGAAACCGACCCTCTCCTTGTCGACCTCCACGGCACTGCCCCGAAGCGATACATTCTACCCACCACACTCCCAACGCTGTCGATTGGAGATGAGGATAAAGTACAGAAACCAACAGAATATACTTTGGTTGCTGTCTTCGACCGTTCTGGCCGATACATCTACACCGGAACAAGTCGTGGGCATTTCAATGTAATCGACGCCGAAACTCGAGAGGTATCCATGCCCTTTACGCATCAGTTAATTCGCCAAGTTGGTCAAATCATCTCGATTATGTGCTGCAGCCATCAAACACATCCGATTCTCCTATCAAGGCCGAGATATTTGTGTCAATTGTGCTGACCGCGTTGTTCGCACCATTCCCATTCCTCGAGACCCAAGTTTCTGCACTCGGCGAAGAAGGCATTCCTATGATGGCAGTGATGACGACGAGTCCGATGATGACACTATCGAAGTGGAGCATAAATTTCAGGATCTCGTAAATCGTCTTCAGTGGAATGCTTGTGCCTTTAGTGGCACTGGCGACTACGTTATGGGTACGCCCATTCAATCTCTGGGAACTCACGGCAGCTTCAACGGTAAAAGCTGCCCATGATATCTATGTGTGGGAGCGAGCAATGGGCTCGCTGATTAAGATTCTGGAAGGCCCGAAGGAAGAGTTGATTGATGTTGATGTATCCCTTTCCCTAGGCTTGATCTAATCTTCAGTGGCATCCTTCCCAACCTCTCGTTATCGCAGCAGGTCTGGATAGTGGAACAATTTACCAGTGGAGTACCACCATAACCGAGGGATGGAGTGCTTTTGCCCCAGATTTTATCGAATTGGAAGAGAACCAATGGTACGAGGAACGCGAGGATGAATTTGATATCGTATTCGAGCTCTTTTCAACGTTGCTAATGTAAAGAATGAGGAACTTGGGCCAGCAAGAGAACTAGATGAAGATGATGATCTAGTGGTGGATATCATGACTGGCCCCCGCACGATCGCAGAGGAAAGTTATACGCTTCCGGTCATCATGGATCACGAAGATAATTCAAGCCAAACGGCATCTTGAATACAGAGAATGTTTTCGAGCCGGAAGAAATATAGCATAATATCAATCCGTAAACTAAAGGCTTATCTGAACTCTATACATACACGAAGGATTGCTTTTGAGATGCAAATACCCCACGGGTTAGGGTGGGACAGAGCTGATGTCGATCGCCGCGTCAGCGCCACTCCAGCCCGTCCTCCTCACGCAACCATTCTGTTCTGTCCGGAAACATGGCCCAAGATCCGCTTAGCACATCAAATCTGCTGTCTGTTATCAATGCATCTGCAGACTCGCTATCTTCTCCTCTTGAAGCTATTGCTGCGTTCGCGCATGCATGTATGCTCGCCACCGGTTTTCGTTTCTTAGGTTTCGGAGAGGATCACAGAGCAGGTAAACTCAACGATACCCGTCACGTTAATATTATGTAGAACTTGAATTCGATGAGTCAAATGCACAGAAACTATGGACCCAGGAGGCTACCTCACATCGTGAATTCCGATATGCTCATCCTCAGTCGTCACTTGAATTCATCGTCAAAGTATCGCGAATGGGAGGCAAGACCGTCATCATGGGTGTTGCCATTGGTGACGACAAAACAACTTCATTCGATATCAAAACAGAGGATTTTACATCTTCAGCATTCTTTCCATGGAACGTCGACGGAGGACAAGCTGTTGTGGGCGGATTTATCGGCGAAAACAGATTGAAGGACCTTGCAGGCCTGTACAAGGTTAATATTCTTCAAAAGTTGATTCCTGGATTGAACAAGTCGGGATACACGGAACAGGAAACCCCTCAAAGCAGTGAAACATCATCAAGACGGTACCCGATATCTTCGTATCACACTGACATATAGACCTCCCCCTCCCGCTCAACCGATCAACCCTCAAATCAACCCTCTCCGCGATGACCCACGAAACCCAGAATACGATCCGCTACGGATTCCACCTCGAAGACCCTATGATCCAGAACCCATGCCAGATTGGGAAGACCCCTACGATCTGAACAGACCCCATCCTCTCTTCCCTCAACCAAGCAACAATCCGCTGTCTATTGGGCATGACGATCTCAACCCTCCTGGTCTACCTCGTCCTTTCAATCCCATGGGCGGAGGGCTCGGTCCGACGGGCTTGCCTCAGCCCGGCCAAGGACAAGGACAAGGTGGAATGTTTATGGATATCAGGGGTCGGGGCAGAGGTGGACAACGACCCCCTGGAGTTCCTCCTGGTGCGAGATGGGATCCCATCGGACCAGGCAGAGGGGGACGAGGTGGTGGGCCCAATCCCTTTGGAGGTTACACGGATGATGATTTTATTTAAAGTCGGAATTGGACTAGCTTGTTAGACAGGATCTTCATGGTTTAAGTGGCAAAGAAGCAATCCGAGTTTGACGTTGTCCGTATACTTATCTGAGATCCAGAATCTTTGTCAAGACGGGACAATAGATTTCAAGTGAACAATACAATACTTTGAAAAGGAAGAAAGTGATTCGTGAGGATTTTCACCTACCGCCCTTATTTTAGCAACACCAACCCTACGACACAAATTCTTCACATATCCTATACCTCTCCATAATCAGTCCTGCCCTCCTCCAGGGATCCCTTCATCTCGTTCATATCTCTCCCAGGATGATTAAGATAGGGGTGGCCCATTTGCGCACACGCCCGAAGTCGAACATTGTGATGGCAAGAGAGACTCTTGTTCCCATTCCGCAGAGGGGCGCAGTGGGTACCACTACATTTCTACTGTTGCTCATCTTAGCAAATTCGAGACAGGATGGTTGGATGGTGAAATCTACAAGCATGATGGAAGGGCCACTTCACGTGTGTTGTCGGTTACAGGCGTGCTAGCGTTTGTTCATATGGAGGCGTTGCAGTTGTCAAAACCAAGGGTTGAGATGGTGGGATGGAAACGTCAGCCGCTTTCAAACGTTTGTGGAGACACGGTAGTCTACCATATAATGGTCGACTGATCATCAGAGCCAGGGCTGAATGCCCTGTCGAGCTTTGTACGATTTTCCGTCCTTCCCACAAGAGACCGCTCAATCAAATATGACGACATGTCAGAATGCCTTCAGCGTCGCCTGCGTCACAACACGTATTCGGAACAGCCATTCTCACGAATAGTTTTCACCCGTATCAAAGTAAATGTTCATCCCACCAAACATTTATAGCTCCCCACGGCGCTCACGCATGCGCTCTTTTGTCTACCGAAACCGTCAACCCCTTGGCGAGTAATCCCAAAGAAGGAAACAAACCCCTCGTTCAGGAGACGGACACGGCGCTTCGCGGAATGTGCACGACGATCGAAATGACGACGAGAAGGAAATAGTTGCTACGAATATCGAATCCTTTGTGTCCTCCAACGGAACCAGAAAATTGTCATTTTTTGTCTCATTTTCAACGACCCTTGCGGCCATACGCGTGCTCAATAGCTCAAAGATGAACATCCGGAATTTTCCGCCCACTGTTGATACATGCTGAAGCCGACTTCATCTTGAAGTTTGGAAATGGCGCATCGGGAAAAAATATTTACACCTAATCCCCGCTGGCGGTTTCTATTCAGATCCTTATGTTTTCCTTCTCTCTTTTCACATCTCCGTAGTCCGACTCCTTGTAGGGTCGGGTTCGGGCTATAGCTATTCCTGCATTGTGTCATCAACTACTGAATGGTACCAGGTTCTTACTTTGTCTTGATTTTGGAGGTTTTGGCGGATGGACGGCGGTTTCTTTGGGCTCACGCGAGGAGAAGTTTTAGATCTAATATTTCTCTATCTCATCATTTCCTGTCTCATTGAAAAGGTCCTGAACTTTGAAGCACCAAGCCGGCAACCGATCTATGAGTGTCTGAAAGAGAGCAACAAAAATCCGATGGATACTCTGTTGATCGTGCCTCGAAGAAATGTATCAAAAATGAGAAGTACGGATTCGAACCGCTGACCTACATTTGGCAAAGCTCTTCTTTGACAGTAATCTATTTGAATAAAAACACGATCACATTTTGAAAGTGCTCAGCTTGATCTGTAGATGAAACCCTTCCTAGGCACCACGGGGTCAACAAAAACGGCAACATTCGATAACCAGGTCCACTGGGACTAACATTGCTAGTCAATCTCCGTTGGTCATCTTAACCAACGGCGATTCGTCCAGATTTCATGTCTCCTGAACATCAATTTTCGAGACCAGGCCACTGGACGAAGGCAGGCCGCGGAACCGTGTCCAATTATACGCATCCCGCGGAGGTACCACAGCCAGCGAGAAGTCTTGAGTGACAACGAAGCCCCGTGGTCTACCAGATTCAATGGGATTAGCCTAATTAGGTCAAAGAGATTATGCGTGTTTGACCGATCTAAGTGACATTAAACTCTGCGTACTAGTATCTGCCACATCCGCGTGTGACAGCTTATTGATGTGTCAAAAGTCGCCACATCCACCAACCGCGGGCACTCCAATCCTTATCGTGCTCGCTTCACCATAGAGGCTGTCGTTCTCCGGATGGTCGCAGAACAGACCCAGATTCAGTTCCGGCCCAATCACGTTGCGCCGATAACCTTGCTCGGGTTTGCAGAGATAAGGATTCAGGGTGGGGTGCCGCCGAATTAATTTCGAACCAGCTTGCACACATTAATCCATGTATTTGGCCCTCACACCGAAATGAACTGTTATCTCGGAGCAGCGAGGTGCGGAACAAAGGGGAATGGGTCGAGGCGAGGCCACCGATGGCAAGATAATGCGTCGAGCGAAAAGATATCGGGTGGCGCCTGTATTTAAGGCCCAGTGAAGCACGATTGAGTACCTGTCTTCAACCTGTGCATCTCACACTCGGCGGATACCGTATTCGGCTCCTAAGCTCGACTACGATATATCAATTCCATCATGACTTCTTCACCTAGTAGCCTCGAGCATGATCAATACATCGAGAAGGCAGATAAGATTGACGTCAATGCCAAGTTGGCTGAGGAGGTCTACGGCGTCGGAGCCTTATCGGGGGATGTCGACAAATTCTCGTCCTGGGGATTGAAAATGAGAGCGTTTGTTGGACGATTCGGTGCAGAAGAAGGCGGAATTGAGAGAGTTCCTCCTGAAGCTCGAACCGACCAACATCCCCGAGATCTCTTTTGCTTCTTCTCCTCCGGAAACTGCTGCATCACCACTTTGGGTAAAACCCTTATCTTCCGATATTCCTTTTTGGCCTTTCTTTAGTTATTTTTGAATTGGAGCTAACTATTGTAAAAAGCTCTTGGTGTCTTAGGTCCAACAACCTTTGCATTGGGATGGCCAGACTCAGTCTCCGCTGTTATCGTCGGTTGTATCATTGGCTCTCTGGGACCCGGATTGCTGGTCACTCTTGGGGCAAAATCAGGCTTGCGCTGTATGACCGTGGCCAGGTTTGCTTTCGGTCTCTACGCCGGAGGATTTATCGCCTTTGTGAATGTTCTCACTTGTGTTGGCTGGTCGATGGTCAACACTATGGCCGGCGCTGAAGCATTCTACGCCATGACGAATACCAAACTCCCACTGGCTGTTTGCATCCTTATCCTAGCTATCGGGTAATCCTCTATTTCATAATTTTGGTGCCTGACCCGATAGATCGTATATTGTTGGTTTCCTCGGATATCGCTGGATCCATATCTACGAACGATACTCTTGGATGGTCATGTATCCTTTCTTTGCCATTCTCGCAGGTTTTGCCGGTCGTTCCATGCAAAATCTCCCGATCGCAGCATCCGGTCAAACGGAAATGGCGGATTGGATGTCTTTCATGGCAACGTGTCTCGGTTATGCCGTCACCTGGGGCCCATTTTCTGCGGATTACTCGGTCTACATGAGAGAAAATACCGGAACCGTGCGCCTTTTCTGCTGGACCTATTTCTCTCTCGTTACATGCCAAATCCTCATCATGGCTTTGGGTGCCGCTCTCGCGACTTGCATCCCGGGAAGCGATGCCTTCCAAAACGCTTTTGATACTGCCGGTGTCGGTGGACTGATGGATCAATCCTTCCAAGGATATGGCTCTGCCGCCTACGGATTCGGCAAGTTCGTTCAACTTGTCCTCGTCCTCTCAACCATCGCCGTTACCATTCCAAATATCTACTCTCTCGGTCTCAGTATGCAAAACGTGGGAATGTGGGCAGTCAAAGTTCCTCGCTTCGTATGGACTACCATTGGATTTGTCGTCTTCACCGTCGCTGCTATCGTCGGACGGGATCACTTCGCCACCATTCTCGAGAACTTCTTGAACTGTCTCGCATATTGGTACTTTCTTTCGTTCGACAGGACTGACTTTATAGGGTCGTCCCGTGGACTACAATCGTGTGTCTTGAGAATTGGTGGTTCAGACGAGGCGGGAGGAATCCGTATAACTTCGAATTGTGGTGGTCACGAAAGGGATTACCATGGGGAATTGCGGCAACAGCAGCCTGGGCCTGCAGTGTGATTCTCGCCATTATGTCGATGAGCCAAGTATGGTATGTTGGACCTATTGCTATCGCAGCCGGAGGTTCGCCTTATGGCGTGGATCTTGGTTGGTGCAATTCCTTGGGATTGTCTCTCATCTTGTATCCTCCCTTCAGGTATATAGAATTGAAGTATGTCGGACGATGACGCGTGATGCGAATGGTTTGATTTCAAAGGGAGGTTTTCAATGTACGTATACTCAGAAAGAGTAGAATATAATGTTCTTCATCAAAAAAAGTTCTTTAAAAAAGTCCCATAAGCAGAAACGAAAATTTTGTGGGTTGTAACGATGTATAATGCATCTGATGTTCGGCGAAAATTCCCCGACTTCTCTCGGATGTGGTTGGAATTGAAACTCTTGGTAGACTCTTCTGTCTCGAGCTGAAGCTTTTCGTGACCGAGACTGCGCGTGCTGAGGATGGAGTCTGAGTGGCGGGATGTTTTTGTTCAAAAGTCGATTCATGACATCCGAGAGATCATCTACGACACAAGGGCAAAGGCCACAGCAAAGAAGTCTGAATTGCGGACCGCTGTGAGGCAAGCTCTCTGGCCGCCGATTTTTTGACTGACGTGTAGACATAGCCATCGAGACTTGCTGAAAACAGCGCACACCGTCCTTGACATGCGGCAAATCCTGGACACCGTGGAATCAGATCACAATAACCTTATGATATACTCTCCCCAAACCGTTTCTATTCGTGCAGTCAATGCCGAGCGGTACTGCAAGCAATCGGCGGGTAAAATCCTCTCGCTAAAAATGTTAATCCGCAGCGTCGAATAACGTGCACTTAGCTTCGGCGATTGGGTTTGTGAAGGCATGCATTGACGTTACTCAGACTCACGACTCACTGATACTTGCTGCAAAATCTATCCTGGCTGCCCGTCTTGCTTTAAACTCTCTCCCAAAAGTATAGCCGCCGTGGGGACTGCTCTAAATTTAGGGCCGCCAAGCCTACTATCAAACTCTCCGCGATGACTTCTCAACAGCGCGGTCTAGTGTCCTCCGTCGTATCGATAAATCACTACTTCTTTCATCACCCCTTGAAGCTCTTCAATCCTATGCTTTCATCACCGGTTCCTCACCCCCCGAAGTACTTCAGCATTTCCTCACAATTCGTCTCACCTCCACCAAGTCCGCATTGACAGTCCCGTCGCCTGACTCTCGGACAATCCTGCATGTCATACTCTCGATCAAATCCACGATTACCGACGTCTCCACCTTATTTCCGTTTACTTTCCAGAGAACGTTGAATAACCTTAAATCGGCAAGTTTACTTTCACAACCCGATCTCGGCAACAATCTTCGACTGCGACGAGCAAATATCGACCTATGGATCCAGCCTGACCTCAAAAACTTTCTTGTTTGGACAAAATCTGATGTTCTCGATGGCTCAAAAGTTGAACAGATGTTGCATTCGTGGATGGATAATGTAGAAATTCTTCTATCAGAAAACTCTGGGGCTTTGTTCGTTGAAATTCAGGAACTTGAGATCTTGTGTGGATTACGCGAACAAGTCATTTCGTCGCTTGTCGAAACGGACGATGAAATAGGCCCTTTTGAACGTCGACTCTGTGCGGTGCTCGTGAACGACATTGCCTCTCAAATTACTCGCCTAATGATCACTGGCGTTCAAAAGATACATGGTTTGGAGACCGAGGCAAGAGACATGATCCTAAGATCCAAAGGTATTCGTCCTTGAAAACTTTCTGAGTCAAGTGGGTGACGTATCGCTATCTGTCTGGGAACCGAGTGCGTCGAAACAGACGAGGATATCGCAAATGTTATCCCTAAAGACCGCTCAGGAACGGCCGTCATACAAGGACTTTGCAGATCAATATACCCGCCAAATGCAGACCATCAGCGATAATCAAGTCCGGCTGTCACAGATATCAGAATCTTCCCAGAGAGATAAATTTGTTGAAGATGATATTTCGACTGTCCTCACTGCTCATAAAAATGCACTATCAACCGAATTCCACTCTTTCTCTAGTGCCTTCGAAGACCTACTGGCTGACGCAATGGCAAAAGACTCGGATGATGATGTCAAATGTCCGTTCCCCCCAGATGCATCTGCTGACCTTAGCGGCGCAAGTGGTTTGCTGGCTTCGCCTCATCTCGATAATCCGAAACCCCCCAGCGCCAACAGAAAAATTGGATTTCATCACATCCTTCGCTTCGAGTGGCCGATCGGCAGCACAAGAGCATCTCTCTAAAAACATTTCTTCAAAGATTGAAGCCAAAGCGAAGCAGCTACTGTCATCTCGTCAGTGGACAGAAAAGATTCCAGAAGAAAACTTGTGGGAAGGTATTTCATGGTTCTGGATTCGGCTCATAGTAGGTGAGCCGCGAGCCCCTGTTCAACCGACAAGAATGGCCGTCCAACTTCTTAGAGAACTCTGCTCACAATTGACTTCTCTCGGACTCGAAATTCTAAGTCCGGAGTTTGTATCATCGACAATGGGATGTTGTCGAAAGGGAATTGCAAATGTCTATGCCAAGGTAGACGAGGACATATCTACGTCCGCCGGGTTGCAGTTGTTGGCTGACATCTTTTTCTTGGAAATTGCGTTGTCAAGTCCTGCCGATGGAGAATTCGGTCTTGCCAAGCAGAGACTATCTGACAAGGTATCGTGGATACTAAATAAGACTGACTGACCACAGTGCGATGAGAATGTTGTGCAACGCTTGATGGCACCATTGAGAGCGTACTGGAAGCGGACAAGTTTATTGTTTGGGATACTTGTGACAGAAGGAGCGGAAAACCCGAATGGATCGTAAATTGCGACGCATGTGGTGCTTTGGATATGACCAAGAAGGAGTATACGATTTGTGAGATACCCAGTAGTTCAAAATGCCTAGTAATGAGGTGTCGGCGATATCCGAATATTATCGAATTGCGGGCGCAATTGTGTGCCACACACCACTTAGTTTGCCCCGCTCGAAATTCGTTGCACAGAGTAACTCCCCATCCACCACATGTCATTCGCAAATAAACTCGTTGCCGTAACCGGCGGTGCCAGCGGAATCGGTCGCGCAACCGCTGAGACTCTAGTCAGTGAAGGTGCAACAGTCTATATTGCCGACCTCAATGCCGCAGCGGGCAAGGAACTCGAACACCAATTTCCCGGCAAAGTAGTTTTCCAGCAGACCGATGTATCGTCAGAAGAGCAGGTCAAGTCCTTCTTCGAAACGGTAAAGAAGGCGGGTGTACTGTACGGGGCCGTTAATGCTGCCGGCATCAACATGCCAGGGTCACTTCTTCACGAAACAGCAACCGAGTTCTACAGGAAAACAATCTCAGTAAATCTGGACGGAACGTACTTCTCCTTGCGAGAGGAGGTGAAGATCCTATTTGACCAGGGAAAGGGCGGGAGTGTCGTAAATGTGTCTTCTGGATCTGGTATGATCGGGAGGCCAAAGGCAACAGCATACTGCTCCTCGAAACATGCCTTGGCGGGACTTACGAAAGCCGCCGCCTTGGAGTATGCGGAACATAATATTCGAGTCAATGCAATTGCTCCCGGTATCTCCATTGACTGACGAAAGCTAATGACTAGGTGCAATTGAATCTCCATTGATGCGAGGAATAATCAGTAATGAAGCGATTCGAAAGCATGTTACAAGTATGATCCCAATGAAGCGAATTGGTGAGGCCCAGGAAGCGGCGAACTATATTGTGTTCTTGCTGTCAGAGAAAGCTTCATACATTACTGGAAATATCTCTCAGATAGACGGAGGATTGTTGGCAGGATAATCGTCCGCGTGCCCGCTGGCAAAGTAATTGCAAGCATCATAAAAATATTGTCTGATCAGACCTTGCTCCCCTATCGGTTTAAATGAACTCACTACGAAATTTGGTATTGGGAGACCGACTTCATTTCTAGCCTATGTATATACACTACGATACCCAAGAGAGCAACGAAATCTTTTGACCTCACTTCTCATATCTCACTCATTTTTTTCCGATTTAAATGCAACCCAAAGCACAAAATCAACAAACACAACACCCACCAGACAGCTTAATCTTCGCGCGGAGACCATTTCGGACTAGCCGGCGAATAATTATACGTCGGTGAAGTCGGTCTAAAAAGGTAAGCCAAACTACAAAAGGAAAAGTTACGAGTAAGCCGGTGACCCAGTTGGATTGAACTGAGGGCTCACGGAACGGCCGAATTGAGGAGAGGAAGGACTGTAGGCAGGACTTGTTGGAGAGAACTTTGGTGAACTCGGACTGTATTGGGGTGAGGATGGTGAATATTGCGGGGACGATGGCGAATATTGAGGGGAAGATGGGGAATAGGCTGGGGAAGCGGCAAAGTCCGTGGAAGGATTGTAAACAGGTGATGTAGGAGAGTATGCGTTTGGTGAAACGGGACTCCACGAGGGACTAGCTGGTGTGAACTTGGCTCCAAAACTGTCGGATGGGGTGTATGATGGAGACTGAGGTTGGAACGCAGGAGAGGATGGAGAGTAAGACGGGCTCGTGGGAGAATACGCCATCGGTGACGTGGGCTGGTACAGCGGACTGGCTTGGTATTGAGGGGACGACACACCGTAAGCCGATGGAGAGAGAGGAGAGAAGCGCGGAGAGGCATTGAAAGGACTGGAAGACCCGAAAGGATTCGGACTTGTCGCGCCCCATGGCGAACGTCCACCGGATTCACCGAACCCTCTGCCGTGAGATGTGAATCCTGCAGGAGTCTCCGAGCCAGCATTCACAAGAGGAGAGAACGCAGCATTCTGGTCCGGTGAGCCGACCCAATCGTCGTAAATTCCGATGCCGTCGTCGTATGGAGTTGCGCTTCCTCCTGGTCGCAGAGGTGTGTTGACGTTAGCGCCGAGACTCATTTGGAAATGATCGACGCTGATCTGGCTAAGCATCTTCTCATCCAAGAACACATCCGATTCTCCAGTACCGAGATGGGCGAGTTGGCCGAGCATGATGTTCTCAGACACACCGCGACAGTCGTCTAATTCACCCGCAGCAGCCGCATCCATTAGAATTTCGACCGTCTCCTCAAAGGAAGCTCGCATGAGGGCACCGGTATCGGCTCTGTTGATTCCGTGTCGAGTGATTGCCATCAAATGGCCTCGCGAAGTCATTACGTCGGCGAGAAGGGCCATGTGACGATAATTGACTTTGGAACCATCGAACTCGATGACAGCTCTCAGTTCCTTCAAGAGTGCCGCTCGTGTCGCCTCGATTCCGAGTACTTGCAAGACTTCGACGAAGGAATTGGAGTATGTTCGAACGGGATCGACGTTATTGACAGTCAATGCTTCAGCGAGATTGATGCCATCCGTTTCCAACTGCCATTCATTTCGAATGCCGTAACTTCCATCTTCCTTCTCGTACGTCCTTCTCCCCTCCATCATGAAGACTCGTTGAATACCCGTAATACCGCGCAGACTGATCGAGTCGAGCATGTGATTTTCGAGGTTTCGAAGGAAGACATCCTCTTCAGCCACAAACTCCTCGTCTTGGAACTGTTTCTCGTCGCGGATGATTCGACACCGAATGATGAGTTTGTCCGCATTGTCTTCACTCCAGATGGTAAACATGTCCGTTGAAAAGGTTTCAGCGATTTTGCCTGCAACATCCGCCATACTCAACTTCTTGTCCAACATCTTTGCACGATCGAGTTCGAGACGGAACAACCAAGGAGACTGTCGTCTGAGATTTGCTTCCACTTCTTCATCTGGAATGGCAAAGAAGGCTTCCACGAAATCTCGATCCTCTTCGATAATCGTCTCGGTCGGCTCGGGATCATAGTAGATTTCCGTGGCTTTCGTGACGGTTCGTAGAGTGGTATGCTCGACAGCACTTTGAACTTCTTTGGCCAACTCGATGTTGTTTGCGTATTCGGGGGACAGATAAATCGTCAACGAGGGAGTTTTAATGTTTCGTGCGACGTTGAGAATTTCCTTCAACCGAGGAACACCGAGAGTAACGTTCTTTGACGACACGCCGGCGTAATGGAATGTATTGAGAGTCATCTGAGTGGCTGGTTCTCCGATACACTGCGCAGCAAGAGTACCGACCATTTCACCGGGAACCGCGGCTGCCGATTGGAACTGAGATTCGACTTCACCCAAGATCCATTCGAACGCCTCGCGATTGAGATGGTATTCCTCGATAACCCGTCGCGACGCTAATTTCTGTCGAAGTTGACATTGGAAGAGGAGTGTAGCGTTTTGCTGCGCTTCCCTTGAAATCCGGTCGTCACCTCGAACAATCATGAGTCTGTCGCAGAGGCTTCGGACTCCCTCGATGATGTCCTTGGGATTCAGGTCTGAAGGTTTCCGCCGATCAATGTTGAAGATTTGTTGGGCATTCTTGATGACTCGTTGGAAATTGACTGGAAGGGTCCGACCACCATCGCCGTCGCTGAAGATGAAGTTACGCATCATATCGCGATCGATTTCGAGTTGATCGAATTCTTCGTCGAGGAGTCGTTGTATTTCCATGTTACCGGCGATTTGATTCCCTGCCTCCAGGAGGTGTGGTTTGATGGATAGAGCGGGATCCATGACATCGACTCTGTAGCGTCGACGGAACTCGTCGTGAGTCATCGGAATGGTGTCAATGTACTGTGTTTCAACAGCAACACCGTCCAAACCGTCTTCGCCGTACGCAAATTGAATGACATCACCCAACGAATTGCGTACCGTCCCATCATACTTGATCATCACGTCCTCCAACGCCTTGACAAGTCGTCGTTGAATGTACCCTGTTTCGGCGGTCTTGACGGCAGTATCGATGAGTCCTTCTCGTCCAGCCATGGCATGGAAGAAGAATTCTTGAGGAGTCAGGCCTCGAAGATACGAGTTTTCCACGAAACCGCGACTTTCGGGACTGTAGTCGTCTTTGGTGAAATGTGGCAGTGTTCGGTACTTGAATCCGAATGGGATACGTTTCCCCTCGACCATCTGTTGACCGACACAGGCGGACATTTGGGAGATGTTGATGAATGAACCCTTTGAGCCGGCCGAGACCATCTGTTTGACGTTGTTTGACTCTTTCAAACTTTGTTGGGCGCTCTTTCCGACGTCGTCACGGGCTTTATTGAGTACTTGGCCGACTTTATGCTCGAATGTCTAAAATTAGTCTCGAAAATTGAACTCGAGTACCTCTCGTAAACTCATACCGGGTTCCTGGGTGAGTTTATTCTGTTGAGCTTCGATAATGATTTCCTGTACTCGAGCCTTTGCCTGAGTGATCGTAGTCGTGATATAGGTCATCGTATCTCTGTCGGCGATCGTATCCCCAATTCCAATACTGAACCCGTTTTGCAGTAACCAGTAGTTGACAACTCTCTGCATCCCGTTGAACCAGTTGCAGCAGACTTCCGGACCCTTTTCCCGCATGATAACATGTACCAATCCACCTGCCGACGCACCCACCGTCTTTTTATCCACAATACCGTAGATGATTTCACCATGTTCAATCATCATCCCTGTATCCTCGACCGGTATGGGTGTTGTGTTGCCATCGTCTCGAACGAGATTGATCCCGTTTGGAATGACCATGCTGAGAATCTGTTTCCCCGTCCACATGGGTTTCGGTTTCAGGATGGCCGGAGGAGGTACCACGCCATCCCAGTCAGGCACCCACAGAAGAATATTCATGACGGCTTCACGCGTCATGAAATTGTCCCGCTTTGTAAACTTTCGAACCGCCGCGAGTGTGTCCTGTACGATTCCCATGACTGGTTTATTCGACTGTGGCGAGACGATTTGTTTCGGCACCATACATATCTCTGTGATCTCGGCTCGTGTCTCCTCCGATTGCGGGACGTGTAAATTCATTTCGTCACCGTCAAAGTCGGCGTTGTACGGCGATGTACAGGACAAATTTAATCGGAAGGTGGAGTAGGGCATCACTTTGACTTTATGTCCCATCATGGACATTTTGTGCAGAGATGGTTGACGATTGAAAATGACGACATCGCCATCGACGATATGTCGTTCGACACGCCAGCCGTACTGCAGATTGATGTCCCCACCTCGTTTATGGTACCGCAAATCGATTCGCTCGCCCGTGTCACGGATAACGTATTTTGCGCCGGGATGTTCGTTGGGACCGTTTCGGACGAGTTGTTGCAGTTTGTGGATGTTGTACGGAGTGACCGTCTCGGGATACGTCAATGTCCGGGCGATACTTCGTGGCACACCAACTTCATCAAGACTCAGATTGGGATCTCCGGTGATGACGGTTCGAGCAGAAAAGTCGACTCGCTTGCCCATTAAGTTTCCTCGTAGACGACCCTCCTTGCCCTTTAGCCGCGCACGGATCGATTTCACGGGACGTCCCGTCTTCTTTTGCAGCGCCTGGGGTTGCCCTGCGATATCGTTGTCCATGTAGGTCGCGACGTGGAATTGCAGCAACTGTTCGAATTCCTGGGTGATGTGTGCGGGGGCACCTTCTTGTTCGCAGCGACGGACGTTGGAGTTTGCCTTGATGATGTCGGCGAGTTTGAATGTCAGGTCGTCCTCTCCTCGACCTTTGCCTTCGTTGTTGATACTTGGCCGGACGGGAGGAGGTGGGACGGGAAGGACGGTGATGATCATCCATTCGGGTTTGGCATATTCCTCGTTGAGACCCATTTTCGCCAGGTCTTCACTTGGAATGTGTCTGAAGACGGTCAAGACTTCGGCGGGAGTGATGAGTTTCTTCTCAGCTTGGGCGTCCTGAAGTCAGCAAATTCCTCGGAATTTGTTGTTACCCCTATATCCTTGTTACTCTGCTTCCACGAGCCGTAGAGCTTTAGACCATCCTTGCGGATGACGGGTTGAGCATTGCCACATCCACCATGAGAAGCAAGTGTGCCTACCGCGTCCTTGACAAGTGGATCGTCGTCCTGCGCAGGCGGGGTGGCATCACAAACGAGTTTGGTTTTTGCAACATTCCACACGGCGGTGAGTCGGGATTTAGGATCACGGTAACGCAGCGCTTCAACAAACTTTGGATTCGACTCGTCGACTTTGAGTTTGCCACAGGAGAAACAGACACATTCGAGGATCTTTTTCGTCTTATCGAGAAAACCTAGGTTTCATAAGAAGCTTATTCCCAAACCAAGAAGAGAGTTTAGGGAATGAGGGCACCAACCGATGTGAAATACAGGTCTCGCCAGCTCGATATGACCAAAATGTCCAGGACACTCCGACATTCCCTCGCCGCAAGTCTGACACTTCTGCGATCGGTCTAGATAATATAGTTAGTATTGAGTAGTTTGGCGGATGGGAAGGATACCGATGGTTCCCAGTCGGGGATCAAGCAGCCCGCCGACCTTGACACGAGTTTTCGTTTCATCCATCGTGTCCGGGTATTCTATTTTAAGAACACTCATCGCCTTTCTACAACACACAGCGCATCAGCAACAAACTCTATAAGACAGAATAGGGGGGGTTAAAGTGAGGTGGTTTGCCAAGTGGCAAATCTCCCCACTTGCAGATGGGATAAGTTACATTTCCTCTGGTCCCAGAATCCCAAACTGCACCTACACACCGGGGTCAGCGACTGTCTCCATCTCTAAAATAGGGGTGAATCTGATCAAGTACCTCTTCCACACGCCGCAGAGGCGCTGAAGACTGTGCGTTTGCTCCAAAGAGATTCGCCATGGTTTATCCCCGAAACGGAGAAAAGCGAACCAAGGGAAGAAAGAAAACGGAGGCTAACCGTCCCGGGGCCCACTCGGACTCCTCTTGCGAGAAGAACGGGGATCCTGTGGCAACAGACAGAAACTCGCACCTGTGACGAGGACGAGGACGAGACTCTCGAAGCCGGACAGAGCGATGGACGGGAGGAGGTTGAACGAGGAGGAGAGGAGAAGAGGAAGGAGAGGAATGACTCTAAAGGGGATTTAGTGCCCAAATTTATCGTGTGGCACACACAAAAATGCACAGAAAATCAAAAAATTTGCACACGCTTATGTAAGAAACATTCCCACCCCTAACCCATTAATCCTAAATTTAGGTAATTCTTCAGTCTTCTCCGCGAATCGGCATCATCATCACGCTCTATTCAACGACAAGGATCAAGGCGAAGGTATTTGCGTTATCAGTACGCCGTTCTATATGTATCGCCATATTGGTCAGTATTGGTCAACCATTATGTTATTCTTCTATGACGCCGCGCTCACATCGAAACCTTTTGCCGGTCGGTAACACTTTCGAATAGGATACTTTTGAGTCCTGCATTCACAGCGAAATAAACCAATTTGCTTTATTAGAGCACTCGTTTTATATTGTCCAATACCAACTTGTCATCTGTATAAATTGGACCACGAGACGCTGTTATCTTCGTTATTATCGGAGATTCGAAAAAGTTCCAAAAGGTACCAAAACCAAAATTCGAGACTTCATCTCAGGCCGAATCAATCAGCATTGCTGATCGAGGCGATTCGTCCTGGGATAGTTGGATAAAACAAAAATCTGTCATTTTGTGTCTCATGATGACTTTGAGATGACAGACGCGGCAACAAAGTTTTACGGTGCAAGGGTACGCTCCGCGACCCAGACATTGTATACACTATCATGAAATATTGAAAGTCGGGTATTCATAGTTCGTGCATTGGTACACCCACCTCCTAATCCGCTTTTCGCTTACAATATAATCAGAGTGAGTCTCCAGAGTTATCATCGAAATGCACACTCCCTTGCCACCGACGTGCAACTGCATTTCAGCCGCATGACAA
>Ga0335073_10000412_pt1 | contig 55277 bp, 46 predicted proteins | sample Lox_Sample_22_FD_207093 | JGI IMG/M metagenome (GOLD analysis project Ga0335073, IMG submission 207093) | Soil microbial communities from Loxahatchee National Wildlife Refuge, Florida, United States - Lox_Sample_2.2 | ecosystem: Environmental > Terrestrial > Soil > Wetlands | place: USA... | reverse complement strand
AGCCGGCTCCGTTTCCGTCCACCGCTCGCGCGCCATCGGCGGAACACCTAGCTCTGTCCCGCGGCAATTGCTTCTGTCTTTGCTACTCACTACCAACTACTCACTACTCACTTCCCATCAGAAAGGAACCACGACCCATGTCCCTCGCAGTCGAAGCCTGTGCTCCGACGAAGATCGCGATGTCAGGACGTTGGAGGGTCAACGAAGAGAGGCTAGGACTTTTGCTTTACTAAAACCTATCCGCCTTTTTTCAATTCGGCGAGGACTAGCTTGGCTACTTCCTTCAGCGTTTCGAAAACGCCCTGGCCCTGGATCGCCACGGCTTCGAGGATCGGTTCGTTTTTCTTCTGCAGCTGCTTGGTGAGATCGGGGACGGACATGGCGTTGGGGAGGTCGCGCTTGTTGAGCTGGAGAACATAAGGAATTGTTTCAAAATTGAGGTTGTGCTCCTTCAGGTGCTCCTGAAGGTTTTCCATGGTTTCGAAGTTGGCGTCGAGCCGCTCTTCCTGGGAGTCGGCGACGAAAACAACGCCATCCGCGCCCTTCAAGATAAGTTTGCGGCTGGCTTCGTAAAACACCTGACCGGGGACGGTGTAGAGGTGAAAGCGGGTTTTGAAGCCGCGGACGGTGCCGAGATCGAGCGGAAGGAAGTCGAAGAACAGCGTGCGGTCGGTTTCCGTAGCCAGCGAAACCATTTTGCCTTTTTGATTCTGCCCGGTGTGGTCATACACCCACTGCAAATTGGCGGTTTTCCCGCCGAGGCCGGGACCGTAGTAGACAAGCTTGCAGTTAATCTCGCGAGCAGGAAAATTGATAAAAGGCACGTGTTCTCAACCAGAAATTCGGACCCAAACTTATAGCATAGGCACTGCTGGCAGACCAGCGTTCGGGCCGGACGCTCTCCCTTGCGGGGACGTGGATATAGTGTGGGCGAAAAGAGAGCGGGGCTGGCGGGATTTTTTGGAGGTGGTGCCGTGAGGTAAACGGCGGAGCGGAGAGGTTAAGGAAGCAGAGGAAGTAAAGGAGGTAAAATAGGTAAAGAGGTAAAGGATCGAGCCCACAGGCTAGCCAGCGCTGTGCTGTTTGTAGGCCGAATAGAAGGCAACGGTTTTCTTGGGTCGGCGGCGAGATGTGCGTTCAGCACCGAGGCTGGGAGTGCATCGGGAGCACCCGCCAGGGCGCCCTCCGGGGCCCAGGGCCAGGAGGTGCATCCGCTGCACAGACAAGAGTGTCTGTGCTACTTGCGTTGACGATGCGGTGTGGCTCTGTTACGATGCGCCGCATGGCAAAAGCTCGCAAGGCCTCTTCAGGCTCATCCGGGCGCGGTCCACAGGGTAAGGGCAGAATGGCGAGTCATTCTAACCCACAGAAAAAGAAGAACTTAAATCCGCCGCCTCCGGCACAACGAGGCGGTGTGGAGCTGGTGGACCCGCGCGTCCAAGCGCAACTCAAGCTGTACGACGAAGCGCTTGGGCTGTTTCATCAGCAGAAATTCGCCAAAGCCAAACAGGAATTGGAGAAAGTTCTGGAAGGCCCCAGCAAAGAGCTGGCGGACCGGGCGAAAATGCATTTGAAAATCGCCGAGCAGCGCATGAAACCGAGCTCGGAGCAGAATCCCAAGACGGCGGACGAACATTACCAGCGCGGCGTGGCGATGATGAATATCGGGCGGTGGGATGATGCGCGAGAGAGTTTGCTGAAGGCGCGCAAGGCTTCGCCGAAAGCGGATTACATTCATTACGCGTTGGCGGCGCTGGATTGCTTGACCGGCGAGGCGGATTCGGCGATGGCGAATTTGAAAGTGGCGATCGAGCTGCGGCCGGAGAACCGGTTTCACGCGCGCAACGATGAGGATTTCGCGTTCCTGCAGGAAGATCCGCGGTTTACGGAATTGCTGTATCCGGAAAAAGACGGCTTCGGCGGCTGAAGCAGCCCGCAGCGATTTTTCTTTCCTAGCCAAATACCATGAGCACCGACGCAGGCATCGCTTGTAACGGTGCGGCGCCCGGTGGCACTATTCAGCCGGTGAAAAAACACAGCTTGAAAACAAAAAGAAAAGAAAAACCGAAGACGCTGGCGCGCGGATTTCGTGTCGTGGCACTGGGCGGAGGCACAGGGCTATCCACGTTGCTGCGTGGATTGAAAGAGTACGTGGCGCGGCGCAGCGACGAGCACCCAACGCTGGACCGGCCGATCAGCGAGCTGACGGCGGTCGTGACCGTGACGGATGACGGGGGAAGTTCGGGGCGACTGCGGCGGGAAAATCGCGTGTTGCCCCCGGGAGATATTCGCAACTGCATGGTGGCGCTGTCGAAAGATGAAGCGCTGCTGGGAAGATTGTTTCAGTACCGTTTTCACGCGGGTCGCGGACTCGTGGGGCACAATTTTGGGAATTTATTTTTGGCGGCGCTGACGCACGTAACGGGAGATTTTGCGGAAGCGATTCGAGTGAGCAGCCGGGTGTTGGCGATTCGCGGGCGGATTTTTCCTTCGACGATTTCGAATGTGCATTTGGTGGCGAAGCTGAAAAACGGCCAGACGGTGCACGGCGAGACGCGGATTACGGCCAGCCACACGCCGATTGAGCGGGTGTGGCTTTCGGCGAATTCGGTGAAGGCGTTTCCGGCGGTGATTGAAGCGATCAACGAAGCGGACTTAATTATTTTGGGGCCGGGTTCGCTGTACACGAGCATTTTGCCGAATCTGCTGATTCCAGAAATCGCGGCGGCGATTGCGCGTTCGAACGCACCGCGCGTGTACATCGCGAATCTGATGACGCAGCCGGGCGAGACGGCGAGGTATTCGCAGGCGGACCACTTGCGAGCGATTCGCGCACACACGGCGAAGGAGGTGCTGGACTGGGTGGTGGCGAACCGGCAGGCGATTTCGCCGGAAGTGGCGACGCGGTACCGCCGGAAGGGCGCGGAGCAGGTGCTGGTGGATTTGGGGGAACTGCAAAGACTCGGTTATCGCGTGATTCTGGATAATTTGCTGGAACAGCACGGCGTGATCCGGCACAATCCACGGCGGCTGGCGAAATTGCTGCTGGAAGAATTCCTGAGAGCGTAGGCGCTCCAGCGAAGCATCCTCGACGAGAGAACCGAAGCAACAGAATCCGAAAATAAACTCAGGAAAACCAGCGGTCTGTCCCCTTCGGTTATTCCAACGGCGTAGTCCGAGGGAAACTGGGGACAGTCCCCCCGGTTCCCTGATGCGGTGACCGGTGGGTGGAACTGGGTCGCCCTGCCAAAAGCCAAAGGGCGGGCCATCCGGCTTAGAATACTAGTTCTAGCTAACTATTTCGATATCACGATCGTAATGGTGTTCGATTTTATCGCGCCGTCCTTGGGATTGTCGGACCTTCGTCGCGATACCTGGACGAGGTAGGCCCCCGGGCGCGTCATGTCATATAACGCGCTGATGCGCTGCTCTTCCGCGAAGGTCTCGTTAGGTTGAATGGTTCTGTTGATAGGTGTTCCGGTGGTGAGCTCGGGGTGTGGGTACACCCTCTTTGGCACAGGTCGGCCTTGATCGCTGCGGACCTCGAAGTGATAGTTAGGATCAAGATGGGTTAAATCGCTAAATCCACCGCTCATGTCCAAGGTTTCCATGCTGTTGTTTGTGAGCGTGACCTTGATCCATATGTCAGATCCGGCCTTCGGTTTGGCATCCGTAGACTCTATAACGAGTCGAAACGGCATTGCTTCTTTGGGGGCTTGAGCTGCAGCGCCCACAGTGAGGCTGCACAAGAAGAACAAAACAGCTGGCTTCATATAGACCTCAGTGACAATTCTGGCTCGCGGGCACCGCGAGACCCGGCCAAGCAGGATATTCACTTGCTGAATATGGAACAACCCAGCTGCCCGCGCCGCCGACGTTGCTTGGGGTGCTCCAGACGCCTCCCGACTGATTTGTGGTCGAGGAGAAGGACCAGCCCACGTACGCCATCAGGGCCGGGATCGATCCTTGCGTATTTGACTGCCACATAAGAAACATGGTCGCAGCAAAATTTCTGGTCACAGAGCTGTAGGTGGACGGCAAGGGAGCGAACGGCGCGTCGTTGACCGACTGTCCGGTCTTGCTTTGATACGGGAACGCTCCATCCAGCCCAGGTGTCGCGCTGCAGTCTAGTGAGTCATAGGTGATAAAGTCTTCGGTAATTAGTTGCACAAAAAAGAACGTTCCTGGCGGGGATACCGTGGTCGGTGGCGAGAACGCGATGCCTGGAGAACCTGTGTAAGAGCCCGGACAGCCGACTATCGGACCCGAGATATTGCCAAATACGAGATACGGGGCGTTCGGGTTTCCATTGCAGCCCGTAAGCGTGTCTATGAAAAGTTTCCCGTTAGTTGGAAGTGTTACTGTAGGCGTTGATGGGCTTGGCGCGGCGATAACGAAATTCGCTTCCGCTGTGGCAGTCTGGTTGTTGCCGTAATTTAGAGTGAAGGTTACGGTCTCAGAAAGGGCCGGTATAATCCAGTAGAACGTAGTCGAAGATTGACTGACATTGACTGTAGTGTTCAATGTGCCACCAGTCGAAGACGTGGTATAGCTGGCAGCAATAGTTCCGGGAAGTGACCAGGATTGGCTATTGACGGTGACGTTGCCGTAAGACGCGCAGAGCGAGATCTGTTGTCCGACCACGACAGATTGGGTACCGTTCGTGATGTCCGTTCCGCTGCAGCCACCGAAAAGGATCTTAGGCGTCGCGTTGGCGTTGCCGGAGGGGTTGCAGTAGAGGTTTGGGCAGCGCGCGTGCGCATTGTTGGTTTGGTAGTAGCCGTGAGTTTGCGAGGTGGTGGAACCGACGGCAACTCCGGTGTGCGTGCCGTAAGTATCCACGGTGACGATGCCCGTGTTGGACGAGGTCCAGTTCGAGTAGAAATTCGAGCTGATATCGTCATACTCGGATTCGCAGGGATACCAGGCGGTGACGCCATCGCCCGTGCTTCCCTGGAAGGGCACGCCGATCGGATTGTAAAAGAGGGTGGGATTGGCCCAACCGCAACAGGCGGCGCAGCCGTAGACGACGTGGCCGTAGGTTTTATCGTAAATGACTTTGCCTTCGAAGAGCGTGCCGACGCCTTTGTTGGTAAGGTCGCGAAGCTCGTAGGAGCCGGTGGTCAAATCCGGAGGCAGGGTTTTGCCGTCCTTATCCGGGACGTTTTCGCGGATTAGCTTGCCGATGTCCATCCACATTTGCTCGCCGGGCTGCAGGGTTTGCTGCAACTGATATTTCTGCGTTCCTTGATTATAGAAGACGGTAAAGGCGGCAAGGGTTGGCTGGGTGCCGCCGTTGCCGGTGGTGATGATGGAGTCGTGAAGCGCATCGTATTGCCAGTGGCCACCGGCCCAGAGAGAGGCGAGTTGGTCCGAGAAAGGTGTTTGCGAGCCGTATTTGAGTGTGTCGTCGAAACTGGCGGCCACGGCGACGATTTCATCCGGCAGGCGATCCGTTGTGAGGGTGACAGTGGCCCAGTGTGCCGCGGGAGGGATGACCTTGCAATTTTGCATGGAGGCGACGTCAATCTGGCGGGTTTCATAGGGCGCTAAGCGCAAAGCGGTTGCGGGAACTTGGCCGTTAACGGAGTCGCTGTGCCAGTTGAAAGCTAGCTGGAGATTGGCGGGTTTGGCCGTGATGTTGCGGATGAAGAGTTGAGGATGAAGAGTGGTGCCTTCTGGAAAGCGAGCGCGGGGTCGGGATTGGGCAGAGCAAGCATCGGGGCGCGGAGAGTCCAGACGCCAGTGCCGGCGTAATCGCGTTCTTTGATCTGGGCTCGCGGGTCGTAGTCAAACATTTTCATGAGCGCAGAGAAGCCGCCTTGCGGATCGAACAACACGTGGAGCGTATCGAGCGACCCAGCGTGGCTGGCGGCGAAGACTTTGATTCCGCCATACGAACCCGCTAGTTTCGCGGTCGCGACTAACTCGCGGATCGAGAGCCGATTCATCGCGTGGGGCGCGAGTGTTAAGGTTTGCGCCACGGTCTTTCCGCCGGCATCGGATATGGAGAGTGTCAAAGGAAGAGGATTCTGGCCCTGATTGGTCAGGACGAGATAGTCTTTTATGGAATCCTTCGGAAGCCACCAAATTCCTTCGAGGCTGCCGACACTTTCGGTGAGGTCTTCTCCCGTCGCATCCACGTGGAAAGCGATGGAGTGGCCGACGCCCATGACCATAGCCGCAGCGTAGAGGTTGACCTGATTCGGCGCACGATAACGGAGCGCGAGCGAACCGTAAGCGCCGATGAGTTGTGGGGCGGAGCTGCCGATCGCGTCGGCGACGTCCACCGTTTTGACTTCCTGCGGCTGGATCACGATGGGGAAAAGAGGAGTTTCCTCGCCGTCGGTGGCGCGGAGGACTGGCGTGACCGTCAGGATCTGGCCGACCTGATTGTTGCGGAGTTGGAGTTCGGTGTGCCAGCCGGTTTCGGTGGTCCAGTAGGAGATGAATTGTTGCTGATCTACGGGCGCGGGCGGAGGAGGCGGTGGCGGGGCTTTGTGGGTTGGCGCTGCGGGTGGACTGGTTTGGGCCGAAGCGAACGGAACTAACAGCAGACAAAGCAGTAGAGCTACGGAGATGCAAGCTGAAAGTGAGAAAAGGCACCGGTGGGACGGTCGGAGCATGGCAACCTCACAGGACAACGTTGGAGAGACGATGGGCCTCTGGTTAGATTGTTGTCAAGGCTAAAGTTCTTGGCTGCCGTTCGTGGATAGTGCCTTAAGAATCTTGGGACGGATCACTGACGCGTTATTATTTTGCTTAACGCGCCACACGCATTTCCGTATGGTGACGCTATTCGGCGCGGAGGGCTACGTTGGGATCGACGGCGGCCGCTCGTCGCGCGGGCAAGTAGCTCGCCAAAGCAGCTGCGGAGAGCAGGGCCAGGCCAACGCCGGTGAATGTCCAAACGTCGTTGGGCGGCACTTCGAACAAGAGCGACTTAATGAGACCGGTGAGGACGACAGCGCCGACGATTCCCAGAGCCACGCCCAAAGCGGCCAAGCCGAAGCCCTGTTGCAATACCATCTGAAGAATTTTTGTGGGACGCGCGCCAAGAGCGATGCGGATACCGATTTCGCGGACGCGTTGACTGACGAGCAGCGCCATAATGCCGCCGATTCCGGCGGTAGCGATCAAGAGAGCCAGTCCCGCAAAAATGCCGAGAAGAGTCGCCGTGACGCGAGGCGAAGACATGGATTCGTCGCGGGCTTGTTCGATGGTGAGCACGTGCGTGACGGCGGTTTGTGGATCGACGTTGTGGATAGCAAGGGTCAAAGCATGAGCCGCGCTGCGGGGATCGGCAATGGTGCGAACAATGAGGCAGGCGGGCTGCGGGCCCTGGGCTTGCGCGCCGTAGAACTCGGGGGAAGGAGCGCGATTGAGGCCGAACTCGCGGACATCGCCGACGATGGTGGCCCAGTGTTCGCCATCGGCGGAGACGCGCTTGCCGATCGGATTTTCGTTTGGCCAATAGAGGCGCTTGGCGGCTTCGTTCATGAGCACCACGCCGGGCGCTTTGAAATCGTCGGAATCGGTGTCGGCAAAGAGCCGGCCGGCTTTGAGCGGAATGCCGAGGGCTTTGAAATAGTCCTGCGAGACGGAAGCGAAGGTGGTGACGCGGGGGGCTTCGCCGGGTTTGAGCTGGCGGCCTTCAATCTGGAACGAGAATGAGACGGACTCGGGCCCTCCCGTAATCGCTTCTGGCTCGAAGGGGTAGCGGCTGGATACGGCGACCGAGAGAACGCCGGGTTCGGTTTGGAGACGGTCGAGGAGTTTGCGGAGGAGAGCGCGGGTGGCGGTTTCGTCCTGATATTTAGACCAATTGAAGGCCGTGCGGAGAGCGAGGACGCGCTGCGGAACGATGCCGGAGTCGACTTGTTGCAGTTTGAAGAGGCTGCGCAGGAGCAGGCCGGCGCCAATCAGCAGCATAAAAGAGAAAGCGACCTGGCAGACGATCAAGGCGCTGCGCATACGGTTTTGGCGGCGGCCGGTGCCGGCACCAGAGCTGCCCTCTTTCAAGCTGGCGGAGACGTTGGAGCGAGAGAAGAGGGCAGAAAGGGTGCCGAAGAGCACGGCGGTACCGAGTGCGGCGAGTAGCGTGAAGAGCAACACGGTGGAGTCAATGTGGATTTCGCGGGCGCGGGGAGTGAGCCGGCCGACAAAGTCGGTGAGCAGTTGCAAACTGCCGTAAGCGAGGAGCAGGCCGAGAAGGCCACCGACGCAAGCGATTAGGAAACTCTCGGTGAGGAGCTGGCGCAAGAGGCGAGTTCTGCCGGCGCCGAGAGCGGTGCGCACAGCGAGTTCGCGTTCGCGGCGAGCCATGCGCGAGAGCGTGAGATTGGCGACGTTGGCGCAAGCAATAAGCAGCACGAAAGCGGCGGCGGCGAGAAGCAACAGAAGCGTGGGGCGCGCTTGCCGGGTGAGTTCACCTTGCAGCGGCGTCGTAGCGGAAGTAAAGCCTACGTCATCGGGATAGAACTTCGGGTAAGCGGCTTGGAGTCCGGCGGAGACCGCAGAAATATCGGCGTTGGCTTGGGCCACGGTGACACCGGGCTTGAGGCGGCCGAAGACTTCCATCATGCGCATGTCGCGGCCTTCGAGATGCATTTTGTTGGAGCGGAAGGGACAGGCGGAGGTGGGCATGTAGACGTCGTTCTCATCCGGATATTGCGGAACGGGAGGCAGGACGCCGACGACGGTGTGCACTTTGTCGTTCATCTCGAAGGTTTTGCCGACGATACCAGGGTCGGAGCCGAAATTATTTTTCCAGTATTCATAGCTGAGGACGAGAACGGGTGGCGCGTTGGGCTTCTCATCGTCGGCAAGGAAAGTTCTGCCGAGAAGAGGATGGACGCCGAAGAGGTCGAAATAATTGGAGGAGACAACGCCGGTACGGACGCGTTCCGGGTCGCCGTGGCCGAAAAGCGTGAAGGACATCGCGTGATACTCGACCAGGCCGGCGAGAGTGCGGTTCTGCGCGCGGTAGTCCATGATTTCGGGGACGGAGAAGCCAAGGTCTGGTTGGTTGACGTTCTTTTCCATTTGGCGCAGAAAAACGAGTTGATCGCCATTCGGATAAGGAAGAGCGCGCAAAAGCACGGCGTGAACGACGCTGAAGATGGCGGTATTTGCGCCGATGCCGAGGGCGAGAGTGAGCACGGCCAGCAGAGTGAAGCCGAGATTGCGATGCATCATGCGGAAGGCGTACGAGCAGTCGGACCGGAGAATCTGCCAGTGTTCGCGGGGGGCGGTGGTGAAGATGCCAGTAATCGTTTCTTTCCAGAGACGAAGAGCATCGACGAAGCCGCCGCCCTCTTCGGCGGCGCGCTGCTGAGCGTGAAAGACCGCTTCCATTTCACCTTCGTAGTTGGTGCGGAAGTCGAAAGGCAAAAGACGAACCAGAGCGCGGAAGAGCTTTTGCGAAAACGGCAGATTTTGCTGGGGCATCGCAGTTCTCCTGGCGTTAAGCAAGCTTGGGCTTGCGGAAAAGTTTTTTGGCGCGAGCCTGGGCGAGGGTTTCTTCCATACGCTGGGCTTCGGCGACCGCGACTTCGCGGCCGAGCGCGGTGAGGAGATAGTAGCGGCGGCGCTCATCGTCGAGAACGATTTCGGGGCGGCGGCTGGATTCGGCGATGAGGCCGTCGGCGGCAAGGCGGGCGAGATTGCCGTAAAGCGTGCCGACGCTGAGCTTGACCTTGTCGTCAGTGCGGCGGGCGACTTCTTTAAGGATGGCGTAGCCGTGCTTTTCACCGTCCGCCAGAGCCAAGAGGACGTGGAACATGGCGGGCGTGAGCGGCAGGAAAGAATCGGTCGCATGGTTTTTGGGCATCGAGGCAGCACCCCCTGGGTGTGATCACGGCGGCAGGTCTATTCGGCCTGCGGAGCTATCTTACGGATCGAAGAATACTATATCGATAGACGTAATAGTTGGCGGCAAGTTCCATGCCACGCCGAGGAAATTTAAGTCTTGTATTTATTGTGAGTTGCGAAGGAAAGAATGGAGAGTCGGAGGCCGCCGCTGTCCGCTATTGGGATCGGCTGTTCGGACGCGCACAGTGCAGGCATGACTGCGCTATGCCCGGGAGGCGCCTTTCACTCCGCAACCGGCTCTGGGCATTCGCACAGGCTGCAGCCTGTGCCACGGGCTCGCTTGGGGCTCGGCGCTGGCCTAGTGGCGGAGACGGGCGCTTCTTGCTAACGTTTCCCAGTGATTTTTGGCGAAACTTGGAGAACCGCATGTCGACGTTTGGACTGACTGAATATAAGGATGCGAGTCCGGAAGTACGCGCGATTTATGACGATATTATGGCGACGCGGAAGACGGACTGGATCAACAATTTCTGGAAAGCGATTGCGCATGACCCGGCGACGCTGAAGCGGACGTGGGAAAGCATCAAGCAGATTATGGGGCCGGGTGCGCTGGACCCGCTGACCAAGGAATTGATCTATATCGCGGTGAGCGTGACGAATAACTGCCACTACTGCATCGCATCGCACACGGCGTCCGCTTTCAAAAAAGGGATGAGTGAGGCGATGTTCAAGGAGCTGCAAGCAGTGATCGGCATGGCCAATGAAACGAATAAGCTGGTGACCGGCTACCAGGTGGCAGTGGACGAACAATTTCTCCCGCCGCTGAAACGCTAGGCCTCCTTCCCCCAATTTCCTCGAAGAAAGCGAAGCGAAAGGACCGGTTTCTCTTAAACGGCGGCTGTCCTTTGGGACAGGTGTTTCCACCGGAGTACGCACGTACTATGGCCGCAATGTCCGGCCGGCGAAGAACATCGAAAGGTCCGGGGGATAGGCCGGTTTGCGCGGACCTATCGAGACTGCGTAGTGAGTGAGAATTTATGCCACCAACCAGCAAAGAGAATGAAGTCTTGGTAGCTTCGCCGGAAGCGCCGGCGCCGGGCGCGTTTCGCCCGGAGGAGACGTCCTCACGTCCCAGCCCGGTGGCCCTGGAAGTGCCGGTCAGCGTGAATGGAGCGCGCGCCGTCGAAGGCAGCGACAAACGAGAACCCTTTTCTGAGGCGACGAAGACGGTCCTGGTGTTCGGGAATGGCGCGGTCATCCGGCTTTCCTCGCCGGTGGCGGCGGGACAGTTGCTGTTTCTGACCAACGAAAAGACGAAAAAAGAAGTGGTTTGCCAGGTTGTGAAATCGAAGAACTATAGAAACGTGAGCGGTTATGTGGAACTGGAGTTCACCGAGTCCGTGGTGGGCTTTTGGGGCATGCGCTTTCCGACCGATCGGGTCGCGCCAGCTCCAACCGCTGCCGTAGCGCCACCCGCTCCGGCTGCAAAGTCCAGTGCAGGCGTGCCAGCGCCAGTTGCACCCAAAGGCCCGTCGCCGGTGGCCAACGTGGCTCCGGCGGCTCCCGAAGTGAAGGCTCCGCCGGTGGCGCAACCTAGCCTGCAGCCTCCGGTGCGCCCGGTGGTTGCACCCAACCCGGCAGCTCCGGCAGTACCGGTTGCAAAAGCGCCCGACACGCCTTCCCCGACGATTGCGGCTTCGCTTGCTTCTTCGGTGGCCAGCTTATTGGGTTCCCCGGAAGTACCGCCGGCTGCAGCTGCAAAACCGGCCGCGCCGCAGCCGCCCGCGCAGAATAATGTGGCGGCGACGAAGAGCAGCGATGCTTCGACCGAAGAACTGAAACAGCAGGCCGCGCGGTTGCAGGAACAGCTTTCGTCGATGCTGTTTGGCGCGACGCCCAACGCGACACCAACCGCCACAGAGAAACCGTCCGCAGCCAGCGCCGCTGAGCCGGAGCTGGATGCGAACCCGGAAGCACATCGCATTTCGAGGGTGTTGGAGCTGGCGAAGCCGGAACCTTTGGCGCCGGCCAAAGTCATTGCGCAGAACAAGCCGCTTTCGGCGCCGGTGAAATCATCTCTCGATAGCGAAGAAGTGAAAATCCCGTCGTGGCTGGAGCCGCTGGCGCGGAATGCCGCAGCGCCGACTTCCACACAAGAACTGATCGAACGGGAAAAGGCGAAGCATGCCGCGGACCTGGCGGCGCGCGAACGCGAAGAGGCGAAGACGGAGCCGTTGCCACTGGCTACTGCGACGGAGGCGCCTGCGACTACGGCGCCCGAGCCAGAAGCGGTGGGCATCGGGAATTTGCTGCCGCTGGATGGCGAGTCTTTGAGCCAACCGGCGCAGACGGGGTCCAAACGTGGGTTGTGGATAGGCGTGGCAGCGGCGGCGGTGCTGGCGGCGGCCGGTGGCGGATGGTACTTCTTGCATTCAGCCGGTAGCCCGCAAAGCTCTGCAACGACCGCGCAAAACGTGCGCACGGCACTTCCCGCAAGCAGCACGCCGGCGCCAGAGGTGCAACCAGCGACGCGAACCGTTCCGGAAAGCAATGCCAACGCAGTGCAGCGCACCGCGAAGCAGACAGTCTCCGAGCCGCTCTCCAACGCACCGGCCGCGACGCCGACGATTACGGCGCAACCGGCTCCGATCAGCCGCGAGGCGCGCAGTGCAGCAGCAATTCCTGCCGCATCGACGGAACGAATCGCGCGGTCAGCGCCAACTACCGCAACGCCCGCCAAACCGGAGCCGAAGAAGCCTAGCCTGGGAGAAGTGCACTTGGAGGCTCCGACGGTCAATCACGCAGCTGCGGCGGACAGCATGACAGCGCCGACGATTTCTGGCGGTGCGGACTCCCCCGCCGCAGGACTGGGGTCGGCGTTAGGAGCGAGTGCGTCGAATCAGCCGGCTGCGCCGAAGGCACCACTGCCGGTTGGCGGCGATGTGAAGCCCGCGCGGCTGCTGAGCTCGACCCCGCCGATGTATCCGGCGCTGGCGAAGAGCCAGCACATTTCCGGCGATGTAAGCATCGATGCGCTGATCGACCCGAACGGCAAAGTTACGACGATGAACGTGCTGTCCGGCCCGACGCTACTGCGCCAGGCAGCGATGGACGCAGTGCGCCAGTGGAAGTATCAACCAGCGGCTTTGGATGGCAAGTCCGTGTCCATGCACCTGACGGTGACGGTGCAGTTCCGCATGCAGTAAACCAAGCCTATTCGCTGACCTGCGGAGCCGCAGAACGATGTGTGGCCTTCGCGATCCGGTTTTTCTTACTGCGGATGGCTGGCCGGCATGACGCGCGGCAAGCGGGCTTGCACGGGCGGAAGCTGCGGAAATGGCGCATGAGGTTCGGTTTGATACCAGTAGGCCACAGAGTAGAAATTGTCGCCGCGGTCGTTGGCGTGGCCGTGTTCGATAGTGGCGCGAAGTGATTGCGTAAAGGGAATCGGCGAATCGAGATGGAAGCGGTAGACGGACCAATGGGCGCCCTGCAATTCCTGGCCGACGACGGGCGCGCCGAATAGGCCGTAGAAGAAGGATTTGCCATTGAAGTCCCAAGCGCCGAGAAAATAGTCTTCCGTGCCGGTGCCGTTGATGGAAGGCAGCTTCTCGCCATTAATGAAGAACATGTCGTCGCCTTCGCCCCACCAGCCGTCCTGATTTTCAATCACGGACATAGTTACGCCAGCGAAATGGCCTTTGCCCGTGGCTTCCATCCAGGTGTAGTTATCCTTGCCGTCGAGATTGGTCTTGTTGCCGGGGAAGGCTGTGTTGGGAGTAGCCTGGCGATATTGCGCGTGGAAGTAAAGGGTGTCAGCGGCCAATGGAGATTTGTACGCCCGCAGGTCGATGTTCCAATACACAGCTTCGGCCTTTTGTTGGCCTTCGTTGGTGAGGGTAATGCGCGCGTGTTTTTGAAAAGGCATGGGGAAAAAGGAATTCAAGGCTTTGTCTGACGCGACGGCAAGCGGGACGGATTGGTATAGAAAATAATCGCCGAGACCGAGGCCGAAGAAATCGCCGACGGGAGCCTCGACGCTCGGGGAAGTTTCGCCGTCCCAGTACATGCGCAGGACCAGTTTTTTCAAATGGAAGCGTTCCTCATCGGCGATGGTGATCCAGACGTGGGAAATTTCTCCTGGGCCAGTTTCATCGAGGAGCGTAAGCGACTGGCCGGGGGGAAGCGCGCGGTAGTCGTCGTTGCCGCCGGTGCGGTCGTAGCTGGAGATGCGCTTGAGGACGTAATCGTGCGGCCGGGTGAGGTCCGCGAGCGAACCGCCGGGATTCTGCCCGAAAGCAGCACCGGCAAACAGGAATGGCAGCAAGCCAAACAGGGAAACGGAAGAACGCTTCATCGTCGCTCCCGAAAACAAGGTGGAAAGGTGCGCGGATTATAGCAAACGGCGCTGTGCCGCTGCTGCTGGCGCCGCGCGGAAACTCTGACGCTGCTTTTCGAGCGTCGCTTGCAGCTAGCTGGTCAGGTTCGTATACTGGCGGCCCGGCCAAAATGGCGAAACTGGCGGGTCGGTGAACGGCGCAGCACGATACGAGATGAATGGGGTAGCCCGCCAGCTTCTTACTCTTGGCCTGCAATTCGGTCCAGCGGCTCCAAGGTGCGGGGCCGAAGTGCGCGAAGTCGACGTCCACCGCGATCGCAACTGCTAAGGAGAGTTTCCGCATGTCGCAAGCCCATATGCCCGAAGAGATGAACGTTTACCAGAACGCGGAAGCGCGCTTTGAGGTGGCGGCGAAGAAGCTGGGGCTCGAGCAGGGCCTGTATCGGTATCTGAAGCATCCCAAGAAAGAGATCACGCTGTACATCCCGGTGGGCATGGACAACGGACAACTCGATGTTTTCGTGGGATATCGCGTGCTGCATTCGACGGTGCGCGGCCCGGGTAAGGGCGGGATTCGCTTTGCGCCAGACGTTTCGATTGATGAAGTGCGGGCGCTGGCGACCTGGATGACGTGGAAGTGCGCGGTGGTGAATATTCCGTTTGGCGGCGCTAAAGGCGGGATTATCTGCGATCCGCGAAAATTGTCGCGCGGGGAATTAGAACGTTTGACGCGGCGGTATACGGCGGAACTGGCAGACTGGCTGGGGCCGGAACGGGACGTTCCGGCGCCGGACATCGGCACGGGCGAGCAGACCATGGCCTGGGTCATGGATACGTACGCGATGCATGTTGGGGAAGCCACGACCGCCGTGGTGACGGGGAAGCCGATTGAGCTGGGAGGATCACGGGGACGCCGCGAAGCAACCGGCCGCGGCGTGATGATTTGCTGCGACAAGGCGCTAGCTAAGCTGGGAATAAAGAAACCTGGATGCCGCGTGGTGATTCAAGGCTTCGGCAACGTCGGGTCGTTGGCTGCGCAGCTTATGCAAGAGGCCGGCTACAAAATTATCGGGCTCGCCGACATTGGCGGCGGCTTGTATAACGAGAAGGGACTGGACGTTACGAAGGCCATTGAGTGGGTGTACGGCCAGAAGAAGCCGCTGCAGGAATTTCCCGGAGGCGGCACGAAAATGTCTGCACAAGACGTGCTCTTTCAGGCGTGCGACATCGCGATTCCGGCGGCCATCGAGAACCAAATCACCGAAGAGAACGCGCATCGAGTGCAGGCGCGGATTCTTTGCGAGGGCGCGAATGGCCCGACGACCTGGCAAGCGGACGCTGTCGTGGACGCGAAAGGCATTTTTACGGTGCCGGATATTCTGGGCAACGCCGGCGGGGTGACGGTGAGTTACTTTGAGTGGGTGCAGGACCGCCAGGGGTTTTTCTGGCGCGAAAGCGAAGTGAACGAGCGGCTGTTGGACGTGATGGAGAACGCCTTCGATCAGGTGGTACGCTACGCGGAAGCCCACAAAGTGAACAACCGCATCGCGGCGTATATGCTGGCGATCGACCGAGTGGCCAGTGCGCTGAAACTGCGGGGGATTTACGCGTAATGTGGTAGAGTGCGCGGCGCGACCTTCCCCGCGGGCAGGCTTGGCGATAGGGCCGAAGCACTAGGCCAGCTGGAACGCAGCGCATCAGCAAAAAGTCCAGGTCAGGAGTCCAGGTCATGAACGGCAGATCCCTCTCGCCCAGCCATGCAGAACCCGAAGCTCGGTATCGGCAGGAAATCTGCACGGTGGGGAAATGGATGTACGAGCGCGGGTTCATTGTGGCCTGCGAAGGAAATATCTCGGTTCGCCTGGACGATGAACGGATTTTGACGACGCCCACCTGCATGAATAAGGGCATGCTGCAGCCGCAAGATCTGGTGATCACCAACGCCCAGGGCCGACAGCTCGCCGGCGATCGCAAGGTGTCTTCCGAACTGGCGATGCATCTGCTGTTTTATCGCATGCGGCCAGATGTGCATGCGATTTGCCACGCGCACCCTCCTACGGCGACCGGGTTTGCAGCGGCGGGGCGGGCTTTGGACAAAGCGCTGTTGCCAGAAGTGATCATCGGGCTAGGAAAGATTCCGCTGGTGCGGTACGCCACTCCAGGCACGCCAGAACTGAGCCAGGCGCTGGAGCCGTTCGTTCCGCACTATGATGCGCTGCTGCTGGCAAACCACGGCGCGGTGACTTGCGGCCCCGATTTGATGACCGCGTTCTTCCGGATGGAGACGATCGAACATTTCGCGAAGATTACTTTGTCCGCCGAGTTGGCTGGGGATCCGGTGCTGCTCTCGAGCCGCGAAGTGGCCAAGCTGATGGCAGCACGCTCCCGCTATTTCGTTACACCTCCGCCGGGGGGCGGAGCAGAATTGCCGGAAATGAGCGACGGTTCGGACTCCTCTAGCGGGCAGGTTTCGTTGACTCGCAGCGAGCTGGATGCGCTCATTGATGAAGCGGTACGCAAAGATCGCGCTCGACGCTGAGCCGCACGGAACGCAACGCGGCTTTCCGAAGCCAGTCGATTTCTTCGATACCCTTCCTCTAGCGCCGCTCATCATAGTGAGTGGAAAGACTCGCGGCGGAGCCCTTCGTTGCCTGACGAGCACGGACGCCGCGCACACTTTACTGCAGGAGACTCATATGGAACCTAGAATTGACGCCCGCAAATTTGCGCCGGATGCGGGAAAAGCGATGCTGGCACTGGAAAAATATCTCGGAGAGTGCGGGTTGGATCACAAACTGCTGCACCTGCTCAAGCTGCGCGCTTCGCAAATGAACGGATGCGCCTACTGTATTGATATGCATTCGAAAGACGCTCGCGCGCTTGGTGAAACGGAGCAGCGGCTGTACGAACTGGACGCGTGGCGCGAGACGCCGTTTTATTCCGATCGCGAACGCGCGGCGCTGGCGTGGATTGAGGCGGTGACCCTGGTTTCGCAAACGCACGTGCCGGATGCGGCTTACGAAGACGTGCGCAAACAGTTCAGCGAGAAAGAGATCGTGGACTTGACGTATTTGGCTGCGACGATTAATTCGTGGAATCGCCTGGCCATCGCGCTGCGCGCGGTTCCCGGGCACTATAAGCCAGCAGCCGCCGGCGCGGCCGCCAGTTGAGCAATCATCGTTAGACCACCGGCCCTTAGCAGCAAGCCAATACTCGGTGGCTTGCGGAAGACAGCGGAAGAAACTGGACTTGAGCGCAAAACGATTCGTGCGATGCTAAACAAAAAGAAGGTAAGACCTCGACGCTTGCTAGGTTGTGATTGGACTCCGAGAAGAAAAAGGCAAGGTTCGCTCCTAGTAAGAACCTCTCCGGTAAGCGGCCTAACCCGGACCTGCGCTCCGCGTCGCCCAAGGTCGGCGAGCACCGGCTCGCGGGCATTTACCTGTTTTAAAGTGCCCACACGCGACGCGCTTTGGCCTAGGTTCTCACATCTCGAATTTCGCATTTCGATTAACGAGTTCCGCTCCTCTACCACGTCCTCGGCTCTTCGCCGGTTTCTACGACCAGATGTTCCATCTGCCGCTCCACTGGCACCAGCGCCAATCCTAATTGTTCCCGAATTGCCGATACCAACGAACTGGGATCCTTGTGATTCCACTTCAAATCGAAATCGTAACGGCCCTGGAGACTAGTCTCATCAAGAACCTCTGCCTGCAGCACTAATCCCGCGACCCACACGACGCTCTTCATCTGAGCGCCCACCGCGTCAAATTCACCTTGCCCGCCCCACGGGCGCGACTTGCTCGCCGTCGCTGCCGAGGTCTTCATCTTCAGCTCCAGCCCGGGCTCGGTTCGGAGAACGTACGCATTTGTTTTTCGCGCCTCGCGCCGAACCCGAAAATGAAACGCTTGCGCAAACGTCTGCTTCAAGAGCGGCCATTGATCAGCCTCCCCTCCGTGTGGCACGACAATCAAGACGTCGTACCGTACCGTGCTGCACCATTCCGGCGCGTCCACGCGAGAAGCTGGAATATCATACGCATCGGCCAGCAGGTCGCGCACAGTCACTCCATACGCGGCGTACCTGCCGTCCCGAGAGCTCGCAAAACCCGGCGAGACCCTGCTAACATCCACCGGGGCCGCGGGACGGATCATCACTTGCACCAGCGGTGTTGGCGCACCCGGTTCCCTTCCCAGGATCGTGGGCGTGCCTGCATCGAACACGCTGCGCACCTTCACATCTCTTCCGGCCAGCAAATCCCCAAGCACCTTTTCATTCACATCACTCGGCCCGGTGATGGCCCGGAGCGTTCCTTTGGCATCAATCAGCACCGTTTGCGGAATTCCTTCCGCGTTGTACGTCTTAAAGCTGTCCTGCTTCGGATCCAGGGCCACCCAGCCATGGATCGGATGTCTTGCCAGGAATCGGAGAACATCTCCCTTCTCTTCATCCGTGATGGAAATAAACTGTATCGGTTTGCCCGCGAATTGATCTTCCAGTTGGTTCATGTGCGGGATGTTTTCCACGCATCCTCCGCACCACGTCGCCCAGAACTCGACGACCACCGCTTTGCCACGCAGGGCCTCCCACTTCGTGTCTACCCCTTGTGGCGCCTGCAGCACTTGCGCGTACGTAACCGCCGGCGCCGCTTCTCCCAACTTCGGCCACTCCTGTGCCTTCGCCGAGGCCATCCCTAGAAGCCCCATTAACAGCGCTCGTCTGCATACAGATCGAGGAACCATATAACACCTCGCCTTCTAGGCCAGACAAAAATTGTCGCAATTCCGACAGAAGTACAAGAGCCTACGGTAAACCTATCGGAAGCTTAGCCCTTTCCCTTTCCCTGTGCCTACCACAACCCAGTCCCGTCGCCGCCGGTGCAAACGAGTGGGGTTGGCATAAGCGAAAATTCAAGCATAGAAGTAAATGGGAATCGAGTGCCTGGTAAATTGGCTAACCGCAAAAAAATCTCCTCGACCCATTTTTCAATTTGCAAAACGATAATCGAAATGCAAAAGCTCATTTTTGTCATAGATCGCAAGTACAAATTTAACAGGGCACCGTCAACTCTAGGAACTGTCTGGTTTTCAACCACTTAAGCCTGAAAAAACACATGCAGTGATTTTTTATGGCTGTGAGTTGTGTCTTTTTCAATTGCACGCTGCACGCCGCACGTCCCGACGCGGTCGTCGCACACAAATACGCAAACACACGCGCACGCCGCGCTTGACGCAACGCTGCTCTGTCGCACGGTTAGCCAAAGGGGTGGTCCCTTCTTCCGTGCGTATACGCATACCCGCCGGCGCGTTGACAGGCGAAGAAAAGGCGGCAATACTGACGAGCGATGATTGGGCAATTGCGCGGACGGCTGGCGGAAAAACGCCCGAACCAGATATTAGTGGATGTCGGCGGGGTGGGGTACCTGGTGCAGGTCCCGCTGTCGACCTTTGCGGCGCTCGGCGAACTCCACGCTGAGGTGACTCTGCTTATTCACACCCACGTCCGGGAGGATGCGCTGGCATTGTTCGGTTTTGTCTCCGCGCGGGAGAAGCATTTCTTTGAAATGCTGATTTCCGCTTCGGGCGTGGGGCCATCGCTGGCGCTGAAAATTCTTTCGGGCATGAGCGTGGAAGAACTCGTACCCGCGATTCGCAATGGGGACCTGGTGCGGCTGACGAAAATTCCCGGCGTAGGGCGCAAGACGGCGGAGCGGATCGTAGTCGAGCTGAAGGACAAACTCGAAGTCGTGGCCCTCGAAGCGGAGAAACCGGTGGTGGCGTCGCCTGCGGGCGCTGAAGCGGACGTCATCTCGGCGCTGGTGAATCTGGGCTACGACGCGCGCGCCGCCGAGTCCGCCGCTGCCGAAGCGAAACGCGAAACGGGCACGGCAAACTTTGAAAAGCTGTTGCGTGGCGCTCTGCAAGCGCTGAGTTCACCGAAGAGCCGCACGGCGCGCAACTCGGCGTAGAATTGCCGGGTGCGATTTCAGCGTGCTTGCGCCAGCAACGAACGAAACCTATGCCTGACGGAACCGCAAAACGGATGATGCCGCAGCGCCCCGAGGAGCGCCATCCGCGCATCGTCTCCGGCGCGGCCTTCGATGAGGATGCGCGGATCGAAGCGAGCGTTCGGCCAAAGCGGCTTGACGAATACATCGGGCAGAAGCGCGTTAAGGAGAATATCTCGATTGCCATTGAAGCGGCGCGTTCACGCGGCGAGGCTTTGGATCACGTACTGCTCTATGGACCGCCGGGCTTAGGCAAGACGACTCTCGCGCAAATTATCGCGAATGAATTGAATGTGCCGATCAAGACGAGCGCGGGACCGCTACTGGAGCGGAAGGGCGACTTGACAGCGATTCTCACGTCGCTGGAAACGAAGGAGGTGTTTTTCCTGGACGAAATTCACCGCCTGCAGCCCGCGGTAGAAGAGGTTCTGTATCCGGCGATGGAAGATTTTCGCGTCGACCTGATTATCGGGCAGGGCCCCGGCGCGCGCATCCATCCTTTTCCGCTCGGGCATTTCACGCTGATTGGCGCGACCACCCGCGCCGGATTGATTACCGCACCGCTGCGGTCGCGCTTTGGGATCGTGCATCGTCTCGACTTCTACGAGCCCGCGGATTTGCTGATTATCCTCAACCGCTCAGCGAAGATTCTGCAAATCGAAATGGACGAAGGCGGCGCGGAAGAGATCGCCCGGCGTTGCCGGGGAACACCACGTATTGCGAATCGGTTGCTCCGGCGCTCGCGCGATTTTGCGGAAGTTCGGGCGGCGGGACGCATCACGCGAGCCGTGGCACAGGAAGCGCTCACCATGCTCGGCGTGGACGAAAACGGCCTCGATGAAGTGGATCGCAACCTGATGCTTGCGCTGCTGGATAAATATGGCGGAGGACCGGTTGGGCTGGGCACTCTGGCGGCTGCGCTTTCTGAGGAAGAAGACGCCATCGAGGAGATGTACGAGCCGTACTTAATGCAGATCGGGATGATTGACCGCACGCCGCGGGGGCGCGTCGCTACGCCGCGCGCTTACCAATACTTCGGCCGCGAACTGCCGCGCCGGCAGCCGCGCCTGTTCTGAAACGCTTCATTCGTAACGCAGAGCGACGATCGGATCCACACGCATGGCGCGCCGCGCCGGCATGTAACAAGCCAGCAGTGCCACCGCGCTCAGCAGGATGGCTACTCCGGCGAAAGTGAGTGGATCCATCGCGCTGACGCCGTAGATCAGCTTGGCGATGAGGCGGGTCAACGCCAGCGCCGCGACGACTCCGACGCCGACGCCCGCCAACGTAATCTTCAGGCCCTCACCCAGTACCATGCGCAGTACATCGCGCGCGGAAGCTCCCAAAGCCATGCGAACACCAATTTCCTGGGTACGCTGCGCCGCCAGATAGGAAATCACGCCATAGATGCCGATCGAGGAAAGCACGAGCGCGAGGCCGGAGAAAACGGTCAAGAGCAGCATGGCCATGCGCTGCGTGGCGATGGAGCGAGCCACGATATCGTCCATCTGCCGCACTTCATACACCACCGCGCTGCTATCGACTTGTTGGACTGCAGTCCGCAGTGAACTCAAAATTCCCATCGGAGCGCCGGCCGTTCGCGCGACGTAGCTTCCGCCGTTGGCCAAGAGCGGCCAGAAGCGGTCCGGTATTTGCCAAACGCAAAGATAAAGTTGGGCCTGCAAGCTTTCATGCGCCTTGGAACCAAGTCCCCAATGCTCGACGTGGCCCACGACGCCGACGATTTCCGCCTGGAAATCCAGGAAGCCCAGGTTGAGCCGCTTGCCGATCGGGTTAGTGCCGGGAAAATATTTCTGCGCGAAGCTCGAGTCGATCACCGCGACAATCGGCGCGTGCTCGTCGTCGCGGTCGTTTAAGGTTCTGCCGATCTGCAACGGGATACGCATCACTTTGTGGTAGTCCGGCGTTACCAGGTAGAACAGCGCGAAAGGCATATCCTGCTCATGCGCCGGTTTGGCTTGTCCTTCCACCCAGAATGGCACTTCCGAATCCCCGGTCATGGGCAGCGAGCCGCCCATTATGGAGACAGCTTCGACGCCGGGGACATTTTCGAGCTGGCGGATACTCTCGCGATGTTTTACGCGCAACTCCTGCGGCGTAATTTTGGGATCGCTGGTCCAGGAGGTCTGGAAGGCCAGAACATTGTGCGCGTCAAAGCCTGGGTTGATGCCCCAGAGTGCCGCCAGGCTGCGGATCATCAGACCGGCGCCGATAAGCAACACCACGGCCATGGCCATTTCCGCGGCCACCAACGTATTCTGCAAGCGATGCCGGGCGCCACTCCCGCCGCGTCCACCTTCTTTCAACGTGGCGTGCATATCCGGACGCATCAATTTCAGGGCCGGCACCAAGCCAAAGACCAGGCCCGTCAAAATCGAAACGCCTACGGCATACAGCAGAACGTGCCCGTCCAGTCCTATGTCTTCGGTGCGGGGCAGAGTCTCCGGCAAAGCGGCCAGCATGGCGCGTGTGCCCCACTTGGCGAGCAGCAAACCGAAGGCGCCGCCGGTTAAGCCGAGCATCACGCTCTCGGTCAAAAGCTGGCGCATCACGCGGCCCGCGCTGGCTCCAATTGCTGCCCGAATCGCAAACTCCCGCGAACGGGCGGTCGAGCGGGCCAGTAGAAGATTGGCGACGTTGGCGCAGGCGATGAGCAGCACAAAACTCACCGCGCCGAGCAGCACCAAAAGAATGCCGCGCACATTGCCGATGACATCGGCTTTCATGGGCACCAACGTCACCCCGCTGCCTTTGTTCGACTCCGGATAAGCCGCGGACAGATTCGCAGCCAGGGCATCCATATCCGCGCGTGCCTGCTCGAACGTGGTTCCTGGTTTCAGCCGTGCCACGGTGTTCATGCCCATGCTAATCGCGCGATTGCGGAAGGTCGGGTCAGTCCATTGGCCGATAGGCACATAGACATCGGACGGGCTCAATCCGGTGATTTCGCTCTGCGCTACCCCGATCACGGTGTAAGTCGTTCCATTCAACGTGATGTTGCGACCAAGCACCTCCGGCGAACGGCCGAATTTTCGTTTCCACAAGCCATCGCCGAGGACAGCGACCGGTGCTCCGCCGGCGCGGTCCTCTTCGGGCGATATGTTGCGGCCGAGAATCGGAGTGATGCCATAGGCGGGAAAAAATTCCGCCGAGATCATGTGTGCGTGGAGCCGCTCCGGCTCACCTATACCGGTCAGGTTATAGTCGTCGGAGCGAAAGGCACCGAAATACGCAAACGAGTGATTCTGTTTTTGCCAATCGAGAAAGTTCAGATAGGCGACCGAGCTGTGCTCAAATTGGCCCGTCTTCGCGTACACGGCCACAAGCTGGTCCGGATTGGGAAAGGGCAAGGGGTTCAGCAGGACTCCGTTCACCACGGAAAAGAGCGCGGTATTCGCGCCGATTCCCAAGGCGAGGGTCAAAACGGCGATCGCGGTAAAGCCGGGATTTTTCAGGAGCACCCGGAGCCCATAGCGCACGTCTTGCCAAAGATCTCGCATTCGTCACCCCCACCGCAGGTGCGCGGACACCGCAACACAAATCGCTTCTGCCTTAGATACGATGGGCCGCGAGGTTTTGTTCCGCTGAGGATTGGGATAGCGGCGCAGAGCGCATTCGCGCTAAGCGGTAAGATAAATGCGAGCACCTAATCGCCCATGCCGCCATCTCATCAAATTCATCTGTCACTTGGGTCGAATCTCGGCGACCGGTTGGCACAGCTCCGCGCGGCTGTGAAGGAGCTGGCGGTTTCGGGCATCAAGCCGAAGCGCATCTCCTCGATTTATGAGACCGAACCGGTGGACTATCTCGATCAACCCTGGTTTCTGAACTGTGTCGTGGAGGCCGAGACGACTCTTGCGCCGCTCGTGCTGCTGGATGCCCTAATCGCCATCGAAACAACATTGGGCCGCGACCGAACCATTCCGAAGGGCCCGCGCTCGATCGATTTGGACATTCTTCTTTATGACTCCGAAACGATCATTACTCCGAGCTTGCAAATCCCGCACCCCCGCCTGTACCTGCGGCGATTCGTGCTTGTCCCTTTGGCTGAACTTGCACCAAATTTGACGCACCCAAGCTGGCCCGGTCCTGTTTCGCACCTTCTTGCCACCGTCGAAGACCGCAGCGAAGTTCGCCGCATCGCCGAAATGACCTAGGCCCACACCACACCAACGGACTCCGCCGGACAGTGCCAAAAAAACGCCAGTTTTGCTTGGGCTACTTGTTGCTTCGTGCTCACGAAGTACGGTGCAGCAGCAGCCGGTGCAGCGTCATCGGCCTGGGCTGGATCGCTTCCAATTCGATCATCGAGAGCCGGCCTTCATTGGTCTCCTTCCAGCGATACACGCCTGGTTCAATCTCCACGACCTCCCGGCCATTCAAGTCGCGCAGGAATTCGCGGGCTTCGGTGACCGCCGCCACTTCGCGATAGGTCGGCCGCGCCAACGCCTCGACAGCATAGCTGCGCAGCAGTTTGTTCCAGTAATGTTCGAACAGCTCGCCGGAGGCGAAGATGTCGCTCCAGGCCACGTCGCTTCCGTAAGCAACAACGACTCCCACAACGCGTTCGCCTTTCAAGCCCAGCGTTTCCCGGTCGAACCGGCGGCGCAGTTCCTCGACGAACTCATCCACTGACCGGCCTACTCGGCTGTCCTCGTAAATCTTCTGATAGGACTGGGTTGGAGCGGACGTGGCGATTGTCGATTCCAGAGTGTCCGTGCTGATTCTCGCCGGGGCCGCAAGTGGCTTGGGAGGCGCTCCCGCAACGCCACCGTCGGAAGGTAAAACTTTAGCGCGGCTACCGCTGCGCACTGCATCCCATACTTCGTTCTGATTCTGCGCCACGGCGGCTTGCTCGCGCACACTGGGATGGACGATCGTTCTTGCGGCGTCAAACTGGGCGCTCGCGCCAGTCCACCGGCCATGTTCAACACAAAACACGTCCAGCGGCAGCGGTTCGGCTCCGACCGGCACAATGCGATCTTTTCCGATGATGCGGTCCTGTTTGCCGCCACTGACCAACTCGCCGGCCAGCAACAACAACGGCCGTTTGCTGCGATTGATGAGCACCAATTGGTTGACGCTTGCGCCGCTGCCGTACTGCGGCGGCAAAGGAATGGGTCGGCCCTCCCGAGTCCGCGCCAAACCGGTCGCGCCTTGTTCACTGACAATTACTTGCCCGCTAGAGAGCCCTTCGTCCAGCGTCAGAAATTCGGAGGTGTCCTGGCTGATGGACGACACCACGGGGAAAATTGTGATGTTTTCGTAGGTGACGGGATCTAGCAAGCGCCAGCCGCCTTCGGGCTTTCCCGGTCCAGTCCCCTTGCCGCCACTGCCTTTGTCACCGCCGCCGTTATCGCTTCTGCCAGCCGAGTTTACGGCCTCGCTCTTGCGGGACGGCCGGTCGCCCGTGGCGGGTTGTTTTGTGGTGTTGTTGTTAGTCCCCCCACTTGCGGCGCCAGAGCCGACGTTCGCCGCCAACGCATTGTCTCCCGCCCCGGTACCGGTTGGGCCACTTGCGGCCCGATTGCCGATTCCGCCCGCGACCATGGCCCCTAGCGCGCTAATCCCAATCAACCCCCCAACAATAGCCCCCAGAATCGAACGTTCCATAAGCCCTCCTGCGCGCACCCTTGGCGCGCCTGCAGGCTTAGAACGGTCCTTGGCCGTTTCCTTGCATGCCTGCTTTGTCCTCTCAGCGAAGGGCTGCCGATCTGCACTTGTCGTCAGTCAATTCCCTGAGAGCGGGCTTACACATAGGAATTCATGGGAAGGAGCCCGAAGACCCGCCGCAACTGGCTTACACCAACCGGGTGATAACCGAATCGATGCGGCTCTATGCGCCGGCGTGGGGCATCGCCTGCACCGCCATCGAGGATCACGAGATCGCGGGCTATCCGGTGCCGCAAGGCTCCGGCGTATCCTTCGCGCAATGGACGGTCCACCGCGATGAGCGCTGGTACGACGCACCGGAGGAGTTTCGTCCGCAGCGGTGGGAAGGCGACTTATTAAAACGGTTGCCGCGCTTTGCCTATTTCCCTTTTGGCGGCGGCCCTAGACAGTGCATCGGAAACACGTTTGCCTTGATGGAAGCGGCTAATTCTCGCGACGATAGCCCAGGAGTTCCAGTTCCGGCTGGTGCCAGGCCATCCGGTGGTTCCTCTGGCGTCGATAACTCTGCGGCCGCGGCACGGCGTGCGAGTCAGCCTCGAAAAGCGAAAATAACGGTCACGCTCAATGCTCAGGATTGCGACGTCTGGCTGGAAGAACCGGCGGGCGCGGGAGATGGCGTCGCGGACGGGGCCTCCTGCGGCACCGGCAGGCCTAGCGCTTCGCTGATTTTCCGAAGGAGCCCATCGAGATCGACGGGTTTCTGGAAGTAAGCGATGGCTCCAGCCTTCAACGTTGCGTCAGCCGTCGTTTTCGCGTCGCGGGAACTGGTGACAATTACTGGGATCGTGTTCGTGTTAATCAGCATCTGTAGGCGCTGCAGCACGCTGAAGCCGTCCCCCGCCGGCAAACCCAAGTCCAACAGGATCAGGTCGGGCTGCTCCTTTCGTGCTGTACTGATCGCGGTTATGCCATCGCGAGCGGCCACGACTTCGAACCCCGAAGAACGCAAGCGGCGGGCCAGCGCGGTCAGCTGGAGGTTCTCGTCCTCGATGATTAGAATTTTCTTTCCGGCCATCCGCGGCTTTCCTTGCAAGTTTCCGGTTCAGCCACAGGAGCGGAAGGGGACTCCGCTTTCTTCAGTATGCTGGCAGAAATAACGGATTACCAGTGTTGTACAAAGCGGCTGGCACCGAAGCGGCACCCGCGGGACGCGCGCCTATCGGGGCGAGACCCGAAACGCCGGTACTTGGCCCCCGCCGGAAGTGACATTCGCCAAACCCGTCGCACTAAGCCGGGTAAGAAAGCCCGCCAGCTTCCCGAGGAACAGGTAGGGGGCAAAATCGACCAGCATGTCCCGGTAATCCACTTTCCCGGGCCCCGAGATGTACGGGAAGATCTCCCGGCGGATGGGAATTCGTTCCTGAACAATCCAGGCACCATTCTTGGCCGAAAGGGCGCGCTCAATAGCCGCGTCCCAGGCAGATTCCGAACTCTCCCAGCCGAGCGTGACACCCGAACCGCCGTATTCATCGCTGGGTTTGAGCACCAGGTTCTCGCGCTGGTTTTCAATAAACGCGAGCAACTCGAGGGGTTGTCCGTAATGAGCAGTCTTAACGTCGGCAACTACCCGGGTCCACGGAATGTGGCGGCGGATGAGCTCGCGCTCGGCGTGCGAGAAAAGATGGCCGTTGCGTTCGTCGGTTAGCACGGCAAAAAACGCCTTCACGTGCGGAATTTTGCACCGGAACGTGTTCGCTACGCAGACCGCATTGGCAGCGTAGGCTTTGACCAGTGCCGAGCACTCGGCAGGCTTGGCCACGATGTCGTTGATAAGCACGCGTCGATAGACCAGGTCGATTTTCTGCCCGTCCGCCGTGAGGTCGTGGCCGTCGAATTCCAGATCGCGAGGGTCGGCGATCAGCGTCGGGACACCCATTTTTTCGAACCGCGAGCGCAGGATTTCAAATTCGCTAAAGGTCGGAACTTCGGACCAGTCCACAATGGCGATTTGCGGTTTGCTGTTGGAGCCGCCCCAATCGCGATAGCTGGCAACCAGCGCATCGAGCAGTTTGGCGCTCAGCGGATAGGTGTGGATTTCATACTTCTGCGCGAACTTTCCCGTCACCGGAAGATCGCGAAAGATCTCTCCGAGCGTCTCCGAATAGCCCGCGCCTGCGGGAGACTCACCGTTATACTCCGCGAATTTCAACGAGTCGGGCAAGAGAAAAGCATCCAGCCGCGAAGCGGCGCTGGCGCGGCCATAACCGACCGGAAGGCGTGCCAGCCGTTCCTCCTCCTCCCGCAAACGGAGTTGCCCGAAAAGCTGTTTGTCCTCCAATGCGGCGGACACCACTCGCTCGCCCAGGTCCGCAATCGTTTCGGCAACGGTGCGAACGCGCTCTTCATCCTGCAGCGAAAGGAAAAAGGGGCGGAGAAACGGGCAATGCACACGGTCGCCAAACATGAGCTTGGAATGGCGAAGACGTTTGAAAAACTCCTCGGGAAGTGCGGGAACCCGCAGCAGCGTGGCGTTCAGGATTTCATTCCATTCCTGAGCCGCATCGGGAGTGGCAATCGAAGGTGTGGGCGCACTCGTCATTTTGGTTTCAGGGCGGACGTGGCGGCCGCGGTAGCGGAAGGCGCCGTTTGTCCTACGGCTAAGGTCTTCGGCGCGCCGGTAAAGCCGGAAGCCTGGCCAATCTTGAGCATCTCTTCCCATCGCGGCCATGGGCTCGCAGCGTCGCCGTGCAGGGCGCGATCGAGGACCAGTCTCGCCATCTTGTCCACCACGTGGTCGAAGTAGAAGTCCGTGATGCGGTCGCGTTCGAAATCGGGCGCGGGATTAAGAAAATCGATGGCATAGGGGACACCATCTTGGATCGCAAACTCGATCGTGTTCATTTCGTAGCCCAATGCTTGGTTGATGGTTTGTGCGTCCCGCACGATCCGTGCGCCAAGCTCGGAAGAAAGATAGTTATGATCGACCAGATAGCGGCGTTCTTTCGGATCATAGTGGACTGGCGTGATGTCTGATTTGCCGAACGTGAAGCAGCGCACGTACTGGCTAAAGTCGATGAATTCCTGCAGCGTCATGCAATAAGGCGCGGTTTTGTCGTAGGCCGCCAGTAATTCTTCCCGATTGTTTACTTTGTAGACGTGCTTCCATCCTCCGCCAGAAAACGGTTTGAGAATTGCCGGCCGCCCGACGTAATCGAGCAAGCCGTCCCAGTCGATGGGATAAGTCAGGTTGTGCAAGGACTCCGCAGTGATGTCCACGTCCGTCGGGTAGCCTTTTTGCGGCAGTAGAACCGTTTTCGGAATCGCCACGCCGAGCTTGGCAGCGACTGCATAATTGAAATACTTGTCATCCGCCGTCCACCAGAACGGGTTGTTGATGACATACGCGCCCTGCAACACCGCGTGCTTCAGATATCCGCGGTAATAGTCCACTTCGTGGGAAATACGATCCACGATCACCGCATATCCCGACGATTCGTTCATGCGCGTTCCGCCGAGCTTGGCGAACTCTGCCGCTACGCCATCTTTCTTCCCTAGTTCGTTCACTCGCACAATGAACGCCGGAGGAAAGCTGTACTCCCGCCCGCAAAGAAGACCGACTTTTTTCATGAGAGGGCTCCTGATCTGCCTGCTGGTGCTGCCAGAGCAACCGTTCTCGCAGAAAATCTTTAACCGCTAATTAATCGCGTGCGCCGACGAGGCGCGCGCTTCTGTGACCCCGCCACGCGTCTCGTTGACCAGATGTTTGACCACCGCCTTTAGATCGCCCGTCTGCTGAAAAGTGCGCAACTGCCGCTCGGCGCTCGTCCCATCCTTCAGAATAGTGTGCACATATTCCACGGCGCTCCGGCTGCCCAGATCGTCCAGCACATCATCCACAAATTCCAGCAATTCGATGGCGAGATCCCGCATCGGAACTTCCGCTTCCTTGCCAAAATCGATGAGCTTGCCTTCGATACCGTAACGCGCGGCGCGCCATTTGTTTTCTTCGATCAGCGCGCGCCCGTACAGCCGGTAGCTTTGGTTGCGCGTGTACAGCCGGTGCAGCTTGACTACGATAGCCTGCGTCAGCGCCGCAATGGAGACCGCTTCTTCCACCTTGGTCGTCACATCGAACATCCGGAATTCCAGCGTCCCGAAGGCCGGATGCGGACGCACGTCCCACCAGATCTTCTTTCCATTGTCGATGCAATTCAACTTCACCAGCAGGTTGACATAATTTTCGTACGCGCTCCACGATTCGAATTGTTCCGGTATGCCCGTGCGCGGAAACCGCCGGAACACCGTCGTCCGGAAGGACTTCAGCCCCGTATTCCGGCCCATCCAGAAAGGCGAACTCGTGGATAGCGCCAGCAGGTGCGGCAAAAAGTACCGCACCATATTCATCATGTCGATGGTGGTCTGCTTATCCGGCATAGCCACATGCACGTGCATCCCGAAAATCAGCAGAGATCGCGCGAGTTGTTGCAGCTCCTCAACGATGTGTTGATAGCGCTCTCCAGGCGAGATGACCTGATCGATCCAGCTGGAAAAAGGATGCGTACCAGCCGCCGCCACTTGCAAACCGGCGCGCTCTGCCGCGGCCACCAGTTCTTCGCGGGTGTGGCGCATCTCGATACGCAGCTCGCCAACGTTTTCACAGATCTTGGTCCCCGTTTCCACGATGGATTGGTGCATCTCGTGTTTGACCTGGTCGAGAATCGCCGGTGAGGCTGCCGAAACCAGCTGCATCACGTGCGAGCGCAATGCGCAAGTGGCGGGATCAATAATCTGGAACTCTTCTTCGACACCGATGGTGAAGCGGTGAGCCATGATGGTGGCCCTCCGGGAAGCTGGAATCGCTGGGGACCGTTGCGCGGTTATGATACTCCGCGAGCGCAAAAAAATACACGTATGGCGGCCCGCATGGACCGCCGAAAGAGTGTGCCGCGCGGCGCAAAAAAAGAGACCCAGGCCGTAAGCCCGGGTCCCTTTATCCGAGAGAGGAAGAAAGAACGGTCAGGGCTTGCCCCTCCTCCGGCAAGCCCGGCACATGATCGGGTTACAGAGAACGCAGGAAATTCAGCAGGTTTTGCTGCTGTTGCGACGACAGGTGCCGGAAGTTGCTGATCACTGTATTGGCTTCCGATCCGGAACTGGCGTGTTCCAGAATCGCATCCATCAAGTCGGTCGTGCGGCCATCGTGGAGCAGGAAAACGCGCTGGCCAAGTCCCCAAAGCGGCGCTGTACGGAACTCGTCCGGGCCAGCGGCGCCTTGCGACACGCCGTCCGCCAGGTTGTTGCCCATGTCGTGGACCAGCAAATCCGAATAGAGATTTGCGTTTACGTTGCTGAGTCCCGGCGTGATCGAAGACGCTGCTGTTTGTAGCGTGGGTGTGTGGCACGCCGCGCAGCCGATTGCTGTGAACATCGTTTTTCCTTGCGCAATCGAAGCCGCACCCCCGGGGTTGGTTGCGGACGGAGTAGGCGGCGCCAGCAGCCGCATGAACATCGCAAACGCCACCACGTCGCTGGGGACACTTACGTCCTGGCTCGCGTTGGGATTGGTGGCGTCTTCCGGCGTCGGGTTGATTCGGCAATTCGCCGGTAGCCCTCCGGCGAGTGCTTCGTCCGGACTGGCGCGCTCGTTCTGGAAGATCTCGTTGGTAATGCCCATTTCCACGTTGTAGGCCTCACCGGCAAACATTTCCAGAGACTTGTTCTGAGCCTTCCAGCCAAAACGCGAAATCATGCCGTCGTTTCCGTCCCGGTTGGGATGGCCGCTGATGCCTAAGGCCGCTTTCATGGCGTGGTTCGCCTGCATATTGGCATAGATGGTCTCTTCCGCAATGTTCTCGATCAGACCCGTCCCGAAGGTCGGCGTGGGAATCCGGAAGATTACGTTATTGAGCGCCAGGTTCTGGGCGAAGTTGGGCTGCTTGATGGCGCAACTGCCCGCATCGCTTCGTCCACTGATCACGAAAAGGTCGTGAACGCCGCCGTCAGGATTGCTGGTGACCGCGGTCCCGGCGGAATTGAGAAAGAATTTAAAGCGGGCCTCGCGGGCCGGACCGTTCGCCGTGATGAAGCTCGGAATACTGTTTTGAGCGCCATCGAGCGTCGCCACCTGAATCTCCGGGTTCGGTCCGACAAAAGGAAAGTGAGTCGTGCTCGGGCTGCTGCCGCCCACTGCGGGCTGTGAATGGCAACTGGAACATTGATTGGTGTTGAACCGCGGACCCAACCCGTTATTGGCGCCGTTTTGCACCGATTCTATCTCTTGGAAGCGGGTCTGTCCGTCCGTGAAGTAAGACGGCAGGCCCACGGTCTGCGCAACGGACGCGAGGGGCTGTCCGGAGTCGACACTTACTCCACGAACTCCTGGATCTCTCGCCGCCGTCGAACTGGTCGTCGATTGCCCGAGCGTAATGCTGGCAAAGGAAACGGCAAGCAGGAAAGCACCGCAGATTGAGATCTTGCGCACGCGACCAGACCCAGGAACGCCGAACGATTCTGTGATTTTGCGTGATTGCATCCTTCTCTCCTTCGGCAAGCCGGAGTGACCCAGCGGATCAGCGCGCTGGCCTGGGCAGTTCACGCGGACACACCATTGCCGACCGGTTCATGCCTGAAATGACAGCACGCTCGCGAAATCACGGAGAGTTGGGCGGGTGCACCAGAAAATTGAGCGTAAGACCGGGTTGCTGTTGGCGAGAGACGTTACGGCTTTCGAGAAAACCAGTCACCTGACCGGAGGTACAGTTTTGGTACAAGTACGAAGAGCGGTGCATTACTCCCGATCGCCGCGAACAAAAAAAATTGGGACAGACGCATTCGCCTGTCCCAATTAAATCCGTCGCGGGGCCGAGCGGTTAAGGGCCGATCATCTACTCCAGCAATCTGCCAGAAAACGAAGAGCTATGCCGCGCCCAGCGCTCTTCTCTGCTGGAAGCACTCGCGGCAAAATACGGGTCGCCCTTGCGTAGGACGAAACGGCACCGTCGTCTCTTTACCGCACTGCGAACACGTCGTCTTGGTTTCGGCGCGCATCGGCGAAGAATTGCCGCCGCCCATTCCTTCTGCGCGTTTTGCTTTGCACGATTTGCATCGTTTGGGTTCGTTCTTGAACCCCTTATCGGCGAAAAACATTTGCTCGCCGGCCGTAAAAACGAATTCAGCGCCGCACTCCGCACACTTCAGTACCCTGTCATGGTATTCCATGAGCCGCTCTCCCCTTGCTTGCCCTGCATTAGAGAGGAGATGGGGTAATCGCAAACGGGCAAAAACACCTGGGATACCGATAGTCCGGGGATGCCGGGCGGAATCCCTGCCTATGCGAAAGCTGCAACCGAAACCCAAACGTCTCACTAACCAGGGCCTGAATCACGGAAGTGCGGCGCTGAGCTGCTTCGGGAAACTTAGTCCGCTTCCCGCCGCTGCTTCTTGCGCAGTCGCTTCCGCGAAAGCGCTTCCTTGGCCCGGCGCTTCTCGCCGGGCTTCATATAGAAGCTATGCTTCTTGATTTCCTTGATGATGTCTTCCTGTTGCACTTTGCGCTTGAAACGACGCAGAGCATTTTCCAGAGACTCACTTTCCTGGATAATGACTTCGGCCACTTTCATTCACCCCCAATCCGGTTCGGATTGGTAACTGCGATGTCCACGGCTAGCAACGAACACCGCCCCGCATCATTATCCCACGCCGACCACCCGCTGGTCACGCTTCCACTCGCACACACCAGGGCCCAGCCCCGTAAATACGTGTCCAGAAACAGCTTGTCGCAGTGCCGCACCATGCGCCGTTTTTAGGAGTCACACCCTGAAGAGGTAGCTGGCATCTTGTAATCAAATGGGGGTAGAGAAGTCAAGAAATCTTTACAGAAATGGCCGCTGGCTTCCGACCTTATCCCTCTAGTTAATGGAGTATTTTATGAGTAATCTTCTTACAGACAAAGCCCATCCCCCACTCCCTGCTTCGCGCTGCGGCCTTTACCGCATGGCTTGCTTTTTTTTGGCGCGTTACTGTTAGAATGAGCCGCTTTTCCAGGGCGGCGCCCGGAGGCTGGCCATGATTTCTGCGATCCGCGATGCCATCGGAGTACTTCTCGCTGGAGGCCAGGGTGAGCGCTTGTGGCCCTTAACCCGGGACCGGGCCAAACCGGCCGTGCCCTTCGGGGCCCTCTATCGCATCATTGACATCACCCTCTCCAACTGCATCAACTCCGACCTCCGCCGCGTCTTTGTCCTGACGCAATACAAAGCCCTCAGTTTGAATCGGCATATCCGTGCCGGTTGGTCGCCTTTGGCTGGACTGGGCGACTACATCGAACTGCTCACGCCGCAAATGCGTGTCTCCAAGGAGTGGTACCAGGGAACCGCCGACGCGGTCTACCAGAACATTTATTCCATCGGCAGCGAACGCTCCAAATACGTCTTTATCCTCTCCGGCGATCACATCTACAAAATGAACTACGCCAAAATGCTCCAGCAGCACATCGATTCCGCCGCCGAGGTCACCGTCGCTACCATCCAGATTCCCGTGCCGGAAGCGGCTCGCCAGTTCGGCGTCATCGAAGTAGACCAGGACTGGCGCATTGTCGGCTTCGAGGAAAAACCCGCCGAGCCCAAGCCCTCGCCGCATCGCCCGGGAAGTTGCAATGCCTCGATGGGCATCTACATCTTCAATACGCAACTCATGATTCCCATTCTATTGGCGGACTCCGAAGATTCCCGCTCCAGCCACGACTTTGGCAAAGACATTCTGCCCAGAATCATCTCCAAGCATCGCGTGTTTGCTTATAACTTCGTCGATGAAAACCAGAAGGATGCCCTTTATTGGCGCGACGTCGGGACGCTGGACGCCTACTATGAAGCGAACATGGATCTGGTGAGCGTCTCTCCGGTCTTTAACCTCTACGACCGCGACTGGCCGCTGCGTACCTGGCAACACCAATATCCTCCGGCCAAGTTCGTTTTCGCCGACCCCGAGCGCATGGGCGTCGCCCTCGATTCCATCGTCGCCGGCGGATCCGTGATCTCCGGCGGACGCGTCCAACGCTGCGTCATTGGGAATGACGTCCGCGTGAACAGCTATTCGGAGGTCGCGGACTCGATCATCTACAACCATGTTAATATCGGCCGCCACTCGCGAATCCGTCGCGCGATCATTGACCGTCACGTCAGCCTGCCCGAGCACTCCGAGATCGGCTACGACACGGAGGCCGACCGCCGCCGGTTCCATGTTACGGATTCCGGGATCGTCGTCGTCGTGCGCCAGGAATCCTTGATTGAAGAACCCGAAACGACCTAAAATCTTCCCAATCCCTTCCGGCCACAAAACTTTCTCAGGTCCCTGGTGAAATACCGGCTCGCGATCTTCGATTTGGACGGCACGCTCGCGTCTTCGCTCGACGCCATTGCGGAATGCATGGCTGGTGCGTTCGTAGCGTTTGGACTCTGCCCGCCATCCAAAGAGACGGTACGCGCCACCGTCGGTCTCACCCTGGAGGAATCCATCCAGTCCCTTACGAAAGGCCAAGTCGCGCGGTCCCAGTTACCCCTTCTTGCAAAGATCTATCGCGAAGCGCACGAGGTCCAGGCCTTCGCCTCCATTCGGCTGTTTGACGGCGCCGGCAAACTGCTCGAGGGCTTACCTTCGGCTGGCATCCGGAGTGCTTTGGTCAGCAACAAAGGCCGCAAAGCTCTCGATCAACTGCTGGAACGCCTCAAAATCTGGGCGTTCTTCGACCTGACCTTAAGTGCCCAGGACGCGGATTGTCAAAAACCGGATGCCAAGCTGTTTGCCAAGTACATCGCTCCGCATTTTGCGGAAATTTCGAAGCAAGAAATTCTGGTCGTCGGCGACACCGCGACGGACATAAAATTTGCCAAAGCCGCGGGACTTGCCAGTTGCTGGGTGAAGTATGGCTATGGGGACCCCGCAGAATGCGTCAAGCTCAAACCCGACCACGAAGCGGCTGATATCCGGGAACTGCGCCATGTCCTGCGCATCGGCGGTGCCTAACACCCGCACTCCGCGCCTCGGCATGCCGTATCGAAAAAACCGTCCGCACCTCCCGGTCAACTTCCGTCTGCTACAATCTTTCGTCACTTTTGCTCTGGGAGAACAACACCATGTCCACGAAAATTGCTCGCATCCATGCCCGCCAAATCCTCGATTCGCGCGGAAACCCCACACTCGAGGCCGACGTGCTCCTTGAGGGAGGAGCGTCGGGCCGCGGCGCAGTTCCCTCCGGCGCTTCCACCGGCGAACACGAGGCCCTCGAACTGCGCGATGGCGACAAGTCGAAATATCTCGGCAAGGGCACTCTCAAGGCCGTAGCCCACGTCAACGGCGAAATCGCCAAAGCTCTCGCCGGCGCCAACGCTGCCGACCAGCGCGCCCTGGACCATAAAATGATTTCCCTGGATGGCACCCCCACCAAATCCCGCCTCGGCGCCAACGCGATTCTGGCTGTTTCCATGGCCGCTGCCCGCGCGGCCGCCGCAGCCGCCAAGCAACCGCTGTACCGTTATCTTGCGCAGTATTCTACTGATAAAAGCGCCAACCTAATTCCTTGCCCCATGATGAATATTCTCAACGGCGGCGCCCACGCCGATAGCTCGGTCGACTTTCAGGAGTTCATGGTCATGCCCATAGGCGCGCCCACCTTTTCCGAAGGACTGCGCTGGGGCGTCGAAGTATTCCACGCGCTCAAGGCGGCTCTAAAAAAGCACGGCTATTCGACGGCCGTCGGCGATGAAGGTGGCTTCGCGCCCAGTTGCAAGTCGAACGAAGAAGCCATCCAGATCGTCCTTGAAGCCATCGCCGCCGCCGGCTACCAACCCGGCGAGCAAGTCAGCGTCGCGCTCGACCCGGCCGCGAGCGAGTTCTACGACAAAGCCAGCGGGAAATACGTTTTCAAAAAGTCCGACAAGTCCACGCATTCGCCGGAGCAGATGGTCGATTATTGGGCGAAGTGGATCGAAAAGTACCCCATCGTGTCTCTCGAAGACGGCATGGGCGAAGAAGACTGGCCCGGCTGGCAGAAATTGACGCAAAAAGCTGGTGCGAAAAACTCAGCGAAGCGTATTCAGCTCGTCGGCGACGACATCTTCGTGACGAACACGGAGATTTTTGCTCGTGGGATCAAACAAGGCATCGCCAACGCCATCCTGATCAAGCTCAATCAAATCGGCACCGTAACCGAAACCATCGATGCCATCGAAATGGGCCGCCAAGCCGGCTACAAGTCCATCATTTCGCACCGCTCCGGTGAAACCGAAGACACCTTCATCGCCGATCTGGCTGTCGCCACCGGCGCCGGCCAAATCAAAACCGGATCCGCCAGCCGGACCGACCGCATTGCGAAATACAACCAACTGCTGCGCATCGAAGAAGAACTGGGTGCCGCGGCGCGTTTCAACGGCCAAGCGGCGCTCGCTTAGTTCGAGTGTGGGGAACGGTTCACTCATGCAACGCTTCGTCAAAGCCATGGCTGTTTTTTTTCTTTCACTAACCTCGTTGGCGCTTCTGCCGCCCCTTTGCGCGCAGACTCCCATCACCGCCCCTCCCAACATTCTCCTGCTCGTGCATCAGGAGTTTAAGTTTGAGAGCGGCAGCGCCCGGGAAAAGCTCGACTCGCAAATCGCTCAGGCCTGCAACCAACTGGATGTCCCGAATCAGTGGATCGATCTGGAATCCATCACCGGCGCGCCCGAGCGGCTTTCCTTCGATCCCTTTGATTCTTTCGCCGATATCGATGACGCCTACGCGGCTTGGTCCCGGATCTTCGCCTCGCACCCCGAGATTGGCGGCTTGCAGGAAGAATTGCGCAGCCTGCAGACGAAAGAGCGTACCGTCATCGCCGTGCGCCGCAACGATCTCAGCTATCAGGCCGGCGTTATCGATCTTTCCAAAGCCCGCTTCATGCGCCTCCTGGAGGTTCGCCTGTTGCCGGGCCGCGAAGCGGAATTTGCTGAAGCTTTCCGCACGCTCCGCAATGCCTACGCGAAAATCAAAGCCGACACGCCCTGGGTCGTCTATCAGGTCAATGTCGGCGCCCCGACGCCCACGTTCCTCGCCTTCGTGCCGTTGCGCGCGCTCAAGCAGAACGACGACCTGTTGGCCTGGCGCCCGCTATTGCGGGAAGCTGAAGGCGAAGTCGCCGCCAAACGTATGGACGATATCGCCAAGGACGCCTACGCCTCCACCGAAAGCAATCTCTACGCCGTTCGCCCGGATCTCTCTCACGTTTTCAAAGACTTTGCCGAAGGCGACCCTCAGTTTTGGACGCCCAAACCCATCGCCGCCGCACCGTCCAACCGCAAAGCGCTGGCTCCGGCCCCGGGACACTGATTATTTCCGGCGGCTCCCTGCGGCGCCACCCATCCGGAGACACACGAACCATGACGCCCCCACTCTTTCGCGTGGCAACTTCTGACGATGTCCCCGCATTGGTCCGCCTCATCAACGCGGCTTTTGCCGTCGAGCGGGTAGCCATCGAAGGCGATCGCGTCGACCGCCTCGGTGTTGAAAAATACCTGCGCACCGGCCAATTCCTGCTGCTCGAGGAAAACACGGCAATTACCGGCTGCGTCTACGTCGAAAAACGCCGTGACCGCGCCTATCTAGGTTTGCTTTCGGTCGAACCTTTCTTGCAGGGCCGTGGGCTCGGCCGCCAACTCGCTGCCGCCGCCGAAAAACACGCTCGCGAGCAAGGCTGCATTGCCATGGACCTTCGCGTCATCAGCGCTCGCGAAGAACTGCTCCCGTTCTATCAGCAGCTCGGTTATGCCATAACCCACACTTCCGCGATGCCCGCGGAGGCCCCGCTGAAGGTCCCTTGCCATTTCATCCATCTGTCCAAGGATTTGCGCCAGGGCTAGAGGTTCGGTCCAAAATAGCGGTAGTGTCCGGTGATCTTCAACGCAAACTGTACATCTCCATGTGCGGTCCCTCGCCGGCACGGCGTGGACTCGATTGCGTAAAGCGGGGAATGGAACCGACGAGCTAATACTTCGCGGCGTGATTCTCCGTGGCCACTTTCCTCGGCTCTTCATTTCGCAACGGTCGCAGGGAAAAAAACTTGTTCCGGCAGGGCTCGCAGCGCAACGCCGGCAGCCCCAGCATTCGCCACATTACCGACGCGCCTCCCGTTACTTTCTCCGGCGCAATCCGTTGCAGCTCCAGGTTCCCGCACATCCGGCAGCGCGCATACACTAAAAGCCGCAACGGTATTGGCCGCGCATGAAACCGCAAATGGCACTCGCCGCATCGCCACGGAAAGACTCCGGCGAATCCCAGGATGTAATCGAGCGCATACCGCCGTCGCGAGCGCCGGCAATCTTCGGATTGACAAGTCGGACATGTCATCGAACGTTATGGTGGGCTGCTGCGCAAAGCATAGGCAATTTGCCCCTTCCTCGCAAGAGGCAGTCTACGGAAAGTCATCGTACAATGCCCCTGTCATGTCTGATTACACTGCGGAACACGCCCGCGCCGGCATCAGCGCCAAACTGCCCCAACTGGACACCTGGCCCAACCAGTATCCCGGCTACATCATCACCACCCGTTTTCCCGAATACACTTCCGTCTGCCCCAAAACTGGCTTGCCCGACTACGGCACCATCACTATCCAATACGTGCCGCGCAAAGCCTGCCTCGAACTCAAAGCCCTCAAAATGTACCTCCTCGCCTACCGCGATCTCGGCATCTTCTACGAAAACGCCGTCAACAAAATGCTCCACGACATCGTCGCTGCCATCCACCCGGAATGGTGCACCGTCCGCGGCGAATTTACTCCCCGCGGCGGCTTGACCACCTCCATCTACGCGCGCTGGCCCGAAATTCCCCACCGCCCCGCTTCCTCAGGACGTTCCCGCCACTCCTCCCGCAGTCGCCGCTGACCGCCTAGACATCCCGCCGCTTGCAGTGGATAATTTCAACCGTCACATCCCCAAGTAACTGCAGCCCCAAATTGAGGAGGGGGAATGAGCATTTCTCCGAACGTGCCGACTCCGGAAGAGTCCTACCGCTATGAATCCACGGGAACGCCGCGCTGGATCGCCGTGCTCTTTGTGTTGCTTTTCATCGCCGTGGGCGCGCTGGCCTTCGTCGGCTATTCCGGTGTTTCCCGGCTCGAGCAGAATCTCGCCAAAGAGCAGGACCAGGACAAAGTCCTGACCGCCCAACTCGAGCAGGCCAATGCCCGCCTCGCCGATCTCAAAGGCCACATCGAAGTCACCGAACAGAAAATGGGTATGACCGTCTCCGAACTCGCCCAGGCCCGCAGCCGCGCCGAAGCCATCCGCAAAGAACAAATTGCCTCCGATCAAAAGCTCACCGCTCAGTTGTCTCAAGTCAAACAGGAAAGTGCCGAGCAGATTGGCGCTGTGGCCACCGAAGTTGGTGGCGCTAAGAAAGACATCGAAGCCACCAAGAACGATCTCGAAGTCACCAAGGGCAAGCTCGAACGCGCCAACGGCGACATGGGTGTCATGAGCGGTCTCATCGCCCGCAACCACGACGACCTCGAAGAACTCAAGCGGCGCGGCGATCGCAACTACTACGAATTCACCCTCACCAAATCCAAGAACGCCCAAAAGGTCGGCCCTACCCAGCTCACCCTCAACAAAACCGATCCCAAAAAATCCAAGTACACCATGACCGTTCTTGTGGATGATCGGACCATCGAAAAGAAAGATAAAACAGCCGGCGAGCCCGTCCAGTTCTACGTCAAAGGCGCTTCTCGCATGGCTCCTTACGAAATCGTCGTTTTCGACGTCGGCAAAAACCAGGCCACCGGCTATCTCGCCACTCCGAAAGAAACGGGTTCCTCGGCCCCTGCCGCCGCTCCGTCTGCGGCTCCCGCTGCCGCCCCCACGGCCAACCCCACCAAGCCCTAAACTCTTCTGGCCGCTCGCTCCATTCCGAAGCCCTGCTCGTTCCGTGGAAACATCCGGCTCGACAGGGCTTCTGGCTTTTGCGCCATCGTTCTACGATGGATCTTCCGCCGTGAAACACTCACTGACTCGCCGTCGCCGTTTGCCCTTTCTCTTCGCCGGTTTGTTTCTCGCCGCCGGCGTCTTGGCGGCGCAAACTCAGCAAATTCCGCAAGCTCCCAACATTCGTGTCAGCGTCGAACGCGTCAGCGTCGGCGTTACCGTCACCGACTCCCGCGGCCAGTTCCTCTCCGGCCTCCAGCGCCATGACTTCCTGCTCTTCGATAATGGTATCGCCCAGCCCATCACCGATTTTCTCGATATCGATGAACCTGCCCAAGTCCTTCTCCTCGTCGAAGCCGGCCCCGCCGTCTATCTCCTGCAAGAAGGCCACTTGCAAGCCGTCAAAGTTCTCCTCGACGGCCTTGCCCCCGCCGACCGCGTCGCTATCGCCCGCTATGACCAGAACGCCGAGCCGATCCTCAATTTCATTCCCGACAAACAGGTTGCCGCCGGCGCTCTCGATCAACTGCGCTTCAACGTTGGCTTCGGCCAGCTTAACCTCGCCACCAGTCTTTCCACCGCGCTCGACTGGCTCGCCCGCGTTCCCGGAAAAAAATCCATCGTATTGCTCTCCACCGGCGTCGACACTTCTCCGCCCAACCAAATCACCAGTCTCTTGGACCATCTGAAAACCACCGACGTCCACATCCTTCCCGTCTCTCTCAGCGGCAATCTCACCGATCTCGCCAACCCGCCTTCCAAAGGCTCCAAAAAGCCTCTCGCCATCGATCCGAAACGCCAGGCCGCCGCCGAAGGTATCGCTCGCGCCTCTGACGAGCTCAACCTCATTGCCGCCGCCAACGGCAGTCGCGCCTACTTCCCGCAAACCACCAAGGAATTCACGCAGGTCTTCTCCGAAATTTCTCAGCTCATTCGCCACGAATACAGCTTGGGCTTCAGCCCGCCCGCTCACGACGGCAAGATCCATTCCCTCAGCGTCCGCTTGGCGAACGCGCCGGCCCCAGCCGGTCCCGCCTCTCCTTCGGGCTCCGAACCTCGAGTCGACTGCCGCAAGGCATATCTCGCGCCTCTCCCCGACAATCCGTAACGCGCCCGCTAGGCCTCGAAAATGGAATGCTTTGCTTTCGTCTCTGGTGGGACTTGCAACTATTCGAACTGCTTCAGCGTCTTCGCCATCTCGCCGAGCTTCTCATTCATCAGCGCAAACACCGTCCCCGCGCCAAACGGTCCGTCGCCATTCCGCTCGCAACTGGTCGACCGCGTCAAAATCTCGATCCCTTGTTCCACCCGGCTCACCGGCCAGATGTGAAACTTGCCCGCTGCCACCGCCTCCAGCACATCCTCCCGCAACATCAGGTCTTCCACGTTGGACTCCGGCATAATCACGCCCTGCGTCCCCGTCAGCCCTTTGATTCGGCACACATCAAAGAACCCTTCGATCTTTTCGTTGATTCCGCCGATCGCCTGAATGTCGCCCTGCTGGTTCATCGACCCCGTCACCGCAATGTCCTGCCGCAACGGTATTCCGGAGAGCGCCGAAACCAGCGCATAAATCTCCGTCGAACTCGCGCTGTCTCCATCCACCCCCGAATACGATTGTTCGAAACAAATGCTCGCCGAGAGCGACAGCGGCTTGTCCTGCGCGAACAAGCTCCGCAAATAACCCGCGATGATATGCACGCCCTTGTCGTGAAAACGCCCGCTCAAATTCGCTTCGCGCTCGATGTTGATCAGTCCGGTCTTCCCCAATGCCGCCGACGCCGTGATGCGCACCGGCTTGCCGAACGAATATCCCCCAATCTCCAGCACGCTCAATCCATTCACTTGCCCAACCCGCTCCCCCGTCACGTCCACCAGCAGCGTGCCTTCTTCAATCATTTCCCGGATGCGCGTCTCCACCAGGTTATGCCGCTCCATCTTCGCCGCCAGCGCGTTCCGCACATGCGCCGCCCGCACCACTGTTTCGTTCGCCGCCGCCGCCGCGTAGTGTGCCTCGCGCGCCAGGTCCGCTATGTCCACGAATCGCGCCGTCACTTTGTTGCGCCTTCCCGCCTTCCGCACCCCATATTCCAGAATCGCCGCAAACGCCCCGCGATCGAACGGATACAATCCCTCTTTTTCCGATAGCGTCCGCAATCGTCCGGCGTACTCCGCGATCACCCCGTCGCTCATCGGCATTTCTTCGTCGAACTCCACCCGCACCTTGAAAATTTTCTGAAAGTCCTCTTCATACTCGTACAACATTTCGTACAGTTGCCGGTCGCCGATCAGGATCACCTTCACGTTGATTTCAATCGCTTCCGGCTTCAACGCGCTGCCCCCGAACGGATAAAACATTTCCAGAGGCTGGATTTCCAGCCGGTTGTGATTGAGGGTCCGCTTCAGCGCCCGCCACACTCCCCCCTCCGACAACGCTTCCAGCGAATACATAATCAAAAATCCGCCATCCGCCCGCAGCAGCGAGCCGCCCCGCAAATCCATGAAGTCGCTGGTCCAACCGCCCCGCGTGTCATACGCACGCTGTATCGTTCCGAACAGATTTGCGTACGTCGGCGTCGTTTCGAAAATCACCGGCGAAGACTCCCCGTCGCCATGCGCCAGAATCACGTTCACGCCGTACATGCGAAACGGGTCGCGCTCCGGTCCCGGCCCTCCCGGCGGCTTCGGCAAACCCTCGGGCGAGTCCGCCGCTTCCTGCTCCGCCTCGCCTTCCCGTTCTTTGAACGGATCGAGATTGTCCAGCAGGTGATGCCGCACTTCTTCCAGATACTCCGCTACGCTGTTCCCGGGATATTTTTCTTTCAACTCCTCGATCACCCCGTCCACCAGCACCGAGGCCGCTTCTTGCTCCAGATAGCTCAGCTCGCTGGCCAACTCTCGCGACAGCGTCAGCGTCTTGCGGTACACCACCGTGAACTCTTGCCGGAACTGCTCATACTTCCGCTCGATCTCTTCCGCCACCGTCGATTCCAGCTTGCCCTCGTGCACCATCTTCGAGATATCTTCAATCGGCACCATCTGCCCTTCGAGCACCGGAAAAATCTCCGGCAGCGCTACTGCTCCCACCTGCATGTGCCCCAGCGCAAACTGCTCTCGCGCTATGCGCCGCGTGAAATCGTCCATCAACTCTTTTTCGCGCACCGTAAACCGCTCGACGATTCTTCCTTTTTGCCGTTGGAACGGCTCGCCTTCGAACACTTGCGGAATCCGTCGCCGCAGAAAATCTATTCCCGCCTGCATATCCTTCTTGAAGGAATTCGCCTGCCCCCGCGGCAGGGAAAGCAGCCTCGGCCGGTCCGGCAACTTGAAGTTGTTCACATAACAACGATCCAGCGACGGCTTGGTCTGCGGATGCAGGTCTTCAATCATTTTGGCGATCGTTCCGCCGCGGCTGGTTCCTGCCAGGCCGCACACAAACACGTTGTAACCCGGCGCCGACAGCTCCACTCCCATTTTCAACGCCCGCAGCGCCCGCTCCTGCCCGATAAACCCTTCGCGCATCTCCGCTTGCGCCGTCGTTTCGAACGGAATCCGCCCCAACTCGCAGCTCCACCGCAGCTTCCCCGGAGGCAACTCCGCATGTCCCACAGCAGGTTTTAGATTCTTCGCTATCATCTGAGCCGGGTTACTCTAGCACAGCCATATTCCGCCGCACGGCCTTTCCCCTCCGCCGTTTCCCACGGTGAAATCTTTCGTCGCCAAATCCTCACGAACGTCCTTCGCTAAGCCTTTCTCGCGGCAATCGCGTCCCGATGATCCATATACACTCGAAATACGCCCATCGCCGCCGCTACCACCGTCGGTCCCACCACCAGTCCCAGCAGCCCGAACGCCTCAATTCCTCCCAGCACTCCGATGAACAGCAACAACTCGTTCAATCGCGTCCGGTTCCGCAGCAGCAACGGCCGCACGATGTTGTCCGCTACCGAGGAGACTCCGCCGCAAATCGCCGCCACCGTCACCGCCTTGCCCCAGTGCCCCCCAATCAGCATCCATACGCACGCCGGACCCCAAATCAACAGTGAGCCCACCACCGGCACCAACGAAAAAAATGCAATCAACACTCCCCAAAATATCGGCGCCGCAATTCCCACCACCGCGAAAGAAAATCCCCCGAGCACCCCCTGTATCGCCGCCAGCAACAATCCCACCGCCACGCTCGCAAAAATCAGGTCTTTCGACTCCTCCAGCATGTCCGCCTGGATCTCTTCATCGAACGGCAGCAGGTGCCGCACGCCTCGCACCACTGCGTCGCCATCCCGAAACATAAAGAACAACGCGAAAATCAATATGAACAGGTCTAGAAAAAACGTGACCGTATTCTTCAGCAGGCCCGTAAACGCGGCGCCTATAAATGTCGCAACCTTCCCGGCCGCATCCTGCAGCGGCTGCCCGATATCGATGCTCCGCCAGGACGTGGGAATTTTCGTCAGTATCCAATCCTCAACCCGCATGAATAACGGCTGGCTGGGTCCCTGCCCGTGCACCGCCAGCGCCGCCTGCACCCGTGCCGTCGCGTCCAACGCCTCCCGCGCCGTCAGGATTAGCACCACAATCGCCGGCACAATCAGCAGTACCGTCACGCCCACCGTGCTCGTCGTCGCCGCCCAGTTCGGCCTCATCTTCTGCAAAATCCGCTCATGCACCGGATAAAAAAAGATCGCCAGCACCGCCGACCATGCCAACGGCACGAAAAACGGCGCCGCAATCAGGAACACCAGGTATCCCAGCAGCAGAATCGCCCCGTATGACAGCACCGTGGCCAATCTGCTACTTGTTGTCGTCTCGCTCGTCGGTATAGCTTTCATGCGCGGTATATAATTGTTTCGAGCTGCGCGATCCAGGTCGCTCTAAGGCGAATTGCATACTTCAACGATGCCGTCGAATTCCACTCCCCTGTCTGCTTACCAGATTCGCCTCCTTGCTGTACTGGCTTTAATCAACTTTGTCAACTTCGCCGACCGCACCGTCGTCGTGCCGCTCCTCCCCCTCCTTCGCGAACAGCTCAGCCTCACGGACACCCAACTCGGTTCACTGCAGACCGGCCTCCTCGTCGTTCTCGCTCTCGCCAGTATGCCTTTCGGCCTGCTCGCGGATCGCTTCAGTCGCACCCAGATCATCGCCTCGGGAATCGTCTTTTGGAGCTTGGCCACGATCGCCTGCGGCTTTGCTCCCTCCTTCTTTATTCTGCTTATCGCGCGTTCTCTCATCGGCATCGGCGAAGCGGCCTACGCCCCCGCCGCACAATCCATGATCTCCGATTCCTTTCCTTACGAGCGCCGGGCCATGGCTCAGGCTATTTTCGCTTCCGGAATGCTCCTCGGAGGCGCTGCCGGCCAAGCCTTTGGCGGCATCATGGGGGTGGTTCACGGCTGGAAATACACCTTCATCATCGTCGGCCTTGTCTGTCTGATTCCTTCCGCTTTCGTCCTAAGGGTCCCCGAGCCTCCCCGCCGGCCCCGCTCCGAGGTCGTTCCGGTCTCCAGCCTTCTCCGCGTTCCTGCATTCATCGCCATGATCGTCGCCGGCACTTGCATCACCTTCTCCAGCGTCTCCATCATTACCTGGGGCATCGATTTCGCCGTCAACTACAAAGAGTTCAGTCTTCGCGAAGCTTCCGTCTCGCTCGCCGTCATCGTCCTCGCGGCTCTCCTGCTCGGCGTTCTTTCCGGCGGCTTCTTTGCCGACCGCCTCCATCGCAAGTATCCCTACGGCCGTATCCTCGTCATCGGTGCGGCTTTTCTCCTGGCTGCCCCATTTGTCCTGCTGGCGATTCAAACCGACGAAAAATGGATCTTCCTCACCGCTATGTTTATCGGCGGCTACTTCATGTCCTGGTATCACGGCCCCGTCACCGCCGTTCTCCATGACCTCACGCCCCAACGCGCCCACTCCACCGCCATCGGCGTCTACATGTTCGTTACCCAACTGTTAGGTGCTTTGGGGCCGCAATTGGTAGGCAAAATTTCTGACGCCAGCGACCTCCAGCTCGGCCTGCAGGTTGCCACCGCCGTTATGGTTTTCGGCTCGCTCTTGATGTTCCTGGTGACCTACTTCGTTCGCCGCGACGGCCTGCACCACCCCAGCCTCGCTTCCTTCCGCCTCGAAGCCCACGACGAACACCCCATCTAGCGCCCGTCGATCGGCGCACCCATCAACGCGTTGCTGATACGCTACAGCCGCGCTGCTCTCCCGCTGGCCCGTTATATCGCAATACGATATACTTGTGCGGTGCCTTCGGACATCACTCCCGCGGAATACCGCGCCCTCGCCGAATTGCGCTATCGCATCCGCCACTTCCTCCGCGAAGGCGACGCTAAAGCGCGCGCCGTCGGCCTCGAGCCCCAACAATACTTGATGCTGCTGGCCATTCGCGGCCTTCCGCAAGGCTGCGATGCCACCATTCAGACCCTCGCCGAGCGCCTCGCCCTCAAACATCACAGCGCCGTCGAACTGATCGACCGCCTCGAAACCAATGGCTTCGTCCGGCGCACCCGCAGCCGCAACGATCGCCGCCGCGTCTTTGTCTCTCTGCTTCCCCGCGGCGACCGCCTCCTCGAGCTGGTCGCCCGCCATCGCATCAGCGAGCTGCGTTCCAGCGGCGAGGCCCTCGTCGGCGCCATCGATGCTCTGCTCGAACGCAAAAAAGCGGATCGCAACGGCGCCGGCAAAGCATCCAAAATTAGGAGCAGTGTTAAGCGTGACTGACGTTCATACCCCGGTTTCCAGCTCCCGTCCCAAATCCGCCGCTGCCTCCCGCAATCATGCGCTCGGCGACTTTACTACCACTCTGCGCATTCTCCCCATCTCCGCCCTCGCCGTCGTCATCGGCGTCATCTGCGCCTACGTCGCTCTCGCCCTCCTGCGCCTCATCGGCCTGTTCACCAATCTTTGCTACTACGGGCGCTGGAACACCTCCCTCGTTTCGCCCGCGGGCAATCACCTCGGCTGGTACAGCATTTTCGTTCCCATTGCCGGCAGTATCGTCGTCGGCCTCATGGCTCGCTACGGCTCTGAGCGCATCCGCGGCCACGGCATTCCTGAAGCCATCGAAGCCATTCTCATCAACGGCAGCCGCGTCGAGCCTAAAGTTGCGTTCCTCAAGCCCATCTCTTCCGCCATCGCCATCGGTACTGGCGGACCGTTCGGCGCAGAAGGTCCCATCATCATGACCGGTGGCGCGTTCGGTTCCATGATCGCGCAACTCTTCAAGCTCACCAGCGCCGAACGCAAGACTCTTCTCGTCGCTGGCGCGGCCGGCGGCATGTCCGCCACCTTCGCCGCTCCGGTTGCTGCCGTGCTCCTCGCCGTTGAACTTCTTCTCTTTGAATGGAAGCCGCGTAGCTTGATTCCTGTCGCTCTGGCCAGCGCCGTCGCGGCCGTCGCGCGTCGTTATATCCTCGGACTCGGTCCGCTTTTCCCGGTGCCCCATCATTCGCTCTTCCTAAGTCCCAAAGCTTTGCTCGGTTGCCTCATCGTCGGGCTGCTCGCCGGTGTGCTCTCCTCTTTGCTCACGCTTTCCATTTACGCGACCGAGGATCTTTTTCCTCACTTGGGAATCCACTGGATGTGGTGGCCCGCCATCGGCGGTCTCGCCATCGGCCTCGGCGGCCTCGTTTTCCCGCAAGCGCTCGGCGTCGGCTACGACACTATCGCCGCAATGCTGCAGGGCGACGTCACTACCCACGTGGTCCTCGGCATTCTCATCGTCAAATGGTTTATCTGGGCCGTCTCACTCGGCTCCGGCACTTCCGGCGGCGTGCTCGCTCCGCTCCTCATGATGGGCGGCGCGCTCGGCGGCCTTGAAGCCATGTTTCTGCCCAACGAAGGCGCCGGTTTCTGGCCTTTGATAAGCATGGGCGCCGTTCTGGGCGGCACCATGCGCGCGCCGTTCACCAGCATCATTTTCGCGTTCGAACTCACCCACGATTCCAGCGTGCTCCTTCCCCTGCTCATCGCCAGCCTCATTTCGCACGCCTTCAGCGTCCTGGTCATGCGCCGTTCCATTCTCACTGAAAAAGTCGCTCGCCGCGGCTATCACCTCAGCGCCGAATACTCTGTCGACCCGCTCGAAGTTCTTTTCGTCCGTGAAGTCATGCGCCCCAATGTTCTGGCTCTTCCCGCGGAAGCCACCGTCGATGAAATTCTGCCCTCGATCGACGACTATCAAACTCAGGCCCAGCGCCTGCTGCCCATTGTCGATTCCTCGGGCAAACTGCTCGGCGTGCTCACGCGCGGCGATCTCCACGAGCGCCTGTCCAAAGCCGCCGATCGCCGGCTGGTGCTGGAGCGTCCCCTTGCGGAGTTTGTGCGCCAATCCACCATCGCCACGCATCCCGAGGAAATCCTTCGCGAAGTCGTATACCGCATGGCCGAAAAGGGCGTCACCCGCATGCCCGTCGTCGAGCGCTCCACCGGAACGTTTCTCGCCCTAATCTCGCTGGACGATTTGCTGAAGGCCCGCACCCGCCATCTCGAAGAAGAGCGCCGCCGCGAGCAACCCTTGAACTGGCGTTTTTTCCTTCCCGGCCGCCATGCCACATCCGGGGCCGATGACACCCCTGTGGAGACGCGCGCCTGACGATGCCTGAACGCTCGCGCATCTAACCTATACCCACGCCATGTCCGAATTCGCCAAATCCGCTCCCGTCTCCCGCATCGCCTGGTGGAAGCTGCCGGCGCGCCAATGGGCCGCTCTCCTGAGTGAACGTGAAGAGCAGGTCTTTCTGGTTCTTACGCTGCTCATCGGCGCGCTCGTCGGCCTGATGGCGGTTACGTTCATCGTGCTCACGGAACACTTCGGCTCGCGCTTGTATCCCGTGGGTAGCCCCACCTGGCATCGCGTGCTCATTCCGATTCTCGGCTCGCTGGTCATGGGCTATCTGCTGTACCGCTACTTTCCCGATGCGCGTGGCAGCGGCGTTCCCCAAACGAAGGCCGCGCTGTACGCGCGCGAAGGAAAAATCACCGCCGCCACTGCGTTCGGCAAATTTTTCTGCACTTCTGCCACACTCGCCAGCGGCATTCCGCTCGGGCGCGAAGGCCCGACGGTGCAAGTCGGCGGCGGCATCGCCTCGGTCCTCGGCCGCGCGCTGCGCCTGCGACCCGAAAAAGTCAAAGCGCTGATTCCCGTGGCCTCCGCTGCGGCAATCGCCGCGGCCTTCAACACACCGCTCGCTGCGGTGCTTTTTGCGCTGGAAGAAATTGTCGGCGACCTGCACGCGCCCGTGCTCGGCTCCGTTGTGCTCGCTTCCGCTACTTCCTGGGGCGTGCTGCGCTTGCTGCTCGGCAACGATCCGCTCTTCAAAGTGCCGCAATACCAACTGGTCAACCCCTGGGAGTTTCTGATTTACGCCATCCTCGGCGTGGCCGGCGGATTTGTTTCGGTAGCCTTCACGAAACTGCTGCTGGGGATGCGCGAGCGTTTTTTCCGTCTGCCGCGCAAGACGCTGCCGTTCCAGCCGGTCGTCGGGGGGCTGCTGGTGGGCCTCATGGGCTGGTTTGTGCCGCAGGTGCTGGGTGTCGGCTATGACCACGTGGGCGCCGTGCTGAACGGCGGGATGGCGTTGAAGCTGATGCTGATCCTGCTGGTGCTCAAGCTGCTTGCCGTTACCACCGCGTATGCCTCCGGGAACGCGGGCGGCATCTTTGGCCCCAGCCTGTTTCTCGGCGCGATGCTGGGCGGCGCGGTCGGCAGCTTTGCGCATAACCTGTTCCCCGCGTATGCGGCCGCGCCCGGCGCGTATGCGCTCGTCGGCATGGGCACGGCGTTTGCGGGCATCATTCGCGCGCCGATGACCAGTGTGGTGATGATCTTCGAAGTCACGCGCGACTACGCGGTGATCGTGCCGTTGATGATCTCCAACCTCATCAGCTTTTTCATTTCATCGCGCCTGCAGGAAAAATCGATCTACGAAGCCCTGGCCCTGCAGGACGGCATTCATTTGCCGACGCTGGAGACCCGCGAAGCCGACGGCCAGCGGCAAGTGATTTTGGCGATGCGTCCCGCGGGGGAAGTGCTCGGGGAAAGCATGAGCGTCGAAGAAGCGCTGGAAAAAGTTCGCAACAGCGAAACCTCGGCGTGGCCGGTCACGAACGTTTCCGGCGTTGTGGGCGTGCTCACCTTCGGCAAGCTGCAGCAAGCGGCCATCGTCGCGTCCGCCGCGGAAGCCGAAAGCCGCGTTTCCGCGTTGGATGCGGCCGCCAACTCAGAGGGAAGTGATGCAGCGGGGAGCGCAGGATCGCGGCCCGACTCCCAACAGAATTCGCCCGCGCCTCCGAAATTGTTGAAAGATATTCTCGACCCAGGCGAATTTCCGCACTTGCATACCGACCATTCGCTCAGTACGGCACTGGAACGCATGGGCAGTGCGCAGGTCAACGCTCTGCCAGTGGTGAACCGCGGCGACATCCACAAACTCGAAGGCATTGTGACCCTCAAGGACGTGCTGGCTTTGTACGGGGTCGCTCCCCACGAAAAGTAGAACTCTTCGCTAGGCTTGCGGGGCGCGTCTCCTTTCCGCCCTTTTTTCCGCTCGTGGCTTCTCGCTTGTGGTTGCGGCCCGCGGGGCGTGGGCGCTTGGGTCGTTTCGGCGAGCGCTTTTTGGGCCTGAAATCTGCCCGGCAAAGCGCCGGCGTCTCTTGGACGCACCGCGTTAATCGCCTTTGTGGGCGGAAGCGGCCTTGGCGTATTCCGCGGCGAAGAGGGCGCTGTTCGGATACTGTTCTTTGAGCTCCAAAAGCAACTTCGTGGCGAGGGTTGGCTGCTTTTCGCGACGCGCCGCCAGCGCCAGCGTGATTTTGGCGAAGGGCTGCAGGTAGCGGCCGTTTTCGGTGGTCTTGGTGACTTGCTCCATACCGAGTTTTTTGTCGCCGTGAATTCCGCCAAACCACAAGGCGAAGCGCTCTCCGCCGTTCAGCGATCCGATGACGTAGTTGGCGATACCCAGCGCGACGTAAGCATCGTTGGTGTCGGGATATTCCGCCAGCAGCTGTTTACCGTACTTGTTGGCTTCTTTCATGTGCTTCAGGCCGTCGAGATGCTTTTTCTCGAGGATGGTGGACGCGTCCGACTCCATGCCGGCGGTGAGCGTCAGCGCAAAGAGCGCTTCGCCGTCGTTCGGGTCGTTTTTTTGGCGGCTGCTGGAGAGTTGCCGGGCGCGGGCCACCGCTGCGCGGAACTGCTTCATCGTCTCGGCATCGGGCTGGCCGTCGATGCCGCGCAAGAACCGCTTTTCGTCCAAGAAAAATTCGCTGGTTAGCACGTTCTGGCGGTACAGCTCCTCGAAGAGATAACTGGCGGCGATGGCAGTTTCGCCAAAGGGCTGATCCGGATGGGCGGATTCCCACTGCGAGAACGTGTCGCGCGCCGCGGTGAATTTCTGTTCGTAGAGCAGATCGAATCCGGCGCGCAGCTCCGGCACAGTGTTGAATGCGGGAGAATCGGCCGCCGGCGCTTTTGGTTCCCCGCTCGGCGCTCCATTCGGTCCATGGTGCGCCAAGGCAGCGGCCGGAAGCAGCAGCAGGAACAGCGCAAGGAAATGCGAGCGGAGCGGCAATGGCCTCCTCATTGGTAATGAGATGCGCCGGAAGTGCCGCGCAGTTTCCGCAAGCCAAGGTAAAGATTTCATGACCCAATAAACCCTTAGGGATGAGCAGAGTTGCGGCATTGCGGTGCGCTCCAGACGTGCTCCGGAGTTGGAGTCCGGCAACTGTGGTGGTAGACATCTTAGGCCGGTCCTGTGGCGTTGTCATGATGGTTTTTTGCCGGGGTCGGGATCGGGCCAGACTGGATCTGGCGTGGGGCGCTGAAAGGAGTGGCGCGAGAAAGGGACGGCAGCAACGATGGGGAGCAGAGGGTCGGGCGAACGGCTGGGTGCGGCGTTCGGCTCGTCACTTCCGGCGGAGTTTACGGCGACCGTGGGCGCGCAGTCGGAGGCGGAGGCCGCGGCGGCTTGGGTGGCAGAGGCGTCGAGGCTGCTGGCGGCGGCCCTGGTCTCTTGCTCGTAGGCGGTGGTCATGCCGCTCTCATTGTCGGAGTCGATGGCGGGCAGGGTACGGAGGAGGAGGCTATTAATGTAGGCGAGGACGGCGGCGCGGCGAGCGGAGATGCGATTGGCGGCGAGAAGTTTGTAAAGGCTGGCGAGGGCGAAGTTGATGCCCTGGGCGGTCTGGAAGTCGCCCCAGTCGGCGACGATGACATTGGTAAGGTCGGCGGACTGCTGCTGTTTGTGAAGATGCTGCGGGCAGAGGCCGGAAGAGCGATCGTGCGAAAGAGAGCGGCACTGGCGGCCTGCGGAAGTGCGATAGGAACAGCGAGCGGTGAGGGATGAGGATGTGGATTTCATGTGACGCGGATCCGGCTGGGCCGGATTCCTTTCTGGATTGGAGAGATTCGGGGTACCCACCCCGGGTGTTTTTGCGAAAGAGTTTGGAAGGTGATGAAAAGACGAGGGATACGGTTTTGAGAGTGGCGAAAGAGTTCGCAAGAGTATGAAATGAAAGCGGTTGACGTGAGCGTGAGCCCTTCCGCTGCTGCTCAGGGTAAAAAAGAGCTTGGAACAGTTTGAAAAGAAAGAACTTAGGACACGGTTGAACGTCGAAAGTCGAAAAGTCGAAGGAAAGAGCGGAAGGAAAGTGAAACGCAGAGGCACAGAGGACGCGGAGAAGAAATGGGCGCGGCGCGGGAGGTTGTGGATACACCAAGACACCTCTCTCCGCGTGACAGGTGCCTATACTGCTGTTCTCCCCCTCCCCGTGAAGATTTGAAGAGAGAACGAGGGGAATTATAGCATAGGAATAGAAATTGTCAAGTACTAAATGATAAGAGGAGTGTTTTGAGGAAGTTGGGGAGAATTCCCAAAATGGGAATGGGCGCAGAAGCGGCAGAGTGCTGGATACGCACCGCTGATGACGTCACGGAACGGTATGTAACTTGAGGTAAACAAAGAATGATAGTATGCGTCCTTCATCGAAGGCGTAAAGGCAAATGGAATTTCGGTTATTAGGGGAGTTTCGGAAACTCTTTGAGGGACGCGCATACATGCATCGCGCGTCGAATCAAGGAGACTACGTGGCGATGCATTTGTACGAAGATCTCTTGTCGATCGATCGGTCGCCGAAACTCGCGTGTGATGTTGAAGAGAAGAGGTGTGTACTAAATGTTGGGAATAAAAGACATGGTGTAAAAGCTCGCCGAGGTGATGGGACGTTCGGGCAGATTGTACCTGGTGAAACTGCCATGACTGACGAAGGGTATCAAGTCGCGCGTGGGTTGATCGCTACGGTGGAGGTGGGAGTCGAAGTGAAGATCTTGGCAAAAGCAATGATCAAGCAGATCGACCGTGTCATCAACGACCTGCGGAATCAGGTTGTTGAGTTCAAGAAGGGCGGAGGCAATCCTATTTGCGTCGGCATGGTTGGAATAAATCGAGCCGAAAGATATGTAGGGTACGAAGGGAAAACGCGGAGCTATCCGACCACGGGAAAGGGTGGATTTCTACATCCTTCGCAAGAAGCTGAGGAAGCGGAAAAACGACTGCTGGCTTTGGCCGCGCCTTCATTTGATGAATTCTTTGTTTTGAGATTCAAAGCAACGAACGAACGCCCGTATCCGTTCGAGTGGGTCGATTACCCGGAAACTGTGCGGGACTACGGGGCGGCGTTGACGAGAATATGCGCAAGATATCAGAACCGTTAGCGGGCCGCAGCGCGTCGTTTCACGACGTAGGGACGAAGTCCCGGGAAGAGCTCCTGGGGTTGGGACTCGAGACGCGATTGAGCGTGGCGGACATAGGATTCATCGATTTCGACGCCGATACCGTGGCGCTCGCAATTGGCAGCGGCGAGAAGCGTCGTGCCGGTGCCCATAAACGGATCAAGGACCGTGTCACCGACGAACGAGAACATGCGGACGAGGCGATAAGCCAGCTCCGGCGGAAAGGGAGCTGGATGCTTGCGAGTGGATTCGCCAGGAATAGTCCAGACTTGTTGGAACCAGTCGTGGTGTTCGTCTTTGGTAAGGCGTGAAGCGTCGCGTTGCTCTTCGGTAGGCTGGCGATAGCCGCCGGGCTTGCGGAGCATCAGGATAAATTCGACATCGTTTTTGATGATCGCATTGGGTTCGTAGGGTTTTCCAAGGAACCCGGCTCTACCGTTTTCGATTTCGTATTTTGCGTTGGAGATTTTGTACCAAAAGATCGGAGTGAGATTGTCGAAGCCGATTTTGCGGCAGCGAACGACTATGTCTGCATGGAGGGGCATAACCATATGGCGGCCGTGGCGCTTGCGAGAGAGGCAAACGTCACCTACGACGCAGACGATGCGCCCACCAGGAACAAGGACGCGCAAGCAGTGTCGCCAGACGCGATCAAGTTCATCATGGAACTGCTCGTAATCCGAAATGAAACCGAGCTGGCCCTTGTGCTTGGGATATTCCTTGAGAGTCCAGTAGGGCGGCGAGGTTACGACAAGGTGGACCGATGCGTCGGGGATCCAATCGAGTTCGCGAGCATCGCCGCA
>Ga0335073_10000411_pt1 | contig 55396 bp, 41 predicted proteins | sample Lox_Sample_22_FD_207093 | JGI IMG/M metagenome (GOLD analysis project Ga0335073, IMG submission 207093) | Soil microbial communities from Loxahatchee National Wildlife Refuge, Florida, United States - Lox_Sample_2.2 | ecosystem: Environmental > Terrestrial > Soil > Wetlands | place: USA... | reverse complement strand
CGAAGAAATCCATGATCAATTTCCAGGACCAGCGCAGCTGATAGTCGTGTCCCATCCGAGCTCGGCAGTCGAGCACTCGCGGCCAGCCGTCACCCGATGTTGGACAATAGCTACGACAGTCTGCCTGCGGTTCACCGATGTCAACCGGTCGTTCGCGCCCCCGGGCCGGGCACCCCGCGGCCATCGACCAGCGTTTCACGATCGCAGTTGCGCCCGTGTAGTAGAACCGGTCGTGATCATCGGAGCTCGTGGTATAGCGCTCATCATTCCATTCGCCCGGCGGGACCACCGTGTCGGACATACCCGTGATGAGGAGCGCCGGAAGCCCGCCACGCACCGCCGCGGCGCGCAAGTCGCCTCGATGCGGCAGACCGATGATGGAGCCGATCGCTCGCAAGGAGGATGCGGTCCTGGGATCCGCCGCGAGTTCCCAGGTGAACATGCCGCCATTCGAGCCACCGGCGGCGAACACGTGGCCGGTATCGACGCACAGGGTTGCATCGAGATGCTCGAGCAACGCCCGGACGAACTCGACGTCGTCGTCCTGACATTGGGTCCAGGAACAGGTATTGAGGGCGCGGCGCTGCCTGCACGATGGGTAGGTGTAGTCCGGCGTGATGGAGGTGTCGCATATCGGCGCACGCGCGGCGCCCTCTTCGATGATGCCGCTCGCCGAGCCGCGGAACGTCCACGAGTTATTCCTGCGGTCCGGCGGGCCGGACCCGAGGCCGCGAGGAGCCACGAGCACGTAGCCGCGGCGATTCGACTCGGCCAAGACCGTCGGATCACGCGTGAACTCGGACTCCTCGCCCCCCCATCCGTGGAACACCAGAACCACACGCGCCGGCCGGTCGGTGTCGTAGGCGGCCGGCATGACGAGCTCGTAGGAGCGGGCAATCCCCGCATGCATGATCGTGTAGGTTCCGCTCTTCGGAACCGGCGATCCGCAGCCAGGCGTTGCGGCAAGGGCCGGGAACGCGTGCGCAGAGAACAGCACGCCCACCATGGATAGGATGCTCATCGGAGGACACGGCCGGACCTTGTCGCTCATGGGCAGACCCCCCGGTGTCGAAGAAGCGAGAGTAGGCGGCTCCGGCTGGCTCAGCCAGTGTCGGGCGCCGCCAGCAACCCTTCGAGCAAGTTCATCAGATCGGCCGAACTGACCGGCTTGCTGAGAAAACGCAGCGCCGCGTCGCCTCGGAGGCCGCGCGCAGCCGAAGAGGTATCACCGCTGATCATCACCGCCTTGAACTTTTGGCCGCGAATCTCGCGGATCGCCGAGATAACCTGCCGGCCGGTCTCCCCGCCCGCCAGATGGTAATCGGTGATCAGCAGCTCGATGTCAGGGTTGGCGCGAATGTGCTCGAGCGCCTCGGCGAGCGTCCCGGCCGTGCTTACCCGGTAACCTTGGACGGTGAGCAGCACACGCGTCGCATTGAGCACGGCCACATCGTCTTCGACCACCAGGATATGGTGCTCTCGCGAGTTGCGGCTCGGGTGGGAAGCCGCCGCTCCCGGCTGGGCGCCGGACGCGAGGGGCGCGCCCGCCAGGGGTAGCGCGAACGAGAACGTCGATCCATTGCCGGGCTCCGAGCGCACCTCGAGTTGCAGGCCGAGCAGCTTGATGATCCGGCTCACGATGCTGAGACCGAGGCCGTAGCCCTCGCGCGAGGTGTTCGCGGTCACGCCGATCTGATAGAAATCCTCGCAGATGCGTGTCAGCTCCTCGGGGGCCATCCCGATCCCGGTGTCGATCACTTCCACGTGGGCTACTCCATCGCCGACCCGGCTGCGCAGCACGACTTGCCCCACATTCGTGTACTTGATCGCGTTGGTGAGGAGATTGCGCAGCACCTGCCCGATCAACGATTGATCGGAGCGCACGCAAGCATCCACGCTCTGCACCTCGAGCTGCAGGCCTTTGCTGGCCGCCACGCTGGCGAACTCGCTCCGCATCTGCTCGAACAGCGACCCCACGCTCCAGAGGGTCAAGTCGGGCCTGAGGGTGCCCGACTCCAGTTTGCTGATGTCGAGCAGCGCATTGAGCAGGCGCGACATCACGCCGATCGCGATCTCCTGTTCGCCGAGGGCGGCGGCGGCGCGCCCCTCCCGAACCAAACGGCGCAACGCGCCATTCAACAGCGCAAGGGTCTGCAGCGGCTGTCTCAGATCGTGGCTCGCGGTCGCGAGGAAGGAGCTCTTGGCGCGATTGGCCTTGTCGGCTTCGTTGCGTGCCTCGCGTAACTGCTCGAGCGTGCGCCTGCGATCCGAAATGTCGCGAATGGCGCTCACGACCTGCAGCCCGCTGCGGGTGGCGACCGGGCTCAAGCTGATTTCAACGGGAATCTCGCTGCCGTCTCGATGCAGCGCGTGCAGCTCGATGTTCGCCCCCATCGGCCGTACCACGGGCGAGCTCATGTAAGAGCTGCGATGCTGGGGGTGCTCGGTGCGAAAGCGCGCGGGAATCAGCCTCTCCACGGACTGGCCCAGCAGTTCCTGACGCGGGTATCCGAACAGAGCCTCCGTGCGGGCGTTGACCAGCACGATGCGGCCGTGCTCATCGACGACGACCATGGCATCGGGTGCCGAGTCCATCAGCGCCCGAAATCGCTCCTGCGCTTCCAGCAGCTCCTCGTTGGCGCCCCGCAGTTGACGGTTGACCTCTTGCAGCTGCTGTGCGCGCTGGAAGATCTCCGCCTCCATCTGCTCGGTCCGGGTGCGCAGCTCCTCGGTGGCGCGACCCTGCTCGGCACCCTGCTGCTTCAGCTGAATGAAATGAGTCACATCCTCGACGCGATGGATGATGTAGGCGAGCTTGCTGTCTCGATCGAACACCGGAGAATTGACCGGACTCCAGTAGCGTTCCTCGAAGCCGCCGCCCTCGGCCTCCGGCCGGCGGATGTCGTACTTCTGCACGGCCATCGTGTCGGCTCTGCCGCCATCACGCACCCGCAATAGCGACGCCCTCAGATTGCGGACGCCGCTCGCCTGCGTATCCTCGGGATTGTCAGGGAAGACGTCGAAGATGCCTCGGCCAAGAATGTCCGCGCGCCTGGTCATCGTGGCATGCAGGTAAGCATCGCTCACCGCGACGATGGTGAAGTCGGGTTTCAGAACCAGATAGAGGCCCGGCGCGGATTCGAACAGGGTACGAAAATCGGGTGCTGTCTCGGCGTCGCGGTCGGCTGTGGCCGGGCTGGCAGTGACGAACGGCATGAGTGACTCGAGAGTCCCCTTTTTCGGGCAGGAAGTCATGTAACGCGATCCCTCGAGCAGAAATTTATACTATACGGCGGCGCTGCCTGCAAAATTCGACGGCGCGGTAACATTCACCGACCGTGCTCCGACACCGCTCCTCGTTCAACTCAAGGTGAGCAGTCATGAAGTATCTCTCGGTCGCAGAAGCACGCGCGCTACCGGGCCTGCGCCTCGTGTTGACGGCACACATGCCCGGACCCTGGGGCGAAGCCGCCAAAGCCGTTCTATCGGCTCGTCAGGTGAGCTACGTTGCCGTCGAGCAGCGCGCGATGGAGAAGAATGAGGACCTGTTCGCCTGGACCGGCCTGCGCAACGCGCCGATCGCCGTGCTCGATGCGGAGCCGCCGCAGTCGACCTGGCACGAGATCCTGTTGCTGGCCGAGCGGCTGGGCTCCGGTCCCTCGCTGATTCCCGATGATCCGATCGAGCGCGCCTTGGCGCTCGGGTTTTCCACTGAAATCTGCGGACCTGACGGCTTCGGCTGGTCGCGGCGTCTCGAGCTCATGGGACGCGGCTCGACGCGAAACCCGCCGGGCTCGAGCTCGTTCGACATGCAGAGAATGACCAGCTCCTATGGTGTGACAGCCGCAACGATCGCGCGGGCTCCGGCGCGCATGGCGTCCGTGATGAGCGGCCTCGCCGCCCAGCTTCATCGGCAAGCAGAGGCGGGCTCCGAGTACCTGGTAGGCCGGCGGCTGTCCGCTTGCGACCTGCACTGGGCCACCTTCTCCCTGTTCGTATCGCCGCTACCGCCCGCCGATTGCCCGATGCCGGATTTCATGCGTGAGAATTACACGCATTTGACCCCCGAGCTCGCAGCAGCACTCGACCCCATCCTGCTACGCCACCGGGATCTCGTTTTTCGACGCCACATCGCCCTGCCGCTGGATTTCTGAGCGAACCGAGGCGGGTCCTCGAGGACGAGCGGCGACACCAACTCGCACTGCACCATGCGGGTTTCCGAAATCGGGCCGCGCAGGGCTCAAGCGCCGCCGCCGCAAGCCGACAGAGGGGGAAGAATTACCGAGGGAGCGACCATGTCCGAATTATTCGAGTGGAATGCGGCCACCTATGGGCTCAACGTGCCCGAGATGGACTCAGAGCACAAGACGCTCATTGCTTACATGAACCAGCTCCACGAGCTGCATCAAAGGGATGCCTCGAACGCGGAACTCGGCGCTGCTCTCGATAAACTGGTGAAATTCACGGTCAAGCACTTCGCCGACGAAGAGGCGTACATGGCGAAGGTGGGCTATCCCGGCCTCAAGACTCACGCCGGCGTTCACAAGCAGCTCCTCGATCAGGTCGGCGCGCACGTGCAGGCGTTTCGCGATGGCGGCAAGCTCACTGCGGATTTCTTCAATTTCCTGACGTTCTGGCTCAAGGCCCACATCCGCGGCATCGACGCCAAGTACGCCAAGCACTCCGCCGTGGCCTGACCCATTCGCGCCCGCCGGTGTTCGCGCATCTCGGCGATCCGCCGCGCGAAGAGCTCGTCCGACGCCGGCTCTGAAACGGTGTCGGCCCGTTCTTACCGAAACTGGGATCCGCGATCGAGAAACGAGCGTAGCCTCGCCCACCGGCTCGGTGGCGGCCGCCCGTCGGCGGGCGCAAAGATCTCTGCGCACCGCGCCTTCGCATAGGTCCACGCGGAGAACGAGCGGTCGTTGCACGGGCCTTCGATGAACGGATCCACCCCGAACGCCATGTAATACTCATAGAGCTCGCCCGGCGTCGCGTGTCTCAGTATGCCCGGCTTGAGCGCGTCTCGAAGGTCTTCGTCGACCATTCGCTTGCAGGCGGCGAGCGCGGCCTCAAATGTGGGATAGGCGCCTTGCCGGAAAACCTCGTCGGCGTCCTCGTAATGGAAGTTGTCCGCGCAATAAACAACGAAGGGATTGCAGGGGTCCGTCGGAAACCTGCGTTCGAGCTCATCGAGCCGCGAGAGGAGGTTGCTCATAGCTCATCCAACTCCGCAGTCCATTATACGCCCGGCGAGTGCGCCGGTCACCCCCCGCCGGACCAACCCCTCTTCGAGCTCGCGGACCGAGGGTCCCGTGCATCCGAATGCCCCGCTGCGCGCATCCTTACTGCAATCCATTCACCACTTGGAGCTCCGTTATGACGGCACTCGCCTTATTTGGGATCGCGTTCTGGGTTTTCCTGGCCATTGCCTCGGTTGCCGGCATCGTCGCCGACTACAAGCGGCGGCAGCTCGAGATCGAACCGTTACGCATCGCAATCGAGCGCGGTGCCCAGCTCGACCCGGCGGTGATCGAGAAGCTCATGTCCCGGGAGACCAAGGGCCAATCCGTCGACGCGCTGGATCTCAAGGTCGGCGGCATCATCACCATGCTTTCCGGCGCCGGAATCGCGATCGCCTCGTTCTTGATCACCCCCTGGATGGCGGTCGCTCACTATCCTCTTCTCGCGATCGGTGTCATCGCCGTCTTCGTCGGCGTCGGCCTGCTGCTCGCGGCACGGACCGCGCAGAATCACGCGCGGTCATCCGCCGGGTGAACGACCTGCAGCCGGGCCGCGGGCTCGGCAACGCCGCGGAAGGAGCGGTGCTCGCGCTGGCGATGCGCGGAGACTCCGCGGCATTCGGCGAGCTCGTGCGCCGCCGCCAATCATGGCTGCGCAATCTACTGCGGCGTCTGTGCCGCGATCCGTCCCTGGCCGATGATCTGGCGCAGCAAACGCTGCTGCAAGCCTGGCGCACGCTGCAAGGCCTCAAGGCGGCAAGCGCCTTCAACACATGGCTCAGGCGCCTGGCGATCAATACCTGGTTGCAGCATCTGCGTCGGGCGCCCGGGCAAACCGAAAACCAGGCCGCCGCGCCCGACACGCCCGCCCCACCCTCCGCGGTGGGATTGCAGCTTGATCTGGATCGTGCGCTCGCCAGCTTGCGGCCCGATGTGCGGCTTTGCGTCGTGCTCGCCTACCACGAGCAGCTGAGTCACACTGAAATCTGCGCGCACACCGGCTTCCCCCTGGGAACGGTGAAATCGCACATCAAGCGCGGGGCGGCGGAGCTGCGCTCGCTCCTCGACTGCTACTCGCCCAAGGAGTCCTCGCATGACCGATGAGCTCGACCCACAGCTCGCGCGCTGGTTTGCCGCCGCCGAACAGAGCCTCGCGGACGCCGAATTCGCCGCGCGAGTCACCGCGCTGCATCGCCGGCGCTGGTCGCCGTCCGCCGCCTTGCGCATCTCGACCCTCGTCTGGCGCGGCCTGATGAGCGCCGTGGCCGTAGCGCTGCGCCGCCGGCCGGCGCTCACCGGTCTTGCGGCGATCTTCGCGCTAGCCCTCTCGATCGGGCTGGCGTTGCAGGGCTGAGGCGCGCGCTCAGAGCTTCGCCGTGAACGCCACGAAGATCTGTCTGCCGAGCAAATCGTACGTCTGGAACGAATTCGGCGCGCCGCCGTTGCCCGAAATGTCGAAAAGCGGCAGCACCGGCGGATCCTTGTCGAGCAGGTTGTTGCAGCCCACGCGGAACTCGAGATGCGGATTGGGTTGCCAGGTAGTCGCGATATCGAGATAGCTGTAACCCGGAATGCGCGCGTTGTAGGCATCGTAGGCGCCCTCCTCGACGTTCGCGAGGATCGGGTTGCTCGAATTGTTGTCGAAGCTCGTCGGTCCGATGAAGCGCCATTGCAGCGAAAGCGATGCGTTCCAGGGCGTCTCCCAGGTGACCCGCAGGTTGTGACGCCAACGCGGATTGACGGAGCCGGAGGTTCCACCGGCGCAGGTGTTGCCGAACATTCCCGCGCAGTCGAATGTCGGTGCGCCCGGATAAGGCGCCTGGGTCAGATGGTCGAGGTAGGATCCGTTCATCATGCTGACCAGATGGCCCATGTTGCCCGGGAGCTCGCGCCGATAGTTGAGGACCAGATCGATACCCGAAACGACGGAGGTGCCGAGGTTGAAGTCCTGCTGCAGGATGTATCCCCCGGTACCCACGGTCGCACCCGTCAACCCGCCGGTCGGGCCGCGCACGATCTGGCTGCAGTAGTAAGGGTTGTTGCTCTGCAGGCAGCCGTTCAAGATGACCCCGATCGGAACGGCTCCCACCACTCCGCTGATGTGGATGTGGTAGTAGTCGATGCTGGCGTTGAAGTCCCGCAGATCCTGCGGCGTCAAGCTGAGCCCGATCGACCAGGTGGTGGCGACCTCGGGCTGCAGCTGCGGGTTTCCCTCGATCACCTCGCTGCACTGGCCCGAAATGCATTGCGGAATGGTGTCGGTCGTGGAGCCGTTGCCGTACTCGGCCTTGGTGACGCCCGAGTGCGCGCAGGCCGCGTAGCTCGCCGTCGCGGGCTGCAGGGTGGCGCCGTTCTGCGTGGGCGCACACGGATCGATGCCGACCGATGCTTCCGAGCCGATCGAAGGCGCGTTGAACAGCTCGATGAGATTCGGCGCGCGCACCGCACGATCGAAGGAGAAGCGCAGCCGTGCATCCTTCAACGGCGCATACTGCACTTCGAATTTGTAGGTATTGGTGACTCCCGCGGTGTTGTAATTCGACCAGCGATAGCCCGCATCGGTCGTGAGGTCATAGACACCGGGCCGGTCCTGCACGATCGGCGCCCGCGCCTCGAAGAACGCCTCGCCGACATCGTAGCTCGCATTGGTGGGGACGGAGGCGCCGCCGAATCCCGCGAGCAGGCCGGACAGCTCCGCCGCATCCGGGCTGAAGGTGACGCTTTCCTTGCGATACTCGGCCCCGACGTTGACGCCGACGCCGTCGCGCGCGAGCGGCGAGGTGATTCCGTACTTGCTCAAATCCCCGGTGCTATCGACGTGCACGATCGATTCCGTGTTGTTTCCGTCCGAGGTTCCGGGCGCATCGAGATACTTGAGCTGTGCCGCGGTGACACCGCCTTGCTGGAAGATGTTGTAGGGCACGCAGCTCCCGCCGGAGACGCACACCGCTTGGCCTTTGGAGTTGGTGGTCACCTGCAGTGCATTGGCGATGTTCTGATAGCTGAGGTAATTGAGATTGGAGGCGAATGCGGTCACGTAGTAATACGAGCTGTAGGCGTCGTAGGTCCATCCCGTGGCGATGTCGCCGGTGAGACCGCCGACCACGCGGAAGTTCGTGTGCTGGTACTCGGACAGGCGCCCGCCTTGCTCGACGTTGCGGCGGCCGATGTCGACGTCGGCGCTCACGCTTCCCGGCTTGAGCGTGTCCGCCGCGATCTGCGCGGGCGTGCACAGGATCTGGCGCTGCTCGCTGCTCAGCAGCGGATTGCTGCAATTGACCAGGTAATTGCCGTCGGCGGTCAAGGGGTTGAGACCCGAGAACAGGCCCGAGGGCGCGATCTGAGCGTCGGAGCGGTCCTCCATGAACATGAATTCCATGTACGGCTTCACGTAGTCGTTCAGATCTTCGTGCGCGAAGAACCCGGCGTTGTAACGCTTGTCCTCGCGTTGCAGGTACTCGTAGCCGTTGAAGTTGAAATCCGCGGGCGGGTTGGACGCGGCATTCGGCCACGGAACGAACTGGTTTCCCACCACCGTATAGCGCGTGTTGAGCACTCCCGGTGTGATCAGCGTGAAGCGGTTCGAGTTCGAGCTGCCGATGCACTCGTAGCCGTTGGTCACCGGCTGCGAGATCAAACCGTTCGAGGCCAGCTCGCAATCCGAGAAGTCGCGCGCGGAGCCCGGCACCGCCGCCTGGTCGTGATACACGAAGAAGCCCGTCACGTTGCCGTTGCCGTCCGCGAAATTCGTTCCCATGATGATCGACAGGTCGTGCTTGTTGCCGTCGGCCACGCTGCCGCTGGGCGGCGCCACCGCCGTCCACCCGGTGTTGGGATCGTCGTTCGACAGGATGCTGTCGATGTAGCCGCTGTGCTGATCGTGCTGACTGAACCCGTACTGTCCGTCGATCTGCACGCCCTGGAAGTCCCTCTTCATGATGAAATTGACCACACCCGCGATCGCGTCCGAGCCGTACGTCGCCGAGGCGCCTCCGGTGACGACATCGACACGCTCGATCAGGGGCGCTGGAATCTGATCGATGTCGGGCGCGGGATTGGGATTCGTGGTGCTCGGATCGCCCACGCCCAGGCGCCGCCCATCGACCAGCACCAGCGTGCGCTGCGGACCGAGTCCGCGCAGATCGACGGTCGCAAAGCCACCGGTGGCCGTCAGCGGACTCGATTGATTGCCGAAGTCGACACCGGCATTGATGATGTTTTGCGGCAACGAGTTGAGCACATCGGTGGTATCGGTGTAGCCCGACAGCTTGATGTCCGCGCCCGTGACCACCGTGGTGGGACTGGTGGCGGTGATGTTGGCCGGTACCGGGATGCGCGAGCCGGTCACGACCACCTCGGCGAGCTCCTGCTCGCCGCTCGCCGGTTGGGGGGGCGAGGCTGGACCCGTTTGCGTCGATTGCGCGGCCGCCGCCGCTCCCCATAGCCCGCCCACCAGCGCCAGCACGTACGCCACCAGGCGCCGCCACGTGACCGCGCCGCTCGCGCGCTCGCGCGCAGACTCGAAATCGCATGTTGACATCGCCATCCCCTCGATTCGGTGTTGCACCATCGCGACGCCGCGCAGCGCTCGGCTGCCGCGTTGTCATCGCGCGTCGATTTGATTTGTAGAATAGCGGCGGCAAAATCCGCCCCAACTAAAATGTGACGAACCGCGCTCTAAGTCGGATCAACCGCTCATTTGACGTGTCGGAAGCGCATCGCTCGAGGCCGCCGGATGAGTGATCTGCTCACGGAGGCGGTCGGTCGCGATCCGGGGCGATGCGCAAGTCCCGCGGCGTTGCGGCCCGTCCTCGAAGGTCCAAACCACGGTGCGGCTCTGCACGCTGCCGGCGCGGGCACTGCCCCGCAGATGCGGCACCCGCCAGAACAGCTGGCTGCCACGGCGCACGAGATGCCCGCGCACGTGGTGCAGGCGCGGGCCGTGGCGGGTGCGGCGCGACTCGCAATCCCGGTACGGCACGTATTCCGGCAAGAGCGGCGCGCGCACCTCGACATGTTCGAGCAGCGGCGGGCGTCCCTCCTTGCGGCGCGTCCGATTCAGGCGCAGGTTCTCGCGCGCCTGCTGCGGCAAGCCGCCGCGGGTCGAGAGCAACAGGAAGAACGCGAGCAGCATCGGCATATCCATCGCGATGGTGCCCAGTGCGTGGCGCCATAGACGCGCTCTCTCGGCCTCGGAGAGTCCCGCCGAACCATAATAATTCGCCCAGCTGCGCTCGTACCGAAAGCCAAAGCAGCGTGCCAGAACGTCGTCGCGGCCCTCGTGAGCCTCGTCGTGCACCCTCATCGGCTCGCGCCGCTGTTGCCCGTCGTCGGGCACGCACACCTCGCCCTCGGCGTCGAAATCGAAGTACGCCTCGACGCTGCTCGCCATGACGCCGAGCTCGGCGCCCAACGTCCAGAAGGTGCGGGCCACGCCGCGGCGCCCATCGCGCGCTGCCTGCAGCAAGACGCCGCGGCGTCCCGTCCGCTGATGACCCTGGCACGCCCGCGGGAAGCCGTAACGCTCCAGCGCCCGCTGCCAGGGATCGTTGCACCATTCCAGCCACAAGCTGGTGGCTGGAACGCGCAACAGGTCGGAGCAGGTGACGGCTCGCGCGCCCTTCGAATAGGCGAGATCCGCGCACAGGCGCGTCAGATCGTCGGCGAGCACGTAGCGGATGGGACAGCTCGCGACGAGGCGGGCAAAGTCCGCCGCGTTGTTGAGCCTGAAGACTCGATCGGTCGCATCGTCAGTGACCAGGAAGGGAGTTGCACACTGAGCGACGCGGTCGGCGAGGTTCACCGCATTACCGTACCAAGGGTGCCGCGCGCTGCGAGGAAAATGTGACGGAGCTGGCGCGTGTCGTGACGACAGCCCGCGTTGTCGACATGAAGTATCCGATCAGCTCGCGGTGCCCTCGCGCATCGGAGCACGGCGTCGCAGCGGGAGCGCGGCGAGAATGGTGTCGCGATAAGCATGTCCGGAGTCGAGGCGCGCGCCCGATATCAAGGTGAACGCGAACGTGCCGCGTCCGTTCGGCTGAGCGTAGGCAATCGCGCGCACGTTGAGCAGCAGCGAGCGCTCGATGCGCACGAAGCCCAACGGCCGAAGGATCTCCGCCAGACGCTTGATCGACTCGCGCGCCACGTACTCGATGTTCGCGATCCGGTAGGAGACGTAGTTGCCGACCGACTCGATGTAGTCGATGTGCTCCGGCTCGAGAGGATAGAGCCGCCTCTCGCGCTCGCCGATCAGGAGCAGCGGCCCGTTGCTCTCGCGCGTGCCGCGGGCGAGAGGCGGCGGGGGCGCCTCGAAGGTAATCCGCGCCGGCCGGCGCGGCGCGCCCATTCCAGCCCGTGCCCGCTCGATGGATGCGCGAAACGCGATCGCGCTCACCGGCTTCGTCAGGCAGTCGAGGGCGCCGGCGGCGAGCGCCGGCGCGCTATCGCGCGTGTTGGCCGTCACCAGGATGGTGCGACGCTTGCGCCCGGCGCGCACCGCACGCAGCACCTCCAGACCCGTCATGTCCGGCAGCTCCGCATCCACCAGCATGAGATCCGGTCCAAGCAGCCTCGCCGCTTCGATGGCCTTGGCGCCGGTGCCGGCCTGGCCGACCACGTGCAGTCCCTCGGCATGCAAGCAAAGCTCGGCGAGCGCGGCTCGCGCAGCCGGCTCCCGATCGACGATCACCACATTCACATCCCACCTCGCGCCGCGCCGATCTCCCGCGTTCAAGACCAGAGCCCCCGCTCATCACACTGTCTATGCGCGGGCATGTCCAGCCCGGGATCTCGCATTCGTCCCTCGAAACCACGAGATCGTCCCTGCGCTACGAACCGCGAACGGTGAATTGCTCGATGCGCGCGCGCACTTTCTGGCGGTAGCGCTCGCTGCTCGAGACCGTGGTGCCGCCGGTGAGCACGAATACGAAGTCACCCCGGGCCGTGCGCGTCACCTGATGCACGTGGTTGATGTTCACGATGCAGGAACGGTTGATCTGTAGCATCGGCTGTGAGCGCATGGCGTCCTCGGCCTGAGCGAGAGTGCTGCGCGCGTGAAAGGTGTCCCGCCCGACCGTGAGCACCACGTAGTTGCGATCGGCCGTGACCACTTCGATCTGCGCGACGTCGAGCATCTGCATCCTGCCGTCGCTCTCGGCGAGCAATCGCGACCTGGTATCGACCGCGGCGCGGGCGCTGCGCTGCAGCTCGGCGAGCGTCGCCACCGCCGCCTGGTAGTGCGCCGAATCGCGCGCCGCCAGCCGCTCTCGCACCCGCGCAAGCATCAGGCGAAAGCGCTCGCGGTCGAATGGCTTGAGCAGGTAATCGGCCGCGTTGACCTCGAATGCCTCGATCGCATAACGCTCGAACGCGGTCACGAACACGATCAACGGGCGCGGATCGGAGCCCAGGGAATGTGCGAGCTGCATTCCCGACATCCTGCCCATCTTGACGTCCAGGAACATGACATCCGGTTTCTCCTGGCGCAAGGCTGCGAGCGCTCGCTCCGCATCGGCATACTCCGCCACCACCTCGATATCGCTCTCCTGCGCGCAGCGCTCGCAAAGGTCGCGGCGCGCGACGGGCTCGTCATCGACGATGATGACTTTCATGCGGGGGACGCCAGGGGCGCCGTGGACGGCCGCCACTCGCGCAGCACCGGCAATCTCAGCTCGGCGACCCAGGTCGCCCCGTCCTCGCGCCCGGAACGCAGGCTCGCGCGCGATCCGAATTGCACGGCCAGGCGCTCGCGCACGTTGCGCAGGCCGATGCCGTCACTGTCGGACGCCTCCCGCGCCGTCGTGGTATTGACGACGCGCAGCACGAGCTCGTCCGCCGCCAGGACCACCGTCAGCTCGATGCGCACCGGTCCGCTGTGGTTGTCGAGGCCATGAAGCACGGCATTTTCCACCAGCGGCTGCAGGATGAGGCTCGGCACCCAGACCGCGGGCAGCGTATCGGCGCTCGGCATGTGCACCGTCATGCGGTCCGCGAAGCGCGTGAGCTGCAGGTCGAAATACAGCTTCACGAAATACATCTCGTCGCTGAGCGGCGCGAAATCTTGCTCACCCGCGCGCAGCAGTCGCCGCAGCAGCTCGGCGAGCGACACCACGGAGGAGCGGGCGACTTCCGGGTCCCAGGGAATCTGAGCCTGGATGTTGTGCAGCAGATTGAACAGGGTGTGGGGCGACAGCTGAGTGCGCAGCGCCGTGAGACGCGCGCCCGCCCAGTCGCTCTTGAGCTGCGCATTGCGCAGGCTCAGGCCGTGAATGCGCCGGTAAAGGGCGGCCCCCGAGACCAGGGCGAGCCCGAAACCGTACGTGGGGATTGCCGCGACCGCGCTCGCGAACCAAATGGCCAAGTCCCCTTTGCTGGGGCCGCCCGCAGGCCACCATGGCTCGAGCTTTCGATAGACGATGAGATCCGCCAGATCCATCATCCAGAATGGCAGTACCGCGAACAGCAGCACCAGGCCGGTCTGCGGCAGCAGCCGCCGCCGCAGCGGGGTCCATCCCAGCCGCGAGGAGATCCAGTAACAGCCGGCGAGCACCGGGAACATGAGCAGGTGCTGCAGCAGCCGCAGCTTCCACGAGGCGAACACCGTGGAGGCGGTGAATTGCGCCACGTCGATGCGCATGCCCTCGTGGTAGAGAATGTCCGTCACTGTGACGTACGCCCAGAAGGCGGCGCTCAGAAGCACCACGGCGCGCGCCGACAGCGGGAATCCGGCATCCTCGAAAGGCGGCGCGCCTGCACGCACGCTGCGGAGCGCGTCGTCTGCGGGATTCGAGCTGTTATCGTGCGGTCGTCGGCCCATGGTAGCTCGGCGAGAGCTTATCGAACTGAAGTGGGCGCTCATAGTGCACGTCGCCGGCAGGGACGACACGGTCGATAACGGGGACGAGCGCGAGCGCTCATTCACGTGTACCTCGAGGGAGGACCGCCTTATCATGGCTCATCGCAGCCTGAGATGCGCCATGAGCAGCAGCCACAACCTCCTGTTCCAGGAGGCCAAATTGACCGATGACGCCGCTGACCGGCAGCGCGCCGATTTCCTGCGGCGCGTCCCTTGCCAGCGCAAGATCGAGGCGTTCCTGAGGTCGAGGGATCCCCTCAACCACTCGCCGCAGTTCGCCGAGTTCTACGAGCTGCAGATCGCGCTATTCGTCGCATCGGTACCCTCCCCCGCCTGCACGCGGATCGTGGTCGCCGGCGTCACCAACCTGACCCAGGGGCAGTTCGACAAGCTCGCCGCTGCCATCGGACGCGGCACCGCGCGCTGGAACCGGTCGGAGTTCAGAAGCTGCGTCGAGTCGATCCTCGGTACCGAGGTTCACGATTACGCGGGCCATTGAGCGCTGCCGGACGACGCAGCTTCGAGAACTCCGAGAACTCCCACGAGCGCAAGGTCAGGATCGCCGAGCACCCATCTCGATCGGCGAGCGGCAAGCGCGTGTCCTGATGCGCGAGCTGCTCGAATTCCGAGGCGACACGCCGGATCGAGGCTTGCAGGCGGATCATGGAGGCACGCGACAGCATGCCCGCCATGAAGCGGAACTCATCGCCCTGTAGATCGAACTTGGCGTTGAAGAATTCCGGGATGATGCGGCGCAGGAAGTATTCCTGTACGGCGCCGTCCTTGCGCCAGCTGAAGTTGCGCGCCGTGAGCTTGCGCACCCGGTTCGGCGGGCGAAAGTCCACGATGCGCAGCTTGTCGAGCTTCAGCAGCACGCTCACGAGCTCGTTCGCGTCGAACTGAAAGGTCGAGACGATCTCGTCGAACTTCCAGTCGTTGATGACGAGATAGGTGACCACGAGCGCTCGCGGATTGGTGGCGAGCGCCTGCTCCTGCTGCTCGCTCAGCTCGGTGAGCGCGCTCGGCTCCTCGGTCTGGACCAGGTCCGCGACACCGACCCCGAGCGCATCGCAGATACGATCCAGACGTGCGAGCGAGAAGTTGCCCCGGCCGAGGTCGCGCTTGATGGTCGGCTCGCTCACGCCGACGAGCCGCGCGAGCTCGCGGTAGGTGAGCGCCCGCGCTTTCAGCCGGGTCTTGATTCCGCGCACGATGACTGCCGTACTGCTCATACCCACCCCCGGAACAAAGTATCAAAATATTATACTTCAGGCGTCAGCCCTCGCGCAGCGTGAAACGGCTCGTTGCGAACCCCGGGGCCGCGGCGCAGCATGCGCCGGCAGTAGCATTGCACCGAGGCAACCATGCAGACGCCCGTGAATCAATCCGCAACGAGCGGCCGGACCGCCGCCCCCGGCAGGGCCGACTCCTCGGCGGCCTGGCGGTTCCTCAAACCCGTGTTTCGCGCGCTGCTGCGCGTGCTGTTTCGCGCGCAGCTCAGCGCAAGCCCCGCCGAGTTCGCCAACCGGCGCACCCTCATCGTGGCCAACCACGAATCGCTCCTCGACGGCCTGCTGCTCGCGGCCTTCCTGCCGGTCGATGCCACGTTCGTGGTGCACACCCAGGTAACGCGCAGTGCCTTCTTCCGCCTGGTCCTCAAGTTCATCCCTCATCTGGCGGTCGATTCGGCCAGTCCTCTGGCCATCAAGCTGATCGTGCGTCTGGTGGAGACCGGCACTCCCGTGGTGATCTTTCCGGAAGGGCGGCTCACGATCACGGGCTCGCTGATGAAGGTCTACGACGGCGCCGGCTTCGTCGCGGCGCGCACCGGCGCGACCATCGTGCCGGTGCGCATCGAGGGCGCCGGTCGCAGCTACTTCGGGCGCCTCGCGGGACTCTACCCGCGCAAGCTGTTTCCGCGCATCGTCATCGCCGTCCAGCCGCGCCGGCAGATCCCGATGCCCGCCTTGCCGAGCGCCAAGCTGCGGCGGCGGCGGGCGGGCGAGCTGATGCGCGGCATCCTGCTCGACATGCTGGTCGCCACCCGTCCGCAGCGCACGCTCTTTCAAGCCTTCCTCGACGCGCAGCACACATTCGGGACTCGGTATCCGCTGGTCGAGGACATCCGCATGGAGGAAGAGACCTACGGATCGCTTCTGCGGATGGCGCTCGCGCTCGCCCGTCTGATAACGCCGCTGACGCAGGCCGGCGAGACGGTCGGCGTGCTCACGCCGAACGCGGCTCCGACGCTCGGACTCATTCTGGCCCTGTCCGCCACCAAGCGCATTCCCGCGATGCTCAACTACACGGCCGGAGCGGATGGGCTGCATGCCGCCTGCCGGGCGGCGCAGATCCGCTTGATCGTCGCTTCCCGCAGCTTCATCGACAAGGCGCGGCTCGGCCCGGCACTCGCGCAACTCGGCGAGGTCGAGGTGCGCTACCTCGAGGACCTCCGGGGCGGCTTCGGCTGGCGGGACAAGCTCTGGGTGCTGTGGCACCGGTTCTTTCCGGAGTCGATGAGCGTGCCGCAGACGCCGGATGAGCCGGCGCTGGTGCTGTTCACTTCGGGCTCGGAGGGCAAGCCCAAGGGTGTGGTGCATTCGCACGGCTCGATTCTCTCGAACGTCGCGCAGATTCGCGCGCTCGGCGATTTCACGCCGCACGACAAGTTCATGCTGGCGTTGCCGATGTTCCATTCGTTCGGCCTGACCTGCGGCGCCATCCTGCCGCTGGTGTCGGGATGCAAGGTGTTCCTCTACCCGAGCCCGCTGCACTACCGCATCATTCCCGAGCTGGTCTATGACCGGAATTGCACCGTGCTGTTCGGAACCTCGACGTTTCTGGGACATTACGGCAAGTTCGCACACCCCTACGACTTCGGCCGCCTGCGCTACGTGGTGGCGGGCGCGGAGAGGCTTTCCGAGGAGGTGCGCAACCTCTGGATCGAGAAGTTCGGCATCCGCGTCCTCGAGGGCTACGGTGTCACGGAGTGCGCGCCCGTGGTGGCCGTGAACGTGCCGATGGCGTGCCGCATCGGCAGCGTCGGCAAGATCGTGCCCGGCCTCGAGTGCCGGCTCGAGCCCGTGCCGGGAATCGAGGAGGGCGGGGTGCTCAAGGTCAGGGGACCGAACGTGATGAAGGGCTATCTCAAGTTTGCCGATCCCGGGGTCATCGACGAGTCCGCGCTCGAGGACGGCTGGTACGACACTGGCGACATCGTGGTGATCGACGAGGAGGACTTCGTTCACATCCGCGGCCGCGTCAAGCGCTTCGCGAAGATCGCCGGCGAGATGGTGTCGCTGGAGGTGGTGGAGCAGATTGCCTCGAGGGCCGCAGCGGGCGCCGCGCATGCCGCCTCGAGTCGACCCGACTCATCCAAGGGCGAGGCCATCGTGCTCTTCACCACCGCCAAATCGTTGACGCGCGACGCCCTGATCACGGCAGCCAGGAGCTTGGGCGCGAGCGAGCTTGCCGTGCCGCGCCTCATCGTGCCGTTGGCGGAGATTCCCCTGCTCGGGACCGGCAAGACGGACTACGTGCGCCTGAAAGCCATGGCCGAACGCAAGGAACAGACGCTTGCCTCGGGGGTCGATGCCACGGCGGCATCCTCATGAGCCGCGAGGTCGTGCAGGACGACACCCGCAGACTCTGGTCGCGGGGGATGGCGGCGACGCTGGCGGCGCAATTCATCTCGGCGCTGGCGGACAACGCGCTGCTCTTCTGCACTCTTGCGCTGCTCAAGTCGCAGCTCTACCCGCAATGGACGCAGCCGATCCTGCAAGAATTCTTCGTCGGCGCCTACATCGTCCTCGCCCCGTTCGCCGGGCCGTTCGCGGACTCCTGGCCGAAAGGCCGGGTCATGCTGATCGCCAACACCTTGAAACTCGCGGGTGCACTCGGGATCTGCCTGGGCCTGAACCCTTTCGTGGCTTACGGGCTCGTGGGCGTCGGCGCGGCCGTCTATTCCCCGGCCAAGTACGGCATCCTGTCCGAGCTCACCGGCGCCGAGCATCTGGTCAAGGCCAACAGCCTCATGGAATCCTCGACGATCGCCGCCATCCTTCTCGGGGCGATCGCCGGCGGCGCACTCGCGGATTGGAACGTTCGCGGCGCGCTGGCGAGCGTCGCGGCGTGCTACGCGGCGGCCGCGCTCGCCAACCTGTTCATCCCTCGGCTGCCGCCCGCCCATCGCCTGGCCCGGCATTCTGTGAGCGCCCTGCTCGCGGACTTCCGACAGGTGCTCGGGCAGCTATTCTCCATCGCCGAAGCGCGCTTCTCGGTTCTCGGCACGAGCCTGTTCTGGGGCGCCGGCTCGACCATGCGCTTCCTGCTCATCGCGTGGGTACCCGTCGCGCTCGGAGTCGCCAATAACCGCATGCCGGCCTACCTCAATGCGGTGGTCGCGATCGGAATCGTATTGGGCGCGGGGCTCGCGGCGCGATACGTGACGCTGGCCAGGGTGAACCGCGCTCTCGGCGGCGGCATCTTGCTCGGCTTGTCGGTTTGTGCGATTTCCGTCACCACCCATCTTTGGGTCGCCTGCGCGGTGCTGCTCCTGGTCGGAGCGGGGGGCGGGTTCTTCGTCGTGCCTTTGAACGCGCTGCTGCAGGAGAAGGGGCAGGAGAGCGTCGGCGCCGGACACGCCGTGGCCGTGCAAAATCTCGCCGAGAACAGCGCGATGCTGGTCATGATCGGCCTGTACATCGGGCTCGAGAAGGGCGGCGTGCCGGTCACACGCATCGCCCTGGGCTTCGGCGCATTGTTCTCACTCGCGATCGCCGGGCTCGGCTGGTATCGCGTGCGCGCACGCGGATCCCTTAGGCAAGGGCCGGTTGCGGTGTTACGCTCGCGCTTTTGACCGGCATGAGCCGGATCGGCGGCGAATCCATGAGACACACGCTCCTCGCAGCGGCAGGGCTCGCTCTGCTTGCTCAATCTTCCTCATCGCTCGCACGCTCGGGTCCCGTGCCCGCGGCGGCTACACCGCCGATTGCGGCGCCGGTCGACGCCGCCTATCCGGGAGAGATTCGCCTGCAGGTGGATGCTTCGGACGTCGAGCGCCGCATCGTGCACGTGCACGAATCCATCACGGGCCTCAAGAGCGAGGCGGTGCTCCTCTATCCCGAGTGGTTGCCCGGCGACCACGGTCCCACTGGACCGATCGAGCGGCTCGCGGGGCTCAAGATGAGCCTCAAGGGCACGGCGGTCCCGTGGACGCGCGATGCGGTCAAGATGTATGCCTTTCACGTGCATCCACCCGCCGCCGGCGCGCTCGAGATCGACTTCGATTACCTGTCGCCGACCGGCGGCGGCGCCTCCGGACCCACCGAGCTCAGCCGCGACATCCTGATGCTGGAATGGAGCTCGCTGGTACTTTATCCAGCAGGCTACTTCACGCGCCAGATCCCGGTCACGCTCGCGCTCACGCTGCCGCAGGGCTGGCAGTACGGCAGCGCGCTCGAGGACGACTCCTCGGGCGCTGGCGGCATCGCGTTCAAGCGCACCACGGTCGAAACCTTGGTCGACAGCCCGCTGTACGCCGGGCGTTACACGAGCCGCATCGATCTCGATCCGGGCGCCGCGGTGCCGGTGCACCTCGACCTGTTCGCCGACCGGCCGGATCTGCTCGCGATCAAGCCCCAGCAGATCGAGGAGCATCGCGCGCTCGTCCGACAGGCATACAAGCTGTTCGCCTCGCGGCACTACGCGCACTACGACTTTCTCTACTCGCTGAGCGATGAGATGCGCATGATCGGCCTCGAGCACCATCAATCGAGCGAGAACGGCGGTCTTGCCGCCACCTTCACCGATTGGGACAAGCAGCTCTACGGCCGCGATCTCTTGCCGCACGAGTACACGCATTCCTGGAACGGAAAGTTTCGCCGGCCCGCCGATCTGTGGACCCCGAACTACAACGTGCCGATGCGCGATTCGCTGCTCTGGGTGTACGAGGGCCAGACGCAATACTGGGGCTGGGTTCTGGCCGCGCGCGCCGGGATGCAGAGCAAGCAGCAGTCGCTCGAGCAGTGGGCGGACACGGCCGCGTACTTCGACGCGCTGCCCGGAAGCCGCTGGCGTGCGCTCGAGGACACCACCAACGACCCGATCATCGAGCTCGACCATCACCTGTCATGGCGCACCTGGCAGCGCGGATTCGACTATTATCCCGAGGGCGCGCTCATCTGGCTGGACGTGGACACGCTGATCCGCGAGCGCTCGCAGGGCAAGCGCTCTCTCGATGACTTCGCGCGCGCCTTCTTCGGCATCGACGACGGCAGCATGACCACGATCACCTACACGTTCGCCGATCTCGTCAAGGCGCTCAACGCCGTCGAGCCCCATGATTGGAGCGCATTCCTGCGCGAGCGGCTGGACGGCGTGAACCAGCCGGCCCCGCTCGGCGGCATCGCGCGCGGTGGCTACAAGCTGATCTTCAACGAGACGCCGAACGAGTACGCCAAGACCGTCGATGCGGATCGCAAGCGCACCACGCTCACCCATTCGGTCGGACTCACGATCAACGAGAAGAACGCGACCATCATGGACGTCCTCTGGGACGGTCCTGCCTTCAAGGCGAAACTCACCGAGGGTATGGAGATCCTGGCGGTCAACGGCATCGCCTACAGCGCCGACGTGCTCAAGGCGGCGATCCGGTCCGCCGAGCAGTCGAGCGCGCCGATCGAGCTCATCGTCAAGCAGCAGGACCGCTTCCGGGTCGCCAGCATCGACTACCACGGCGGATTGCGCTTCCCGCATCTCGAGCGCGACGCTTCGGTCCCGGCGCGGCTCGACGACATCTTGAGCGCCAGATAGCGGCGGAGGCCACCCTGCGCGGGTTCATCCTCCAGGCGAGCTATCGGGTGCTGTCCGATGCCGGCGGCGCGCGCGCTCCGGTGGTGCAGCTTTACGGACGCCTCGAGGAGGGCGGCGCCTTTCTGGTGCGCGACGATCGCCAGCGGCCTCACTTCTACATACGCGCCCGCGATGGCGCGCGCGCCGCCGCGCTCGGAGCACGGACCCCGCAGCCGGTCGAGCACCGCACCTTCGACGGCGACGCGGCCTGCCGGGTGGAAGTCGGGGTCCCGGCCGACGTGCCGCCGCTGCGCGATGCCCTGCAGGCAGCGGGCATCGAGACCTTCGAGGCCGACGTGCGCTTCGCGGCCCGCTATCTGATCGAGCGCGGCATCAAGGGCGGCTGCGAGATCGAGGGGCCGCGGACCGCGGGCCACGGCGGCATCGCGGCCGTGTTCGACAATCCCGTGCTGCGCCCGGCGGAGGTATCGATCGCGGCGCGCGTGCTCTCCTTCGATATCGAGACCGACGCCAAGGGCGAGCGCTTGCTCGCGATCTCGCTGTTCGCGCCCGACGTCGACGAGGTGTTGATCGTGGATGGAAGCGAGCGTGCCATGCCCGCGCATGCCACGCGCTGCGCGAACGAGCTCGCCGCGCTCGAGGCGTTCGCCGAACGCATTGCGGTCCTCGATCCGGACGTGCTCACCGGCTGGAACATCGTCGACTTCGATCTGAGCGTGCTCGACAGGATCGCGGCGCGACTCAAGTTCCGTCTGCACCTCGGGCGGGAGCCCGGGACGATGCGCATACGCAAGGCCGAGGGCTATTTCGGCAGCGGTCAAGCCTCCGTGCCGGGACGCCTGGTGCTCGACGGCATCGACCTCTTGCGCGGCGCATTCGTGCGCATGGAGGACTACTCGCTCGACGCCGTGGCCCGGCAGGTGCTCGGTGAGGGCAAGGCCGTCGCCGGCGACGCGCGCGAGCGGATCGCGGAGATCGTGCACAACTACAAGCACGACTTGCCGGCATTCGCGCTCTACGCGCGCACCGATGCAAGGCTCGCCTACGAGATCGTCGCCAAGCTGCGGCTCATCGAGCTGGCCTTCGCACGCAGCCGGCTCACCGGCATGACGCCCGACCGGGTGGCGGCCAGCATCGCCTCCTTCGACTTTCTCTACCTGTCGGAGCTCGAGCGCATCCGCATCGTCGCACCGAGCGTGCGCGGCAGCGACTCGCGCGTGCACGTCGCTCAGCAGGGAGGCCATGTCCTCGAGCCGGTCGCCGGCCTGCATCGGAACGTCTGGGTATTCGACTTCAAGAGCCTGTATCCGAGCATCATCCGCACCTTCAATATCGACCCGCTGAGCTACGTGCAGACGCCTGCGGCCGACGCCGATCTCATTCGCACGCCGGGCGGGGCGTTCCGCCGCGAGCCGGCCATTCTGCCGCGCCTTCTCGATGAGCTGTTCCCGCGGCGTGAGGCGGCAAAGCGGGCGCACCAGGATACCGCCGCGCACGCGATCAAGATCCTGATGAACTCCTTCTATGGCGTGCTCGGCACCTCCGCCTGCCGCTTCTACAATCCGGCGCTCGCCAATTCCATCACCGGCATGGGCAAGCAGCTGCTGTTGTGGTCGAAGCGCTGGTTCGAGGCGGCGGGATACGGCGTCCTGTACGGCGACACCGACAGCCTGTTTGTCCGTGCCGCGGACGCGGACCCCGAGCGCGCATCGCTCACGGGGCGGCAGCTCGCCGCCGAGCTCAACGAGGAGCTCACACGCCATATCGATCGAGGCTTTCGGGTCGAGAGCCGGCTCGAGCTCGAGTTCGAGAAACTCTACCTGCGGCTGTTCCTGCCGCACGCGCGCCACAGCGCGCGCGGCGCGAGCAAGCGCTATGCAGGCTTGGTGCACGGCGCGGGTCCCGACGGAGTCGAGTTCGTCGGCATGGAAGTCGTGCGCCGCGACTCCACGCCGCTCGCGAAGCGCGTGCAGCGCGAGCTCTATCAGCGCCTGTTCTCCGACCGGCCGGTCGACGCCTATCTCGCGCAGATCGTCGCCGAGGTGCGCGGCGGGCGGCTCGACGCGGAGCTCGTCTACCACAAGAACCTGCGCAAGGAGACCGGCGAGTACACCGCGACCACGCCGCCGCACGTGGCGGCGGCGCGCAAATCGAACCAGCCGCGCGGTCGCTCCATCCGCTACGTCGTCACCACGGCGGGCGCAGAGCCGCTCGACAATCTGCGGCATCCGCTCGATCGCGAGCACTACATCGAGAAGCAGATCAAGCCGGTGGCCGAGCCGGTGCTGGAGACGCTGGGCCTCGATTTCGAGCGCGTCATCGGCGATGCGCGCCAGTTCGATCTCAATCTCGGCTGAAAGCTTATGCGCTGATGCGCCGGAACTGGCCGCCGTCGAACCACAACACCTCGGGAACTCCGTCGAGCAAGTCGCCGAACTCGGCGGTCTCGGGACTGCGTCGGCTTGCACCCACGCGAAACAGATGATCGCCGATGGGTACCAGCGGATCGGTTCCGCCGAGCCATAGCTGACGCTGGCGCTGTACCACTCGCAGCTGACCGTTCCAGGGATTGTCGGAGTAGTAGCGTCCCTCGTAGCGCGCCAGATCCGGCGAAGGCTCGAGCCGCCGCACGTTTTGCGCGCCGGAACGCACGTACCAGTCGGGGCCATGGGCAAGCGCGATCACCGCGCCCTCGCTGGCGGCCCCCGTGCTTCCCGCCGCCGAGGTGCCTGCCGGCGGCGGCGCAGCTGCGCCGGCGAGCTCCGCAGCCGCGTTCGCGCGCTCGAACACCAACGGGAACAGCTCGAATTGCGGATGCTCGGCGAGGAAATTGCCTTCGGCGTCGCGCTGCAGCGGCACTTTCCGCCCGCCCGCCTCGAGATAGAGCCGCGTGCCCGCGGCGCTCACCTCGAGGCGGCGCCCATCGGCCGCCAGGTACGTGCCCGCATAGCTCTGCGCCGCCTCGACCGCCTGCGACTCGTCGAAGGCCGGCAGCGGCGGGAGCTTCGTTCCGTCCCGGGCCGCGCGCAGCAGCCGGATGGCCAGCTCCGCCACCGGATTCGGCCGGTAGTCCTGCTGCGCATTGATCGAGGCGAAAGCGCCGATTCCCGCGTCGAGATCGAGATGGATCGCCGACATGAACGACACCATGCCACCCGTGTGCCGCAGACGCCGGTGCCCCTCGAGCTCGTCGACGGCGATGCCGTAGCCGTAGCCCGCCTGCGGCCCGAACGCCGGGGCGGCGATGTGCGGCGTGGAGAACAGCTTGAAGCTCTGCTCGCTGACGATGCGGCCGCCCGGATATGCGCCGCCGTCGAGGATCATGCGCATGTAGAGCGCCATGTCCCCCGGGGTCGAGGCGATGGACCCCGCCGCCTCTTCCACCGTCAAGCTGGGTGCGGGCACCAGCGGCCCCTGACGCGGGTACGGTCGATCGTCATGCATCGGCGTGTAGCTTTGCGCAATCCGCGAGCGCACGGCACTGGTGATGGCCGCCGCCGTCTGGGTCATTCCCAGGGGCTCGAGGATGCGCGCCTTGACGGCCGCCGGCCAAGGCCGCCCGTCGAGCGATGCGATCAGCTCGCCGAGCACATCGTAGCCCCAGTTGCTGTAGTGAAACTCCGAGCCCGGCGCAAACGCCTGGCGCGGACGGCGGCCGGGCACCACCGGGAATACCGGGCCGTCGTCCGGCATGCCGCTCGAGTGCGTGAGCAGGTGGTGCACCAGGATGTCGCCGAAAGGGGTCTCCATGGAGAGCCACGGAAGGTAGCCGCGGATCGGCGCGCCGAGATCGAGCTTGCCCTGCTCGACGAGCTGCAGCACGAGCAGCCCCACGAAAGATTTGCTGATCGACCCGATCTCGAACAGGTCGGACGTCGAGACCTTGGTCTTGGCGGCGAGATCGGTGTAGCCGTAAGACGCGACGCGCAGGGTTTGCCGCGCATCGGCAATGCCAAGCGTCAAGCCGGGCGCATTCATCGCCGCGCGGTAGCCCTCGATGAACTGGTCGAGCAGTCGCATGGCGCGATCCGTCGCGGCCGCCTCGACCCGGCCGCTCCTGAGCAGACCGGGAATGGCCGCGGCCAGACCGAGGGCGAGCAGATTGCGCCGCTTGATCGAAATTCTGTCCACACCCACCTCCGTGCCGGATGATTAGAATACGTCATCCCGGGCTTCGGAAGGGCGAACACGATGTCCCATTGCACGCGCTCGACACGCCGCCCCGCCCTCGCGGCCCTCGCTCGCGGCGGCCTCGCCGCGCTCTGTCTATGGCCCTTCGCGGCGGGTGCCGCGCGCATCGCGGCCGATGAGATCGCCGGCACGGTCACGAGCGCGCAGGGTCCGGAAGCGGGTGTGTGGGTGATTGCGGAGACCGATGACTTCGACACCCGCTTCGCCAAGATCGTGGTCACCGACGAGAAGGGCCGCTATCTGCTGCCGCAGCTTCCGGCCGCCCGCTATCGGGTCTGGGTGCGGGGCTACGGGCTCGCCGACTCGCCGAAAACTCCCGCCGAGCGCGGCCGGCGACTCGATCTGTCTGCGCTCACCGCGCCGGATGCCGCGAGCGCCGCGAAGATCTATCCGGCCGCCTACTGGTACGCGCTGATGAGGATTCCGGACGATGCCGAGACCGCGAAATTGGCGGGCGGCCGCAACGGCTATCTCATGTGGATGAAGAACATGGGCTGCATCGGCTGCCACCAGCTCGGCAACCTGGCGACGCGCACCGTGCCGCAAGCGCTGGGTCACTTCGCCACCACTCGGGAAGCGTGGCTGCGGCGCATTCAGTCCGGGCAGGCGGGCGCGGCGATGGTGAACATCGCGCAAGGGACGCTCGCGGGCATCCCGATACGCTATCTCGCCGACTGGACCGACCGCATCGCTGCCGGAGAGCTGCCTGCGGCGCCGTCGCGCCCGAAGGGCATCGAGCGCAACCTGGTCGCGACGGTGCGCGATTGGTCGAACCCCAAGGCCTACCTTCACGACCTGTCGGGAACGGATCGGCGGCATCCGAGCGTGAACGCGGGGGGTCCGCTGTACGCATCTCCCGAGCTCAGCACCGACGATTTCCCGATCCTCGACCCCGCGCGCAACATGGCGACGACCTTCAAGGCCAAGGTACGCGATGCGGACACGCCGACCACGCACGACGATCCCGTGATCGCACCCTCGCCGTACTGGGGTGCGGAGCGGATCTGGAGCTCGCGCGCGATCGCCCACAATCCGATGCTCGATGCTTCGGGGCGCGTGTGGTACACGGCACGTATCCGCGCGGCGCCCAACCCCGCGTTTTGCAGGCGGGGATCCGATCACCCCTCGGCGCGCAGATTTCCCATCGAGGCATCCGAGCGGCAACTCGCCGTGTACGAGCCGAAGAGCGGCCGCTACGCGTTCGTCGACACCTGCTACAGCACACACCATCTGCAGTTTGCCGAGGATGCGGACGACACGCTGTGGACCAGCGGCGGACACCAGGTATTCGGATGGCTCGACACCAAGAAATTCGATGCGACTCACGATGCCGCCGCCTCGCAAGGATGGGCTCCCATCGTCCTCGACACCGACGGGGACGGCACGCTCGGAGCGTGGACCGAGCCGGGTGACCCGCAGGATCCGCACAAGGACATGCGCCTGGCGGTGAGCCCCTACGCCATCATGCCGAGTCCGGCGGACGGCAGCGTCTGGGGTTCGGTGGCATTCCAGTATCCCGGCGCGATCGTGCGCTTCGATCCACGCACCGACCTCTCCGAGATCTACAACGTGCCGCCACCCGGGTTCGGCGTGCGCGGCGCCGACATCGACCGCAACGGAGTCGTGTGGGTCTCGCTCGCCAGCGGCCACCTCGGCGCATTCGATCGACGCAAGTGCACTCAGCCGCTCAACGGGCCGCGCGCCACCGGCGACCATTGCCCGGAGGGGTGGACTCTGCATCGCCTGCCGGGTCCCGGTTTTGTCAACGTTCCGCAGATGAGCGTCGAATCGAGCTATTACACCTGGGTCGATCAGCATGACACTCTGGGGCTCGGAGCGGACGTGCCCATCGCCACCGGCAATCTGTTCGACGGGGTCCATGCCTGGGTCAACGGCAGCTTCGCCACCTTGCGAATTCCCTACCCGCTCGGGTTCTATGCGAAGGGAATGGACGGCCGTATCGATGATGCGACCGCCGGGTGGAAAGGACGCGGCTTGTGGCTCACCAGCGGCGACCGAACGCCTTGGCACAAGGAAGGAGGCGGCCGGCCTTTGATCGTTCATCTCCAGCTGCGGCCTTCGCCGCTCGCCGACTGATGAGCCTCGCCTCGCTCTGGAGCCTCGATCGCTCGGTCGCCTACCTCAACCACGGCTCCTTCGGCGCCTGTCCCGCGGCGGTGCTCGCAGCGCAATCGGCGCTGCGTGCCGAGATGGAGCGGGAGCCGGTGGATTTCCTGTCCGGGAGCTGGCAGGCGCGGATCGATGCGGCGCGCGAGTCCGTGGCGTCGTTCCTCGGCGCCGAGCCCGCGGACCTGGTGTTCGTGCCCAACGCAACGGCAGGCGTCAATGCGGTGTTGCGCTCGCTCACATTCGCCCCCGGAGAGGAGATTCTCGTCACGACCCACACCTACAACGCCTGCCGCAAGGCCGTCGAGCACGTGGCGGCGCGCGCTGGTGCGCGGGTGGTGAGCGTGCCGTTGCCGTTTCCGTGCGCGGATGATGACAGCGTCATCGCCATGATCCTCGGTGCGGTTTCCGCGCGCACGCGCCTCGCGCTCATCGATCATGTGACGAGTCCGACCGCCCTCGTCCTGCCGCTCGAGCCGCTGGTCGAGACTCTCAACGCGCGCGGCGTCGACACCCTGGTCGATGGCGCTCACGCGCCCGGCATGGTGCCGCTGGTCCTGTCCGAGCTCAACGCCGCCTATTACACCGGCAACGCGCACAAGTGGCTGTGCGCGCCCAAGGGCGCCGCCTTCCTGCACGTGCGCCGCGATCGCCAGGCCGGGCTGCATCCGAACGTGATCAGTCACGGCTACGGTGCGGGATTTCACGCCGAGTTCGACTGGACCGGCACCGACGACCCGACACCGTGGCTTTGCATCCCGGAAGCCATCCGTTTCATGGGCGCTCTTCTGCCCGGCGGCTGGAGCGAGATAAGGGCCGTGAATCATGCGCTCATCGTCGCGGCCCGCGAAGTCTTGCTCGATGCGCTCGGAGTCTCCGCGCCATGCCCCGAGCGCATGCTCGGCTCCATGGCCTCGATCCCTTTGCCGCCCGCGGCCGGCGCCCGCGAGCCCCGCGGATTGCACGACTGGCTGCGCGCGCGCGGCGTCGAGGCATGGTTGCATCCGCATCCCGTGCCGCTGCTGCGCATCTCGGCGCAGCTCTACAACGAGATCGGCGAGTACCGCAAGCTCGCCCGCCTCATGCGGGAAGCCCTGCGTGGCTGATGAGCGAGGCGGCGAAGCGATCGAGGCGCGCCTTTCCGCGTTCGACGTCTCGATGGTCGTATTCAGCCTGGTGATGGGAATCGGGATATTCCGCACGCCGGCGAGCGTGGCAAGCGCCGCGGGAGACGGCACTTTGTTCTATGCGGCCTGGATCGTGGGCGGTCTGTTGAGCCTGGTCGGCGCGCTCACCTTCGCCGAGATCGGCTCGCGCTACCCGCGCGCGGGCGGATATTACCGGGTCGTGGCCGACTGCTATCACCCGACGTTCGCCTTCATGCTCAACTGGTCGCAAACCCTGATGCAGGGAGCGGGCGCCGCGGGAGTCGCGTTCATCGGCGCGGACTATCTCGCGCCCGTGCTGCTGCCCGAGGCGTGGCGCACACCGCATGCATCGCTCGCCATCGCCTGCACCTCCATGCTCGCGTTGCTGGCGCTCAACTACCGGGGCATCACACTCGGCGCGCGCACCCAGAACCTGCTGTCGGGGATCAAGATCCTGCTGGTCGTCGGCCTGGCTTGCACGGCGCTGCTGCTCGGGGCGCACGCTCCGGGCGCCGCGCCCGTGCCGGCCGGGGCGCCTGTCTCGGCTGGGCCGGCCGGCCTGCGGCTGGCCTCCGCATTGATCCCCTGCTTCTATGCGTACGGCGGCTACCAGCTGACCATGAATCTGGGCGCGGACTTGAAGGATGCGCGAGCGCGCTTCCCGCTCGCGATCGCGGGCGGCATGCTGGCCGTGGTCGCGCTCTACCTCCTCATCAATGCCGCCTATCAACGCGTGCTCGGGGTCGAGGGCGTGGCGCATGCGAGGCTCGTGGCCGCCGCGCTGGCGCGTGCGACCTTCGGGCAGCCGGGCGAGGTGCTGGTATCGGTGGCCGTGTTCATGTCGGCGGCCGGATTCGTGAACGCCACGATCCTGCAGATGCCGCGCAGCTTCTATGCCATGGCCCAGGACGGCGTCCTGCCCCGCTCCTTCTTGCGGGTGAATCCCGCCACGCAGGTTCAAGAGGTCGGTCTGCTGTTTTTCGGAGCGACCATGCTGGTGCCGGCGTTCTTGCTGGGGTCGTTCGAGAAGCTCCTGTACTACGTGATCTTCACCGATACGCTCACCATCGCGACGGTCGCCTCGACGCTGTTCGTGCTCAGGCGCCGAGGCACGGGCGCAGGCGGCTACGCGATGTGGGGTTATCCCCTGCTGCCGGGCGTGTATCTCTGCTCGCTCATCGCTGTCGCCGCGCGCACGCTGGCGCTCGAGCCGCGCCTCGCGGCGGCCGGAGCGCTGATCCTGCTCACCGGCTGGCCGCTCTTTCGAGTCGGGCGCCGCCTGTTCGCGCCGCGCGCTGCGCGACCCGAGGAATCAGCCGGAGGATCTGCGTGACGGTTGGAACCGTCCGAACAGGCTGTAGCGGGACCCGGGGTGCACCAGCCGCGCGCTCGAGACCACGCGGCCTCCCGACCAGGTGCGCCGGCGCACGTGCAGCACGGGCTCGTTCGGCGCAAGGCCCAGCAGCTCGCGCGTCTTGCGGTCGGGCGCGAGCGCCTGGACCACGTGCTCCACCTCGTCGAGCGCGCCCAGGCTCATCAAGTACTCGTATGGCGTGCTGCGCGTGAAATCCTGCTCGAGATAACCCGGCGCGAATGCGGGCAGAACCAGGCGATTCTCGATCTGCAGCGGCCGGCCGTTCTCGTAGTGCACGATGACCGAGCGGTACACGACACTGCCGGCGGGAATCTCGAGCTCGGTCGCGGCCGTGAGATCGCTCGGCTCGGCGGCGAGGTGCCCCACGTGCGCCTCGTGCACGTGGCCGCGCTCGCGGATCTCCTCGACGATGTTGCGCACCTCCATGATCGCGGCGCGCGGCTTGCGCGCCGCCACGTGCGTCCCGGCACCGGGCCGCCGTATCAGCAATCCCTCGCCGGAGAGCGCGCGCAGCGCGGCGTGCACCGTCATGCGGGCGGCGCCGAACTCCTTGGCGAGCGCACTTTCCGAGGGCAGCCGCCGTCCCTCGGGCCACGCCCCCGACTCGATCTTTGCGCTCACGAACTGGCGGATCCGCTCGCCGAGCGGCCGCCCGTCGTCCTTGGGTAACTCGAACTCACGCCTGCGCATGCGGTTGCAATATAAGTTACCCTAGTGTAATGTGCAATTACCCTAGAGTGATGTGCGGGTAAATTTTTCAAAGGGCAGGCTCATTCATGGCTCATTTCGAGGTCGGGGCGGAGGATCGGGCGGCGTTCGCCCGCGACGGCGCGGTATGCATCCGCGGCTTGTTCTCGCGCGAGCAGATCGCGCTGCTCGCGCGCGGAGTCGAGCGCAACTTGCGCTCGCCGAGCGAGCGCGCCAAGGTCGCGAGCGCCGCCGACGATCCGGGCTTCTTCTTCCAGGACTTCTGCAACTGGCAACGCATCCCGGAATATCGCGAGCTCGTATTCCATTCGGACGCCGCCGCCGCCGCGGCGCAGCTCATGAACGCCAGCGTGGTGCGGCTGCATCACGATCATCTGCTGGTCAAGGAGCCTCGCACCCGCCAGCGCACGCCCTGGCACCAGGATCAGCCCTATTACAACATCGACGGCAAGATGAGCGCGAGCATGTGGCTGCCGATCGATCCCGTACCGCGCGACACCTCGCTCGAGTTCATCGCCGGCTCGCACCTGGGCCCGTGGCGCATGCCGCGCACCTTCCTCGACAATCAGGCGCGCTGGTTTCCCGAGGGCAGCCTCGATGAGCTGCCCGACATCGAGGCGCGGCGTGCGGATTTTCCCATCATCAGCTGGGCGCTCGAGCCCGGCGATGCCATCTTCTTCCACATGCTGGCGATGCACGGCGCGCCGGGTGTGAACGGCGGGGAGCGGCGCCGTGTGCTGTCGCTGCGCTTCGTCGGCGACGACATCCGCCATGCGCCGCGCCGCTGGAAAACCTCACCGCACTTTCCCGGCCTCGAAGCGCAGCTGCCGGCAGGCGCCCCGCTCGATCATGCGTTGTTTCCCATCGTGTGGCCGCGCTCACCCGCCTTCGCGCAGGACCGTGTTGCACTCGAGCCAAGCGGCGCGGAGAGCGCGACGAGCTGAGCGCGACGAGCTGAGCGCGATGAAGCCGAGCGCGCGGGCTGAGGCCGGCCGCGTCGGGCCAGGTCGCGCGCCTCGGCAGCGTCAGCCGGGTTGTCAAAATTACAATTCCGACCGCTCCCTCCGAGGCGATGACGCACCCCGTTACGCTGGTTATAGTCGTGAAAACAACGCTGATTCGCGAGGCGGTCCGTGGCGAAACCTCACACCCCGAGCGCTGCGCTCGGCGCGCTGGCCCTCGCCACCGCGGCCGGCCTCTACGGATGCTCCGGGGGCGGATCCTCCGCCCCGCCCGCGCCCGCCCCGCCGCCGCTCAGCGTGACCACGAGCTCGCTGCCCTCGGGAACGGTGGGCACGCATTACGGCGCGATGCTCGCCGCTACGGGGGGCACGCCGCCTTACGATTGGTCGCTCTCGAGCGGCGCATTGCCCGCAGGGCTCACACTCGCGGCGTCGGGTGCGCTTGCGGGCACGCCCACGGCACCCGCCGATGGTGCGGCGCTGACCGTCAAGGTCACGGATTCCGGCAGCCCACATCAATCGAGCACGGAGGCGCTGCACTTGACCATTGCGCCGGGTCCGCTGCGCATCGCCGCGACCTCACTCGCCTACGGCCAGGTCGGCAAGCCCTACACGGCGAGCCTGACTGCGAGCGGCGGAACGCAGCCGCTGTCATGGTCGCTGAGCGCCGGCGCATTGCCGAGCGGCCTTTCGCTCAATGCGACGACAGGCATGATCTCGGGTACGCCGGCCGCGACCGCGAATGGCACCTCGCTCACCTTCAAGGTCACGGACTCGAGCACGCCGCCCCAGAGTGCCGCGCTCGTGCAGACGCTGACCGTGAGTCCGGCGAACATCACCATCGCCATCGCCCCCGCCAATGCCGCCCTCACGGTGACGCAGGTCGCCTCGCTGGTCGTCACCACCAATGACTTCGCCGGCGTGCGCTGGAGCCTCTCGCCCGCGGCAGGCTCGCTCAGCTCCTCGACCAGTCTGTCCGGTGCCGCGATCAAGCTGACGGCGCCGAGCACGGCGGGCGTCTACAGCCTCACCGCGACCAGCATCACCGACCCCTCGGCGGCCAGCTCGATTGCGCTTGCGGTCACGAACCTGCCGGGCGTCTTCACCTATCACGACGACCTCGCGCGTGACGGCGTGAACGGCCAGGAGTACGCGTTGACTCCCGCGAACGTCGGCACGAGCTTCGGCAAGATCTTCTCCTGCATCGTCGACGGCGCGGTCTACGCGCAGCCGCTGTGGATCGCGAATCTGAGCGTGGCGGGGTCGCCGCACAATGTCGTGTTCGTCGCCACCGAGCACGACAGCCTGTATGCATTCGACGCCGATGCCTCGCCCTGCCTCACGCTCTGGCAGGCGAGCCTCATCGACGCCGCCCACGGCGCCACGCCGAACGAGACCACGGTACCCGCCGGTACCAGCGGCAATCTGGTCGGGCTCGGCGAGGGCGACCTCACGCCCGAGGTCGGGATCACCGGAACACCCGTCATCGATCCCGCAAGCGGCACGCTGTACGTGGTCTCCAAATCGACGGCGACCGTGTCGGGCACGGCGCAGTTCTATCAGCGGCTTCACGCCATCGACATCACCACGGGCCTCGAGAAGGCCGCATCGCCCGTGTCGGTCCAGGGAACCTATCCGGGCACGGGCGACGGCGGCACGCTCGACACCTTCAGCGCCCGCCAGCAGAACCAGCGCGCCGCGCTCGCGCTCGTGAACGGCACGATCTACATCGCCTGGGGCTCGCACGAAGACGCCGATCCGTACTACGGCTGGCTCATGGGCTATCGCTATGCAACCTCGGGATTCAGCCAGGCGGGCGTGCTCGACGTGACGCCCAACGTGCAAGGCGGCGGCATCTGGATGAGCGGCAGCGCGCCGTCCGCCGATGCCAACGGCAACCTGTACCTCATCACCGGGAACGGCGGTTTCGACGTCACCAGCCCGAGTACGCCGAACAATGACTACGGCGACTCGTTCCTCGAGCTGTCCATCGCCGCAAGCCCGGCGAGTCCTCAATCGGCCTTCTCCATCCCGCAATGGTTCACCCCGTCCGATCAGGCCTCGGACGATGCCAACGACTTCGACTTCGGTGCGGGCGGAGCCGCCGTCCTCGCCGACGTGGTGGCGGGCAATCCGGCGCTGACCACGCATCTGGTGGTGGGCGGCGGCAAGGACGGCAACCTGTACCTGCTCGATCGCGACCAGATGGGCGGATTCGGCGATGTGAACGCCTGGGAAGAGATCAGCACCGGCGGCTACATTTTCTCGACCGCCGCCTTCTTCAACGACACGATCTATCTGGCTCCCGCGACCGGCCCGCTGACCTCGTATGTGCTGAGCGCCGCGAGCACGCCGGTCGAGTTCAGGCTCGAGTATCTGGCAACCGCGCCGAGCGGCGGTTTCGGCTGGCCCGGCGCGACGCCGGCGATATCCGCGAGCGGCACCGGCAACGCGATCGTCTGGGCTCTCGACACCAGCCAGTACTGCACCAGCCAGTCGCCGGGTTGCGGGCCCGCGGTGCTGCACGCCTACGATCCCGCGAATCAGCTGAACGAGATCTGGAACAGCGCGCAAGCGGCGGGGGGCGCGGATGCGGCGGGCTATGCCGTCAAGTTCGCCGTTCCGACGATCGCCAACGGCAAGGTCTACGTGGGCACCCGCGGCAACAATTCGGGCGGTGCCACGACCTCCTCGAGCGCACCCGGCGAGCTCGACGTCTACGGCCTGAAGCCGAACTGAAGGGTTCAGCCCGGCTTCGGCCGCATTGCCTCGCGCGCGAGCCGGATCGGCAAGCGCGCGCGGATCGCCTCGTCGATCGAGTCCGGAATGTGCGTCGGGTAGTGGCTCGCCAGAATGGCCTCGAGCTTGCGCCGGGCACGTTGAACCACGGTGAGCCGCCCTTGATCCGCCCACTCGTTCGGGCTGGTGCGGTCGCCGACCGACGGGTAGATGTACTCGCGCTGCATGAGGTGCAGTGTCTGGCCGGCGCCGAGATAATGTCCGGGACCCTCGAGGCAGACCTTGCGAATGGTCTCCAACGAGAGCGACTCATCGCTCACCTCGACGCCCTTGATCGTGCGTTGCACGGCGCCGATCACGTCGTTGTCGACGATGAGCCCTTCCATCGAGAAGCCGAGCAGGCTCGCCAGCATGCCTGCCGATTCGTAGATCAAGTTGGCGCCGGCGTTGCCGACCAGTGCGTGGTTATAGGCCTTCTCGTAGCCTGCTTGCATATCCGGGAGCTTCGCATCGCTCATCCCCGAGGCCGTGCCGCCGGTCAGGTCGTAGAACCTCGACAGCTGCGCGCTCGCTGCCGAGAGCAGCGCCTGCTCCGGGCTGCCGCCGGACATCGCGCCGGTCCGCAAATCCGAAACGAAGCACCAGGTGCCGAAGATCGCCGGCGCACCCGGCTTCACCGCGTTCACGTAGATGAGGCCCGCCAGGCATTCCGCCACCTCCTGCACCAGCGCCGAGGCGAGCGCCGCAGGGGCGGTCGCACCAGCCTGTCCCGCGGACAGCAGCAGCACGGGCATTCCGCCGCGCACCGCGACCTCGAGGCACAGACAAGCGTCATAGGCGAACTTGAGCGGGGGAACGACGAAGCAATTCGATTGGCTCACGAAGGGACGCGCGCGCCACTTGTCCTCGCCGCCCGCCATCAAGTGGAACATCTCGAGACTGGCCTCCACGTGCTGCGGCTGGACCCAGCTCGTTCCCACGTGCTTGGTGGTGCCGGCGACGCTCGCATAGGCGGTGTTGATATCCATCTCCAGGGGAGTCGCCACCTCACGGCATACCACCGAGCGCTGGTAGAAATGCAGGTGCTCGAGCGTGTCGACCACGCGCGCGATGTCGTAGAGATCCTTGGTGGTCGAGTCGCGGTAAACGCCGGTCTCCGCATCCACCATGTGAACCGCCGCGCCCGCGGTGCCGAAGTACACGCGCGAGCCCCACGGCTCCATGTCGTGCTTCGGGTCCTGGGCATGCAGCACGAAGTGCCGCGCCGCCTTCGCCACGGTATCCTCGACCAGCGCCCGCGGAAACACCAGACGGCCCTGCGGGGTGAGCTGCGCGCCGGCCTTGGTCATGTACTCGATGCCGCTGGGCGTGGCATCGGCGAGCCCGATGGTCTCGAGCACCTCGAGCGCCGCGTGATGGATGCGCAGCACGTCGGCATCCGAGAGCGGCTTGTAGTGGCCGCCGGGCATGCCGGGGCGCACCGGACGCAAGTTGTCGGGTAATGGGGCCGTGCGGGCCGCCCGGCGCGCCGCGCGCGCACCGCCGCGCGCCACTTTCGCTTCGACTTCGCTCATCGCTCACCTGATCAAGGATTCGAAACCCCGGAGGATGCTCCGACAGGGCCTATTTGGGCAAGCGTTTAACAAAGCCCGCCTGGTCCGCGTCGCATCAAAAGACCCACCTTGGGCGGATGCGAATATGTTGCATCCGGTTGCGGCGCCCGAGTGCAGAATGTATTTTGCGAGCAAAGGAATCGCCCCCCGTCCACGAACGACCGGCGCCCACGCCCGGCATCTCTAGGGATACAACGATGAACACTTTGCCGATCCGGCTGTCCGCAAGTCTCGCCGCGGCGCTCGTGTGCTGCGCCACGGGTTTTGCACAGGTCAACGTGACCACTTATCACAACGACGCCGCGCGCACGGGTCAGAACACGCAGGAAACGATCCTCACGCCCGCCAACGTGAACAGCGGCCAGTTCGGAAAGCTGTTCAGCGTTCCGGTCGACGGCGTCGTCTATGCCCAGCCGCTGTACCTCTCGGCGGTGAGCATCGGCGGCGGGACGCACAACGTGCTCTACGTGGCCACCGAGCACGACAGCGTATACGCCATAGACGCGGACAGCGGCGTGATCTACGCGCAGGCGAGCTTGATCCCGGCGAATGGCAGCACCGTGAACAGCGATTCCGATCTCGGCTGCGGCGACCTGGTTCCCGAGGTCGGCATCACCGGTACTCCGGTCATCGACCCCTCGACCGGCACGCTCTATGTGATCGCGGCATCCAAGGTCGCCGGCAGCTTCTACCAGTATCTGCACGCGCTCGACGTGACCACCTTGAGCGAGAAGTTCAACGGCCCCACGGCGATTCAGGCGAGCGTCGCCGGCAGCGGCTACGATTCGACCGGCGGCCAGGTGATCTTCAACCCCGAGCAGGAAAATCAGCGCACGGCGCTGCTGCTCGAGAACGGCCATGTGGTCATGGGCTGGAGCTCGCATTGCGACAACTACCCCTGGCACGGTTGGGTGATGTCGTACAACGCGGCGACACTCGCGCAGGAGGGAGTATTCAACGCCTCGCCCAACGTGGGTGAGAACGGTGTCTGGATGAGCGGTGGCGGCATCGCCGCCGATGCCTCGGGGAATCTCTATTTCGCGACCGGCAACGGCGGCTGGAACGGCACCACCGATTTCGGCGACAGCGTGGTCAAGCTCGGGCCGCCGGCCAACGGCACCTTTCCGGTGCTCGATTATTTCACGCCCTACAACCAGGGATCGCTCGATGCGGGCGACGTCGACCTCGCCTCGGGAGGTCTCGTGCTGCTGCCGCCGCTCTCCTCCGGACAGCAGCTGATCGCGCAGCAGGGCAAGCAGGGCACGATCTACCTGCTGAATGCCGGCGATCTCGGCAAGTACTGCGTCAATCTCACTCCCGCCTGCACCGGCAGCGACACCAACGTCGTGCAGGAGATCATGGGCGCAAGCCCGGGAATCTGGGGATCGCCCGCCTACTGGAACGGCAACCTCTACTGGACCGGAGCCAATGACTCGATCAAGGCGTACTCGTTCAACGCCGGCGGCAGCGGGCTGATGTCGAGTGCGCCCACCTCGCAGAGCGCGCAGATCTTCGCCTTCTCCGCGCCCACGCCGACGATTTCCTCGAACGGCACGAGCAACGGCATTCTCTGGGCCCTCGATGGCAGCGCCGATGACTCCACCTGCGACGGCGGCGGGTCCGCCTGCCTCGGGCTGTTCGCGTACGATGCCACCAATCTCGCGCACCTCCTGTACACGAGCTCGCAAGCGGCGAACAATCGCGACTCTCCTGGCGTCGCGGTCAAGTTCGAGAAGCCCGTCGTCGCGAACGGCAAGGTCTATGTGGGAACGCAGAGCACGGTGACCGCCTATGGACTGCTCAGCAATGCGTTGCCGGCGGCGGCGCCCCCCACCCTGAGCCCGGCCCCCGGCGCCTACGCCGGGCCGCAGACGATCAGTCTCGCGGACACAACGCCCGGCGCCACGATCTATTACACGACCAACGGTGCGCAACCGAACGGCAGCTCGACCGTGTACCGGGGTCCGTTCACGCTCGGCTCGACGGCGATCGTGCAGGCGATCGCGAGCGCGAGCGGCTACACGGTGAGCACGACGAGCTCGGGCACTTATTTCATCGCGCCGCCGGCGGGCGTGAGCCTCACGGCGTACGACGACGTGGATGCGATCCAGCAGGTCGGCACCGCACCGCTCAACGGCGGCTTCGATCATGACGGCGATGCGATACCCGCGAGCGTGCTCGGCTCCTCGATCACCTGGAATGGCTCGACGTTCACTTTCGGAGCGGCCGGCCTCGCCGATGCGGTCACGAGCGCGACCATTGCCCTGCCGACGGGCAATTACACCACCCTCAACCTGCTCGGCGCGGCGGTGAACGGCAACCAGCCCAACCAGACCTTCATCGTCACCTACTCGGACGGCACCACCAGCACTTTCACGCAGAGCATGAGCGACTGGACCACTCCGCAGGACTACGCAGGCGAATCCACGGCCGTCACGATGTCTTACCGGGTCTCACCGAGCGGAGCCAAGCTGAAAGGCGCGGCACGCATCTATGGCTACTCGTTCCGTTTGAACAGCGCGAAGACCGTCGCGAGCTTGACCCTGCCGAGCAATCCCAACGTGGTGATCCTGGCGGCCGACGTATCGAACACCGTGCTCAGCGACCCGACGGGATTTGCGAGCGCCAAGGGTTTCGATCGCGTCAACGGCGTCAAGTTCGCGGGCGGCGCGATCGAATTGACCGACGGCGGGGCGAACGAAGCGCGCGCCGTCTGGACTTCGACACAGGTCAACGTGCAGAACTTCAGCACCGACTTCACCTTCCAGGTCACGCCCTCCGGAGCCAACACGGCCGACGGCTTCACCTTCGCCATACAGAACGCGGGTGGCTACGTGCGTGGGACGAGCGGCGGCGGCCTCGGCTATGCCGGAATCGGCTCGAGCGTCGCGGTCAAATTCGACCTCTACAACAATGCCGGCGAGGGCAGCGACTCGACCGGGTTCTACGTGAACGGCGCGAGTCCGACGGTACCCGCGATCGACATGAGCGCATCGGGCGTCAATCTGCACAGCGGCGATGTGATGCACGCGCACCTCACCTACGATGGCACGACGCTCACCCTGACGCTCAGCGACACCGTCACCGGCGCAAGCTTCAGCGCCGCGCAAGCGATCAATATTCCCGCCACCGTCGGCGGCAATCTGGCGTACATCGGCTTCACCGCCGGAACCGGCTCGCTCTCCTCGGTGCAGAACATCCTGAGCTGGAGCTACGCGAGCGGCATCACCCCCGTGGTCAACGATGCCGCCGGGTTCGCCTCCTCGAATGCCCTCACGCTCAACGGTGCGAGCTTGACCGCCGGCACGCTGGAGCTGACCGACGGCGGCGGCAACGAGGCGCGCGCCGTGTGGACCGAGACCCCCCTCAACGTCCAGGCCTTCACCACGGACTTCGACTTCCTCGAGACCGCGGCGGGCGCCGACGGGTTCACCTTCACGCTGCAGAATGCCGGCGCGAATGTGGTCGGACAGGCGGGCGGCGGGCTCGGCTATGCAGGGCTGGCTGCGAGCGTCGCCATCAAATTCGACCTCTACAACAATGCTGGAGAAGGCACCGACTCGACCGGCTTCTATGCGAACGGAGCCTATCCCTCGGTGCCCGCGCTCGACATGACGGCTTCCGGCGTCAACTTGCACAATCCGGATCTGATGCATGCTCATATCAATTACGACGGCACGACGCTCACGCTCACGCTCACCGATACGGTCACCGGCGCCAGCTTCCAGGCCTCCCAGGCGCTCAACATTCCGGCAACCGTCGGCGCCAATACTGCCTATGCGGGATTCACCGCGGGAACGGGTGGTCTGACCGCCGTACAGCAGATCCTCAATTGGACCTACGTCGTGAACTAGCGGCGCTCGCGGCAGGCGCCTGCATCGCGCAGGCGGCGCTTGGGGGCGCCGCAGTGACTCCGGCACCGGTGCTCGCCGCCGCTACCGGCTCGAGCGCCTGTTCCATCGGCCGTTACCGGGCGACGGCACTGCCCCTCAGGCCCGCGGCCGTGAACGATGCGGAGGAGGTCGTGGGGACTTCGCCCGCGCACCGCGCGGCGGTCTGGACACGTCTTGGGGGTCTGCGCGAAATCCCCTTGATCGAGGGCTTCGCACACTCCGAGGCCGTCGCCGTCAACGCCCGCGGCGAGGTGGCCGGCGTGCTCTACGATGCGGCTTTCGACCGGCACCGCTCCTTCGTCTTCACCGGCGGCAGGCTCATCTTGTTGCCGGGCGAGCAGGCGCGTGCCTATGCCATCAACGATTCGGGCATCGTGGTGGGCGAATCGCTCCCGCCCGGCGGGCGGCGCACCGAGCCTGCGACCTGGATCGACGCGCTCTTGCATCCGATCCCGAGCTGCTGCGGCGGCACCGCCAAGGCCGTCAATGCGGCCGGACAGGTGGTCGGCGATTCCTACGACCACGAGGGCCGCTATCACGCCTTTCTGTGGAGTGCTGCGGCCGGCGCGCGCGCGATCGGGCCGCCCGACCGCTACAGCTCGGCGGCGGCCGTGAATGCCCGCGGCGAGGCCGTGGTTCAATCGCTTCGCTGGACCTACTGGTACGGCGCGGCGGGGCTCACGCGCCTCGAGCTCTCGCCCCGCTTTCCCGCGCATCCGCGTGCGCTCAACGGCTGCGGAATCCTGGTCGGATCGTTCGGGCCGTTCTCCGACAAGGATCGGGCTTTCGCCTGGAGCGCCTCGCAAGGCTTCCTCGACCTCAACACGCGGCTCGGCGAGTCTCCCGGCTGGAAGCTCGAAGCTGCCTACGGCATCAACGACCGTGGCAGCATCGTCGGCAAGGGCGATGTGGGTGGCGAGCAGGAGGTCGGCTTTCTGCTCTCGCCCGCGCCCGATCTCGCCGCCCCGTGATCTCGCCGCCCCGTGATCTCGCCGCAGACTACTAAAAGCTCGCGCGCGCGCCGGCATAGGCTACCCGGCCGAGCGTGCCGTATTGGTACTCGGTCTCGTAATGCTTGCCGGTCAGGTTCTCGACGCGCGCGAACAGCTCGAGCCGCTCGCGCAGCGCATACGACAGGCGCAGATCGACCAGCACGTAGCCGCCGAGCTTGATGTCGTTGGCCTGATCATCGAAGCTCGGCCCGGCGTAGCGCGAGCTGATACTCGTCGTCAGGGGCACGCTCCAGCGGTAGCTCAACGACACGTAAGCAGCGTCGGCCGGGCGCCGCGGCAATGTGTTGCCGTAAGTCGAGCCGGGCGATTTATCCTCCGTATCGGTGAGCGTGTAGTTCGCGGCCAGGTTGAGCCGCTCCGTGGCATCGTACGCGGCCACCAGCTCGACGCCGTGCGCTGCCGAGCGCGCGATGTTGGCATAGTATCCGCCCGAGGGATTGATGCAGACAGCGAGCGATGGACAGTCGAAGAACTCGATCAGGTCGCGGCTGTAGCGCTCGAAATACGTCGCCGACACGGTCAAGCGGCGATCGAGTGCATGCCGCTCGATGCCGGCGTCCCAGGTCTCGCCGGCTTCGGGCCGCAGAGCGAGATTGCGGAAGTTGCCATAGAGCTGGTAGAGCGAAGGCGCCTTGAAGCCCTGGCCGAAGCTCGCGCGCAGGATCGTCTGCGCGTCATCGAGCGACCAGGCCGCCGCCAACGCGCCGGTCGAGTGCGCGCCAAAGACGCTGTGTCGGTCCTCGCGCTCGCCTGCCGTGAGCGTGAGCCCGGAAACGACCTCGGCCTGCACTTGCGCATAGCCGCTATCGATGGTCACGGCGTCGTCGGTCGGCGCGGGACCCGTATAGTCGTAGCCCGGCGTGTCGGTATCGATGCTCGAGCGCTCATGCTGCGCTCCGAACACCAGCTGATAGCGCGGCGCAATCTCGAAGATGCCTTGATATTCCTCGCGCTCGATTCCTCCGATCCCATAGAACGTCTCGGTGCTCGGCTCGCCGAGATTTCGCGGCCCATCCGGATCGTAGTCGCGGGTGTCCGAGTAGCTGTAGTGATAGGCGATGCGGCTCGTGAGTCCGCCGGGCGAGCGCAGCGTGAAGCCGGCATAACCCACGAGCTGGACGTTCTTGCCGTACTCGTTGTCGTTGCCGAACGGATAGTTCGGAGGGGTCGTGTCGTAGCCGTCGAAGTCGGTACGCGACTGCACGTAATAGCCGCGCAGATCGAAATCCAGCGACGGCGTGATGGCATAACTCAGGCGCCCGGTGCCGCCGCCGATCTGGCTTGCGCACAATCGCGTGCCTCCGAGCTTCTCGTCGAAGGCGGGGATGCCGCTGGTGCCGAGCCAGGTCCCGGACAGCCGCCAATCGAGCCGCCCATCCTTGCCGCCGAGAGCGCCGGTGACATCGCCGGTGGAGTGCGAGCCGCCCTCGGCAACGATGTCGCCCTCGAACGGACTGCTCGCCTCGGGAGTGGTGATGTTGATGACCCCGCCCATCGCCTGGCTGCCGTACAGAATCGAGTGCGCGCCGCGCAGGATCTCGATTCGGGAAATGTCGCCGGTGAGCAGATTCTGGAAGTCGAAATAGGCGCCGGTGGTGGATGGGTCGTAGAGCTGCACTCCGTCGATGACCATCACGGTCTGATCGCTCTCCGCGCCACGGATGAACACCGAGGTCGGCTGTCCGATTCCGCCCGAGCGCGCGACGCTGAGCCCGGGCGTTTGCGCGAGCAGATCCGAGATCACCGGCAGCTGGCTCTGCTTGATGGCATCGCCGTTCAGCACGGTGACCGAGTTGCCCACCTTGGAGAGCGGCTCGGGTGTACGGTTGGCGACCACCACGACCTCCTCGAGTCCCTCCTCGGTCGTGGTCGACACATCGCTCTCGGCACGAACGGAAACGGCGGCCAGCGCACCGAGCGCGGCGGCGCAGGCTAGTCGCAGATGACGGTGATCCATGACGGCACTCCCTCCTGGCGTTGGCGTGCTGCGCCGCCGGCCGGATCGGGCCGGCCCCGCCTCGGAGGGGGTTACGGCACGGTCCGGCGCGCTTGCGCAGTCCGTCGCCGCTTCGGGAAATTCCGCTCGCTCAGCACAACCCCGGCTGATCGATGGGCGACCGCGACAAGCAGGTCTCCTGGCTTGCGGTTTGAAGTCCCTGCATCGCCTTCCCGGATCGATCGATCCAGTGGCCTATTGATGCCGGCACACCGCCTACAGTTGCGGGGGCAGCCCGGGCCTTGAACCCGAGTTCCCTTTGAATCCCCGTGAGGGGAACTTGTCACGCGGCGCTAAGGTGCCGCAAATCGCCGCCACCGTCAATCGGCCGGCTGGTTACCCCAGTAGTCCGTGTGCACGAGGCTCCGCAGCCGACAACCTTCGGTCCAGCGCGTCATCTCGAGCATGGGTCGCGGATAGAACTCCGGCACGTGTCCCAGACACAGCACGGCCACGGGCTTCGCTCCCGCCGGCATGCGCAGCAGCAGCCGCAGATCCTCGGGCTCGAACAACGACACCCAGCCCATGCCGATGCCCTCGGCCCGCGCCGCGAGCCACAGATTCTGGATGGCGCAGGCGACCGAGGCCAGGTCCATCTCGGGCATCGTGCGCCGCCCGAACACGTGCTTTTCCCGATCCGGCGCGAGCGCGGCCACCATGAGCTCGCCGCACTCGCGTATTCCCTCGACCTTGAGCCGCATGAATTCCTCGCCGCGCTCGCCGAGCACTTCCGCGGTCTTCGCTCGCTCGCCGTCGACCAGATCGTGGATACGCTCGCGCAAGCCGCGGTCGAGAATGCGGATGAATCTCCACGGCTGCATGAGGCCTACGCTCGGGGCGAGGTGGGCCGCCGCGAGCAGCCGCTCGAGCACATCGGGATCGATGGGTGCGCTCGAGAAATGGCGCATATCGCGCCGCGCGGACATCACGCGGTAGAGGGTATCGATCTCCTCGCGGCTGAAGTCCGCCATGTTATGTCCGACTCCGCACAGATGCGTCCAACGGGCAGCGAATGATGCACGCTTTTCGAGTGCACTCAAAGCTCGCGTTGACCCTGACGCGCGTTGCGCGCAGACTTACCGCGCGTTCAGGAGTCCGCCGGCCGAACGGCCGGAGGGTGAAACGGGAAGCCGGTGAGCTTCGAGGCGAATCCGGCGCTGCCCCCGCAACGGTAAGTGAATAAGGCGAGTCTTCGTGCCACTGCGCTGATCGCGTGGGAAGGCGACTCGGCCGGGATCAACGGTTCACGAGCCCGTATACCGACCTGCGACGCGACGGCACGCGTTGCGGTGGGCAACTTCGGTGCGGAACCCGCGGCCTCGGCGCCGCGATCTCCCGCGTCGCTCATTCCCCCCTCGGCACGGCCGACAACGCGCACGGTGCGGAGTAATGGAATGGCCTCGACAATCGATGCGGCGGATGCCGCAATTCGCGCGGCGGCGAATCGCCGTCTCGATACCCTCACCAAGCCCTTGGGCGCGCTCGGCCGACTCGAGCCGCTGGCCGCGCAGATCTGTGCGCTGCAAAAAACCCTGACGCCGGCGATCGTGCATCCCGCGGCGGTGGTGTTTGCCGGTGATCACGGAGTGGCGGACCGCGGCGTGAGTGCCTATCCACGCGCGGTCACCGAGCAGATGGTGAAGAACTTCCTGAGCGGTGGCGCGGCCATCAACGTGCTCGCCCGTCTGCAAGGCTTGGAGCTGTGGATCGTCGACGCCGGCGTCGACGGCTCATGCGATCCGCATCCGCGCCTGATCGACGCCAAGATCCGGCGCGGCACCCGCGACTTTGCGGTCGAGGCGGCGATGACGGCCGCCGAATGCCGCATGGCGCTGACGCGCGGCGGACAGATCATCGAGGATGTCGTGCCGAGCGGCGGCAACACGCTGGTGCTGGGCGAGATGGGCATCGCCAATACCGCCTCGGCGGCGCTTCTCATGCACGGCCTCACGGGCCTCGCGCTCGGGGATTGCGTCGGGCGCGGCACCGGCCTCGACGATGCGGGCCTCGCGCGCAAGCGCGCGGTGCTTCAGGCTGCGTTCTCTCGCCGCTCAGCGCCGCGAGATCCGCAAGAGTTGCTCGCCGAATACGGTGGCTACGAGATCGCCATGCTGGTCGGTGCGTTGCTCGCCGCCGCCGCGCGCCGTCATCTCGCGATCATCGACGGCTTCACCGTGACGGTGGCGGCCGCGCTCGCAGCGCGCATCGAGCCGCGCGTGCTCGACTACTGCGTCTTCGGGCACTGCTCGGCGGAACATGCGCATCGGGCCTTGCTCGCGCACCTCGGCGTGGAGCCGCTGCTCGACCTCGGGATGCGGCTCGGCGAGGGAAGCGGCGCGGCGCTCGCACTCTCGGTGGTACGAGCGGCGGTCGAGCTCTTCAACCGCATGGCCACCTTCGAGGGCGCCGGTGTGAGCGAGAAAATTGCGTGAGCCGTGAGCTGGCGCTGTTCCTGACGGCCGTGCAGTTCCTCACGCGGGTGCCGACACCTGCGATCAGGAGCCTCGACGCGGGCTCGCTGGCGCTCTCGGTGCGCTATTTTCCCCTGGTCGGCGTGCTGGTCGGCCTCGTCAACGCGGGCATCTGGTGGGCCGCGAGCCGCTGCTTCCCCACGAGCGTGTCGACGGGGATCATGCTCGCGGCCTCGGCGCTGCTCACCGGCGCGCTGCACGAGGATGGCTTTGCCGATGCGTGCGACGCTTTCGGCGCGGGCGCGACACGCGAGCGCGTGCTCGCGATCATGAAGGACTCGCGCATCGGCGCGTACGGAGCGATCGGGCTCATTTTGATGCTCGGGCTCAAGTGGGCGGCGATCGCCGCGCTGCCTTTTGCGGTCGTTCCGCTCCTGCTCGTCGCGGCTCACATGATCAGCCGCTGGTACGCGACCGGCCTGATCTGGCGCCTCGCCTACGTGCGCACCGAAGAGTCCAGGTCGCGTCCCTTCACCGGCCGGCTCAGCGGCGCCGGCTGGATCCTGAGCGGCCTCATCGGAATCGCGGGCCTCGCCCTCGTGGCTGCCGGGATGCTGCGCAGCGGCGCGGGCACGATCGCGCTCGACGCGGAGCTGCTCGGCGCCGGCGCCATCGCGGCCGCGGCCGTAACGCTGCTCGCCGCCGGCTACTTTCGTCATCGGATCGGCGGCTATACGGGCGACTGCCTCGGCGCAGCCCAGCAGCTCGCCGAGCTGACCTTCCTGCTGGCCGGGCTCGCAGCCCTTCCGCGGCGTTGAGACATGCTGATCTATCTCATCCGCCATCCCGAGCCGAGCGCCGCTCGAGGGCTGTGCTACGGACGATTGGACCTTGGCGTCGACCCCGGTACGCTCGCGGCCGCCGCCACGGCGATCCGCGCCGAAATCCCCGAGCGCGCGCGCCAGGACGCTGCCATCTTCACCAGCCCCGCCGCTCGAGCGATCTGCAGGAGCTCGATTTCGGCGCATGGGAAGGCCTCGCGTGGGACGCGGTGCCGCGCCTGGAGCTCGATGCCTGGGCGCAGGATATCTGGAGCTATCGTCCCGGGGGCGGTGAATCTTGCGCCCTGGCGGCGCGGCGCTGGCGGCGCTGGTCGCTGGCCCTGAGGCAGACGGCGGTCGAGGTCGCGCTCGCCGTGACCCATGGCGGACTCATCCGGGTCGCGCTGGCCTGTGAAGAGATCCTGACCCCCCGCAACCTCGCGAGCCACCCGGTTGACTTCGGCTCGGTGCATCGCCTGGTTCTCGAGGATCGTCCCGCATGCCTGGACGCATGAATCGCGCCGCCGCCAAAACGCTCATCCTGGGCGGCGTGCGCTCCGGCAAGAGCCGCCAGGCAGCCGAGCTCGCGGGCCGCACGGGCCAAGCGGTCACATTGATCGCCACGGCCACCGCGCCGGATGAGGAACTGGCGAGCCGCATCGAGGCGCATCGCAGGAATCGACCACCCCAGTGGGCCGTCGTGGAGGAGCCGGTGCATCTGGCGAGCGCGCTGCGGGCGGCCGCGGCGCCCGGACGAGTGATCATCGTCGATTGCCTCACCTTGTGGCTCACCAATCTTTTGGTCCTCGAGAATGAGGATGCCTTGCGACACGAATGCGCGAGCCTGCTCGAGGCTCTGCCACAGCTCTGCGCAGATTGCATCCTGGTCTCGAACGAGGTGGGATTCGGCATCATTCCGGCGAACCCGTTGGCGCGCCGCTTCGGTGACGAGACCGGGATCTTGCATCAGCGGCTCGCGTCGTTGTGCGACCGGGTGCTGCTGATGGTGGCGGGACTGCCCCTCGAGCTCAAGTCGGCAACGCCGGGCGTCGCCGCCTCATGAGCGCTCGCGCCAGCCACCGTCGCTCGCAGTGCGTCGCGCTTGCGCTGGCGCTGGCGCTGCTCGCAGGGTCCTTCGCCGATGCCGCGGCGCAGGCACTGGTACTGAGCGACGACCTCGGGCACGCGGTGAGCTTCGCGCACCCTCCACAACGCATCGTGAGCTTGCTGCCTTCGCTCACCGAGACGGTGTGCGCGCTCGGCGCGTGCGCGAGCCTGGTGGCGACCGACCGCTACTCCGACTGGCCGCAAGAGGTGAAGGCATTGCCGAAGACCGGCGGCCTCGAGGACGCAGAGATCGAGGGGATCGTGAGGCTCGCCCCCGACCTCGTTCTGCTCAGCCGTACGCAGCGAATCACCGCCCGGCTGCATGAGCTCGGCATCGAGTCCTTTGCCCTGGACACCGAGACCTTCGCGGCCATCGCGCGCGTGGTCACGGTGGTTGGCGCGATTCTCGGTCGTCCCGAGCGAGCGGCCGCGCTCAACCGGCGGATCGAGAGCGCGGTCGAGGAGCAGAGCAATCGCGCGCGGGCGCGCCGGCCCGGCGCGGCGCCATCGGTCTACTTCGAGGTCGACCGGGGTCCCTATGCCGCGGGTCCCACCTCGTTCATCGGCGAGATGCTGGCGCGGCTCGGCACGCGCAACATCGTCAGCGCCGACTTGGGACCTTTCCCGAAACTCAACCCCGAGTACATCGTGCGCCGCGATCCGGACGTCATTTTCATCTCGCCCACCGAGGCGCCGCAGCTCGCGGAACGGCCGGGGTGGAACCGGATCCGGGCGGTGCGTGAGCAGCGCATCTGCTCGTTCACGCCGGACGTGCAGAGCACCGTCGTGCGGCCCGGCCCGCGCGTCGCCGAAGGCATGAGCGCCATCGAGGACTGTCTCGAGCGAGTCTCTCCCCCGTGAGCGCGCTGCGGCCTGCGCTGCCTGCCTTGGGCACCGTGCATCACGACGCACATGCCGCGCGCCGCCTTGCCCTGTGGCTCAGCTGCTGCTTCGCCGCGACCGTGCTCTTGACCTGCTGCAGCCTGATCATCGGGACCTCGAGCATCGAGACCTCGCTCGGATGGATCTTCTCTCCCGATGCGCAGTCCTCGGTGGTCCTCTGGCAGATCCGCCTGCCGCGCACGCTGGGCGCGTGGTTCGCGGGTGCGCTGCTCGGCCTCGCCGGCTCGATCGCCCAGGGCGTTTTCCGCAATCCACTCGCCGAGCCCTATCTTCTCGGGACCGCGTCGGGTGCCGCACTCGGTGTGACGGTGAGCCTGATCGCAGCGGATGCCTCGGTGGAAGGACTCTTGTGGGCCGCCAAGCTCGGCGTGACGGGCGCGGCCTGCTTGGGCGCCGCCGCCGCGACGCTCTTGACCGTCAGCCTGTCGCGCGGCGTCCTGCAGACCCGGAGCCTGCTCCTGTCGGGCGTCGTGGTGGCGTTTCTGCTCGGTGCCATCACCCAGCTTCTTCTGCTCACCAAGCCGGAGATCTGGCGCAGCATGCAGACTTTTTTGTTCGGCAGCACGGGCTTCATCAGCTGGTCCTCGGCGGCGCTGCTCGGCGGCGTCTTCTGTGTGTGCATCGTGCCGGCAGCGTTGCTGTCTCGCGGCCTCGATGCGCTCAGCCTGGGCGAGGACACCGCACAATCCCTGGGTCTGTCGCTGCCGATGCTGCGCTTGACGCTGCTCGGCATCGTCTCGCTCGCGACTGCCACGGCCGTCGGCGAGGTCGGGGTGGTTGGCTTCGTCGGTCTCATCGCGCCGCATGTGGTGCGCGAGACCCTTTCCGTGAACCATCGTCAGCTGTTGATCGCGGCGCCCGTGTGCGGCGGGGCACTGCTGCAAGCAGCCGACCTCGTCAGCCGCTGGATCATCAGCCCCGCCGAGCTGCCGGTCGGCGCCGTCACGGCGTGTGTCGGAGGCTCATACCTCGTGTTCCTGCTCTGGCGCCGCGGCCGCAATGTCTGAGCCCCTCCTCCAAGACGCCGCGCCGGCCGGAGCGGCGAACGCCGCGACAGGCGCGGCCCTGTCGTGCGCAAGCCTGTCGGTCGCTTACGGCTCGCGCGTGGTGCTCGAGGGCGTATCCCTGGACCTCGATCCGGGTCTGTGGACGACGGTCGTCGGGCCGAACGGCTGCGGGAAATCCACTTTGCTGCGCGCCCTCGCCGGACTGCAACCGACGCGTTCGGGCAATGTCTTCTTGCAGGGACGCAGGCTCGCGGCCTGGCCGCGACGCGAGCGAGCCCGGCGCCTCGCGTGGCTGTCGCAAGCTTCGGCGGCGAGCGATCTCACGGCCGCCGAGGTCGTGGCGCTCGGCCGATTCGCGCACAGCGGATGGCTCGCTCACCGGCAAGCCGAGGACGACGCGGCGATGTACCGCGCGATGCTGGCGACCGGCTCGCTGGCATGGGCTCAGCGGCGTGTCTCGACGCTGTCCGGAGGCGAGCGCCAGCGCGTGCATCTGGCGCGCGTGCTCGCGGTGGAGGCGGCGGTACTGCTGCTCGATGAGCCGACCACCCATCTCGATCCACCGCACCAGGAGGATGTCGCGCGCCTGCTGCGTGAACAGGCGCGCCGCTGCGGCGTCTGCGTGGTGAGCGCCATCCACGACCTCTCCCTGGCACTGACCGCCGACCGCATCGTCGTTCTCGGGCAACGCGGCGTCATCGGCCACGGAACCATCCGCGATGCGTTGGCCGGCGACTGGCTCTCCGCCGCCTTCGAAACGCGAGTGCATGTGGTCGAGCATCAGGGTACGCATCTATGGCGGCCGGCGCTCGATTGAGCAGCGAGCAAGCGGCCGGCTGTGCCGCTCACCCACCATGACTGCGCCGGCGTTCCTGATTGCGGCCATGGCTTCAGGTCAGGGGAAAACCACCGTGACTGCGGCGCTCGCCCGTCATGTCAGCTCGCGGGGCGGGCGCGTGCGCCTGTTCAAGGCCGGTGCGGATTTCCTCGACGCGCTGATCCTCGAGCGCGCCGCGGGCGCACCCGTCCATGTGCTCGATCTTTGGATGGTGGGCGAGGCCGAATGCCGGCGCTTGCTCGATGCGGCGACACGCGAGGCCGATCTCGTGCTGGTGGAGGGCGTCATGGGACTGTATGACGGCACACCCTCGTCCGCGGATCTTGCGCACGCGCTCGGCCTGCCGGTGCTCGCGGTGATCGACGTCGGCGCGATGGCCCAAACGGTCGGTGCCGTGGCGCTGGGGCTGCGCGATTTCGGCGCGATTCGCCTGGCCGGCGTCATCGCCAACGGCGTCGCGGGTGGCGCGCACGCCGCGATGATCGCGGCCGCGCTCAAGGATATTGCGCTGCTTGGCACGCTGGTCCGTCAAGCAACCACCATTCCGGAGCGCCATCTCGGCTTGGCGCTCCCGGCCGAAGCGCTCGATCTGGAGGCGCACCTCGATGCGCTCGGCCGGTCGCTCGATCTCGACCTGCGGATCTGGGAGCGTCTGCTCCGCGAGAACCCGGCGAGCCCGCCGCAAGCGAGCGCCGCCGTGACGCGCCTCGACAGCCGGTCGGCGCGCGCCGAGCGCCCGCTCGCCGGCCGCCGCGTCGCGGTCGCCCGCGATCCGGCCTTCGCCTTCCTCTATCCCGCCAACCTCCAATGCCTGCAACGGCTCGGCGCGAGCATCGAATTCTTCTCGCCGCTCGCCGACGAGCCGGTGCCCGAGGGCGCCGCCGCCGTGTATCTTCCCGGCGGCTACCCGGAGCTGCACGCCGCGGCGCTCTCGCGCGCCGCCGCCTTTCACGCCTCCATTCGCAGGGCGCACGCACAGCACGTGCCCATGCTCGCCGAATGTGGCGGCATGATGGCCCTCGCCGACTCGCTCGAGGATGGCTCCGGGCGCGCGTGGCCGATGGCGGGACTGCTGCCCGGCCGAACACGCTTGCAGTCGCGGCTCGCCGCACTCGGATTGCAGGGGCTCGCAACCTCCGCGGGTGAGATCCGCGGCCACACCTTTCACTACTCGACGCTCGAGACTCCGCTCACCGCGAGCGCAAGAACCCTCGCTCACCCGGGCGGCGGCGCCGGCGAAGCCGTCTATCGAGTGGGTACGCTCACGGCGTCGTACTTTCACGCCTACTTCGATTCGTGCCCGCGGGCGATCGCGGCGCTGCTGCTCGGAGCCGATCCTTGAAGGCGCGCGCGGTCATGGTCTGCGGCACCACCAGCGGTGCGGGCAAAAGCCTCGTGGCCACGGCGCTCGCGCGCTGGTACGCGCGCCGAGGACTCAAGGTGGCGCCGTTCAAGGCGCAGAACATGAGCAACAATGCGCGAGTGGCCGCCGGCGGTGAGATGGGCAGCGCCCAGTACTTTCAGGCGCTCGCCGCGCTCCGCACTCCCGAGGTGCGCATGAATCCGATCTTGCTCAAGCCCGAGCACGACACCCGATCGCAGGTGATTCTGCTCGGCCGGCGGCGAGACGATCTGTCACTCATGCCGTGGCGCGAGCGCGCCGCGCATCTCTGGCCCACGGTGCGCGACTGCCTCGAGGATCTCGCGGCCGAGCACGAGCTGCTCGTCATCGAGGGCGCCGGCTCGCCGGCCGAGATCAACCTGCAGGACAGCGATCTCGTGAACATGCGTGTGGCGGAAGCTGCGGGCGCCTCGACTCTCCTGGTCTGCGACATCGATCGCGGCGGCGCCTTCGCTCATCTCTACGGAACCCATCAGCTGCTGCCCGCGGCGCATCGCGCCTTGATTCGCGGCTTCGTGCTCAACAAGTTCCGCGGCGATGAGTCGCTGCTCGCACCCGCTCCGCAATCACTCGAAGCGCTGACCGGTGTCCCGACACTCGCAGTCCTGCCGATGTGGCGCGATCACGGCCTTCCCGAGGAGGATGGTATCTACGATGCGGCGACGCCCGTGTCCGGTCCATGGATCGCCGTGGTCGCCTACCCGTACATCAGCAACCTCGATGAGTTCGCGCCGTTGAAGCGCGTCACGGGACAGTCGTTGGTCTGGGCGCGCCGGCCCGAAGCGATCGCCGCCGCCGAGCTGGTGATCCTGCCGGGCTCGAAGCACGTTGCCGCCGATCTCGCCTGGCTGCGCGAGCGCGGCCTCGACCGTGCAATCGCAGCGCATATCGCCGGGGGCAGGCCGCTGCTGGCGATCTGCGGCGGACTGCAGATGCTCGGCCGCGAACTGCGCGACCCACACGGGGTGGAGGGCGAGGCCCAAGGCTTGGGGCTGTCGCCATGGTCGACTGAGTTCTTGCGCGCGAAGCAGTATCGGCACCGCCGCTACCGGCTCGGCGAGCTGAGCGGATACTGGCAAGGACTGAGCGGTGTCGCATTCGAAGGCTACGAGATACATCACGGCAGCACCGCGCTTCATTCATCCGCGCCGCGCACCAGGATACGCCCGGCGCTCGATGACGGCGCGGGCTGGCAGCACGGCGAGATCCTCGCGCTCTATCCCCACGGCCTCTTCGAAAGCTCCGATGCGATGCGCGCGCTCTTCGGCCGTGGCGTCCCGACCCTGGACGACACTTTCAACGGCCTTGCCGACTTCGTCGACCAGCACTTCGCAAGGGGCGCTCTGTCGCGACTCATCGAGTGATCGCCTGGCCTGCGGCCTGTGGGCCGCGGCAACGGTCTGCTAGGATGTGGCGCTCGGGACGCGTGCTGTTCGCATCGAGCTCCGGGCGCCACGGCTTCATCGGCATCAAGGCCGGCACTCTGGACGATCCCTCTTGGTATGCGCCGCAGCGCGATGCCTGGGTGGCGAGCGCTCAGCCTTGGGACATTGTCGATACGAGGAGTGATTGACATGGCGGCCTTTCAACGCGAAGTCCTGGTGCGTTTCGGACACTGCGATGCGGCCGGCTGGGTGTTCTATCCACGCTATTTCGAGATGATCAGCGACTTCGTCGAGGATTGGTTCGAGGACGGACTCGCGGCCAGCGCGCCCGGGCTCTTCCACCACAAGCAGGTCCTCACACCCTCCGTGCATTTCACCGTGGATTTCACCCATCCCACGCGGTACGGCGATCGGCTGACCTTCAACCTCTGGACCACCAAGATCGGCCGCAGCTCCTGCGAGCTCGAGATCGAAGCCTCACACCAGAACGAATCACGCATGAAGGTGCGCCAGATACTCGTATTCATCTCGGCGAAGACCGGGCGTGCGACCCCGATACCCCCCGAGCTCATCAGCCGCATGCAGCGCTTCAGCGCCGAGGCCGCGCCCGCCGCCAAGCAGAAGAAGCCGAAAGCGCGGTGAGCCGGCCGCGGAGCGGCGGGAAACCCGCTCAGGCGCCGCGCCGCGCGGCGCCTCGCGCGAGCCCCATGCTCCCTATTCCGCTGCACCGCAAAGAATGGCGCGCCAAGGCAAGTCGATGACGCAAATTGATCAGCCGTACCAGGCGACTGTGACCATACTGCCAGAGGAACCGAGGAGAGCCGCTGCGCCCGGCGCTCGATGAAGGCCCCTTGAAAATGGGAGCGACCATGGACCCGCAACAAACGCCCACGAGCACGACCCACGCACGACGGCCGAGCGGCCGCGACGCGAAGCGCGCGTCGCGTACGGCGCGTGCCACATCGTCCATACCGTACATCACCCGCAAGATCCCCTACTACGAGGTGCTGGGCGAGGAAGGGCTCGCTCTCATGGAGCACAACGCCGATACCATCCTCGAGGAGATCGGGATCGACTTCCGCGACGATGCCGAGGCGCTCAAGATCTGGAAGGACGCGGGCGCCGACGTAAAGGGTGAGCGCGTGCATTTCGCGCGCGGCATGTGCCGCGCACTCATCCAGAAGAGCGCACCCCGGGAGTTCACCCAGCACGCGCGCAATCCGGCCCGCTCGGTGGTCATCGGCGGCAAGAACACCGTATTCGCCCCGGCCTACGGCTCGCCCTTCGTGCGCAATCTCGATGAGGGCCGGCGTTACGCGCGCATCGAGGATTTCCGCAACTTCGTCAAGCTCGCCTACATGTCGAGCTCGCTGCACCACTCGGGTGGGACCATCTGCGAGCCGGTCGACCTCCCGGTCAACAAGCGCCACCTCGACATGGTCTATAGCCATCTCAAGTACAGCGACAAGGCGTTCATGGGCTCGGTTACCGCGCCCGAGCGAGCAGCGGATTCCGTTGCGCTCGCCGACATCGCCTTCGGCCCCGAATTGACCGATCCGCTCACCGGCCGCCCGAAAACCACCATCATCAACCTGATCAACGTCAATTCGCCCATGACCTATGACGCGACCATGCTGGGCGCGGCCAAGGTCTACGCGCGCGCCAATCAGGCGCTCATCATCACGCCGTTCATTCTTGCGGGCGCGATGTCGCCGGTCACGGTCGCGGGCACGGTGGCACAAACCCTGGCGGAGGCGCTTGCCGGGCTTGCCTTCGTGCAGCTCGTGAATCCCGGAGCGCCCGTGGTACTGGGCAGCTTCGCCTCCTCGATTTCGATGCAGTCGGGCGCCCCCACCTTCGGCACGCCGGAACCCGCCCTGGTCCTGTACACGATGGCCGCGCTCGCGCGCCGCCTCGGCATTCCGTTTCGCTCGGGCGGGAGCCTGTGCGCCTCGAAGATCTCCGACGCACAGGCCGCATTCGAGTCGGCGAATACGCTGCTTCCGACCTGCCTTGCCGGGGTGAACTTCGTGCTGCACACGGCGGGCTGGCTCGAGGGCGGCCTTGCCATGGGCTACGAGAAGTTCGTGATGGACGCCGATCAGGCCGGGATGATGCACACGCTCCTCGCGGGAATCGACCTCTCGCCGAACGGACAGGCTCTCGAGGCGATGCACGAAGTCGGCCCGGGAAAGCATTTCCTCGGATGTGCCCACACCCAGGCCAACTTCGAGACGGCCTTCTACCGTTCTCCGCTCGCGGACAACAACAGCGTCGAGCAATGGGAGGCCGAGGGTGCCAGCAACATGACCAAGCGCGCCAACACGATGTGGAAGAAAATGCTCGCCGAGTACGTTCCTCCGCCGCTCGATCCCGCCCTCGACGAGGCGCTGCTCGACTACATGGCGCGGCGCAAGGCCGCATCTCCCGACTCGAACGTCTGATGCCGGGCCGCTGTTTGCGCGCACCGATTGCATGCGCCGTGCTCGCGAGCCTCGGCGCGGCCGCGCTCGCGGCCCCGCCAAAGCTCAGCGTGACGCCGCCCACGGGGTCCATCGACGCGCCGTTTCACGTCGCGCTCGAGGGCCTCGTGCCCGGCACGCGCGTGCGGCTGAGCGCCTCCCGACCGGATGCACACGGTCGCACCTGGACTGCCGTCGGCGAGTTTCTCGCGGACGCCGAGGGACGCATCGATCTCGACCGCTCACCCTCCCTGGCCGGCAGCTATGAGGGAGTGAGTGCGCACGGTCTGTGGTGCTCCGCCTTGCCGGTGGCGCCCGAGCAGTTGTCCGCGTACATCGCCGAGCTGCCGAAGCATCCGGAGCTCGGTACCGCGCCGATCCT